>Ga0126381_100002705_pt1 | contig 19182 bp, 17 predicted proteins | sample PanSoiMetPlot_28_FD_96465 | JGI IMG/M metagenome (GOLD analysis project Ga0126381, IMG submission 96465) | Tropical forest soil microbial communities from Panama - MetaG Plot_28 | ecosystem: Environmental > Terrestrial > Soil > Tropical forest > Bulk soil | place: Panama | collected 2016-02-17
CACTCGGTATTCCGAGATTGACTGCTTCAGCGTCGCTTAACTCGCCGAACCGCCGGATGCGGACCCGCACGTCCGGTGGTGTGGGAGGGGCGGAGTCGTGAGGCTTCCCCCTATCCCGATTTGCTCCAACTTCCTCCTGACTTCAGCGCAATTCGCCGCGATTCCGCGTGATCGCGCAAACGTGGCTACTTCGCCCCCCAGTTCCTTCGACGCCCCTTTCGCCAATCACTCATAACCGCCAGAAACGCACATTCTGCCGAATTCGCAAAGCCTCTCGAATCTCACCTATATCCACACAGCGGAAGAAACCAAGCTAGCGCCGAATGAGTCTGAGATGCAGTTGGGCGCTGACCACGTCGCGGAGTTATTTCGTAAGACAAGATAGTAGGCCAGCTCAGCGACAGGACATGCTGACCATTCGAGCTATGTCGAATGCGCAGGGTTACTCCACACGGCACCTTAAGCATAGCGACTATTACGATGAGGGCAAGCACATCACCGGGCGATGGTATGGTCGCGGAGCCGAACTTCTGGGCTTGTCCGGCGAGGTGCAATCGAAGGACTTCGATGCGGTACGCGTGGGCCTCGACCCCCGAACCGGCGCATTTCTTCGTCAGCGGCAGAGCGCTGACCGCAGGGCCGCCGATGGCGCAACAACAAGCCATGGGCGAAACCTCTACGACTTCACCTTCTCGGCTCCGAAATCCGTGTCGATCATGGCGATTGTCGGCGGCGATGAACGGTTGGCCGTGGCGCACCGGCTGGCCGTCATCGAAACTCTGCAGGAACTTGAATCCTGTGCGGCGACACGCGTCCGGCAGAATTCGGCCAACTCTGATCGGACGACCGGCAATCTTCTTCTCGCGGTCTATCACCATGACACCAGCCGCGAACTCGATCCCCAACTCCATACGCATGCCGTCGCCGCGAATATGACATGGGACGGTACTGAGGGCCGCTGGAAAGCTCTGCAGGCTTCCGGCATCTATGAACGACGGGCCTACCTGACGGAGGTCTATCGAAACGCACTCGCACGGGAAGTGATCAAACTCGGTTACGCGATTGAGGACCGTTGCCAGAGCAACGGACACGACGCAGCTTTTGAAATTCGGGGTGTGCCCAACGACCTTCTCGAAAAGTTCAGTCAGCGCAGCCGACAGCGGGACAGCGCGATCGAGCTCTTCACGACGAAGAACGCCAGACCGCCGACAGACAATGAAATTGCGATCCTTGTGCGCGAGTCGCGCGCCGACAAGCTGATGGAGATATCAACCGGCGAAGTCAGGATGCGGCAGAAAGCACGGCTCGACCCATCGGAAGATCGCATGCTGACCGAACTCCAGAAGACCGCAGTAGAAGTTGGAAGCAAAATGCTCCCCAGCCGCGAAGCAGCCTCTGGTTCCGTGAATTATGCCCAGCAACACATTTTCGAGCGTGTGTCGGTTGCGAGAGAGCATGAGCTCTTGGCAGAAGCGCTCCGGCATGGCCGCGGACGCATCGATCTGGATGAAGCCAAGGGCGTGCTCCGAGTTCAGCAGGCCTCGGGCGCCATCCTTCGCGCGGGAAACGAAATTGCTACGCACGAGACGCTCGATCGCGAGCGTGTCATGATCGCTTCCGTCAATCGGGGTGTTGGCCAATTCGAACCGCTCGGGAAAGAAGATACTTTCATTGCGTCGGACCGGCTCCGTCCGGAACAGAAGCGTGCGATCGAGTTTGTCCTCAGGTCGCGCGATCTTGCGGTCAATATCCGCGGCGCCGCGGGCACGGGGAAAACGGCGACTTTACAGGAACTCCGTCGCGGATTGACCGAGAGCGGCCGTGAGGTCTTTGCGGTAGCTCCCACCATGAGTGCAGTCGAAGAGCTTCGGAGAGTCGGTTTCAATAACGCGGTCACAATCCCGATGCTGGCGGCAGATCGCGATGTACAGCGGAAACTCAGGGGCAGAGTACTGATCATCGATGAAGCCGGCATGGTCTCCGGCAGGCACATGTCGGAACTGTTCCGCCTGGCTGAACGAGAGTCCGCGCGTCTGATCTTCAGCGGCGACACTATGCAGATTCGGAGTGTGGAGGCCTCCGACGCGTTGCGGATTCTCGAGAAGGAATCGGAACTCAAGAGCGTCTCACTGACACAGGTGCAGCGCCAGACCTCGGCAGAGTACCGGGACGCTATTGAGGAACTGCGGCGAAATCCGGAGCGCGGCTTCGACAAACTGGATGATATCGGCGCTATTCGAGAGGTCCCCTGGATGGATCGGGCTCGAACGGTTGCGGACGCATGGCGGGAAACCGAGCTAAAATTCCAAGGCACCGCAAAGCAGCCGACCGTGCTGGTCGTTTGTCCGACGCACGAGGAGATCGGGCTGGTGACAGACGCCATTCGTACAGAACGCAAGCGCGCCGGGGAACTGGGGCAGAGTATCGCTGCAGAGCGGCTCGTGCCACTTAACTACACAACCGCCCAGAAGCGGTCCGCACGGGCTTTACGCGAAGATCAGGTGCTGGTATTCCATCGTTCGGCAAAGGGAATCGCCAGGAACGAAATCTTCGATGTGGTCCGGGTCGAGAACAATCGAACCGTAGTGCGAAACGCTGCAGGAGTAGAGCGCGAAGTCACCGGGAAACAAGCTGGATGCTTTGAGGTTTTCGAGCGCCGCTCCATCGACATTGCCGAGAACGACAGAATCCTGTTGACAGCGAATCGCCGTGACGCCGGGTTCCGCGCCATCAACGGTGAACTGGTGACAGTTTCACGCGTTGATGACCAAGGCGGGATTCACCTTGCCGATGGACGTACCTTGCCACGGGATTACAAGCACTTTGATCACGGGTACGCGGTCACAGCACATCGCAGCCAGGGCAAGACGGTCGATGCGGTTGTCATCTCAGGCGACGCGATGAAGAAAGAGTTGTTCTATGTTGCGGCTTCCCGCGGACGTGAGCGCGTCACTGTGGTCACGAGCGACAAAGACTTACTCCGCGAATCGGTGGCACGTTCCGGAGAGCGCCAGTCTGCCTTGGAATTAGTCCGCAAGATGAAACGAGTGACCGTCGGGGGGACGGTTCGTAAGCAGGATCCTCATCGCGGTCTCGCGGCTGCTCGTGCAATTGCGCTTCGCACCGCGCGTCAACGACGGGAGATTCGATCTGAAATGCAGGGGCCGGAACACGAGCTCAACCCTGTTCCACCAGCACGAATCCACCAACAGGAAATGGGCAAAGGACGGGAAATTGGCATTGGCCGATGAACGGCCATGGTCGGTGGACGCCTCGGCGCGGGCGCGCGGCCTGCAGGTAATGCTGCTGAAGCGGATTTATTCACTGCCGTGGAGTCAGTTCCTCTACGCCGAAGGTACAGGCGAGGAGGTCCGCGCGGCGTTCTCAACCCACGATCTCGTGGTCAAAGGTAGTGGCCTTGCGCCATTGCTCGCGGATTTCGCCGCACAACAGATTACGGTTCTGCGGGAGCCCGCCCGCACTGAAAGGTTCATGTCGTCCGAGGCGCCACGGATTTCTGAGGTTCAAGTTCGTCGGGTCGAGGCGGGCGCTGAATCCGAATAGTGCGTCTGCGCCTGTCGGTATCGTTCGACTTTTGTTGTCCAAATTCCACTCCTGAGCCGCTAGCTGTAGACGGATGGTCGGTGGCCTCGGATTTTTGACTCTCCGCGTCGAAGTAGTGATTGTCAGGAAGGGTGCAACGGTCACCGGAAGAGCCTGAACGCTGCTCTCGCGGGATGAAAACCACACCGCCGGATGTCACGGGGCCCCTCGCTCGCGGCTTACAGAGAGAGGGCAGCGTCCCGAAATGTCGTTCGGCGGCTCATTAGTACTTAGAGGAAGTTTTTGTCTGATCCAGTGTTCGGAATCGGCGTCGTGACACCCCGTTAGGTAGGACCGAATTTGGCCGGTCTGGAGATTCACGACGAAGGCAACAGAGCAACGAGAAAGTAATATGCAGCAACTGAACGAAATTCCCGCAATCAGCGCGGGCAGAGGCTCAGGCGACGGTGTCGACACAGTCTTTGGCCAGCGCCATTACACTGCCGATCAGGTCGCCAAAATGTGGAATCTATCGCCGGACACGGTCCGGCGGCTCTTCCAGGGTGAAGATGGCGTTCTGAAAATCGTGCGGCCAGGCAATCGTTACAAACGGACATATGTCACGCTGCGCATCCCGGAGAGCGTTCTGAATCGTGTCTACAGGCGTATTGCCGGACCGCTGCGGAGGACAATTCCATGAGCATCGCCAGCGCAAAACAGGCAGAGCCGGTCAAAATTCCCAACCCCCAGGAGGCGGACGAGAGGGGCGCTTGCAAACGCGTCATTCTCTCGATGGGCGGTAAGGGCGGAGTCGGGAAGACCAACATGATGACTGGGTTAGCCGAGTGGTATCACGAAAACCAGATTCCGGTCACATTGCTCGATCTGGACACAGAAAACAAGTCCCGCGGGAGCCTGAATCACTTCTTTCGGGGCGAGGCGCCGAAGATCAACATTCATGCGCCCGAAGGTCTCGATGCGTTTCTTGATGTGCTGGATGGAGGCCCACCAATCGTTCTTGCCGATATGGGTGGCGGTTCGGGGCGAGTAACGTACGCATGGTTCGATCAGATGCACCAACCCGTGATGCGGCGCGGAATTGTATTCACGGCTGTCGGCTTGATCACGTCTGACCCGGCGAGCGTCGAAAGCGTACTCACCTGGGCAGACCGTCTGCAGCGCCGCGTCACCTACCTGATTGTTGAAAACCACGCCGACGGCAGCGACAATTTCACTTACTGGCGGGAAAGCGAGCAGGCGCGATCGTTCCAGAAGGTGTTCCAACCGGCGGTGATTCAGATGGAGTATCGCCTCCCGCATCTGGAGACTGCGATGCGGAACCATGGGGTGACGCTGAGTGAAGTGATCGCGCGCCGAACGAATGTTCCCGAATTGCAGGTCACAAAGGCAGTGATTCGCGCTGAGGGCTACCGGGAAAGGCTCTTTGCGCAGTTCGAACGCGTCAAGGAGTTGTTGCTGCCGTGAGTCATATGCTGCCCGCGTCGTCCTCGACAGCGATAGCTGCATCGCCCGCCGGTCCGGAAAACCTCTTCGATGCAATCGGGAAGATGCTGAAACCCGAACAGCGGGAATACTTCTACCAGCGCATGCTCTATTTCCGTCACCTCCGGCCGGACGACGAGTTGCTGCGAATTGTCGAGGCGATGGGCCTGCTGGCGCTGATCACGCGTGAGGGCCCCCTCGCGATGGCAGCGGAGCGGGCGCAGATTGCGGAAATCTTGAAAAGCGCTCTCGAGTCGATGCACTCGTTGCAGGAGTCCAGTGCGGTCTGGCATGAACAGCTCGACGATCGGTTATCCAGTCTGCCGGCGGAAATCGCGCGGGGCGTAAGCCCGTCAGCGATCGCCGAGAGAATTGCAGAGAGCCTGCGACAACACTTCCTGCAATCCGGAATTCCTCAGATAGCGGATGCTTTGGCGCTCGTTGCGAAGAAAATGAACGAAACCACGGCGGAATTTCAGCGGAGGGCCACCGCGTTGACCAATGGCTACTCCAGCACCGTTAAGCAAGCCGACTCCGCGATCGCTGACATTACCCGGAATATCCGGCAGGCGACGGACTATGCGGAGCGTTCCGTCACATCAATCCACACCAGCTTTTTTCTTGATTACAAGCTCTCACTCGCGGTTCTGTCGAGTTCCGCGCTTGTTCTCGGTCTGATACTGGGGTACTTCATGAACGATTGGCTGCACGGGGTGCCCAACCAACCGGCGCCTGTAGCAGCGCCGGCGGCACAGGCGGCCCCGCAATCGCCACCTCAGCATGTTCGCAAGAACGGCCCCGCATTAAATGAGTCAATTCGATGATCCTGCTTATGAACGATCCGCAGATCATCGCCGTTGTAGTCGATCGATAGCGAGAATCCGTGGAAGCGGGATGCGGACTTCGGGAGAGTCATTTCGGTCGTCAGTTCGGCGCATTGCCGATTGGGGGCCAAATGGACCTGACGACGTTCGGACACGCAAGCCCGACAACCTCCGGAGTGATAATCGATGCTTGATCAGCATCGCCGCTGTCGTCCTGCTTGCTTCATCGGTCTTGACGGCACAATCCCATCTGGATTCCGGACTCGAGCTGCAGCGTTCTGGGAAACTCCGGGAGGCCGATCGAGAGCTTCGAATCGCCATCAGGGAACTAAGTGAGTCTGGAGACGGCCCGCGCCTCTTGAAGGCGCTCAGCCTGGAGGGCTGGGTCTCGGTGTCGCTGGGGAACTATTCGGACGCGATCCACCAAGCGACCCAAGCCGTCGAGTTACGTCGCGCGCTTCACGATGACAACCGGCTTGGCGATGATCTGAACACACTTGCCTTGGCGAATCAGCATCTGGGAAAGTATGACGTCGCCCTCCATAACTTTGATCTCGCACTTCGAGCCGACCGCGGCGTAGGCGATGCCGAGGGCGAGATAACGCTCCTGAACAACATTGGAAGCGTGTATTACCTGAAAGGTCGCTACATCGATGCTCTGCGGTTCTATCAGCAGGCACAATCCAAGGTGGATGCCAGTCTTGCCGAGTCATGGAATCCGAGGCGGCGGCAGATCACTCAGGCCAACATCGCCGCGGTGTACCAAATACTCGGCAAGGAGGACGCGGCGCTTGAGTTGTACAAAAATTTAGCAGAATCGCCCCAGAGCCTGCCGCCCCGGGAACGCGCTCAGTTCCTCGCAAATGAAGGAGCCCTTTACCGACGGTTGGGCGATCCCGTGAAAGCGCTCGAATTGTACGCCTCAGCAGAGAAACTGTACCAGGACGATCATTATGACGATGGCGAGATAGGCGTTCTTAGAAACATAGGGACCGCCCGTGTAATGGATATGGCCGATCCCGAAGGCGCGCTAGAGGCATTCTCCCAGGCAGCAAAACTTGCCAGACGTTCATCGAACCGACGCGGAGCTGTACAAGCGAGCCTCTATCAAAGTGAGGCTCTCAGGTCCTTACATCGATTTAGCGAGGCGGCGGAAGATGCGAATTACGCCCTGGAAGGCGCACGGGCCTCCGGCCTCGTCGAAGAACAATGGAAAGCGTTGTACGTGCTGGGCCGGATCGAGGAAGCTGGAGGACATCATAGTGCCGCACGCAACCACTACCTCGAAGCGGTTCACCTCATCGAGTCGATCCGGGCAGACCTTCAGGCGGCATCGCTACGCAGTGAGTTTCTCGCCGATAAGCGCGACGTCTACGATGCGGTCATCGATCTACTGCTGAGAGATTCCGGACCCGTGGATGAGATCTTCGGGTTGATCGAGCGCAGCCGCTCGCGGGCTCTTAATGAAAAGGTGTTCCTGGGGACGCTCGAAGATCTCCACGCCATACAGTCGCTTCTCGGGCCGAACTCCGTTCTGCTTGAGATCTGGACGGGAGCCCAATCGTTCGCGATCGTTTGGATCTCGCCCTCTCGTGCAGGTTTTGTCCGGCACGACGGCGCGATCAAGGAAGCCGCGGAGCACCTGCTGGCGGGATTACAGACCGCAAGCGACCAGTGGCGCGACGCGAGCCGTGTACTTGGCAGACAATTGCTATCCGCGATTCCTTTGGGTACTCATCTCATGATCGTTCCAGATGGACCGCTCAGCGCCATTCCATTTGAGGCGGTCACCGTGCCCGGCTCCGGCTCCTTGTTGGCGGAAAGATCCGACGTTTCCTATCTTCCATCCGCACAGTTCCTGAGGCGCGAGAGAGCGCACGCGAGAGTGCGTTTTCCGTGGCAGAGGGAAATGGTGGCATTGGGCGACCCACCCGTCTCCGATTCGGATGCTATTGACCAAGGCTGGCAGGATCTCAAATTCTCGGGCGACGAGATTCGTTCCATCGAGCATTTGTTGCCAGGCCGTTCTGAGGTACATACCCGCGCTGACTTGAAAAAGTTGTACATCGAGGGCAGCCGGGTCGAGAATCTGCCGCTATTGCATTTCAGTACACATGCGCTCGTCGATCCCGAGAATCCAGACCGGTCGCGCATACTGCTGGCTTCCGATTACATTTTTCAAGGGGAAGTTCAAGAGCTGGATTTGAAAGGGGTTGATCTGGTCACCGTATCTGCATGCGATACAGCGCGCGGGAAAACCGTTCGCGGCGAAGGCGTTCAAGCCTTCAGCCGCGCGTTCCTTGCGGCGGGCGCCAGTTCGACGGTCACATCCCTATGGCGCGTGGCAGACGAAGCCACCACGGCGTTCATGAAACAGTTCTACTTCTTTCTCAACAGAGGGCAGAGCAAGTCCGAAGCGTTGCGCTCGGCAAAGCTGGCGTTCCTCCACTCGCGAACTGAACTGGGGCACCCGCGTTATTGGGCGGCCTTTGTACTTACCGGCGACGGAACCGTTCCGTTACCAAGAGTGGTTCCCTGGATTCTTGTGGCGCTGTCAGGGTCAGTCGTCGCTGCCAGCATTGCGGTGGCAGCGCGATTGACCATCAAGGCAGGGCAGCGGTCGCAGCGAAGGGAAACAGCGTTGACTGAGTCGTATCCGCAATAAAGCAGAAAGACTGCACCGGTTCGCTCGATGACACCGCGATGTAGCTACCGAAGGGCGGCGCGACGCCGGTTGTCATTTCCGAGGTCTCTTGCGTTAGACGAAATCCCGACGGCAGCGTGAGTGTCGAGCTGGCCAAGAGCGCATTTTGAGCCGAATAGAGCGACACTGTTACATTTGCCGGCAGAATATTGGAGTTCTGCACAGCAATCCCACTGAACTGGTTTGGCAGCAATGTCCCGATCGGACCGTAGACCGCCTTCGAATAAGTCACTGAGGAAAAGATCGGTATCGTGTTCTGTAGCAACGGACGTGCGCTCTGCACAAGCGAGATGCCGCGCAAATAGGAGAAGTACGTGTCCTGCGAGCCATCCGGATTAACCACCTGAATCTTCTGGCCGGTCATATTCGTCGTTTCCGCCAGGGCGACCTGAATCTCGTTCGGTCCGATCAACGCGATCGAGCTCGCTTTAATGGCGTTCAATTGAACTTGAGTCTTCGGGCCAAATCCTATTCCCTGAATGCTGACCATAGATCCGGCGGGAAGTACGCCGCCACCTGGGACGACATTCGTGATCGAAATCGTTCCACCTACGGTCACGATCGCCGGCGCCATCGGCTTCAAAGTCGCCGGCCCGAGGAGACCCAAAATCCATGTCGACGCAGGATCAAGGCTGAACTGCGTTTGGGTGCCCGGCGCCGCCTCAGGTCGAACGTGCAGTGCGACGGTCATAATCGGATAGTCGGAACCCGAAGCACCTGATGAGGTTGTGTAGAAGACGCTTACTTGAGACCCGTCGATCACGGCCGCTCCGTTTACGTCACCGGTAGGATTGAACAACTCGATTCCCCAGACCGCGTCGAAGGTTGAGTCGAAGGCTAATCGCGGCCCTCCGCTCGAGATGGGCGTTGGGGTCGTGACCAACAGTTTCATCTGCACGACGCCGCCGGGCGGCGCCATTTCGTTCGGGATGTGGAGAGAGACCTGGTTACTTGAACCGCTCGGACCAGGCCCTCCCTGCGCTACCGCCAGTCGCGCGGCGAACACACATGCAAAAACGAACCTCTTGTCAATCCCCATATCGCCCCCCACGATGTTGTCGGACTTTCAATCCAAAGTTGCTTAACGCGTGTAAACCTTTTGTAAAAGCCTGAACCGCGCAGTCTCGGATTCGGCTATTTTTTGCCCGGATGCGCCAAATGCCGCCACTTGGACTACGAAAGTCTTCGAGGGAACGATCAAGGCCTCGACAGTAGCCGGTAGACCGACTCGTGGCGAAGTCGCATCGGTACTCCACACCTCGGCGTGATCCACTTCGATGATTCGCACTCGGTACCTCACAGCGTTCGGGGCCGCCTCCCAGCGAATCTCCATGGGCCTCTCGCGCAGATCTCCAATTGGGCTCAGAATCGTGATAGCGGACGACCGTAATACTTCAGTGGTTCCGGCGCCAATGGCGATCGCCGGCTGCCTCCCTCGGCGGAGTTCGATTGCCACGCCGGCGACAACCAATGCGATGGCGAGTGTGGCGGCCGCAGGGCTGAGCCAACGTACTTCGAAAGCTCGCTTCCACCAGGGCTGGCGCGGTTCGTTCGCAACAGCCTCATTCGTCGCGCCCGTCGTTGGTCGAGCCTTCAATCTCGCGGCGATGGCATTGACCGCCGGCTGTTCGTCCTCGGCGATTTCGTTCGAAGTAAACGACCGCAACATGTGCAGTTCAGTCTGGCAATGTGGGCACCCCTCGACGTGTCGCTTCAAGGTAATGGGCGCTCCTTCCTGGAGGAGACCCTCCAGATCTGTCAGCGGCGGGCAATCGTTTGACCGGCCGAGAGCCGCGGAGAGCAGTTGGTCGTCAGGCTCGCGATTCGGCATGTCCGCCTTCTCTCCTATGCTCCTCGCGTTCCTTCCACAGACTGAAAGCTCGGGCGAGCTTCCGCCGGGCGCTGACCACATATGCTTTGGCCCCGCTAGCGTTCGTAAGGTTCAACGTGCGCGTCACAGCGTCAAGCGGCAGTTCGTGGACGTAATGGAGGGTCATAACTTTCGCCTCCGTTTCATCAAGCGCCTCCCGCATGAGTTGCCGGACGACTTCTTCGGTTTCTCGGCGTTCCATCGTTAAGAGGACGTCGCCGGTACGGACATCTGGCGTTCGTTCGAGCGCGGCCTCTCCCGCAAGAATTGGTCCGGCCGCACGCGACTTGAGCGCGTCCATGCAGTGGTTCCGAGCGATCGAGTACAGCCAGGTTGTAAATTTCGATTGCCCTCGAAACGACTCCAGGTTCTGGAAAGCTTTGAGAAACACTTCTTGCGCGAAATCCGTAGCCGCGTCCACGTCGCCTGTCATCCGGTAGCACCACGCCGCCACCCGCGTATGATGACGTTCGAAGAGTTGGTTGAGAAAGTCTTCCTTTCGGCCACCGGATGCGGCTCGGTAGCGGCCCACGAGTTCTTCGTCCGAAACAGCCTCCATCCCGCCCGATTGTAGTGGACCTGCACAACCCTAGGACGTTCTTCCGCGATTGCCGGAACAGTTTTGTTCGCAAATCTTTTACAAATCCGATGGGCGGCGCCTGTTCCGCGCGACTACCGAGACCGTCTTAGGAACGACTCGCCGCAGTTCAAAGAATGGCGATGTCGATGAAGTGGATCGAAATGAGGAGACTGAAATGAAACTGAAGAAATTCGTCATGTGCGCGGCCATTGTCGCAGTTCTGGCATCCGTCCCAGCCAGCGCTCAGGTAGCCGCCGATTTGGTGGCTGGTCCTGGAATTGGTGGCCCAGGCCCAGAGGCGCCGCACACACCGGCCGGCATGGTAGTTATCGGATCGAACGTGTGGTTTGGAGACGCGGCGCAGGGTTTTCGTCACTACATTCCTGTTGATCCAAATAACTCCGACCCGCTGAACACTGGGACCCTGCAGTTCGATATCAATACGAACTTCTCCATCGGGGGTGGCTCCTGCTTCTTATGGTGCTCCGTCGGCCAAACGGCGCAGGATGGAAGCGCTCGGGCTTACCTGGCCGTCTACGATCATCCCAAAGGGCAGCCGTTCAATCCCGGCGGCGGCGGTGTTTGGAAAGTGGAGTTCCAACCCGCATTCGGCAACTTCGGCGCGTTTGCAGGGCTGAGCCCGGTAGCGTTCACGCTCGGGCTGTCGGGAGACTTACCGACCGCTGCCGCACTGGGCCCAGAAGGAAAGCTGTACGTCGGCTTCCTGAAGAGTGGCAACGTCAAACGCGTTACCAACCCGTCGGTTGAGAACCCCACCTCGACAAACCAGACGGTCGAAAGCGTTGGGGGCACATTTCAGGGACGGAACATGCGGGCGATGGCGTTTATGGGACCTGACCTCTATTTGGCCACCGACCAGGGGCTCGACGTCATCCGCAACGTCGCCAACTGCATTAACAACACCGGCGGTTGCGGGAATGCCGTGCGAGTACAGGACGGGTTCTCAGGTTCGGCTCATGTTGGGTTGACCACCGATGGCGCAGGAAAGGTGTATTTCTCATTGGGTCCAGCCGGAACCGTCTACCGCTATACGCCAATCGACGGCCGCGTCGTGCCCGTGTCCAATGGATTCCTATTTGTCGACGGCCACACGAACGCTCTCAGTTTGGATCCCTTTGGCAATCTGTGGGTGGGCGACGATCCGAGCGACGGCGCCTTCAATTTCAGCGGTCGGCTGTGGCGCATTCCGGCCAGCCGGGTTGCTTCCATCCCATAGAAGCATGCCAGCTTCTACAGCAACGATCCGTGAGCGATTTGCAAACAACAAAGGACACTCGAATGACCCTATTCACTCTGCCGTCTAGCCGGATTGTTTCGGGCCCCATCGCCCCGCTACTAGCTGTTTGTGTCGCTGCAGCGGCGAGCGCTCAAGTGGCGCCGCCGACCACGCAGGCAACGACTTCGTCTGATGGGCTGCTTACGCTTGTCCTGTCGTCGACTAACCCGTCCGACACCACTGGCATTGACAACACTTATACGTGGACTGCAAGCAACAACTCCACGACGACCACGCTCACCGGGGTCACGCTGGGGAGCCATTGGGGTGATTGGTGCGGGGGCACCAACTGTACGCCACCGGGTCCGACCCTCATCTCCGCGCCTGGCTGCGCCAACCAAGGGGTGGACGAAATCCCGCCCGATGCTCACTTCGGTGTGTGGTGCACGCCGTTGACGGGCGTCACGCTCCTGCCTGGGGAACGCGTCAGTGGATCGGTCGCGCTGCGCCCCGGCAGTGGCGGTCCCCCCGACTACACGGTGTACTCGTTCTATAACGACCCCAAAACCGGAACGCCGATTAATGCTGCGTTTGTTCCAATGATTCGTCACAGCAATGTCGTGGCTCCGGCCGACCGACATCCAGATCACGGGATCCGCGAGCAATGGCGCTCCGCCCGCGGGGTCAACCTTTACCTACACGTTTCAGATCAAGAACGCGGGGCCCTGGGGCACATATGGAGGGGTCACTTTCATCGACACGCTGCCCGACTCACTCACGTTTGTCGGCGCTTCCGTGTCGCTGCGTTCTCTTCTGTCAGCGTTCGCATGCGGCGTGCAGGGGCAGACCGTGACGTGTCCCCTCAGCGAGATGCAGAATGGTGGAGACTCGGGTCAGGCAACGATTACACTGACCGTCATCGCATCCAGCACTCCGCAGCTAATCGTGAATACAGCTTCAGCCCTCACGGTTCTTCCGCAGACGGACTCGAATGCAGCGAATAACAGCGTAACAGTCACCGTAATCTCCAGATGACACTATGACGCCATTTCGGTGTCGAACGTGTGGTGTCAAACGCGTCGTCATTAGGGAGACTTATGCAATTCGCCTTCTGATCCACGAATCATCAGAAACTGGGGCCCGCTCTGGGCAACAAGACGCTGGAAGTTCTGGATTGGACGTCCGGCAAACGGGTCAAGAGCATTAGTGGACTCGACGAGCCGCAGGGTATGGCCTCAACTTTTAGTTATTGAATGTCGTGCCGAAGTCTCTAAGTCCCAGGGATCATAATATGCGCAGTTGATGTGCCCGCATTCATGAGCCATGCCCCGCCGGCCGTGGGTTTATCCGGCAGGCCAGTCGACTGGGCCGTAGCGCCCGGGACCGCGATGGTTCGGTGGATATTTGCGTGGTCTTTGTCCGCACCATTCATATCAAGCCACACCGATCCGTACTCTGGTTTGATCCGCGTGCCATTTGCCTCGGCCGCATCCAGCTGTTTTTGCCGCTCCGTCTTATCAGCAATTGCTTCGAATTTACGGTTCTGAGCGACACGTTCGAGATTGCCGAGGCTGGTGCACTGGACGGCAAACACCGCCCGGCCGGGCTCGCCGGACCGATCGTAGCAGACCAGGCGGTTGTTGCCTTTCCTCAGTGTTTCGTATGTGAAATCGGGTTTCCATTTAATCACTGTCGCTCCATCCCGCATATTGCGCGGAGCGGCTGCCAACGCGCGGTCGATGATGTCGTCAGTGGTTTGGGCGAAAATACCCGAGGAAAACACGAGTAAGTTCAATGTGATCGCTCGTCTCAATCCTTGTCCTCCGTTCATGTCGCGATAAAAAGTTCACTTTACAATAAACTGGGCGCGATGCACACGGGCAGGCTTGTATGACCAGAGCCGGTCGGGTGGCGAGCGGCATGACCCTGGAGCTCATGAAAATCCCCACATATCCCAATATGATGGTGAGTTTTCACCCGCTCCTCCTGACCACATAAAGCGCGCAAAATCTGTTGTAAACTCCGTAAAGCTGAGATCAATCTTCAAGGAGTCACCATGCTGAATTGCTTCACCTTCCGGCACGCCTTTATCGCGACCGCGGCTGCGGCCACGCTAGCGCTTTTTGCCATCGCCGATGTCCCTGTCAACCCCACCGCCGGCCTCAAATCCGGCAAGCTCGAACTGAAATCTGCTGGAGCCCTCGCTTTCGGCCCTGACGGCGTACTCTTCGTAGGCGACTCCATCGGTGGTTCGATCGCAGCCATTGACACCAACGATAAGGTCAATGCCAAATCCGTTCCAGTCCTAAACGTTGAAAATCTCGACGCCAAAATCGCTGCTATCGTGGGCATCCCCGCCGACCAACTCGTCATCAACGACATGAAGGTCAACCCGGCTTCGAAGAACGTCTATATCTCCGCCGCCCGAGGCAAGGGACCAGACGCGCAGCCGCTGATTGTCAAGCTTGATGCTCAGGGAAACCTGTCCAGCCTGTCGCTGGATAACGTCAAGTTCGCGCAGATTGCGCTGGCGGACGCTCCCGAATCCAATCCTTCGGCGCGCCAGAATCCTCGCACCGTCACGATCACCGACATGAACTACGTAAACGGCAACCTGCTGGTCGCCGGGATGTCGAACGAGGAATGGAGTTCCGCGCTTCGCTCCTTCCCGGTACCCTTCCGTAATGCCGAACCGGGTACCCAGGTTCAGATCTGGCACGACTCACATGGCCGCTACGAAACTGCCTCGCCGGTCCGAACCTTCGTACCATTCAACATTTCGGGTCAGCAGTACGTAATCGCCGCTTATACCTGCACGCCGCTCGTGAAGATTCCCGTCAGTGACCTCAAAGCCGGCGCCAAAGTCAAAGGCCAGACCATTGCTGACCTGGGCGCGGGCAATCAGCCCCTCGACATGGTCCCGTACCGGAAGAATGGCAAGGATTTCATCCTCGTGGCCAATTCCGCGTTCGGCCTCCTTAAAGTCGAAGCCGATCATCTCGAAACCTATCCGACGATCGATTCGCCGACGAAGAACCCCGGCACGGCGGGAATGCCTTTCGAAAAGATCACTTCGGTGACCAACGTAAAGCAGCTCGCGCAGGTCGATGCTGCCAACGCCGTCGTGCTCACCGCGAATGCTGGCGCCGGGCCTGCTTTTGCGCCCGGGCCGCCCGTTGGCCCGATGACTCTGAAGACCATCGCCCTTCCGTAGTGCGCTTGTCCAGGATGACTGCGGCCGTTGTTCTTGTGACAACGGCCGCGCACTCCCAACACTCACCCGCCATTGCCCTCCGGGACGGAGCTTTTATCGTTACAGGGCTTCAGCTCCCGCCTTCGGAGCCGCGAGGAGGCTGGGGAACTCTCCTTCTCGTCTACGCGGGCACGGGCAATGTCCCACCGCTCGCAGGTTCATACTCCGCTGAGACAGACCGACTCACTTTCCACTCGCGCTACCCCATAGCCGCGGGTGTTCGTTACCATGCTGTTTTCAAGACCGTCACCGGCGCACTGATTACCCGCGACTTCGATGGTCCGACGCGAGAAACAAAGCCGTCCACAAGGGTCGAAAAGATTTACCCCACCGCTGACACGCTTCCCGCCAATCAGCTCCGTATCTTCGTGGTTTTTTCCGCGCCTATGAGCCGGGGCGAAGCCGCCGCCCATCTTCGCCTCGAAGACGCTCAGGGCCGCAGACTGACAGACGAACTTCTCCCCGGCCAGGAACTCTGGGATCCCGAATTCCGACGCCTCACGATGACGTTCGATCCCGGCCGTATCAAACGTGGACTTACTTCAAACGCCACCATCGGGCCGCCCATCACCGAAGGCAAACATTACCGCCTCGTCGTGGACCGCGAGTGGCCCGACGCTCGCGGCGTCCCACTGGTCGAAGGATTCACGAAGACATTCTCCGGCGGACCTCCCATCCGTCTGGCTCCGGAGCCTTCGCAATGGCGCATCACTCCGCCGGTCCGATCGACGATCGCCCCGATCGTCATCGATTTTCCCAACCCGATGAACTACGCGCTTTTAGAGCGTCTGATTCAGGTTCGTCGCGGCGGAATAGGCGTCGAAGGAGTTGTCAGCCTCGCGCGCAACGAACGCCAATGGCGCTTTACCCCCAGTATGCCGTGGCAACCGGGCGACTATCGGTTCATAGTCGACAATGCTCTTGAGGACATTGCCGGTAACAGGATCGGGCAGCTCTTCGATATCGATATTTTCGATAAGGTCACGAAGTCTCTTGATCGGCGAACTACCGAAATCCCTTTCCAGGTTCATTGACTGAAGCCGCATTTTTCGGATGAAACTCACGATAGTAAAAGATCCAAGGGCGCCGTCCACTCCCTGATTTTCATCGAACGACCTGCGACAGACCGTAAACGCTCATTGAGCTTCCCAAGTCCGTTCACCGATCAATGATTCGTGGCGATTGTCATCGTGAACGGACGCGACGAATACATTCGTTGCGGAGCCGGTGAGCCTCCGGTCTGACAACCTGCCAGATAAAACACATACCCGGTGGTTGACAGATGGGTGGCGTCCTTGCCCAGCGACATGAATGTCGGATACCAGCCGTTGTAAGCCTGACAAGTCGGGAAGTCGGGGTCGAACGGACTCCACGTGCCGGGGATCTCCAGCGGCGTGGTCCATTGCATCGAGTCGGAAAGATCGTAACTCGTTGAGAAAAACCATGCCGCGCCCATGGAGGTGGGGTCCGGCCCATCCTCTGGATTGCCCAGAGTCCGGCACACGAATATGAGCAGGTATTGCCGCGTGTCCTCGACATAACTGATCGAGCTGCCAAACCGGTCCTGCGCCGGAGTCTCACAGGCCCCGAAAGAACCGTTAGGCAGGAAACTCGCCTCCCGTCCGCCGATTCCCTTCGAGGAATTAAACCCATACCCGTCCCATTTCATGAATTGAAGCGGCGCCGTTCCGCCATTGAGCGGGGCGCGCGCGACGTTCATGCCTCCGAAGTTTGCGTAAATGAATGGTTGCGGATTCCCGCCGATATCATCGACGAACCCCGAGATCTCCTGCTCTTTAATATTCGTAGCGTGGTCATCCTTTGACTTCATGAGCGAATCGAGCGAGGTGACCGGAGTCACCACCGGGTAGCGGCCGTAGTTGGGCGGCGGCGTTGTGGAGCAATCGTTCCCCATGCAGACGTCCGGCCCGAAAGCTCCCATCGGCGCATTGGGCGCCTGCGCCGTAGTGGTAAAGGGAAGGGATACGAAGTTGAAGAACGGATTGGTTCGATAGGTCGGCCACGTTTTGCCGTAATCGGTCGAAGTGGCTATCGAGAGTGAGATGTAGGAGTTCGAATCGCTCGCTATCATGCCTCCTGCATTGGCTATGCACCCGTTTGTCCCCTCGTAAACCATCAGGAGCGAGCCCGGTTTGTCCGTCGGATCCGTGAGCACGGACCCGCCGGCGGCGTAGTTCAGATCGAACGTCTGGTCCTGGTCCTCGGCGAGGCCGGTGCGGGAAGGAGGGCACGCCCCGATGTGTCCCGGAGAGTTGAAAACCTGAGCGAAGAATGGCTTCCCGAGGCTGTCAGAGTACAGGCCGTATGCATCGGCGTTCGGGTAGTCGAAGGTCCATTTGCCGGTGCTGTCCGGGCCCGAGCCGCCGGAGAGCACTGCCATCCCGAAGCCGGGGTAACCATTTTCCGCCGTCGCCACGAAGAAGAGATAATCCTGATTCTTTCCTAAGCCGTGCGGGGGGAATACCGAAGAGTGCTCATCGGTGGCGCCTCCCACATTCAAACTCTCGTTCACCGGCGTGCTGCCATCGGGGCCAGCCACGGGTTGACCGGGATCGAGGGTTATTGCAGTAATGACAGGCAGATTCTGATCGTGCGGAACCATTACCGTGGCGGCGCCGAAACCGGGATTCCCCGCGTTATCCGAGGCTCGCACCGTGATTGAATACTGGCGGCCGTTGAAATCCAATGAGTTCAGGCTGGCCTGGAGTTGCACGGTAAAGGAAAAGGATCCATCGGGGGCCACGGTCACCGGGCCGGATGGTTGAATGGCGCCAGCTCTGTCATGGACGTTAAACGTCGTGGTGCCGGCGTTTACGCCGGAGAGATTATCCGTAATGTTTCCGGTGATCGTTACGCTGACCATGCGACCGTCGGGCGGCCAAAGGATCGCAGGCGCTGCACTGACGTTAATGATCGGCGGGGCCGTGTCGGCGGCAGTCGCCAGACTCTGCGCAAGCAGCGCCAAAGTAATTACCAACACTGCTTTCTTCGATTTTGTGAGCGTTCGATTCATGTGTAATCCTCCATTTCTCTTTCACGAGCAAGAACTGCCCAGACTAACCGCAGCCAAACCCATTGACGTTGAACGTCGCGGACACTGGTCGGTTCGAGTCCATTGATCCCTTGTCCACGATGGAGCAAACGCTTGTGGCTGGTCACAAAATGGGAAGCACGGTCGCTAAAAACGCCGCGATTCCCTGCCACGACGCATCGGAGCCATAGCTGCTCCGGCACGACGGACAAGTACCACCGGCCTGCAAGCCTCCCGATCCCAGGGTGAAGAGCAGCGCAATTGCCGTAACAAGTGTCGTTCGCTTCATATTCTTTTTCCTTCGGATTGCCCTCTTCAGGCCATTCCTATTCAGGTAAGGCGCAGGATCTTCCACCGGACTATCATTGCCGTGATGTTTTTTCTGAACTGAGTGAAAATCCCGGATTCTACATGCAGCGGACAGGGGTCTCCGTGGCGATGCCTGCGTCAACCTAGGCGGCAAGCTGAAAAGCAGAACCGTGACGGCGTTCGGGCGTCCGTATATGATTTAGTGCGGACAGGATGGACGAGGCGCCACACCCGGAGGAGACGCCTGGCGGCGATGTAAGCAGGCTTCTGCGCGCCTGGAGCGGCGGGGACCAGACGGCGCTGGAAA
>Ga0126381_100002707_pt1 | contig 19174 bp, 14 predicted proteins | sample PanSoiMetPlot_28_FD_96465 | JGI IMG/M metagenome (GOLD analysis project Ga0126381, IMG submission 96465) | Tropical forest soil microbial communities from Panama - MetaG Plot_28 | ecosystem: Environmental > Terrestrial > Soil > Tropical forest > Bulk soil | place: Panama | collected 2016-02-17
GGATCGGGCGGGACCTCTTCGACGTTATGCTCGATCTTCGGCCCGTTCTTCGCAACCACCAGCGCATAGTGCGGGATCTTTCGGCGCTCGGTGTGCAGGGCCAGATGGAATCGCTCAGCCAGCAGCGCGCGCAGCATCAAAAGAAGCTGTTCCCGGGGAGTTGCCGCCGCTGCTTTTCCCAGCACGTCAAAGCGGACTTCTTTCGACTTCGTCCAGTCGGGGCCGTCCATCTGGTCGTCGCTCACCAGGCCATAGGCAAACTTGATGCAATCCACCAGGGTAGCGTTGGTCAGGATCACTTCTCCCTTGCGTGCGGTGCCCAGGTTGGCGCTGTAGTTCTCGCCCAGTCCTACGGGCCGGCTCGGTTTGAGCGAGGCGACGTCGAACGCGGGGCCGGACTGGGCTGAAGCCACTCGGGCGAGAGCGAACACAAGCAGCATCCGTCGGATCATCACTAATAAATTAGTACTAAGGAACTCGGGATGCAAGCGGTGGGGGAGAGAGCGCCGAAGCTGATATGCTGCGCCCATGATCCTCCTCAGAGTGCTGCCGCTCCTCGTCGCCGCGGTGGCGTTTGCCCAATCTCCGCTTGCGGGCGTGATCGATTTCCACGTACACTGCGATCCCGACAGTATGCCCCGCTCAATCGATGCGATCGATCTGGCGCGCCTCGCCAAACAGCGCGGCATGCGCGGGCTTGTGCTCAAGAACCACTACGAATCCACTGCGGCGCTGGCGTATGTGGTGCGCAAGGAAGTCCCGGGTATCGAGATTTTCGGCGGCATCGACCTCAACCGCACGGTGGGCGGCATCAATCCCGCAGCGGTGGAGCGCATGACCATGATGAAGGGCGGTTGGGGCCGCGTGGTCTGGATGCCCACCTTCGATGCCGAGAACCAGGTGCGCTACTCGAAGGAGCAGCGGCCGTTCGTCCCGGTTTCGCGGAACGGCCGCCTGCTGCCCGAAGTTTTGGACGTGATTGCCCTGGCGGCCAAACATGGGCTCACACTCGAGACCGGCCACTCCTCAGCCCAGGAGTGCCTTATGATCGTCCGCGAAGCCCGCCGGCAGGGCGTGTCGCGCATCGTTGTCACGCACGCGATGCTACCGCCCGTTTCCATGACAGTTCCGCAGATGCGCGCGGCCGCCAGTGATGGAGCTTACCTGGAGTTCGTCTATAACGGCTTGATCGGTCCCAACAAATCGAACTCCATGCGCGAGTATGCCGACGCCATCCGCCAGGTCGGCCCCCGCTCGTGCCTTCTGGCGAGTGACCTCGGACAGGCCAACAACCCGCTACATCCCGACGGTCTGGCCGCCTTCTTCGACGGTCTCGCAAGGGAGGGAATTTCATCCGCCGATATCGCCTTAATGTCGAAAACTAACCCGGCGCGCGCCCTCGGCTTACCCGAAACCAATTAACACGCCTAACTGAGAAGTTCGTATATACTGCTTAATCGCCAGCATTTAGCTGCGTAGGAGGGGAATGTACATGCTCGTTTCCCGGATCGTTCGGACAGCCCTTCTTGTGTGCGCCGCGGGAGTACTTCCGGTCCTCGCCGCTACGCCCGCCAACGCCTATTACCAACACAACCTCGTGGCCGACACCGCCGGTGTCGCCGACTTCACCGACCCCAGTTTAATCAATCCCTGGGGCATCGCCACATCGGCAACGAGCCCGTTCTGGGTCAATGATGGAGGCACCGGTCTTTCGACGGTTTACAGCAGCAACGGAACGGTGAGCGCCACCAAGGCCATCGTGCCGCCTTCCGCCGCCGGTACATCGCCATCGGTCGCCACAGGCATCGTGGTCGGGATCTCCGGCTCGTTCGCGGCAGGCCCGAGCCACTTTTCCAGTTTTATTTTCTGCACCCAGGACGGCGCCATATCCGGCTGGAGTTCTGCGCAGGACGCCACCCACGCCATCCTCGAAATCGACATGTCGAGCGTAGGCCTGCTTCTTCTTTAAGACCGGGCCCTACGTGGCGGCGCGGCACTCCGACAACGTCACGCCGATCGGCCCGGCCACGCTGTTCCCCAATTTGAGCACGCCGGCCAAAGCCGGAGAAACGATCTCCATTTACGCCACCGGCTTCGGGGAAACCAGCCCGACCCTCACCAACGGTGTGGTTTCCACTGGAATGTTGAAACTGGCGACCCCGCCGGTCGTCACCATTGGTGGGCAAACGGCGCAAGTCGCCTTCGCAGGGGTGACGGCTCCCGGGCTCTATCAGTTTAATGTCACGATCCCGTCCAATACTCCGTCGGGCGACAACCCGGTCATGATTTCGATCGGCACTTTCGCCACACCGAGCGGGGGGATGATCGCGGTGCAGTAAGGCGGCTTCGAGCTATGAGCTTTGAGCTGTGCGCTAAGACCGGCCGTCCAGCGGTGCTCTATCCTGGAAAAGAGCCGCGCCGCAAGGCGCCCCCGAAAGGCTCATGGCTCACGGCTCATAACTCACTGCTCCATGCTTGTTTCCTCATTCGACTATCACCTTCCCGAGCACCTCATTGCCCAGGAGCCGCCGGCCGACCGTGCGGGCGCGCGCATGCTCGTGGTCAATCGCGCGGAGGGGCGATTCGAAGATCGCTGGTTCCGCGATCTCCCCTCCTTCCTCGGGCCCGGCGATTGCCTTGTGTTGAACGATTCACGCGTGTTTCCGGCGCGCCTGTTTGGGCATCGCGCCGGCGTTCGCTCGCTGCCCATCGGCAGGAACAATCCCAAGAAGCACGAGTATCTCAGCGGCCGCGTGGAAGTGCTGCTGCTGCGCCCGCTCACGGCTGACGGAAAACAGTGGGAGGCCCTGGTGCGGCCGGGACGAAAAATGCGCACCGGGGAGCGCATTGCTTTCGAGGGCGGCTTGGAAGGCGAGATCGTCGCCCGCGGCGAACTGGGGGAGCGTACAATTCGCTTCGATACGGCGGGCGACCCTTGGGAAGAGTTCGAACGTATCGGCCACATCCCTTTACCGCCTTATATCAAACGCTCGGACCGACCGGCGGACCGGGAGCGCTATCAGACCGTGTTCGCACGCGAGAAGGGGTCGGTGGCAGCGCCTACCGCGGGCCTGCACTTTACGGCCGAGATCCTCGATGCATCGCGCGCGCGCGGCGCCGACGTTGCGTACGTGACGCTGCACGTCGGGCTCGGCACTTTTCAGCCGCTGCACACCGACGAAATCGAACAGGCGCACCTCCACAGCGAGCGCTATCGAATCACAGAGGAAAACGCCGTCCGCATGCGCGCTGCGCGCCGGTTGGTGGTTGTAGGCACCACGGCAGTTCGTACTCTGGAAAGCGCCGCGCGCGCCGGCAGCCTTTCGGCCCAGCAGGGCGAAACCGATATCTTCATCTATCCCGGATTCGCATTCCGCGCGGCCGGCGCAATGCTGACTAACTTCCATTTGCCTCGCACCAGCCTGCTGCTGCTGGTATGTGCGTTTGCCGGCACGGATCTGACCCTGGCTGCCTACCGGTACGCCGTGGAGCAGGAATATCGTTTCTATTCGTACGGCGACTGCATGTTGATCCTTTGACGTTCTGAATCAGGGCCCGTCGCGTGCTCATCCAACAGGCAACCGGCCCGTGCCTGAGAGAACCGAACCCATTAATCCGTGGCTCGTCGCCCTCGCCGTCATCCTGCCGACCTTCATGGAGGTGCTCGACACTTCCATCGCGTCGGTGGCGCTGCCGCACATTGCGGGCAGCCTCTCAGCCTCGACCGACGAAGCAACGTGGGTGCTCACGAGCTATCTGGTGGCCAACGCCGTGATACTGCCTGCCAGCAGTTGGTTTGCGCTGCGCATCGGCCGCAAGCGGTTCCTGCTGCTCTGTATCGTAATATTCACGCTGGCCTCATTCGCGTGCGGAGCCGCGGTAAGCCTCGGCATGATCCTGGTCGCACGCGCCGTCCAGGGGGCCGGAGGCGGCGCGCTGCAGCCGCTGTCCCAGGCCATTCTGCTGGAGAGTTTTCCACCCGTCAAGCGAGGGATGGCGATGGCGGTCTTCGGTTTGGGCGTAGTGGTAGCGCCGATCGTCGGCCCCACGCTCGGAGGCTGGCTGACCGACCAGTACACGTGGCGGTGGGCTTTCTACATCAATATTCCCGTAGGCCTGCTGGCCCTGCTCCTCATCAGCCGCTTTGTCGAAGACCCGCCCTACATCCGCCACGCCAATCCGGGGCGCATTGATGCCATCGGGCTGGGACTATTGGCCCTCTGGCTGGGCGCGCTCCAAGTCATCCTCGACAAGGGGCAGGAGTCCGACTGGTTCGGCGCCGTTTGGATCCGCTGGATGACCGTCGTGCTTATTGTGGCGCTGGCTGCTTTTCTGTATCGAGAGCTCACGATCCGGAACCCGATCGTCAATCTACGGATTCTCTCCAACCGGAATCTCGCGGTCGGATGCGTTTTGATCGGCCTATTTGGTGCGGTCATTTACGGCGTCATCACGCTGCTGCCGCTCTTCTACCAAACGTTGATGGGCTACACCGCCGGTCTTGCGGGCATCACGGTCAGCCCGCGCGGCGTAGGCGCCATTGTCATGATGCCGGTGATCGGCGTCCTGACCAGCCGCCTCGACAACCGCCTCTTCATCGCCGCCGGCTTCGGCATCTTCGGCCTCACCAGCCTGTGGTTCTCACGCCTGACGCTGGGCATGTCGCAATGGACAATGATCTGGCCGATAGTGATTTCCGGCGCCGCTTCCGGGATGGTTTTCGTACCGCTCTCCACGACAGCCATGGGCACGCTGAGCAACGAGCAGATGGGAAGCGCCAGCGGTCTCTATAACCTGCTACGGAACATTGGCGGCAGCATCGGCATCTCCATGGTGGACACGATGATCGCACGGCGCACCCAGGTGCACCGCAACGAAATGGTGGGCCACCTGTCCCCTGGCAACCCGGTGTTCAACGACATCGAATCCCGGCTGCGGGCCCTTACCGAGTTGCGCCGCGCGGGCGCGGCGCGGACCTCGTATGCCATCCTCGAACGCTTGCTCGACCAGCAGGCGGCGGCCTGGTCTTACGTGGACGATTTCCGCTATCTGGCCATCGCGTGCTTCGCCTGCGTACCGATAGTGTTCCTGCTGCGCAAAGTGGTGGCGCGAAAAGGCGCCGTGTCGGCAGCGCATTGAGACAGCGCGCTCGATGGGGCCGCTCGGCCGCTTAGTGCGCCAGATACTTCCCCAACCAGGCGATCCAACGGCGGTCGATATCGCGCGCGTGCACGGGGTCGCTCGGGCTGTGACCGGTCACCGGATACGCGATGAACTGGGTAGTGACGCCATTGTCCGAAAGCACGTGGTAGAGCTGGAACGACTGCGTGATCGGCACGCGGTAGTCGCCCGTGTCCGAAAGGATGAGGGTCGGCGCCTTGATTTTGGTCGCGTAGGTGATCGGCGACTGCTCGCGGTAGCTGGCGAGGCGCCTCTCGTCGGTATACGGCGAGCCGCCGAAAGCGGAGCCGCGCCGGACATTGGCATCACCGTAGTCGTATTGGTCTAGCCAGTCGGTGACGGCCGCACCGGCGACGGCCGCCTTCCAGCGTCCGGGATAGTTGCCGAGCAGCCAGGTGGTCATGTAGCCGCCATACGACCAGCCGGAGACCGCCATGCGGGCGCCGTCGACCATGCCGCGCTTTTCCAGCGTGGCAACCCCGGCCATCACATCGCGGCCGGGTCCCTTGCCGGCATCGTTCCAAATGGCGGCCTGAAACGCGTTGCCCAGGTTGTCGCTGCCGCGGTAGTTCGGTTCCAACACGATCCAGCCCTGCGCGGCCAGCAGCTGGGCGCGGCTGGAAAAGGCCTGCTTGGAGGCCGACCGCGGACCGCCGTGAATATACAGCACCAGCGGATATTTCCTCCCTTGCGTGAAATCGGGAGGATAGGTGACCACGCCGTCCATGTGGAAGGAATCGCAATCCCACTGGATGGTCTCGCTCTTGCCCAGCTCCAGCACCGCGGTTTCACGATTGAAATCGGTCATGCGCATTGGCGTGCTGGTAGCCGAGGCCAGATAGTACATTTCGGGCGGCCGGTCAGGCTCACTGCCGGTAAGCGCAATCTCGCCCTGGGGACCGACCGAAGCATCCAACCAGAACGGCGCGGTCGCCACCACGGCGCCCATTTCAATGCGGCGGGCAGGCCCATCGATGGGCTGGATCCACAGCGCAGTCCCGGTGCCATCGTTGGCGCTCACCAGGAGTGACTTGCCGTCGGGCATCCAGATCGCGCGCTGCACGTTGCGGTCGAGCGCGTGGGTCACGCTGGCCGATCGGCCGCCATCAGCCGGCCCGACGTAGATTTCGTTGACGTTCTTGCCTTCCCCATCGCGGGGATACCAGTGGGCGATGTGGTGGCCATCGGGAGAGAATACCGGCTGGGTCTCCTGCTTTGCGCGGCCGGTCAGAGGCTTCAACTCACCGGTGTCGGCGTCCAGAATCTGGATCGCGCTTTTGTCGGAATCACCGGTATAGACCGTAGCCATCTTGACGATCGCGAGACGCTTACCATCGGGCGACCAGGAGAGCGGCGAGGACGGCGCGCTGGGCGGCAGGCTGGCCGGCAGGCTCCATTCGCCAGAGGTCAACCGCTTGGCGGGGGCTTTGCCATCGGCAGTTACGAGCCACACGTGAGCCGGGCGCGGAGCCTCCTGCAGCAGGTAGTGGTTGTTGCGAATCTCGAAGGCACGATTGTGGCGCTCCTCGCCGGTCACTTTGGGCGCTTCGTCGGTGGCCACATAGGCGATCTGGTTTGACGCTCCCGGACGCCACGCGTATTGCTGCACTCCTGTAGCGGATTTCGTAAGCTGCCATGCCTCGCCGCCACTCACGGTCATGACGAAGATCTGGGGCTTGCCCTCCACGGAGGTGAGGAAGGCCAGCCGGCTTCCGTCGGACGACCAACGCGGCTGGCTCAGGCCGCGGCGGTCGTGCGTCATGACGTGTTGCGCGCGCGTTGCGACGTCGATGAGGACCAGCTCCGGATCGTAGCGGTCTTCTTCAAAATTCGTGCGAGATACGACGAGCGCAACGGTTTTGCCATTCGGCGACATCTGCGGATCGGCGACGCGCACGATGCTGCCAACGCTTTCGATAGAAAACCGCGCGGCCCCGAGTGCGCCGGCGGCTGTCAGCAAAATTAGAAAGACCCTGATGAATCGCATATTACCTCCGTTCCCGCGCGCTGAAGGCGTGCCGCTCCAAGCTCATGGCTTCCAGCTCAAGACTGGTAGCATTATACTTCTCCTATGCCCCGCATCTATCGCAACGCCGTACTGCTGATCCTGGCCGCCGCCGCGCTCGCCCAGCCGCGCTTCGCGCTGCGCGACGGCGACCGCGTGGTGTTTTACGGCGACAGCATCACCGACCAGCGCCTTTACACAACCTTCGCCGAAACCTACGTGGTAACGCGCTTCCCTAAGCTCGATGTTTCGTTCGTACACTCCGGGTGGGGCGGCGACCGCGTCTCGGGCGGCGGCGGCGGTCCCATCGACGTCCGTCTCTGGCGCGATGTGCTCGCCTATAATCCCACCGTCATGACCATCATGCTGGGGATGAACGACGGCCATTACCAACCGTTCAACCAGCAGGCGTTCGACGACTTCACGGCGGGCTACAAGCACATTGTGGACGTGGCCAAGAAGCAGCTTCCCGGCATCCGCATCACGGCCATTCAGCCTTCGCCGTACGACGACGTGACCCGCCCGCCGTTATTCGAAGGCGGGTACAACGCCGTGCTGCTACGCTTCTCCGATTTTCTGAAGCAGCTTGCGACCGACCAGAAGCTCGCACTGGCCGATCTCAACACGCCCGTGGTCGCCATGCTCACCCAAGCGAAGGAGCTGGATGCCGCCGGCGCCGCCAAGATTTTGCCCGACCGCGTTCATCCCGGAGCCGGCGGCCACCTCATCATGGCAGAGGCGCTGCTCAAGGCCTGGAACGCACCGGAAACGGTCAGCGCGGTGGAGATCGATGCCGCTCGCAAAGAGATTCTCCGCCAGGTCAACGCCCGCGTTACCGACTTGCAATTCGGTCGCGGCGTCTCATGGACCGAGATGGACGATGCTCTGCCGATGCCTTTCGACACACACGACGCCGGCATCGCACTCGCCGTGCGCGCCAGCGACTTTAGGGATGCGCTCGATCGCCAGCCGCTGACGGTTCGGGGGCTTGCCGCGGGCAGCTACACGCTAGGGATTGACGGGGATTCCATCGGCGCCTTCACCGCGGCGCAGCTTGCCCATGGCATCAACCTTGCCGAACTGCCCACGCCGATGCTGCGCCAGGCGGCCGCGGTACACGCGCTCACGCTGCAGCACGCTGCCATGCACCAAACCCGCTGGCGCAACGTGCAAGTGCCCCTCGAAAAGACCGACGCCACGCACTTGCCGCAGGCTCTCCAGGCCTTAGACGCCCTCGAGGCCGATCTGATTCACGCGCAGCGCGCGGCGGCGCAGCCAAAGGCGCACCAGTTCGAAATCACGCCGGAATAAGAGCTTACAGCCAACAGCTTGACGATCAGCCGGGGCGATGCGGCGCTTCGCGGTATTGGCTGGCAGCTGAAGGCTGAAGGCTGATGGCTGATGGCTGTTGGCTGTAAGCTAAGACGCATGAACCGCCGAAATTTGTTTAAACTCCTTTCCGCCGGCGCTGCTTTGAACCTGGCGACACGCCAGTCTGAAGCGCAGCCGGCGCGGGGCGTGCCCACGCCCGTCATCAAAGACGTGCAAGTGATCTCAACTGAGCCCGCCGGCGTTCGGCTCAGCGTGGTGAAAATCATTACTGACCAGCCGGGCCTTTACGGCTACGGCTGCGCCACGTTCACGCAGCGAGCCGAATTGGTGGACGTAGCGGTAGAGCGATACCTGAAGCCGTTCCTCATCGGCAAGCCCGCCGACCGCATCGAAGACATCTGGCAGTCCTGCTACGACAGCTCTTACTGGCGCAACGGTCCGGTATTGGACAACGCAATCAGCGGCGTAGACCAGGCGCTGTGGGACATCAAAGGGCGACAGGCCGGCCTGCCGGTTTACCAACTCGCCGGCGGCAAGTGCCGCGAGGCCGCCGCCGCTTATGCGCACGCTTCCGGCAACACCGTCGAGCGCTGTCTCGACCAGGCGCGGAGTTTCATGGAACAGGGCTTCCACCACGTGCGCGTCCAGATGGGCGTACCCGGCATGGCCAGCTACGGCGCCTCCGGTGGCGGGCAGGCGGCGCAAGGACTGCACGCGGGTGCGGTCTTCGATCCCGCGGCGCAGTGGCGCGTCTCCGTAAAGCTCATTGAGGAGGCGCGCAAACAGCTCGGCGAAGAGGTGGAACTGCTGCACGATATGCACGAGCGCTACACCCCCAATCAGGCTGTGCAGTTCGCCAAAGCCGTGGAATCGTGCCGCTTGTTCTTTCTGGAAGATCCTCTATCGCCCGAGGACATCGCCTACTTCCGGCAGATCCGCCAGCAGTGTGCGACACCAATCGCGATGGGCGAGCTATTCAACAGCCCGCACGAGTGGACTCCCCTCATCGCCGAACGGCTCATTGACTACATCCGTATTCACGTGAGCCAGGCCGGGGGCTTCACGCCCTGCCGCAAGATCGCCGCCATGGCTGAGATCTTTGGCGTGCGCACCGCCTGGCACGGCCCCGGCGACGTATCGCCGGTAGGCCACATGGCCAATGTGACGCTCGACGTGGTCTGCTACAACTTCGGCGTGCAGGAGTACTCGGCTTTCAACGACCGCTTGCAGGAGGTCTTTCACGGCTGCCCAGTTTTGAAGGGCGGCTACCTGTTTCCCAACGAGGCTCCCGGTTGGGGAATCGAGGTGGATGAGAAAGCCGCGGCGAAATATCCTTTCGGTTTCGGCGAGAGGGGCGAGCGCGGCACGCTCAATGGCGGATGGGGCGAGATTCGGAAGCCGGATGGAACAGTCATAAAGCAATAAGAGCTACGAGCTTCCAGATCGGGCCCCCCTGGGCTCTTTCTCGCGGCTCGTAGCTTATACTCAATCAGGAGGTCTTATGCGCCTCATTCTCGCTCTGCTCTCGGCCTTGGCTGCTACGGCGATTGCGGCCACTCCCGATCCATGGGCCGCCGTAGTCAAACTCAAGAGCGGCACTGAAATTCGCGTAATGAAAAAGGGCTCGATGCAGCCCGTGATCGGCAAGTTCGATGAAGCCAACGACGAGCGCCTCGTCCTCGTCGTCAAGAACGAACAGATAGCGATTCCGAAAGATCAGATCGATCGCCTCGACGCCCGCGCGGAGCAAACCGGTGGTCGTGTGAAAGTGGAAGGCAAGAACACAACCGACGATCCGCAGAAAGCTCACGAGCCCCCGATCGGCATGCACGCCCAGCCAGTGGTCGGCACATCGAGTTCCTCTGGGTTGAGCGTCACCAGCAAGCCCGATTTCGAAACGCTCTATCGGCGTACTCTCGGCGCTCCCGCGGCAGCCCCCCAGCGCCCGCCCATCGTCGGCATCGCGCACATCGCACTGAAGACCGACAATCTTGATCGTGCCCGCCAGTTCTACGGGCACGATCTCGGCCTCGCCGAGCCATTCCATCTTGACAACAGCGATGGCAGCGTGCGCTTCACGTATTTCAAAATCAATGACCACCAGTACGTGGAAGTTACGGCGGTCCTGAAGGACGACTCCGAAGACCGCCTCCTCCACATCGCCTTCGAGACCACCGATGTGAAAAAGCTGCGCGACTACCTGGCGAGCCGCGGCGTCACCGTTCCCTCCGAAGTGGCCAAGTACCCGGACGGCAACCTCGGCATTTCCATCAACGATCCGGAAGGGCACCTCATCGAATTCGTCCAGTATCTGCCTGACTCCCTGGAGGGCCGACAATTCGGCAAATCGCTGCCCGACACCCGCCTCTCGGAGCACATGATTCACACCGGTTTCATGGTGAAGGACCAGGCCGTCGAAGATCGGTTTTACAAAGACGTTCTCGGTTTCGATGAGATGTGGCACGGTGGGAAGACCGACACCGTCGCCGATTGGGTGGATATGCGCGTACCCGAGGGCAACGACTGGCTGGAGTACATGCTGAACGTCAACAACCCAACCCCCAAAACCAGAGGCGTCATGAACCACCTGGCCTTAGGGGTGCCGAGCGTCGATGCGGCTTACAAGAAGCTGCTGGAACGCCAGGTGGAGATGCAGGGGCAGAAACCGAAGATCGGGCGCGACGGCAAATGGCAGTTGAATCTCTACGATCCGAATCTGACGCGCGCGGAGTTGATGGAGCCCAAGCCCGTGGAAACTCCCTGCTGCTCGCCCATGAAGCCCCCGCGCTGACGCCGGTAGGACAGGCCGTCGCATTTTGCGGCCTGTCTGCTTCTGCGCGGCCGACAGGCGACCCAAACCGATCGCGTGTCCCACAGCCGGCATAGAAGAGTGCTACTCGTCGTCCAGCCCCAACAGGTCTTCGGGATCGTATGAACCCGGCGCCATCGGCCGCGTGCCTTTCTGGTAGCAGTGGTCAATGAGGTCCTGGACGGTGGACAGGTCCTGCCCTTGCAGATCGCCCGCGAACGCCAATCCGCAGCTCATCTCCGGCATGGCCACCCGATAGCCGGCCGGAAACCGTTCCGCGAGGCTGCGGCGAAATAGCAGACGCGAGGGCCCCAGGCCATCTTCAAACATGAACGCGACCGCCGAAACCTCGCCGGTGGCGCGCCGGAGTTCGCGAACACCCGGCTGATCGCCGGTGATGCGGCTCAGGTTGCGCAATGCGGCAGCCTTCCAATCCAACTGTTGGGTATCCCAGTGCTGCTGCATCTCGGAGTTCACAGAGCGCATCGTCTGGCCGGGGAAGAGTACGGCCCAGGTGAGGACGACTTCGCGGGCGCGCAGGCGCTCATAAGGTCCCGGCCAGTCACCGAGCGCCACGAACGACGCAGGAATGAATACGGGCACGAGCTGAGTCGTGTCGATTTGGTCGGGCCGCAGATCGAGGCCGTCCTTCATCTGGCGGAGTTGGCTTTCGATGGTTGTCGTCATGCTGGGGCTCATGGTCAACGCGCTTGAAGTATGACTCCAACTCGGAGCGCGATAACAGTTCCCTTTGGATATGCCCCGCGTGCTGCCACCCCTGCCGCGGCCCGATCGTGAAGCCGGGCAGCCGGCGTCAGTCGCCGCAGTTAGTGTTAACGTTGACTTGACGAGGCGTTACCGGTATGGGCGCGGTGGCCGCTGCCCAAGTCAGAACGCTGTTTTTGAACGTTGTCCTCGCCGGTCGGAGTCTGCATGCCAAGACCGACGCTGATATTTGCCGCGCCGCGCGTGCCGCGCATTCCAGAGCCATCCTTGAAACACCGGCGACGTATTGCCAAGCCCAGACGCGGTGGTCGTGTAGCAGGAGTTATTGGCCCGCCGGCTGGCGAGCAGCATTGGAACCGAGAGGGTTACGCTGAACCTTGGCGTCATCTGGTAAGTCAGGTCAATATCCTGCAAGTTGATCTTATCCGTGACTTCTGCGCCCTGCTGCACCCGGTAAGTCTGTTCCATGTCCCTACAAAGCGCTTGTAGGAAAACTGGTGTCGGTAACCAACCGTCAACTCCCAATCGCCCGCCTGCAGATAGCCGCCCTGGCTTTCCGGCGCCATATCGGCCGTGCTCGACCGCGCGATGCATCCCTGCCCTATGCCGAAGTACAGAGAAGAAACCCGAGTGAGAGATCCAATTCCCAGACCACCATCCTCATATTGGGGCGATTATATGGCTGGTTCGCCATTCCAGCACTAATCGGAATCTATCAGTGAGGTGTCCCGGGCACATGGCGACCATCCGCTCGCCCACGCTGGCGGCTCCGATATGAGTGTGCACCCGCATAACGGAGCCGCGGGTGTCAGCGAGTGGGGGCTGCCCGCCCGGGTTAGCCAGGCGCCATTTCGAGCAGTGAGCCTTCCTTTAGGACGTAACGGCCGTAGCGCACCGATTTGAACTCCTGAACGCGCCCGCTGGGCCATTCGACGATGAGCCGTTCCGCAGAGTCGCGAGGACCGAGCCCGAAGGTCGCCGGTAATTCGGATTGCGACAGGTAACTCGATCCGCCCTTCACCATGTGCATCTGGTCAGCATCAGGGGTGTGGAGGCGAATCACCGCGCCTATGCCATCCCGGTTCGACTTCGTTCCTATCAGGCGCAGCCGGAGGGAATGATTCCCATTCAGAAGGTCGCTGCGGTAGAGATACGCCGGGCCCTGATTGGTGGTGAGCAGCAGGTCCAGATCGCCATCATTATCGAAATCTCCGTAGGCAAGACCGCGGCCGACCTTGGGAGCGGCGAATGCAGCGCCGGCCTCACGAGCGGTATCGCGAAACCGTCCTCCTCCGAGATTCAGGAACAGGTGGGGCGCCTGCGCATAGGTGGCGCTGGCTCTCACGTTTCGCATCGTGGGATCGATGTGGCCGTTCGCCACGGCGAGATCGAGCCGGCCATCGAGATTCGCGTCGAAGAACAGGCAGCCGAAGCCCAGCGTATTGCGCGAAACCGCGCCCGCGCCGGACGGCACCGCGATATCGGTGAAAGTGCCCGTCTTGCCTGCGCGGTACAGGGCCAGCATCTCATTATCGAAGTTGGTGATCGCCACACCCGTGTATCCGGAGTTTTCGAAATCCGCCGCGTCGATCCCCATTCCGGCCCGAGCGCGGCCGTCCTCGCTGAAAGCAATGCCGGCGTGGACGCCTATTTCCTCGAACGTGCCATTCCGCAAGTTGTGGTAGAGCTTGTTCGGCTGGGTGTCGTTCGCGACCAGGAGATCGGGCCACCCGTCGCGGTCGCAGTCGATGAGAGCCACACCGAGCGACTTGGAACTGGAATCGAAGATGCCGCTCGGAGCAGTTACGTCTTCGAAGCTGCCGTCGCCGCGATTGCGGAACAGCCAGCAGGTGGAGCCCCGATAGGCTTCCGGCGTGCAGTAAGATTTGTTCTTTCCGTCGACGCTGCAAAAAACGTCGTGTTGCGGCGACCACTGGACGTAGTTGCAGACGAAGAGGTCCAGTAGACCGTCGCGATCGTAATCGAACCACATCGCGGAAGTGCTGAAACTGGCGCGCCCCGCCAGACCGGCCTTCGATGTCACGTCGACGAACCGGCCCCTGCCGGAATTGTGGAAGAGCCGATTTTGACCTAGCGCCGTGACAAAGATATCCGGGAAGCCGTCGTTGTCGTAGTCGGCGACGGCCACTCCCATCGCGTACATCTCCACGTCCAGCCCGGCCGCGGCCGTTACGTCGGTGAAGGTACCGTTTCGGTTATTCCGATAAAGGCGAAGGGTGGTGCGCTGCCGCTTGTGCCCGGGCCAGTCGCAGCCGTTGGCAAAGAGGATGTCGAGCCAGCCATCGCCATCGTAATCGAGAAAGGCGCAGCCGGGCCCCATCGTCTCGGGCAGGTATTTGGCGCCAAAGGCTCCGCTGTTGTGCGTGAAATCGATTCCGGCCGATCGGGTCACATCCGTGAACCGAAAGCCTGGGCCTTCAGCCGCCTGAAGCGACGGAAGAGCGCCTAGAATAAGCGTGCGCCGCGTCAAGGGAGACTCACCAGCCCATGGCGGATGGCATAGACCACCAGCTCCGCAGTGTTATGAATGTCGAGCGCCTCCATAATATTGGCGCGATGAACCGCGATGGTATTGGCGCTGAGGCTCAACATTGCGGCGATATCCTTATTCGACTTGCCATTCACAATCAGTTGGAGAACTTCGAGCTCGCGCTGTGAAAGAGCGGGCTGCCGCTCGCCCGAAGATGACGGAAGCGCGATCCGCGGATCGAGAACCGTCCCGCCGGCGGCAACGCTCTTCACGGCTTCGACCAATTCGAGGTCCATGGCATTTTTCAGCAGGTAACCGCGCGCGCCGGCGTCGAGGCAATTGCGCACGTACGCTGGTTCGGAGTGCATGCTGAGGATGAGGATACCGATCGCGGGCTCGCTCTGCAGAATGCGGCGCGTCGCCACCGCGCCGTTCATACTGGGCAGCGCGAAATCCATGACGATCACGTCCGGCCGGTCGCGCAGGGCCACATCGATGGCCTCCTGGCCGTCGCTCGCCTCCGCCACGACGCGGATCGCGGGATCGTCCTCCAGCATGCGGCGAAAGCCGCGCCGGACCAGCAGGTGGTCGTCCACCAGCATGACCGCGATGGGCGTCTCACGGTTCGGTTGCGACATGAGCTTCCTCCGTGGAAATGGGGACAAAGATCCGGACCAGCGCGCCGCCGCCGGGGCCATCCTCGAATTCGATATGGCCGCCGATCAGTTCCGCCCGTTCTCTCATGGAAATGAGCCCGAGGCCGGCGTTGCCCTTCTGGCGAAAGCCTTCGCCGTGATCCTGAATCTCCATGGTCACAGCGTCCCGGGTGCGGGCAAGCCGTACTTCGGCCTGCTTCGAACCGGAATGGCGTGCCACGTTGTTCAGCGCCTCCTGCAGGATGCGATATAGGTGGGCGGATGGTCCGCGCGGCACCTTCCACTCGCCGCCGGTCTTCGTGTACCGGACGGAAATGCCGGTACGGCGCTCGAACATGGGGATGTAGGTATCGACCGCGCTCTCCAGACCCACCTCCTCCAGCATGACGGGATGCAGCGCCTGCGAAAGCGACCGCACCTTGTCGAGCGCCGATTGCACGATTTCGTGGATCTCGCGCAAGTCGTCGCGCAGACGCTCCGAATGAGCGCCGGCGAGTCGGGAGGTGCGCTGGAGCATGGCGCCCACCGCGGTCAGAATCTGGCCGAACTCATCGTGAAGCTCGCGGGAGATGGAACCGAAAATCCTCTCCTGCATGGAGATCAACTGCTGGGCCAATTCGCTGCGGCGGTCGGAGAGATCGGTGATGCGATCGAACACGCGGCGGTTATAACCAATGAAATAGATACTGACCGCGGCGAGTGCCACCAGCATGGTGCCGAGAAAGATATAAAGGTTGAGCTCCACCTGCGCGTGTATCCCGGCGGTACGCGCGACTGCGTATTCTTCGCTCTCGTTGTTCTGCACAAGCAGGCGTGAGACGGCCGTGTTGAGCGCCTGTTGGCGGGCCTGCAAAGAGAGCCGCACCTGGACGCGGGCTTCATCCTCGTCCCTGGCTGCCAGATCGAAGACGCGATCGAGGGCATCCCAAAACTGAGCCAGGGACAGGGCAAGATACTGAGTCTGATCGGGCGTGCGCGCCGCCGGCGCAACTGCGGATTCCTTGGCGAAAGCGTCCTCCAAATCGGCGCGGACGCGTTTGAATTGGCTGCGCCACGCCGTAAGGGGGTAGCCGTCCCGGGCATCGAGCATGTCGCGCATCCCAAGACCGAGATTGTTCAAATCGTTCTGCAGGCGCAGCAGCAGGAGCGAATCGCGCCGGTTCCGGTCGATGATGTCGGTTTGCAGCCGCCGGAGCATTCGGAGTTGGGTGCTGGTGTAGCCGGCGTAAAGGACGAGCGCACCAAGGCTGAACAGCAGGCCTGCGAAGAGCCGTAAATTCAGCGAGCGTTTGGATTGCAAAAGGGGTCCCCTGTCAGCGTGCTATTGATTCTACACCACTCGCCTGAACGCAGCGGATTACGGCTGCAACGCTAACGGGCCTCATCCACAACTTCGAGCGCGTAAAGAGAAGCGTAGTCATGAACCGGATTGAACGCAATTACAAGCTTGCCCTGGGCGTTGGGTGCAAGGCCCGAGAACACCTTGATCAGCGCGTGGTTGATTCCGGCTTCTTTGACGATGTCGAAATTGTGCAGCAGCGGCAGGCCGTTGCAGAACACGTCGAAGAGCCTGGAACCGGGACCGCCTCCTCCGGTATTGCCCTGCCCGAAGTACTTCTCGACAAAATGAAGCGCAACGGTGTAAGTTCCCGAATCCACCGGGATGGCATATTCGAAATGACCAAACCTCTCGCGGGCGTATAGGTCGGGATCCTCGGTTCCGGAAACCTGCGCGGTATGGGCGTTCAGTTGTCCCCCAACCACGTAGGTATCCGGGCTCCAAACCGTGCCGTTAGCAGCCGTAAAGAAGTTCTCCTGCGCCACCAGGCGAATGGGATTCAGATGGTGCGCCTGGGCCGGCAGCAGCTCGATATAGTTGATCAGCGACGGAGCTCGCCGGCTGTGGAATTCGAGGTGTACGAAGCCGTCGCGATCGGGCGAGACATCTTTGAACACCCGCATGTCCGCCACGTTGGTTCCGTTGGCGTCGGAATAGATATCGAAATCGTCGAGCAGCGTCCGGCCGTTCGCCGTAACGTCGAAGGTGCGGCTGTATTCGCCGCCGCCGGCTACCGTTCCGGGGCCGAACGCCGTCTCTACGAAGCCCAGGTGGAGCTCATAGACCCCCTTGGGCACAGGGATGCGATAGCTGAAATCGCCGGACCGGCCGCTCTGGAATAGTTTGGGATCGAAGGCCCGGGCGATGAACTGGCGGGGTGAGTCAAAAGCCCTACCGCCTTCGAAGTAGCGGTCGGCCGACCATGTCTGGCCGCTGCGGTCGGTGTAGGAAACCGTTCGGCCACAGCCCAATCGCACCACGCTGCCCGGAAGAACCGGGGCCGGGGCGCGCAGTGCCGCCAGGGTTACGGCGCCAGCAGCAGCCGGCTGAAGGCCCTGCGGAGCTGCCGAAACCGGGGGCTTTCTTCCGGATTGAAGGGCGATCAGAACAGCAACGACCACGGTAATCGCGGTGGCTGTCCACAGGAAGCGCAAGTGCTTCGGCCCGAAGAATCCCTGAGGCGATTCCGGTTCACGGTGCAGGATGTCAGCCACCAGTCCGAACGGCACAGGAGCGGGCTCGTCCGCAGTTATCGCGGCCGGAGCGGGCGTATCTTTCACGCTGTTCGGCACAAATGCCGGAATGTAGTGGCCTACCGGGATCACCAGCCGGAGCTTGTGCGACGCCCCTTCGGTGTCATAAAACTGCTGCAAGCGGCGCCTCAGCCGGTGGACTTCAACCCGGGCACCCGCATCCTCCGTCGGATCGAAGCTGAGGGGGCGTTCCAGTACTTCGACACCGATACTGTACTCCTTGATCTGGTCGGACTCGCCGGCCAGATACTTGGTACACAAATAGGTCAGTAGTCGGCTTAGACGCGGGGAACGGGTGAAGGCTGCCGAAGCCAACACCGCATTTAACTCCGCCGTCGCCTCTTCCGTGGAGACGTCGATCCGTAGGTCAGGCACTGGTGCAGCATTATATCAAAACCTTGCGGTGACACTTGTACGTGATTGGTACGAAATGACGATCGACGTTTCACGCGTGAAGGTAACTGGGAGAAACACAATCAGCCGAGAGTCAAATCCGGGAAGCCATCGTACCGCCCCGTCCGGGACCTTCACCAATCCGCCGGAAATTAACGCTAACTTGCGATGCCTTGGCCTTCGACCACGCGGACATAGCGGTCCAAAGGAGGATTGGTGAAGCGGTCGACCTGGGTGCTTGGACCCGGCCAGCGGACTTCCAGCGAATCGATCTTTTCGGCCGACCCGACGCCGAGCACTACCCTGGGATCATGCGAGGATAGATAGCTGCCGCCACCGTTCTTCATATAGTGGAAGGTCTTGCCGCCTGCCGTCCAGGTGACCCTCGCACCCACCCCATCGCGGTTGGCCTTCACGCCTTCCAGCGTCAGACCCAGCCAATGGTTCCCCTTCGCGGCGTTGTTCCGGAGCAGCAGAGGCGCCCCGCCATTCACGCAGACCAGCACGTCCAGTGCGCCGTCATTGTCGTAATCGCCTATTGCCAGACCGCGTGCATTGTACAGCCCGGCGAACGCGCCCCCGGCCTGTCCGCTGACATTGTGGAGTTTGCCGTCGGGCTCCTGGTGAAACAGCAGCAGCGGCTCCTTCCACTTCACCTGCAGCGAATACTCGGCGATCATATCGTCGGGGTGGCCATTGGCCAGGATCAGGTCCACCAGTCCGTCGTTATCGTAATCGAAGTACTTCAGGCCCCATCCGCTCAGCAGGCGCGTTGCCTGGGCCACGCCATGAAAAGCCGCGACATCCGCGAACGTTTCGTCCTGATTATTGCGATAGATCGAAAACATCTCCTGGTCGACGTTGGCCACGAACAGGTCCTGCCACCCGCGATTCGAAACATCGGCGGCATCCACGCCCATGCCTGATCGGGCCTTCCCGCTATCGCTGAACGCTACGTTGGCTGCCAGCCCGATCTCATCCCACTGCCA
>Ga0126381_100002708_pt1 | contig 19167 bp, 11 predicted proteins | sample PanSoiMetPlot_28_FD_96465 | JGI IMG/M metagenome (GOLD analysis project Ga0126381, IMG submission 96465) | Tropical forest soil microbial communities from Panama - MetaG Plot_28 | ecosystem: Environmental > Terrestrial > Soil > Tropical forest > Bulk soil | place: Panama | collected 2016-02-17
CAGTGCTCAGCTGATCCTTTCCAGAGCCCGGAACGGGCTTTTGGGGCTTAACGTAGAGGATGCTGTCTCATGCGTGCCCCAAGAAGCCGTCGCCCTTTAGGCGACGGTTGTTCACACCGGAGAGATCTTGCGGATGCGCCGCGTGCACGACGCCCAAGGACAAGTCGTCCTAACTCTCGATGGTTCCTTGCCGCCAGGATCGAGCGGCCCTCCACTGCACGTGCATCTCCGTGAACACGAGGAGTTCATCGTGAAAGCGGGGACACTCGGCGCCCAAGTCGGGACGAAGGAGATCGTTGTGCCAGCCGGGGGAACCGCAGTCTTACCCGCAGGCCTTCCTCACCGCTGGTGGAACGCGGGCGACGATCTGTTGGAGTTTAGCGGCCAGATAGTTCCAGCCGTAGACTTGGATCGCCATCTCCAGGCGGTGTTTGCCGTTCTCAACGCCAGCTCTAACGGTAGGCCATCGATCTTTCATTTCGCGCATGTGCTCTGGCGCAATCGCGACACACAGTTGCTTTCAGTTCCGCCTCCAGCGGTTCAGCGAGTAGTTATACCTGTCCTGCTGTCTATTGGGCGCATCTTGGGCAAATACCGCGGATCGAGCTGGCCCGGTTCGCCCGAGTCGTGCCTTGGTGCGCCGCTTGTGGACGCTGAGACCTAGGGCTGCACTGCCCGTAGCCGCGCTCCTTCGTCAAGAATCGATAGTGTCTGTATTATCGGCAAACCGGAAGTCGCACCCAGAAAAGAGCCACACAATCGCCCTCCTTGACGGTCGGGCGAGGTCAGAAGCACGTCGGCAATTGCGAAACCCTTTCTCTGATGACACTCCTGTCCTGCAAAGACCTGTCAGAGAAAAACGACCGTTCGTAATGCCATCAGCATTCTTTCGCCAAGGCATATCAGCAATTCTCTGTGCGTGGCGCTTCAGGAGTCCGCTCTCCCAAATCGAGTCCAGGGATCTGAATCCGCGGGTGCTCTTGGTTTGGCGCAACTGGCAATTCATACAGTTGTCGGCTTGATTCCAAGCAACCATTTTCAATGGGTGGAGTGATGTTCCCCCGGCGCAAAAAGGGTAGCTACCCTGTGGTTCATGTCGCTTACGAAGTTGCCGTAGCCTATGCGCAATGGGCTGGCAAGCGGCTCCCTACCGAGGCAGAGTGGAGTTCGCAGCTCGGGGCGGACTCTCTGGCAAGCCTTACGTATGGGGAGATAACTTCCGTCCGTATGACAAATGGATGGCTAACACACGCCAGGGTCATTTCCCGGATTCCGATACAGGTGAAGATGGGTTCGCCGGAATTGCCCCCGTGACGCAGTTTCCACCCTATGGATGCGGCCTCTGTGACATGGCGGGCAACGTCTGACAATGGACCGGCGACTGGTATCGCGCGGACTACTATGCATCCTTGCTGCAATAGGTGGCGTGGTGCGAAACCCGACAGGTCCGGGTTCAGCCGGGCACGCGAAAAGGTTCAGCGGTGAGATTCATTTCTGTGTACAGATCAGTACTGCTCGCGCTACATGGTTGGCCACGTGGCAAAGGAGATGTGAACACAGGAACCAATCACCTGGGATTCCGGTTCGCAATGACTCCGCAGATTGCTCCAACCGCTGACGCAGATGTTGTGCACTTAGTGTCAAAACTTGGATAGTCCCGGTTTCTTGATAAAGGAGCGCCATGAACTGCAGCTGCAAACTTTTGCCTGGCAAGCGGGTTGCCGGGCTTCCTGCAGGGCTTCAACCCCGCTTCCTGTCGGGGTTACCTGCGGCGGATCTCGATGCCATCCTGTCTGCTGCTAGCCACCGAAAATTCCCTGCTCCCTCCGTGATTCTTCATGAGGACGATCCCGCTGAACGAATCTTCCTTCTTACAAGCGGTCATGGCAGGCACTTCGTTTTGAGAAGTGACGGCCGAAAGGTCTTCCTTTATTGGCTTACGGCAGGGCAGGTTTTTGGCGGAATGGCGATGCTGTCCGGTCCATCGAACTACCTTGCAAGCACGGAGGTGCTGGCAGATAGCTGTGCACTGGTCTGGGACAAGCCGACGATCCGGGAGTTGGTGTCCCGCTTTCCGATCTTGTTGGACAATGCGCTCTCCATTGCGGGAACGGAGAATTTTGCATGGTTGATGGAGGCCTATATCTCACTCAGCTCGGACAGTGCGATAGGACGCATTGCTCACATGCTGATAAGTCTTGCCTGCGGAGTTGGAAGAAAAGGTCCCGACGGCATCGAGATCCGGGTCGGAAATGAAGATCTGGCAACGGCAGCAAATGTGACGCCGTTTACGGTCAGCCGCGCACTCACCAGGTGGCACCGCGAAGGCGTGGTGACCAAGGGACGCGGCAAGGTTTTTTTGCGAAAGCCAGAGCTCCTAGTGACCAGATAAACTGCGCATCGATGCAGCGGGTTCCGTTTTGGGCGGATCGCCTGGTTATTCGGGAGTATCAAACCGACGATGTGTCTCGTAGGATGACGATCGCACAGCCGGGCGCCTTCGCATGTGACTCGCTGCCTAAGGAGCCATTTTGTCACACAGCCGAAAAAGACACTGTTACGCAGCCTCACGGCGCGATCACGACGGGTGCACGCCAGAAGGCCGCCTTAGAAGTCTCCGGATCGAGTACGGTGACCTGGCAGTCATACTGCCCGGGCTTCAGGTTGGCGGCGCTTACATCAAAGCTGAGCGGTGTAACTCCGAGACGCGTAGCACCGTTTGGCGTGACGGCGATTGGCTGAGTTTTGAGCGCTTCGACGCCATTCGAGTACAGGGTGACGAACGCCATGAGAGGCGGCGTGTTTACCTGCCTTGAGGCCGAAGCGGAGGTGGACGCGGCAGTGCCGGCTAATGGTTTGTACGCCTGGAGAAAGACGAAGATATCGCGGTTCTGGCTGAAGACGCGCGTCACGCTGGGTACGAGCTTCTTGCCGGTCTGCACAAGCGGATTCACGGCATCTTCCTTGGCGCGGTCTTTCGCTTTCGCAGCGTCGTATATAGCATCCTTCAGCTCCACGCGCTGGCTGCTCAAAATAACGGAGCTGATGGGGACGCGCTTGTCTTCTTTGTTCAGGTTGGGAATGACGAAGGTTGTCTGGAAGGTTCCAATGCGACCTGTTTCATCATCGCGCGCCAGGAACTTGATCATGTAACGGCCCGGAAGCAGCGTGAAACCGGCGTCGTATTCGATCGGTCGATGTGCGAGTTCGGCGGCCGTCGCATCAGAGAGCTTGATATTCACGAAATCGCGGACGTTGGTTACGGTGGTCCCGCCGACCAGGTCTTTGATTTCGCCGACGAAATCGATGAGCGTGTGTTCCGCGCCTCCGCGCTTGGCTAGTGCAAGTTCGCGACCGGGAATCTTGACGACGATGGGCACGAAGTACTCTGCGCGATTGAGCTGGAAGTGATCGATCTCCATTGCGATCGAAAGCTCGGTGACGGGATCATCAAGCATCAGCGCGTCTTCAAGCTGGCGTTCCTTGTCGACGGCAGTGAACTTGCTGAACTCCTTGTCGGCGTAATAGCCCTGGCGGTAATCGAGCTTTACGTCGAGGTTTTGATTGAGCGTGATCTTCACTCGGCGGAAGCGGCCGTTCTTCGCTGGATTCGTGGTGTAGTAGCCAAGGAGGTAGTAGTCGGAGATCGAGTCCTGGGCCTGGACGATGCCTCTGTCGAGGTCATTGGAGTCAAGCAGGGCTTTGCCTCCAGTGTCGGCCGCAAGCGAATAGAGCGTGTCTTGCGAGATCTGAAAATTGGCTCTAACCGTATTTGCTGCCGTGCCGGTGTAAATGCCGGAGTTGCCCTGCGAGCTCTGAGTAGCGTCTCCGAGAGGGGCCTGTGCCACGAGCCCGCGCGCATCGATGGGCCAGAAAGTGACGCCTGCCTTAATCGCTGCGTCGACCGTGGCGTGCAACTGTGCCTGGTTGTCAACTCCATTAAGCCGCATTCCGCCCGCGAAGTAGATCAGCGACTTCTTTTCGTTTAAGTTGCCGAGCATCTTGGCCGCGGTCTGCAAGGCCGATAGCTGGCGGTCAGTGTTGAAGATGTTGAACTCGCTGTCGTCCTGTCCGAAGGCAGCACCTGTGTCAGAACTGCTCGCATCGTCTACGTCTTCGGCCGATTCCTGACCCTCGCCCACGATCATCGTTTCGAGAATGCTGAGCAGGCGGTCGCGATCGTTGGTGAAGTCTTGCAAAATATCGATGGAGCCCGCGTTGTAACGCATGATCGAAACCAGGTCGACGGAGGTCATCTGCGTGCGGATAAACTGCTGGGCCGCACTCAACGCGCGCATCTGGTCTGCGGGAAGCATCGCGGACATATCAAAGTACAGGGCAAGCAGCCGCCGATTCTTGTAGCGCTCGTTTTCCATTTTCTCGGGCGCGATCCTGGTGCGAGCGAGCTGCTTGTAGATTTTGAGCTTCTCTTCGCTGCGTTTAGTCTCCGGCAGAGGTTTAGCGTTTTCGGCGAGGTCCTGATGCTCGCAGAATTTGACTGTCTGCGCCACATTGTCTTCGGTGATCGAGAAGTCTTTCGAAGTAAGCCCGTGGACGGGATTGCCCTGTTTGTCCTTCACGACAACGGCTTCAACGACGAGCTGCACCTTCACGGACATGGTGAAGTTGTCCTGCGAATCGGGGGAGCGGTTCTGACCGATCTGCTGCGCGGTGGAAGACGCGGCAAGTGTGATTGCGAGGAAAAGAGCTGCAAGTTTGCGCATCGTCAGAACCTCAGTCTCATCGTGGCTTGCAAGCTGCGCATGGCGTTGGGTGATTGAGGGTGACCAAACTGCGCATTTTTAACTATGGTGTTTTGCGAGTTTGGGGCGGGCACGGTCGCGTTCCAGGAGCTGAAGACGGGATGATTCAGCAGGTTTAATGCATCAATGCGAGCATCGAGATAGAAGTGCTTACTGGGGCGAAATGTACGCTGCATGGCGCCGTCGAGGTTGAAGGTGTCGGGCCCGGTGATGGAGTTGCGACCAGCCGCTCCCCACGTGCCTGCGGCAGGCGGAGAGAACGCTGCGGCATTGAGGTGCGCGCCATTGGATCCGTCATTGATCGGCGCCCCGGTAAGGCTTGGACGCAGCGGTCCTAGATAGCCGGTGCCGGGAACGGCTGCAGCCAGGACGGGCGTCTCGGGAAGGCCCGAGCCAACACTCAACTGGGTGAGGAGCGTCCACTCCTTCAGCAGGCGGCCGCGCCAGCCGCCGAGCAGCGTGCCTCCTTCGAGTCCCTGGCCAGTGGTGTACTGGGCTTGCATGTTGAGGAGATGGCGCTGATCGAAGCTAGAGAGCGATCGCTCTGCGCGCAGGTTGAGCCAGTCCTGCGCAATCTGGGCACTCAACGATGGCGTCGCGGCAGAGGCGGCGGAGAAATCAGTTTGCGAGGCATTGGACTGGTGACCTTGCCCTCCGAGTGTTGCGTCGTCATCGATCGATTTCGAGTACGTGTAGAGTAGAGACGCCGCGAACCCGCCGCGCAGACGGCGGCGCAACTGCAACTGGCCCGATTGCCGCGTGGAATTTCCGCCCGACGTCTCGTAGACGAAGCCGGATGGGCAGGCCGGACATGGGTTTACCGCACCGAGCGCATAGCTGTTGGGCAAGAACTGCTGCACGCCGTGAGTGCCTTTCACGCCGAGATAGGTAGCAACCATCTGCAGAGCCCACGGGAGATCTCGCTGGACAGAAATCTGCCAGGTTTGTGCGTAGCCGACGCGGAAGCCGGGATCAATCGCGAATGAGTTAGGAGTCGTTGTTCCGCAGGGGGTGAATGCGTCAGCGAGCGTGAGCGAGCAATCCGGGCCATTCTGTTGTTTCACGCTTTTTGAAAGCGGAGCCTGCTGCGCGAGCTGAAGCATCGGCGTGAAATAGACCGAGGTGTCGTGATAGATTCCGTAACCGGCGCGAACGACGATGGTCGAGGCCGGAATCGGCCTCCAGGATATTCCAACGCGAGGTTCGATGCCGAGGAGATCAGGGCGCACCAGAGAATTAGGATAGGTTTGGCCAGTGATCGAACCGACTGGATTGGAAGCAAGGACCGGCGCGACCTGGGCGAAGCCCGGGGCCACATCGAGATTAACGAGGCGATTGTAGAGTTCAGTCATCGGCGCGCCGTACTCCCAGCGCACTCCGGCATTGATGGTGAGGATCGGCTTCACACGCCAGTCGTCGGTCGCATAAGCGTCGTACACGGTCTGACGGAAATACTTGTCGGCATTGCCGAATGCAATCGAACTAGTGTCGGGAACGCCGATGAGGAAGTCGGCGAGATCTGAACCAGTTTCCTTGCCGGTGAATGTGAAACTGCCGCGCGGATCCTGCTGGAAGTAGTCGTTGAACTGCTGTTTGCGGAGATCGCCGCCCACGGTGATGTTGTGATGGCCGCGATACAGGTTGATCGAACCTGAGAAGCCGTCGGTGCGATTGCGATTGAAGGCGCTCTGCGCATCGCTGAGCGCGGCGATCGCGCTTGAGAAGTTTAGCGTCGGCGGACCCCAGTTTTCTGGATCCTGGTTGGTGCCGGTGATTCCGGCCTCTCCTAAGACATTTCGCTTGTCTTCAAATTCGGGCCGGACGAGCGTGCGCAGACGGCTGAAGTGATACCCGGCGTTGAAAAAGAGATGCTGACTCAACCGGTGCGTCCAATTGATATTCGTGTTCAGTCCCAGCGTGTCCGTGGAGTCTACAAAGCTGAACAGGTTTACAGAGTCGGCTCGCGTGCTCTGGAGATTGAAGTTGCCGTAAAGCTGATCGTGCTTGCCGAGCGCTCTGTCGAGGCGTAGCTGCACGATGTCCTGGTGGCTGCTGTTCAAGAGCGGAATCTGAAAGTTGTAGGCGCTATTGCCAGAAATGTTGGGCAGCGGATAGAGAGCGAGCAAAGCTGCCGCCTGCGAGCTCACCGGAACCATGTTGTCTGGGAATGGTAGGCCAGTGGACGGATCGATGATAGTGGAGGGTTGCCCGAAGGCGTTCTGAAGATTACCGCTACGTTCGTCGAGAGTCGGCACGAGCGCGGAGTCGGTCTGGGCGGTGCGATTGCGGGTCCACTGATATCCGAAGAACACGTTCGGCCCGCGCGGCAGCAGATGCGGGATCTTGATCGGCCCACCAAAGGTGAACCCCGCCGTAATTCGGCTGTATCCCGGCTTTGGCGTCTCAAATCCGCTGAGTGAATACTGGCGTGCATCGAGCGCGGAGTTATCGAGAATCACAGCAAAACCGCCGTTGTAGAGGCTTTTTGTATTGAACCGGCGATTGCCGAAGGCCTGGTTGAGCGAGAACTGCGATGTTGCCGCATTGTTGACACTGCCGTTGACGAGCAAGCCGTCAGAGCTTTGCTCGTTGGTTTCTGCGGGCGGCTTCGGCATCTCCGGAGTTTGAGGAGCCGAGGCGCTTTCCTGCTTCTTCTCGGCGGAGGGCCTCAACATCGGCTGGGGAGCGGCCGGCAGAGGGGGCGGGGGAGCCTTCGCGAGAGCCTGCAGTTGGTCCATTGACAGCAGCTTCAATTCCCAATTCGCTACAGCCATGCTCGAAGTGACCGCGACATCGGCACTCATCGTTTCGAAGCACAGCATTTTAACTTCGATCTTCCATTGGCCATCGGGCAGATCGGCAAAGTGAAAGGCGCCGCCCTCGTCAGAGGTGGCGCTGAAGGTCTTGTCGCCTTGAGTCGCGGTGATCGTCGCCCCGGGCAAGGGAAGACCGCCGAAGGTGATTTTGCCGTAGTATTGCGAGGCGCGAGCAGAGGCGCAGGTGAGGAGACACACCAGCAGAACGAACAACAGTCTTTTCAACCAGCGCCACTGCGTCATCCGTTCACTCCGGCAACAAATCGAATGGATGTGATCGTCGAAACCAGAAGTATTGTGTTCCTAGTTATCCCTAGGAATCCGATCGAGATGATCGATCACGATGACCTTCTCTGAGATATCCTTACGCACCAGTTTCAGTCCGAGTTCCTCGTGCGCATCTGATCAATTCTCCGACGGAAGATCAATGTGGTCGATCACGATTACCTCCACGGTGCTCTTTGTGGCTTCAAGTTTCAAGCCGAGCTGTTCCTCGAGCGCTGTGAAGAGCGATGGCCCTCCTGCATCCGGCGAGGAATCTCCCTTACCCGGAGGAGCATCGGCACCGCCGCCGCCCATCGGCATGCCGGCATCATCGGGAGTCCACTGCAAGGTGTAGTCGTAGTTTCCGTTCAGGCCGGTCTTATCCTCCACGGTTCGCCCGAGTTGGGACGAGAGAATGTGGACCAGCATGGTTGTGGTGGTGCCGGTGGATTCAATGTGTCCGCGGCCGTTCATCATCAGGCTGTGGCCCATGCGCGGCTTTTCCTTGACCGTGGGTTCGTCCGGCTTCGGCGCCGAATCCGATTTTGGTGGGTCATCCGGCGCACCCGGCTTCATCTTCACACCGCCTTTTGTCACGACCAACGCGTATATGGGCAACTCGCGGGTTTCGCGGTGATACTTCAGGTTGAACCGATCCTGAAGCAGCGGAAGCATCATTGCCCGGCGCTGATCTATTTTGAGGTTCTTGAGCTTCGGCGCATCTTCAGCATCAACCTTGGCCTCGAGGTCATAGCGGTTCTTGACCCAGTTGGGCTCCCCGAGAATGCGGTCATCCTCGACTCCAAACGATTCACGAATCAGCATCTTCATCGGAACACCGTGGATGGAGATGCCATCCGCGGTAAACATCATTCTGGATCTGCCATCGTCGCTGTTTGACGGTTTGATGGTTGCGACTTCGAACTTTGGAAGATCAGACCCGGCGGAGACGGCATTGGGCTGAGGCGGAGGGTTTTCGGCCTTCAGCGTAATAGAAGGCGATGGGGATGGGGACTGAGCCATTACATGGCAGACAGCAGAGAGCAAACAGACGACGGGGAGCAGCGAGAGACCCCGCGGATTCGGCAACCACGTCAACGGTTGGGTCATAGCAGACTCCTTGCAGGTTATTCGACTTGCTGAAGGCAGAACTATACCGGGAGAGGAGACCGTTTGTAAGACGAACCAGCTGCCGGTTTCGTTTACGCGCTTGACGATGGTCCTTCCGGGCCTAGTGCGCCAGGTTAGTTCGGCGTTGGCTTTTCCACGTGATCGATGGCGATCACGTCTACAGCTGTCTTCTCGGCCGAGAGCTTCAGCCCAAGTTGTTGCTGAAGCGCGTCGTACAGGCTTGGTGCAGAGGGGGCTGCCGTGTCGGCGGAGCCAGCACCTGGGTTATTGCCCTGATTGGGGAATTGTGGCGGATGCCCTCCAAATTGCGAATCGTCGGGCGAAAAGGTGCACTGGAAGTCGTAGCGGCCCGGAAGGTCGGTCTTGTCGACTACGGGCCTGTCGAGGACGAGGATCTCCAGGAAACCGGTGAAGTCGGGAATAGCCGCATTGACCATGTTTAGGGTGATACCTCCGGTGCCGGGCCGAATGCCGATGCCGGGAAGGTTTCCGTGAATCTGTGTTGCCTTGAGCTTTTGGCCGTCTTTGCCGACTGTGAGCACATAGGCCGACATGTCGCGCTTTTCATGATGGAACTTGAGGCCGTAGCGGTCGGCAAGCAGCTTGCGGATCATGATGCGGATCTGTTCCGAGTTTGGCACGCCCTCCTGCTCGGGAATGGCGTCGATGTCAACGCGGTCTTTGGCGAGCCAGTCGGGTCCATTCACAATCTGCTTGCTCTGCACTGTGTAAGCAAATGAGATCAGATCGCCGAGTGAGGATGCCCGGGTGATAAAGTTGCGGCCGCGAATGACCAGCCCCTGCATGCTGGTCGCGCCGCTGTTGTTCGGCTTGATGGTCGCCACTTCGAAGTTGGGATCGGCATCGGCCGCCATTGGCTTTGGGGGCGGCTGCGGCTTAGGAATTTCCCACGCTGTTTCGGGCGTGGCGCGCGTCAGCAGGAGCACAAGTGGGTTGGGCCCCTGGCTCCAGTTGCCGTCGATGGTCTTGCCGTCGGCACTTATCTTTCCGGCAAATGTGCCGCCGATCAGCTTCAGATCCATCTTCACTTCAGATCCGTTGGACGTCACGGAGTCGAGGTTCAGTGGTTGGCCGCCCTGATCGATGCTGTAGAAAACGCCCTTGTAGGCACCCTTCTCATCTTTGGTGATCTTTACGATGAGACGTAGATCGCGACCGGCGTGCAGCGTGCCCTGCCACGTGTCGGCGAGATCGTGCGGCGACACCGGCGTCGTTGCCCCGTTTGCGGGAGCTTCCTGCGCGTGGGCACCGGCACAGGTAGCGAATGTAAGGACCACCGATACAACACAACGGAAGGCGAGCAGAATTCTCCTGCGAAAACAATTCGTCATAATTGCGTCACTTCCCTTTGCGCTTTCTTGCGAACTTGGCGAGGAAACTCAGCCTGAATGTAGGAACATGCTGAGCATACACGCAGAACGGCGGTTTCGAATGAAGAATCCTTACACTGTCCGAAATCGCACGGTCGCGGAAAAGACTGCAATTTGCGCCCGCGAGGAGACACAGATCGGGTGCGATCTTAGCTTGGCTGGTTGGTCTGCTAACACCAGCTGGCACTCAATTCGCGGTAGGCTGCTCTTCGATTTGGTCGATCACCAGAACCGGCATCGGCCGCTTCTCTTTCTCAAGTTTCAGGCCAATGTTCTTGAACGCATCGAACAGCGACACCGCGCCACTTGGATCCGCGGCCAGATTTGCTGGCGCTGAGGCCTGCTGGTTGTTGCTGGCCGGAGGCGGCGCAAGCGTGCGATCCACACTGCTGAATGCCAGCGTGACATCGTAGGAGCCTTTCAATCCCGTGTCATCCGCAACGGGATAGTAGATGTACCCGAAGGCCAGAAGGGGAAGCTGCTGCCCGAGTTGCTCCATCGTGATGTTCTGGCAAAACACCAGCCGGTTGATCATGGTACTCCCGATTCGCAGGTCTTTGCCGCCCGGTCCAGGCCCCTCATCACAATGCGTGCGGGCGCTGGGATCGGCTTTCGTGAGCTTTGGGCTGACCGCCTTCAGCGAATACGCTGTAACCGGCCGATCCTCCCAGTGATCCTTCATCTTGAAGCGGTCTTCGACTAGTGCGCGCACCATCTGCCGCAGCTCGTAATCATCCACTTGGTGAGCTCTGGGCGCAGCATCACCCGTCTCCTCGGCTGCAATCTTCGCGAGAATATCAAAGCGGTCATCGTTGAGCCACTTGGGCGCGTTCACGATGGCTTCGTTGTCATTGGGGTTCAAATCCCAGGCAAAGGCGATGATTTGCTTCACCGTGAGGCTATGAACGTCCACTTGGCCATTGCTCACTCTGCCCATCGGCTGCGTGCCGGGCTTGGCGGGCTTGATTGTTGCCACCTCAAATTGTGCCGGCGGCGTGGCGGGCAGCCGCCTTTCGAAATCGGACGGATTTGCCGACGGCACTCGGTTCAGGCTGTCAACGATCAGCACAGAGCGCGCCGCCGTTTCGAGCGAGAGCTTCAGCCCAAGCTGTTTCTCGACCGCGTCGAAAACAGAGATACCGTCAGCCCCGGCCGCACCGAGCAACCCGCGCGGAGTCCACTTAATTGTGAAGTCGAACGCGCCCTCGATACCGGTGGCGTCCACGACCGGCTTTGTCAGATAACCGCCCGCCATGTCGTGAATGTCTTCCGCGAACTTCTGCATCGTCTCGTTCTTGCAGTCCACGACGATCTGACGAATCGCTCCGGCAGGCGGATTGGCAGGGGGCGGCTCCGGCTCGCAAGTTGGTTCGCCGCCACTGGCTTCCGACTCCTTCATCTTCAGCTTGCCCGGCAGCGTCTTCAGCACATACGCCGGCATCGGAGCACTGCCCTGATGCACTACAAGGTTGAACCGCTCTTTCAGCAGCGATTGCAGCATCAAGCGAAGGTCGGCTTTCGAGGTGCTCGGTGGCGCCTTGGCGACGATTTCAAATCGATTCCAATCGAGCCAGCTCGGCCCGCCCTGCACGTTTGAGGAGTCAAGGTTGTAAGCCGCCGAAATCATATCAGCCAACGTAGCCTGGTGCAGCGTATAGCGATCGCCGTTCAGGTTCCCGCCATCCATGAATGGGCGCAACACATGCGGAGCAATGTGCACATCGGCGACATCAAACGCTAGAAGACGGCTCGCCCCTGCAACCGAACTCGCAGAATTTGAAGGAGATTGCGCGGCAGCCAAACAACTCGCGGCGACGAGGAGCAGCGCTAGCGAACCGGTCTTCTGCTGAGGCGTCATAGAAGCCTTCAATCGGATCACAAAGGGAAAGTTTCAACCGGGGCCGGAGTCTCAGTTGTCGCCTATTCCGCGGCATCTGTCAATACAACGGTGACTTCACCGTGATCGTTAACATCGAAAACTCAACCGGGAATCCACGTTGTCGTTCTTCGATTCGTTCGTATTTCGATGGTGGGAGAGGCCGGGGCGGTGTCAAGGGACAAGATGAACGCCAAAAAGCCCTTGTTCGCCGGGCGCGCCGTACCGCGGTGATCAACCAGATGCGCGGATTGTTGCCCGAGCGTGGTTGAGGTCATCGATCAAACGACTAACATGACACGGTTGAGTCTTGAAGTTCGTAATACAAGCTCGTATTGCGGGCCTCATTGCCTGACCGAGCTGAATGGTCGAAATCCATGCACGACCACCGCTGATTACGTCATCGACGATTCTCTGGCATTCATCGATTCCAAATTCATTGCTTGCGTTATTGAAGCAAACAACGGGCAGAGGCGTGTCATTCACGAGGCTCCAGCTATTCTCGTTGAGCCGCTTCCTTAGCAGTGCACCCATGTCCGTCTGGTGTTCGAGGACGCGAGCGTAGCCATCCCAGCCAGCGACTGCGAGGCTAAGAAACGCCTTGAGACCTATAAACCGGCGCGACCACTGAATGGAATGTGTAAAGGGGTCCGTCGTCGGAAGCCCCCGACCTTCTCGCGGCATGTATGTTGTCTGAGTGCCAAACGTCCGGCTAAGTACCTCTCTGTGTCTGGTGATGAAAATCCCTGCCCCCATCGAAACGGAGAGCCACTTGTGAGCGTCGAACGTAATTGAATCTGCTGCTTCGATTCCCTTGACAAGTGGGGCCAACCGCGGGGAGAGGGCTGCGGCTCCTCCCCAGGCGGCATCGACATGGAACCAAAGCTTCTCTTCTCTTGCAACGTTTTCCAGTTCGTGCAAAGGATCGATCGCTCCGGCACCTGTTGTCCCGGCGGTGGCGATAAGTAGAAACGGATCACGGCCGGCGGCACGATCCTCCCGGATGATCGATTTCAAGGACTCGACGTCCATCGCGAGGTCGGCTGTGACGTCAATCTCTCTGAGGGATCCGGCACCGAGACCACTCGCGCGAGCAGCTTTGAGAAACGAGTGATGCCCTTCGCGAGATACATAGAACACGGGCTGTTGGGGCAAGCTGCGAAGCCCATCTTGGGCAACCGTTGGCCAACGATGATGAAGAGCGACGAGCAGAGCCGTTAGATTTGCCTCTGCACCGCCGGTCGTAAACTCCCCGTCTACTTGCTCGACCTCGAATCCGAAGCGCTCTCCAAACGAGCGCACGAGATGCCTCTCGATTTCGACCGCGAGAGGGCTATGACTCCATGCGGCAAGCTGCGGATTGAGTGCGGCGACAAGAGCGTCTGCGACGATGCTCATCTGCGATGGAGCCGGATTGAACAGTCCAAAATATCCCGGATGCGCGGTGTGGACCTGCTGCTGTTTCCATTGAGGCATTAGCGCTTCCAGCAGCGCGACGGGGGCAATCGGGTGTTGAAACTCGAAGGATTCGAGCCAGTCGCGCACTGCTGCAGCGTCGAGTTTGGGTGCAATTGGAAGGTTGTCTACTGAGGTCACGTAACTCTCGACAGTTTCGCTGACCCATTGCCAAAGTGTGGTGCGCGTCTTTTCATCCAGATTCAGAATCGAATCCGATGACGTGCGTTCTTCGTGGTCCATTGAGATCCCTGCCAATGACCGGTAAAATGCGACCGCTTCTCCGCGATGGCTCAAACGACGCTCATCGTACTCCCCAGTCTCCCGACCCAAATACGCGATCTGCTGAAAACCGGGTGGTCGTTTAGCAGCAACCAGTCTACTCAGGTCGGAGGAGCCGACGCTGTCATGTAATCAGTTTGCCGGTTAACCACCCGGTTCTGGACGTATTGTCGGCCACTCGGAACTTTGACGAATCTTCGCCGTAACTCTCAAAGGTTCTCCCGGACTCGGAGCGGAGGCAATTTGTTTGAAGCTGATTTCTTTATTAAGTCTGGATGAACTTGAAGTAAAATATTGCTCGCTCCCCGACGACTTCTGAAAGCTCTACAGATCGAATGCCAACTATCGTCCGATTCGACGGTTGCGGACTCAACCTTGAGACTGCGGATCTTAAAGGCAAGGGCCCCGGGCTGCGCCTGCCGGAGCAGCAATTCCAGATACTTAGAATGCTCCTGGAGCGCGAGGGCGGGGTCGTCTCACGCGAGGAGATCCGTAAGCGGCTTTGGCCCGCCGATACGGTAGTGGAATTCGATGGCAGCATTAATGCAGCCATCCTCAAGCTTCGTACAGCCTTGCGCGGTGAGTCGGATGAAGACGTCCTCATCGAAACAGTGGCGCATCGCGGTTATCGGCTGGTGGTCCCGGTCCACAATGGAACGCAAAAGGGACAATCCACGGTATCCCGATCAATCAATCCTGAGTCATTTGTGGGTCAGACAATTTCCCATTATCGCGTTCTTGGAGTCGTCGGAAGCGGGAATGAAGAGATCTACAAGGGCGAGGATTTGAAGTTGGGGCGGCCAGTTGCGCTCAAGTTCCTCCCTCGTGAGTTCTCCGACGACTCGTTAACCAAACAGCGAAACAAACGGGACGCCCAAACGGCCTCCCGGCTCGACCATCCTAATCTTCGCACCATATACACAGTTGAGGAGCATGACGGCCAGCTCTTTCTCGCGATGGAGCCGTTGGAAGGCGAGACCATGCGAGAACTCATTACGAGGTCTTCTGACTCGAACGATAGTAATCGACGTCCTCCGCTATCCCAACTGCTTGCCTTGGCGATCCAACTTGCCCAAGGGTTGGGCGCAGTCCATTCGGCCGGCATCATTCACGGCGGTATCAGGCCCGCAAACGTCTTTGTAACCTCAACCGGTGATGTTAAGCTGCTTGGCTTCGGGGTTACAGAGCAACCGGGTGTTGCGACTTGGCCAAGAACTTCGTCCCCAAACGGGCAAGATGGTCGTTCGTATTCTGACGCCGATTACATGTCGCCAGAGCAGTTGCGAGGAGAGACCCTGTTCGAGCGGTCCGATCTGTTTTCATATGGCATCGTTGTAGCCGAATTGCTTTACGGCCATCATCCATTCCGTCAGAGCAGCTTGGCGGACACCAGCGACGCAATTCTGAAGGACCCTCCCAATTTGGGCGGAGACCTGCAAGAAGGGTTGGCCCTACTGATCAGGCGCCTCCTCGCAAAATCAATCGAGCTGCGCTATCCATCGATTGCTGAAGTGCGGTCGGATCTTGAGCGGTTGCGCTCGGAACTTTTGACTGTGCACGAGACCAACCCCTCAGTCGAAATCCCTCTCATCGGCCGCGACCTTGAGTTTGCCGAATTGAAACGTCTGCTTCACCAGGCACTCGGTGGTCGAGGTTCTATGGTGATGATCGGCGGAGAGCCGGGAATCGGGAAAACGCACCTCGCCCGCGTACTCCTTGAAGAAGGAAAGCGACGAGGCGCTGTCGGAGTTATAGGCCATTGTTATGAAATGGAAGGCGCGCTCCCGTACGTGCCTTTTATCGAAATGCTCGAGTACATTGCGCGGATGGCTCCACGGGAAGGATTTCGCCATTCCTTGGGAGACGATGCCTCCGAAGTGGCACGGCTAATGCCGGAACTACGCACCCTCTATCCGGATATTCCGCCTCCCATCCAGCTTCCACCCGAACAGCAGCGCCGGTTCCTATTCAATGCGTTCCGTTCCTATGTGGAAAGAGCATCGCGGGTCACGCCAGTCGTCGTCGTTTTTGAAGATCTACATTGGGCTGACGAGCCAACGCTGCTTTTGTTGCAGCATTTTTCGCAAATCATTTCTACATCCCCGGTGCTCGTAATCTGTACCTATCGGGACGTTGACCTCGAAGCTACCCGTCCCTTTGCAGGGGCACTGGAAACGCTGCTTCGGCACAAAATGGCGACGCGGTTGCCGCTGCGGCGGTTGTCTCTTGGCGGTGTAAGAGGCATGCTTGCTGCTTTGGCAGGGCAATCCCCTCCGGCGCCTCTCGTAAATGCAATTTTTGAAGAAACTGATGGCAACCCATTCTTTGTTGAAGAGGTGTTCAGATATCTCGCCGAAGAAGGGAAACTCTTTGATGAAAGTGGGAGATGGTTGCCGGGGCTGCGCGTTGCAAGCCTGCAGGTGCCGGCCAGCGTTCGTCTCGTTCTTGGCCGAAGGATGCATAGGCTCAGTAAAGACGCTCAGCGTGTGCTGACGACGGCAGCTGTGATCGGCCGAAGCTTTAGCTTGCTCCTCCTCGAAGAACTTGAGAACAAGCACCCAGATACGGTGATCGAGGCGATCGAAGAAGCAGAAAGAGCCCACCTTGTCCTGCCCGAGCCGACTCGCCGCGACGCTCGGTACCGCTTTGTGCACGAGTTGGTGCGCCAGACGTTGGCCGAGTCTCTCTCACTGCCTCGAAGGCAGCGCCTCCACATACAGATTGCCGATGCAATTGAACGCGTGTCCTCAGAGAATCCCGAGGCGCAGGCATCCTCTCTGGCGCACCATCTGTACCAGGCCGGCGCGTTGGCCGATCGCGAGCGAGCAACAGGCTGTCTCTTGATGGCAGCCAAACAAGCAAGGTCCGCATTCGCCCATGAAGAGGCACTAGGACACTTGGATCGCGCCATTTCGTTATGGGAGGGAGAGACAAGCCTCCGGATAGCAGAACTAACTTATGATCGAGCGAATACGCTGCGCAACATGGGGCGTACTGACGAAGCGGTCAGTAGTTACCGCGAAGCAATTGACTTGCTCGAATCCACCGGGGCGATCGCGAAAATGGCTGAAGCAAGTATAGCCCTCAGCTATCTGTTGGCGTGGCGGCTTGACTCAGACTCACCAAATGAAGTCATGGAGCGGGCTCACAAGCGAGTCATTGGGCTGGATCCTCAATTAGAGAGCAGCGTCTTATCAATGAGGGCCGCCATAATGAGCGCGAGCGGCGAGCCCGAAACCGCGGACCGCATGTTCGATGAGGCGAGAGCCTTGCACCAAGCGATGAACGCTCCGTCTCAGGGGCAGTCGAAACAGCTGGAAGCGATTCACTTTTACCAATCACTCCAGATTACAAAGGTTGCCGCGACAATGAGTCGTCTCGCGAGCGCCTGCCGTGCCAACGGCGACTCCTGGAACTCTTCGTCAATTGAGTTTTACGGACTATGGGCGGATATCTATAGCGGCCGTCCTCGTGAAGGAGCGTCCGCTCTTCCCGCCGCGATCTCGCGGGCTGAGAAGATCGGCCATTATGGCGCCGTCTGGGCTCTCAAGATCGGCTATTCCATCGCAAGCGCTGCGCGCGGAGATCTCGAAACAGCCAACAATGAGACTCTCGATGCATGGAAGTTTGGGGAAGAACACGAAGTTGGTTGGAACTTCGCTGCAGGGCTTCAAGCGGGACATCTTGCGCTTGCGCGCGGGAATCTGAACGAAGCGGAGGGATGGTATGCACGCGGGCTGAAAGTTGAAGGCAAGTCCTACTTATCGGGACTCTCAGAAGCGTGTCTGTTTGCAGCTCTTGCAGAATGCAAGGACTCCAGAGCCGAGGAAGTATGGGCCAAGCGGAACTGGAAATCGCCAGTGCCCAGACAACTGAATTCTCTCGGAACCTGGGTCGCCCTAGAGAGATCGATTATTGGTTTGGCACATATGGGCCTCACGGCTGACATTGCAGCTTTGCGGCCCTTGACCGAAGAACTCCTTCTCACAGGAGCATGGATCTATTCTTTGCTGTCGCCCTTCCGCACCGTGGCTGGCATTGCTGCTGCCGCTGCTGGTGATTGGTCGTCAGCGGAAGAGCATCACCGTTGTGCGATCCACCAAACTGACAGCGCCCCTTACTGTCACCTACAGCCTGTGGCACGCGAGTGGTATGCGAAGATGCTGCTTTGCCGGGATAAACCAGGCGATTCTGCGCGAGCGCGATCGCTTCTCGAAGAAGCCATTTCCTTGTACAACACGGGTGCTTATCCGAAGCGCGGGGGGCATGCAGTCAAACTGTTGGGTCAGTTCTGACGGGTTGTCGCAAAAACGGATCATGTCGGACACATTAAAGAAAGGGGCCGTCTTCAGAGAGGATTTTGCGAATCCTATCATCTAAGAGCGGATACCAGTCACCGGCCCACCACCCGCCGTGTTGGTGAGTGATGCCCACGAATTTTCTTGAGCTGAACGAAAGACCTTGTTCGGTATATCCACCGACTATCCACAAGACATCCCCGTTGTCCTGGAAGGCGACGTTGCCGCTGTAAAAGCTGGTTGTTAGAACGAGGCCATCGAACGCAGCATCATTGAACGTAATTGGTTTTTGCACGTTGGTGGCGTCGTATTTGCCATGAATCGGAAAATGGTTCCCGGCAGCATCGATCAGCGAACCATCCAATGACCCAGTGCCCGAAACGGACACGATCTCCAGTCCGGTGTAACCGCCTGGGCGTCCGTCCGAGAAGTTATACCCCCCAATGATTGATCCCATGGAAACCCTCCTTTCTATCCCCGCACTATCTAATGCCGAAAACGTCTCCCCCGTCCGACATATTCAGAGGAAAGTTGTCGCATCTGTTGTTGTCACGGAAGCCGGTGAAATCAGTACCGAGGTTTCGCCCATTGCGCTGGGTTCAGTATTTCCCAATGGCGCAGGAATGCGCGCTGGAACCAAGACAAGCCGGAAGGTTGTAAGGATGAGGCCCAGGTCACTCCACAGGGTTGCATGGCGCATGTATCGCGCGTCGATTCGCTCTTTCAGCGGCTTAATTCGCTGTGCATAAAACGCATCGAGGTCGAGTTGCTGAACCTGTTTCAGGATCTCCTCTTCAAACCTGAAGACAACGGTTGCCGCACCGGTAATGCCAGGTCGATATTCAAGACTCTGCGGTTCTACATACTGGGGCAGCTTTGGCCTTGGGCCGA
>Ga0126381_100002709_pt1 | contig 19164 bp, 19 predicted proteins | sample PanSoiMetPlot_28_FD_96465 | JGI IMG/M metagenome (GOLD analysis project Ga0126381, IMG submission 96465) | Tropical forest soil microbial communities from Panama - MetaG Plot_28 | ecosystem: Environmental > Terrestrial > Soil > Tropical forest > Bulk soil | place: Panama | collected 2016-02-17
CATGTCGGCGAGGTACCTGATGGCCCGCCGGTCGAAGACCAGCGAGTCGTAGTAGAACCGGCGGGCGAGCTCGATCGGCCCGTGCTCGGCGGCCCACGGCTCGGCGCCCGGCCGCTGGTCCGCAGGAGCCGGGGGCTCCTCGTTCCAAGTCCGGCCCCAGAACCACTGGGCGCGGGTCAGCACGAGCGGGAACCCGCCGCCGGCGTGGCTAAAGGAGATCCGCAGGCCCGGGTACTTCTCTGCCACCCCGCCTGTGATGATCGCCGCGGCGCCGAGCGTGGCCTCCGCGCCGACACCGAACGTCGCGCCGGCCGGACCCGGCAGCCGGTCGGACGGGACCGGCATGCCATGCACGAAGACGGCGCTGCCGAGCCGTTCCGCCTCCGCCCAGAAGCCGTCGAACTGCGGCTCGTGCAGCGACTTCCCGTTGACGTTGGAGGCGATCTCGACGCCACCCAGCCCGGCCTTGGCGACCTCGGTCAGCTCGGCCGCGGCCATGTCCGGGTCTTGCATCGGCACGGTGCCCAGGCCGTAGAACCGAGTCGGGAACGCAGCGACCAGCCCGGCGATGTACTCGTTGGTAACGCGGCACATGTCGCGGCCGAACTCGGCCGGGAGCCGGTAGTTCAAGATGGCGGGGAACGGGGACAGCAGTTCGGCGTCCAGGCCGCTGGCGGCGGACGCCTCCAGCCGCCGCTCCGCGTCGAACCAGACCGCCCTCGCCGGGAACCGCATCGGGCCGTTGACGAGGAACTTGCCGCCCTCGACGTCCGGGTTGAGCTCTGTCGACGGCCAGGACGCGGGGTCGCAGCCGGCCGGGGGCGGGCCGAAGTCGCCAGGGAAGATGTGCGCGTGCGAGTCGATGATCGGCATGTGTCGCTCTCCCTTACAGGCCCGGCATGATCGCCACGTGGATGCCGTCCTCGCCGGGCACTTCGCCGGCTAGCAGGTGGATGGCCTGCTCCACGTCGTCCAGGCCGAACTTGTGCGTCTGCATCTTGTGCAGCGGGAACTTGTCCGACTCAATCAGCTTGATCGCGTTCTCGTACCCGGCGGCGTCCACCGAGAAGGCGCCCTTGACCGTGAGCGCCTTGTTGATGAGCTTGTCGGTCACTAGCTCGATGTTCTTCTGGCCCTTCAGGCCGGCCAGCACGATCGTGCCGCCCCAGCGCACCGCTTCGATGGCGTCCCTGATCGGCTGCTGGGCCATCGGGGTCAGGTCGAGCACCACGTCGACGCCGTCGCCGTCGGTGAGCTCCTTCACCCGTTCGACCGTGTCCTCTTCTTCTACGTTGATCGTGTAATCGGCGCCGAACTCCTTCGCCAGCTCCAGCTTGTTCGCGTCGCGGGTCAGGCCCGTGGCGATGATCGTGCCCGCGCCGACGTACCGGGAGGCCAGGATGGCGGCCAGGCCGCGCTGGCCGGCGCCGAGCACGAGCACGGTCGAGCCAAGGTGCACTCCGCCGTAGTGCAGCGCCCAGCGCACGCCGGCGCCCAGCGGGTTGTACATCACGGCGATCTCGGCGGGGAGGTCGCCGCGCATCGGGTGCACGATCGAGTTCGGATGCAGGTCGATGTACTCGGCGTAGCCGCCGGTCAGCCGGCCCTGCCGCGCGGGCGGGTTGCCACCGCCGTGGCTGCCGATCCGGTTCTTGCAGTTCATGTAGTTGCCGGCCAGGCAGCGGCCGCAGGACCGGCAGGGGATGAGGATCTCCACGGCGACCCGGTCACCGGCCTGCACGCCCCAGCGGGCGGCGGTCTCGTCGGTGATCTCCTCGATGATGCCGAGGGGCTCATGGCCGGGGATCATCGGCAGGCCGCGCCCGCCCATGGCGCCTTTGTACTGTTCGACGTCGCTGCCGCAGATGCCGCACGCCTCCACGCGCAGCAGCGCGCCCGTGTCGCCGCCGAGCGTCGGCCGGGGATACTCCCGCATCTCCATCTGCCGCGGGCCGGTCTGCACGACGGCGCGAACCATGTCTGCCACTTGTCTACTCCTCGGGGAAGGCGGTTATGTCGAGAGGGATCAGCGGCGCCGGGCCGGCGGCCTCGGCGGTGTTGGGGGTGAACGCCCAGTACTTGGCGCGTGCGCCGCCGTCGATGACGAAGTCGCAGCCGGTGACGAGCCGCGCGTAGTCCGACGAGATCCAGGCGATCATGTGGCCGATGTCGGTCGGGGTGGCCGGCTCGCCCATCGGGATCTGCCCGCGCACGTCGAACGTGCCGGGCCGCTTCCACCACGACGGCCGCTCCGGCTCCGGGCCCCGCGGGCGCAGTTCGGTGCGGCCCTGCTTCTTCCACTCGGCGAGCAGTTCAGGGTTGTCGGGGCGCGGCGCGGTCGGGGTGAAGCTGTTGACCCGGATACCGTACGGCGCCAGGTCCATCGCCGCGGCACGGGTGAAGTTGGCCAGCCCGCCCTTGTGCGTCGCGTAGGCGATAAAGCCTGCCGCGCCCTGCCAGGCGTTGGAAGACAGGATGTTCACGACCGACCCGCGGATATCGCGGTCGATCATCGAAAGCGCGGCGTACTTGGTGTACAGGAACGCGCCGTTGACCGCGATGGAGATCGCCCGGTTAAAATCCGCCAGGTTCTCTTCGAGGATTCCGTTAGTGTGCAGCCACGCCGCGTTATTGATCACGATGTCGATCCGCCCGAAGGCGTCGAGCGTGTCGTTGATGTTACCGACCGCGTCTTTCTCGACGCTCACGTCGCCGTTCAGCGCCAGCGCCGTGCCGCCGTTGCGCTCGATACGCGCCGCCGCCGCCTTCGATGCCTCGAAGTTGAGGTCGTTGCAGGCGACCTTGGCGCCGTATTTGGCTAGCGCTAGCGCGATGCCGCTGCCGATGTTGGGTCCGGCGCCCGTGACGATGGCCACTTTGCCATCGAGAGAGATGTCCAACGCGCGCGTGTACCTTTCTGTCCCCCCGTTCTGGCCGGGTCTGGCCCTGTTTGGGCGCGGCAACAGAGTGAGGCCGGGGGTTTTCGGTGCTGGTCATAACCGCCTCATGCGGCCCAGGGCTCACGATATATGACACTTGGCGCGACGGGAAGCGCGTGATATGAAAACTAATGTCAAGACAGCCGTGGGACGGCGTGTCATAAGTGTGGACACAAAAAACTCGATGTCGGCCATGCCGGAGGCGATATATGAAGACCCGCGCCGCAGTGCTGCGCAAGGGTGGAACGCCATGGGAGATCACCGAGCTTGAGCTTGACCCGCCGAAGGCGAACGAGGTGCTCATCCAGATGGAGGCCGCGGGCCTGTGCCACTCCGATGAGCACATCCGCGCGCGCGGCTTCGCTCGGCTGCCGCTTGTCGGCGGGCACGAGGGTTCGGGTGTTGTGGTGGACGCCGGCCCGGGTGTCACCCGGGTCAAGGTGGGCGACCGGGTCTCCTGCTCCTACATTCCGGTCTGCGGCAAGTGCCGTTACTGCTCCACCGGCAAACAGAACCTGTGCGACCAGGGCCTGAACGCGGCCATCGGCTGCCTGCCTGATAAGACGTTCAGGTTCCACCGCAGCGACGAGGACTTCGGCGGCATGTGCGTGGTCGGCTCGTTCGCCGAGTACTCCGTGCTGTCCGAGTTCTCCTGCGTGAAGATCGAAGACTACGTGCCGATGGAACTCGCGGCGCTCGTGAGCTGCGGCGTCACCACCGGGTTCTGTTCGGCCATCTACGCTGGCGACGTGCGTGTCGGCGACACCGTGGTCGTCTTCGGCACCGGCGGCGTGGGCATGAACGCGGTGCAGGGCGCGCGGTACGCGGGCGCCAAGTACGTCATCGCGATCGACCCGAACCAGTTCAAGCTGGACAAGGCCGTCGAGTTCGGCGCGACGCACACGTTCGCCGACCCGGTCAAGGCCAAGGAAGTGATCATCGACCTCACCCGCGGCCAGCTCGCCGACAAGGTGATCTGCACCGTCGGCGAGATGGACAACGACGTGGTCAAGGCCGCCGTCGACATGACGGGTAAGGCCGGCACGATCGTGATGACGGGCGTTGGCTACTACGACATGATCCTGCCCGGCGGGATCCTGATCGGCTACCACCGGCGGATGCAGGGCTCGCTGTTCGGCGGCGCCAACCCGCTGTACGACATCCCGATGATCCTGGGCCTGTGGCACGAGGGTCACATCAAGCTCGACGAGCTGATCACAAAACGGTACTCGCTGGAAGAAATTAATCAGGGCTATCAGGACCTTATGGATGGCAAGAACATTCGTGGCGTCCTCGTCCACCAGCACTGAGCCACTGGAATAGAGCCACTGGAAAGAGGGGCATTATGCCGAACGCGATCCTCGACCCCACCGGAGCCACCAAGACCGCGGCCAAGCCGGCGGCGGCGCGCGCGCCCCGCCCCGCCAGCCTCAAGGGCGCTCGGGTCGGCCTGCTCATCAACACCAAGCAGAACGCCGCTCCATTCCTGCACGAGGTCGGCCGCCTGCTCGTGGAGAATTACGGCGTCGCCAGCGTCACGCACCGCACCAAGCTGAACTTCGCCGTGCCCGAGTCCGACGAAGTCATCAAGGAACTGGCCGCCGACGCCGACGTCGTCGTCACCGGCGTCGGCGACTGCGGTTCCTGCAGCGCGGCGGCCGCCGCCGACGGCGTCGTGTGCGAGGCCGCCGGGCTGCCCACCGCGGTGATCGTCACCGAGTCCTTCCGCGCCACCACCGAGGCGATGGCCGAACTGCGCGGCGCGCCCGGCTTCCCGTACGCCACCACGGCGCACCCGGTCGCGGTGCTGTCCGAAGACCAGGTGAAGGAGCGCGCCGCGGGAGTCATGGACGCCGTGGTCGCACTGCTCACGCGGGAAATTGCCGAAGGCACAGAGAAGAAGGCATGACAGAGCCAGTCACGGGCGCCGTCGCCGACGCGATCGTCGAGGCGGCGCCCGACCCTGATGAGGCGCGGCGCGCCATCGAGTACTGCTACCAGCACGGCTGGTCGGACGGCCTGCCGCTGGTGCCCGCCTCAAAGCCGCTCGTGGACGAGTTCCTCGCCACGACCTCGCGCGAGCCCGACGAGATCATCGGCTCGCTCGAGCAGGTGGGCCGGGACTGCACCGTCTACCTGGCCGCGGTCAACGCGGCGATGGCGGGCTGCAAGCCCGAGTACTTCCCGGTCGTGCTCGCCGCGTTCGACGCCCTCATGCGCGAGCGCGCCGCGCGCGGCGGCGGCTTCCAGTCCACCAGCGGACCCGCGCCGCTGATCGTGGTCAACGGGCCGGTCAGGCACGAACTTGAGTTCAACACCGCGGGCGGCGCGTTCGGCGACGGGTTCCGGCCCAACGCCACGATCCCGCGGGCGATCGGCCTGATCGTGCGCAACGCGTTCGGCATCCGCCAGCACGTGCTCGGGCAGGCCACCCAGGGCGTGCCAGGCCGGTGGTCGATCTGCATCGCGGAGAACGAGGAAGAATCCCCGTGGGAGCCGCTGGCCGCGAACGCCGGCCAGCCGGGCGGGGTCAGCGCCGTGTCGGCCACGCTCACCCGCACCTGCGAGTTCATCGACAACCGCGCCACCGCGGTCACCGAGGAAGTGCTGCGGGACTTCGCCGACACGATCGGGCGGCTCGGCCCGCAGATCTTCCCGCAAACCCCGGTCGCGCTGGTGCTGTGCCCCGAGCACGCGCAGCAGTTCGCGGGCGCGGGCTGGTCCAAGGCGGACGTGCAGAACTGGCTGATCGAGCACTCCGGACGCACCGCGGGCGAGATGCGGCGGGCGGGCAAGGGCCACGTGCTGCGCTTCGGCGCGAGCGCCGACGCCGAGCCCGTCGACGACGAGCACTTCCACCGCGTCCTATCGCAGCCGCGGCAGATCCCGGTCATCGTGGCCGGGGCGAAGAACGCCGGGATATCGATGGTGGCACGCATCTTCGGTGAATGGTCAGGCATCGCGACCCCGGTTGGAGAAAAGCCATGAATTATTCGGAACGGACCGTGGCCCTCGCCCAGACCCTTGAGGCTGACGGGTACCACATGGACATCGAGGGTGATGACTCCCGCGTGTCGGTCGTGATCACCGCCGGACCGGACGCGTGCGAGGACTGCCTGGTGCCCAAGGACCTGATGCGCGGCATCTTGAGCAACGCGCTGGGCGTATCGGGCGAGACGATCGAGATCACGTATCCGGCTGACTTGCCGGGTTACTCGGGCGGCACGCATTGACCACCCGAATAGCGCTGATCACCGGATGCGGCAAGCGCGACGGCATGGGCCGCGCCATCGCCAACACGCTCGCCGCGTCCGGCGCGGCCGTCGTGGTCACCGACAAGCAGCCCGGCGGCGTGCCGAACATGCGCCAGGAGATCGTCGGCACCGACGACGGCGGCTGGAGCGTCGACTCCCTCGTCGAGGAGATCACCGCCGCCGGGGGGACGGCCATGAGCCTGCTCGGCGACATCTCCGCAGACGCCGACGCGAGGCGTCTGGTAGACGAGGCCGCCGCCTGGCGCGGCCGGCTCGACATCCTCGTCAACGGCGCCGCGGCCCCGCAGGGCCTGGACCGGCAGGACATCGAGGACGTGCCGATCGACGTCTGGGACTTCGTCATGGGCATCAACCTGCGCGGCACCTACCTGATGTCGCGGTTCGCCGTGCCGCACATGCGCGCGCAGCGCTGGGGCCGGATCATCAACATCTCCTCGCAGGCAGGGCAGGTGGCGGTGGCGAGGTCAACCGCGTACTCGGCGTCCAAGGCCGCGGTGCTCGGGTTCACCCGGGCGCTGTCCGCCGACGTGGCGCCGTGGGGGATCACCGCGAACGCGATATCGCCGGGAATGGTCGCCACCAGCCGTTCTGTGCTCAGCGTCGACCCATCACTCGACGTGGACGCCGAGGTCAAGCGGCGTGGCGCCATGCTGGCTGTCGGCCGCTCCGGCTATCCGGAGGACATCGCGGCCGCCGTCGCCTATCTCGCGTCGGACGCCAGCGGGTACATGACGGGGCAGACGCTGGTCCTCGACGGCGGCGGTTCCAGCTCGATGTTCGCCAAGCGCCCGCCGGAGGCCGCTCAGCCGTCGCCGTGACGGCCGTCCGCTCGCCGCCGAAGGACCAGTCGCCCCTCGTGCAGCCCCTGCGTCGAGAGTGATAACAGCAAGAGGCGCCAGCGACCCAGCCCATCACGGGCCACGCGAAAGTTCTGAAGCTTTCAGATTTTATTGAATTTGTTGAATTCATCGAAAGGACGGCTACCGTCGATGTCGCCGAGGACTAGCCCGCCATTTCGCGCCGACCACGTCGGCAGCCTGCTGCGGCCGGCGGAGCTGCTGCGTGCCCGCGAGCAGTTCGCGGCCGGCGCGATCAGCGCCGGTGAGCTGCGGGCGGTGGAGGACGAGGCGGTCCGCGGCGCGGTCGCGCTGCAGCAGGATGTCGGGCTCCAGTCGGTGACCGACGGCGAGTTCCGCCGGGCGTCCTGGCACATGGACTTCATTTACCAGATCGGCGGGATCGGCCAGGTTCCCGGGCACCTGGTCTCGAAGTTCCGCAACGAGCAGGGCAGCATCGAGTTCACCCCGCCCGCCATCCACGTGAGCCGCAAGGTCACCATGGACAAGACCATCTTCGGCGAGGACTTCGCGTTCCTGCAGTCGGTCGCCAAAGACTCGGTGCCGAAGCAGACGATCCCGGCGCCGTCCATGGTGCACTACCGGTCGGGCGTCAGGGCCGTCGTCGACGAGAGCGTCTACCCCGACGTCGAGGAGTTCTGGACCGACGTGTCGGCCGCCTACGGCGAGGAGATCCGCCGGCTCGGCGAGCAGGGCTGCACCTACCTGCAGATCGACGACACGTCGCTGGCGTACCTGAACGACCCGGCGCAGCGCGAGTACATCAGCGACCGCGGCGAGGACGCCGAGCACATGCACCTGCGGTACATCAGCCTGACCAACGGCGCGGTCAAGAACAAGCCGGCCGGCATGACGATCACCACGCACCTGTGCCGCGGCAACTACCGCTCGTCCTGGGTGGCCTCTGGCGGCTACGACTTCGTGGCCGAGGCGCTGTTCAACGAGCTCGACGTGGACGGCTACTTCCTGGAATTCGACGACGAGCGCTCCGGCGGGTTCGCGCCGCTGCGCTTCGTGCCGAAGGGCAAGTACGTCGTGCTCGGCCTGGTCACCACCAAGCGGCCGGAGCTGGAATCCAAGGACCTGCTCAAGCGCCGGATCGACGAGGCCGCCAGGTACGTGCCCCTCGACCAGCTGTGCCTGTCCGGCCAGTGCGGTTTCTCCTCAACGGCGGAAGGCAACTCGCTGACGATGGCGGACCAGGAGGCCAAGCTGCGCCTGATCGTAGAGACCGCCCGCGAGGTCTGGGGAGACTAACCCCCAGACCTCGCCCACCATGCTTAACAGGAGGCGGTATTGGCGGATACCTGGACGTCTCCCGTCCAGACTTGGTAGAGGTCAGAACCTGGATTCGTGAGATACCAGACGTAGATATCCGTGTTCTGACTGAAGACGCAGGCCTGTTCCCCGGTATATACCCCAGTTAGGTGGAGCCAGACGCGGTGGGTGGGCGTAGTAGGCATCCGGAGGGCGAGCAATTGGTAGGTGCCGGAGGTGTCCCAAGTCCAATCGCCGGTGCCGCAGACATTAGACCAGGTGGATACCCGGGTGTTTATGTTTATGTACTCGTAGTCCAGCTTCGGCTGGCCGCCGGAGCAGGACTGGGGCGCGGCGGGGATGGTGCCCGCGGCCGCGGCGGGTCCGGCCGTGGCGATAGGTATCGCGATCATCGCGCCGAGCATGATCAGGCTGGCGGCTATCGCCTGAACACCGGGTATTTTCACGTAACCTCCCAAACGCTATGGACAGTTCCAGCCAACCGCATGGCTGAGGGATGGCTAAGCGATTAATCGCAGCGTTCGCGACTTATTGTCAAACTTCTATGCCGTTTAGCTCGCAAGAACCGGTTTACCGATCATGGTCCCGCGGGCCGGCCGCCAGAAAAACGAAAATATCTTTTGAGCGAACTCCTTAAAGGCGGGAGGGACCAACCCCCTGAAGGTCCCTCCCGCCTGTCTCCCTGACCCCCTCAGGGAGGCTTGCGGGCTAGCGCGCCGGGACCACGCGCCAGGCGGCGGGGCGCCGCGCGGCCAGCGCCGCGGCGCCGGCCACGGCCGCCAGCAGGATGGTCGCGACCGCTAGCGCGGATAGCGGGCTCACGCCCAGGACAAGGGCGGCGCCCGCGATCGCGCCCGCCAGCATCGTGCCTATAACAATCAGGCGGCGGGAAAACGTTGTCCTGGCCTTGGCCTTTTCTGTGGTGGCACCACAGAAGGCGGCGCGGAAGTCCGCGGCCAGGCCGGTCAGCGTCATGGTCAGCACCGTCGTGGTCATGTCGGGGACGGCTAGCTTTCTGGCCATCGCGTTCTGGATGCCGAGCGCGACCGCCAGCAGGGCGGCGAGCGCGTCGGTGACCGCGGGGCCGAACGCGCCGCCGGCGATCGCCGACGTGCCGTGGCTTGCTCCCGGGGCGCCGGAGGCGGCGGCGATGATCAGGGCGGCGGCGAGCAGGGCCAGTTCGGCGCCGACGGCGGTTCGCAGCAGCACTCCGCGGTCGGCGCCGGCGCGGACGGTCAGGCAGCCGCCGATCACGGCGCCGGCCAGAAAACCGGCCAGGGCGAACAGTGACGCGCTGAGCGAGAAGCCGGGCGCGCCCACGGCGGCGAAGCCGGCGAACACGACATTGCCTGTCATGTTCGCGACGAAGACCCGGCCGAGCGACAGGATCGAGACGGCGTCGACGATGCCGGTGACGGCGGTGAGGATGAGCAGCAGCGCGGGAAGCGGGCCGTAACCCGTGGCGGCCAGCGGCGAGCGCTGCGGGGCTTGCGGCCTGACGTCAAGGATGCTAGTAGTCAACGGTCCCCCTCAGGCGGCTGTGCATCTATATATGCGCAACCCGCGTCGCAACCCCTGTGATGTCAGCACGCTGATAGATCTTCGCGATCGACTCCATCTCTCTGAGTGCTCACCCCGTTACAACGTTCTAACGCCGCGCTCGGTTAGCCCGTTTTGTGGTAAGACACAAGGGCGGACCGCGACCGGGCGTGCGCGGTTACAAGCAGGGACTCAGCAAGGTTGCACTGGAATATACGTACTTGCAGCACCTTCGACCGAGTGAGAGTATCCAAGACAAATCTTTAGACGCTCGACTGATCTTTTGTCACATGCCAGCGTACGAATTATCACGAGTAGGTGAATGCCGTGAGTTTTCGGCTTACGTCAATGCGGACCGCCTGCCTGGCAGGAGCGGCCGTACTAGCAGTCTCGGCTGCTGCCGCGTGCAGCAGTAGCAGCAGCAACCCCAGCAGCACGCCGTCGTCTTCGTCGTCGGCGTCGTCGCCGTCTGTTAGCCAGACGGGGTCGGCGCTACCCTCCTCGCCCGTCAAGCAGGGCGGCTCGATCACGGTTCTCGAGAGCTCCGGATATTCCGGCGCGTGGTCGACCCTCGACCCGGCGCAGAACAAGGAAGGCGCCGCCACCCAGGACTTCATGACCGCGATCTACGGCCAGCTGTTCGAGCTCGGCCCGGGCACCGCGCCTAACAACATCGTCCCTGACCTGGCCACCGGCTACACGATCAGCAAGGACGCCAAGACCGTCACGATCAACATCCGCCAGGGCGTGAAGTTCACCGACAACACGCCGTTCAACGCTAAGGCGGTGTACGACAACTGGCAGCGCGACCTCGGCACGATAGGCATCAAGAACGGCCTCAACCCGCCGTGGATGATCGCCACGCTGCCCGCGCCTAAGGGCAGCCCGCCCTTCACGCCTGAGCCGCCCGCTCCTGGCGCCATCCAGGTGACCGGTCCGTACACGATCGTGGTGCACCAGATCGCGCCGAACGGCGCGTTCATCGACCAGCTCTTCGACTCGATCGCCAACTGGATCGCCTCGCCCACCGCCCTGGCGAAGGACCCGAAGGGCTTCGGCCAGACCCCGGTCGGCGCCGGGCCGTTCGAGGTCGCGAGCAACATCCCCAACACCACGCTCGTGGTCAAGAAGAACCCGGGCTACTGGGACCAGCCCAAGCCGTACCTGGACGCGATCACATTCAAGACGGTCGGCAGCGACGAAGCCGCGTACGAGGCGCTGCTTGTCAACCAGGGCCAGGTCTACGAGAACATGTCGACCAGCGCCCTGATCACCCAGTCCGAGCAGCACCTGCAGGTGGAGAACAACCTCGGCACGTCGCCATACGACCTGCAGCTGAACACCGCGGTTCCGCCGTTCAGCAACCCCAAGGCGCGGCAGGCCATCTACGCGGCCACCAACTTCGCGCCGATCCTGCAGCACATCTTCGGCAACAGGTACCCGGTCACCCAGAGCTTCACCGGCCCCGGCGGCATCTGCTACCAGCCGACCGTGGCCGGCTACCAAGGGTATAACCCGACACTGGCCAAGCAGCTGATCCAGCAGACCGGCCTGGACAAGGTGACGATCCAGCTCGGCACGATCGCGCTGCAGACCGCGCAGGAGTCGATGGACGCGCTGCGCACCGAGTGGGAATCGCTCGGCCTGCACGTCAAGATGCAGTCCTGGAACCTGCAAGGGCTGATCGCGGCCTTCGAGGCCAACGGCGGCAAGAGCTGGCAGGCGATGGTGCAGACCGCGGGCGCCTACGACCCGGCCGGCGGCATCGGCGTCGGCTTCCGGTTCGGCTCGCACTCGCCGTTCAGCGGCGTGCACGACCCGAAGCTTGACACCATGCTGGCCAACGCGTCGGGCAGCGCGGACATCCCCACCCGCTGCAAGTACTACAACCAGGCGGCCGAGTACATCGCCCAGAACTGGTACGGTCCGTTCTTCTTCACGCTGGCCCCGTCGAACATCGCGGTCAAGGGCGTGCAGGGACCCGGGATCTCCACGCCGCTGCCCTCCGTGGCGGTCGTGCCGACGATCCCATGGGAGGACGTCTACTACAACCCGTCGAGCTGACGGGCGGACAACGGAGTAACAGAATTACTGAGAGGATTTAGCAAGCATGGCGCTGGTCCAGCAAATCCAGCTCCAGGGCGACTCCGGCGCGCGCGGTAGCGCGCGCCGGCTCGCCGGCTCACCAGCCCTGCGGCTGGTGGGCCGGCGGCTGCTCGCCGCCATCCCGGTGCTCATCGGCGTCACGTTCCTGACGTTCTCGGTCATGAACGCGCTGCCCAACGACACCGCACAGGCGATTCTCGGGCTGCAGGCCAGCCCCGCGGCGGTGGCCGCGCTCAACCACACGCTCGGCCTCGACCAGCCGTTCTTCACCCAGTACTGGCACTGGCTGTCCCATGTGCTGCAGGGCAACCTCGGCACATCGGTGCAGGGGGCGAGCGTCAACCATGAACTCGCCGTCCATCTGCCGGTCACCCTGGAACTGCTCGCGTACGCGCTGCTCGTCCCGCTGCTGTTTTCGATCATCGTGGCGGTGCTCGCCGCCCGTAAGCCGAACGGCCTGATGGACAGGTTCAGCCTGGCGGTCAGCATGCTCGGGCTGTCCATAGCGCCGTACGCGTTCGCGTTCATTCTCATCGTCGTGTTCGCGGTCAAGCTGCAATGGTTCCCGGTCATCTCGGGCTCGGTAGGCACCACTCCCGTCTCGTTCCTGAAGGCCACGACGCTGCCCGCCGCCGCGATCGGGTTCCCGCTGTTCGCGATCTACACTCGGCTGCTCCGCGGCGACCTAGTGGAGCAGATGCAGCGCGAGGACTACATCGTGACCGCGAAGGCCAAGGGCGTCCCGCCCTGGCGGGTGCTGATCAGGCACGCCCTGCGGAACTCGCTATTCACCCTGATCACCGTCGTCGGCCTTAACCTGGGCGGGCTCATCGGCGCGGTGGCGATCATCGAGACCGTGTTCACCGTGCCCGGCATCGGCCAGGACCTGCTGACCGGCATCTCGAACCGCGACGTGCCTCTCATCGAGGCGATCGTGCTTGTCTTCGCGATAATGACCGTGCTCGGCAACCTGCTCGCCGACCTGGCGTACGCGGTACTCGACCCAAGGATCCGGTATGGCCGCTCCACTTCCTGAGGCAGCATTCGTCGCGGCCGGGCCGCCGCCGCCGCTGCCGTCCCTGGTCAGCAGCCGGAAGCTGCGAACGCAGCGGCTGGGTCGCACGCTCCGGCTATGGATACCCGCCGGGCTCCTGCTCGCGCTGCTCGCCTTGTGCTTCGTGTGGCCGCTGGTCTACCACATTCCGTCGTCGACCAACGGGAACATCATCAACGCGGACGCGCCGCCGTTGTCACCCGGGGCCTGGCTCGGCACCGACCAGAACGGCGTGGACGAGTTCTCCCAGCTCGTCTACGGCGGCCAGGTGTCGTTCGAGGTCTTCATCGCGGTCACCGCCATCGGCATGGTGCTCGGCAGCTGCATCGGGATCATCGCCGGGTACTTCGGCGGCTGGGTGGACGCGGTGCTGTCCCGGGTGCTCGACATCCTGATCGCGTTCCCCGCGCTCGTGCTGGCGCTGGCGATCGCCGAGGGGCTCGGGCCGAGTGAGTTCCACGTGATCCTGGCGATATCGGTGTTCAGCATCCCGGCGTTCGGGCGAGTGACCCGCGGCGCCACGCTGGTGCTGCGGGAGTTGCCGTTCATGGTCGCCGCCCGGCTGGCGGGCGCCCGCCGGTGGCGGATCATCCTGCGGCACATCGTGCCCAACATCTTGCCTGGCATCCTGACGTTCAGCCTGCTCGGCATCGGCATCGTCATCATCCTCGAGGGCGCGCTCGACTTCCTCGGCTACGGCGTCCCGCCGCCCACGGCCACCATCGGCGCCATGATCGCGAACGGCCAGCAGACGATGACCGTCACGCCGGAGTACGTGCTGATCCCGAGCATCTTCCTGCTGCTCGTCGTGGTGTCGGTCAACATGCTTGGCGACGCGCTGCGTGAGCGCTGGGGAGTGCAATGAGCCAGTCACTGCTGGAGGTCGAAGACCTCCGGGTCGGCTTCGCGGTCGGCGGCCGCGAGCTGCGCGCCGTCGACGGCATCACCTTCAGCGTCAACCCCGGGAACACGCTGGCCATCATCGGTGAGTCCGGATCAGGGAAGACGGTCAGCTGCCGGGCGATCATGGGGCTGCTGCCGGCCGGCACGTCCATCAACGGGTCGGCCAGGCTGCGGGGCAGCGAGCTGATCGGGCTGTCCGACAGCGAACTGCGCCGCTACCGCGGCTCCGACATGGCTATGGTGTTCCAGGACCCGGCCCGGTCGCTCAACCCGACGATGAAGATCGGCGTCCAGATCACCGAGGCCATCACCACGCACCGCAAGGTCGGCAAGGCCGAGGCGCAGACGCAGGCGGTCGAGCTGCTACGGCTGGTGCGCATCCCGGCCGCCGAGCGCCGCTTCCACGAGTACCCGCACCAGCTGTCCGGCGGCATGCGGCAGCGCGTGATGATCGCGATGGCGCTGGCATGCCGGCCCAAGCTGCTGATCGCCGACGAGGCCACCACCGCGCTTGACGTGACCACCCAGGTGCAGATCATGGAGCTGCTGCTCGAGCTGCAGTCCGAGCTTGAGATGGCGCTGATCCTGATCAGCCACGACCTCGGGCTCGCCGCGTCCTACGCGGACGAGGTCATCGTGATGTACGCGGGCAAGATCGTGGAGCAGGCGCCCGCCGCCGCGCTTTTCGGCCGTGGCGGCAGCGTCCGGATGCGGTACACCCGGGCGCTGCTCGACGCGATCCCGCACATGGAGCGGGCCGCGCATTCGGCGCTGCCCGTGGTGGGCGGCCGCCCGCCGGACATGACCGCGCTGCCGGTCGGCTGCTCGTTCGCGCCCCGCTGCGGGAGCGCCGCGGACGACTGCCTGGCGAAGGCGCCCGCCTTGACTGAGCACGCTCCCGGGCACAAGTGGGCGTGCTGGCACCCCTGTGAGAACGGAGTACATCCATGACCGGCAGGCACGCCATGGGCAGCTCGCCGAATGGCGACAAGCTGCCGGCCGGCGAGCCGCTGCTGTCCGCCCGTGACGTGGTGCAGGAGTTCGTGGTCCGCGAGCGCGGCGGCACCAAGGCCGGCGTGGTGCAGGCCGTGTCCGGCATCTCGTTCGACGTCATGCAGGGTGAGACGCTCGGCGTCGTCGGCGAGACCGGGTCGGGCAAGTCGACGCTCGCCAGGGCGATCCTGCAGGCGCCGCGGCCCAAGTCGGGCTCGGTCGTCTTCCGCGGCGCCGACCTGACCAAGCTGTCGGGCTCGCGGCTGCTCCAGGCGCGCCGGCACATGCAGTTCGTGTTCCAGGACCCGTTCGGGTCGCTTGACCCGAAGTGGCAGGTGCGCAGCATCGTCGAGGAGCCGCTTGTCGCCTACCGCACCAGCAACAGGGCGGGCCGGCGCAAGCGGGTCGACGAACTGCTCGACCTGGTCGGCCTTGACCCGGCGCGGTACGCCAAGCGGCACCCCAGGGAGCTGTCCGGCGGGCAGGCGCAGCGGGTCGCGATCGCCCGGGCGCTGGCCCTGTCGCCGTCGCTGATCATCTGCGACGAGGCGGTGTCCTCCCTCGACGTGCTGATCCAGGCCCAGGTGCTCAACCTGTTCGAGAAGCTGCGCGGCGAGCTCGGCCTGTCCTACCTGTTCATCGCCCACGACCTAGCGCTGGTCAAGCAGGTCAGCGACCGGGTGGCGGTGATGTACCTGGGCAAGCTGTGCGAGGTCGGACCCGGCGAGTCGGTGTACCGTGAGCCGCTGCACCCGTACACAAGGGCGCTGCTCGACTCCATCCCGTCCACCGAGCCGGGCGCCAGGCGGGCCAGCGCGACGATCAAGGGCGAGCCCCCGTCGCCGATCAACCCGCCGAGCGGCTGCCGGTTCCGCACCAGGTGCCCGCGGGCCACCGACAAGTGCGCGCTCGAAGAGCCCATGCCTAAGGAGATGGCGCCGGGCCACCTGGTGGCCTGCCACTTCCCGCTGAGCGAGCCCGCGCCCGTCGGCGCGGCTTCGGCAAGCGCCGACACGACCACAGGCGCCCCGATCCGTTCCGTGTTAGCCCGGGGGACGACCCCCGGAGCCCCCGTCCGGGGGAGACCCCCGGAACCTCCCTGACGTGAGTTTCCCTTAAACGAAGGAGAACCGCATGCGGCTGCGGGTGCTGCTTGAACCGCACCACGGTGCCACGTACGAGCAGATACTCGCCCTGGCGCTGGCGGCGGAAGAAGGCGGCTTCGACGCCTTCTTCCGCTCCGACCACTACCTGGGCATCGACGCCGACGACACCACCTACCAGCCCACCGACTCGTGGACGACGCTGGCCGGCCTGGCCGTGCAGACGAGCACGGTGCGCTTCGGCACACTGGTCAACGCCTCGACCTTCCGGCTGCCCGGCCAGCTCGCGGTGGAAGTCGCCACCGTCGACCAGATGAGCGGCGGGCGGGCCGAGCTCGGCATCGGCGCCGCCTGGTACGAGCGTGAGCACCAGTACTTCGGCATCCCGTTCCCGTCGCTCGGCGAGCGCTTCGACAGGCTCGAGGAGCAGCTGGCGATCCTGTCCGGACTATGGGACACCAAGCCGGGGGAGCGGTTCAGCTTCGACGGCAAGTTCTACCAGCTGCAGGACTGCGTCTCGATCCCGCGGCACGCGGCCCGGCCGAAGATCATCATCGGCGGCGCAGGTCCCAAGCGCACCCCCACGCTCGCGGCCAAGTACGCCGACGAGTTCAACGGCGCCCTCGGCATGGACGTGCGGGAACGGTTCGCGAACTTCCGCCGGATCTGCGAGGAGGTCGTCGGCCGCGACCCGGCGTCGGTGCGGCTGTCCGCCACGCTGCCGGTGTGCATCGGCTCGTCCCCCGAAGACCTGGAGCGGCGCAAGGAGTCGCTCGGCGCGCCGGGCGCCAGGCTGCTCGCGGCGGGCATCACCGGCACCGCTGGCGAGGTGATCCGGGCGATCGAGGACCTCGCCGCCCAGGGCGCGGACACCGTGTACTTCCATGTATACGGGCCCGGAGACGTCGAGCACATCCGGCTGCTCGGCAGCGAGGTGGTCAGCAGGTTTTAACGCCCATTTTCCGGGCTTAAACCCTTTGACCTGCCGGTTCCTATGGCGGGCTGGACCTTGAGTCCAGCCCGCCGCCGTTTGTGCGACGGCACAGCAGCCTGCCCGTAAAGCTTGTGAAGTGTGTCGATGCCTGGGGTCATCTGCTCAGGCAGCATGAGGACGTGGGACAGGCTCTGGTACGTCAGTGGCGCCTGTGTGAGAGCACTAAAAACTTTTATGAATGCGGTGCTATTAACACTGGCTTTATTGACATGCATTTCACTTGCCCGCCCGCCGAAAAGCACGCGGGAATTGTCGTTCCGGCGGGTGCGCGGCGCGGGACAGGCCCGCGATGACCCGCGTCATGGTCGAGTTGCGGCGCACGGCGCCGGCGGGCAGTCCGCTGGCCGCGTCCGGCACCGCCGGGCCCCGGTCGGTGCCGCACCGGCCGCGGCTGTCCGCGCGGCTCGCGTACCTGATGCAGAAGGTCCTCAAGCCGAACTCGGCGAACAGCCGGTTCGGTGCGCTGGTCGAGCGCTCGGCGCTCGCGCGCAAGCTGTTCACCGCGGCCGAGCGCGCGTCGAAGGAACGGCTGTTCGGCTGCCGGATGTGCGGCCAGTGCGCGCTGCCGGTCACCGGTTACTCCTGCCCGATGGGCTGCCCCAAGGAACTGCGGAACGGGCCGTGCGGGGGCGTCGGGCCGGACGGCGGCTGCGAGGTGTACCCGGACAAGCGCTGCGTCTGGGTGGTCGGGTACGAGCGCGCGGCCAGCCAGGGGGCGGCCGCTGACCTGCGCCGCCTGCAGCGGCCCATCGACCACCGCCGCTGGGGGGAAAGCTCGTGGCTCAACTACTGGGCCGGGCGTGACGACGACTTGTGGACCACCGACGACGGCCTGGCCAGCCCGCCCCCGATGGGTGAGGTTCAGTGAGCGGGGGCCAGCAGTGAGCGCGTTGCGGGACCGGCTCGCGGCCGGGGAGTTCACGATCACCGCCGAGCTGAGCCCGCCGCGCGGGGCGTCCGCCGCCGCGATGCTCGGCCGGGCCGAGCTGCTTCGCGGCTGGGTGGACGCGGTGAACATCACCGACAACCAGGGCTCGCACGTGCGGCTGTCGAGCTGGGCCGGCGCCGTCGCCGTGCAGCAGTCCGGGATCATCGAGCCGATCATGCAGATGACCTGCCGGGACAGGAACCGGATCGCCCTGCAGTCCGACCTGCTCGGGGCCGGCGCTCTCGGCATCGAGAACTTGCTGTTCATGACGGGTGACCACCCGAAGTTCGGCGACCACCCGGGCGCCAAGCCGGTGTTCGACGTCGACAGCACGCAGCTGACGTGGACCGCGCGGACGCTGCGCGACGAGGGCAGGCTGTTGTCCGGCAAGGAGCTCAACCCGGCACCGCGGTTCTTCCTCGGCGCCGTGGAGAACCCGTTCGCGCCGCCGGTGGAGTACCGGGCGCGGCGGGCGGCGAAGAAGGTCGCGGCGGGCGCCGAGTTCATGCAGACCCAGTACGTGTTCGACGTCCCCGTCTTCACCCGCTGGGTGACCGAGCTGGGCGAGCTCGGGGTGCTCGACCGGTGCGCGATCCTGGCCGGCGTGGGCGTGATCCGCTCCGCGCGCATGCTCGACTTCATGGCGTCGGGCAAGGTCCCCGGCGTGCAGATCCCCGAGCCGGTGATCCGCCGGCTGCGCGGGGTCAGCCCCGAGGACGTCGGCGCGGAGGGCGCGAAGATCGCCGCCGAAGTGATCGCCGCGGTCCGCGAGATCCCCGGTGTGGCGGGCGTGCACCTGCTCACCGCCGGATACGAGAAGCAGACGCCGGAGCTATTGCGCATGGCGGGTGTTTCGGGGGGGCGCGGGGGGGTCGTCCCCCCCGGAGATAACACAGCGGGTGTTTCGGGGGGGCGCGGGGGGGTCGTCCCCCCCGAAGTCAGCAGAGCTGGGGTGGATCGGGCTCCGCTCGTCAGGACAAGCGATGGAGATTGACGTTCGCGCGGTCCGCAAGCTGCGCGAGTCGGCGGGCGCGCAGGCCGCGTTCGGGCCGCTTGTCCAGTCGCTGTGCGCGTCGGACGCCGACCTGGCGAACCTGCGCGTGGTCTGCGACTGGATCCAGTACCGGAACAACTTCAGGGACACGGCCATGGTGCGGCCGGTGATCGCGGCCGGCGCGAGCCCCGACACGGTGGC
>Ga0126381_100002710_pt1 | contig 19163 bp, 15 predicted proteins | sample PanSoiMetPlot_28_FD_96465 | JGI IMG/M metagenome (GOLD analysis project Ga0126381, IMG submission 96465) | Tropical forest soil microbial communities from Panama - MetaG Plot_28 | ecosystem: Environmental > Terrestrial > Soil > Tropical forest > Bulk soil | place: Panama | collected 2016-02-17
CTCCGCCGCTCCGCAAGCGTTTGATTCAGAGGTGCGTCAGACATCCGGCGGGCGAGACGCTGTTGCGCCTCTGGGCTAATCGTCTTTGGCACTGGAACCACTCTGGTCACGTGAGCCGTGCCTGCGGCATCGATCACGCTTGTGTCTGTGTCGGGAACGGATTGCCCCTGGATAAAAGTGCAGAAAAGGAGAGCGAGGATGAATCCCGTCCAATAATCCCTGATTCGCATGCGCGTATATTATCGCTTCCCGCCCAGCACGACCGCGCCAGCGGTGGGCTTGCTGAAGATGTCCGGCTTGAGCTCTATGTTTTGCTCGATCTTTGAAATTCGAATATCCCGTGTACTGATGCCGGGCGCGGTGGAAGTATGTATGATCCGGAACGGTAGCCGGATACCATCGAGCTCTTTGTAATTCAGGAATTCGGTTGTCTGTTTGTAATAGGCGGATGTTTCGCCCGTTTCCTCGATGCGCGAAAGCAGGTGCGTCGATTGATTGAAAAGGAACTTGGTCGCTCCAATGTCATTGGGAGCCACTAGGACATCCATCTTCACGCCGTCCCTTTCTTCCGGAGAGGCTGGGTGTATCTCGAAATACAGCGTCTTTAAATGGACGTAGCGGATCGGATCTGCATCGATCTGGAGGGGCCTCTGGGCGCCTTTCGAAAGCCGCGTCAGGTGCTTCTTCTTGGATAAAGTCCAGCCGCCGCTGCCGTCATATGCGATCTTTTCTTTCTTTGTGATGAGCAGAACCTTGTCGGGCCTTTGCCAGAAATAGGTGAGTTTCGGGCCGCGGTGAACCTCCGCACGGACCTCGCGGGTCTGAATGCGATCAACAGCGGCCTGGCCGCCCAATGCCTGGACGTAGTTGTGCAAAATCCGATCGATTCGCGCTCCGTCCTCGTCCGCCCGCAGCTGATTTTGAACGACTGCGCTGAGAACAAGGAAAAATATAGCTTTAGACATGATTCACGGCAGATCATTAAGGCGTTTAGCGCTCCTCGCAGGTTTCCCATTTTCCGCCGTTGCCCCGGCTCCGGAAAAATCTGCTACGTTCGACTCACGACCTGTAATCTCTTATATAGGGAGTATTAGCAAATGACAGTCCTTGAATCGTTGAAGAAGTATAGCGTTGTGGTCGCAGATACCGGCGACTTCCAGGCGATTGCACGCCTCAAGCCTCAGGACGCGACCACCAATCCGTCTTTGCTCTACAACGCGGCACAGCGTCCCGAATACCGGCACCTCGTAGAAGAGGCGATGGAAGAGGCCGAAAAACGTGGCGGCGGCCAGCAGGAGCAGTCGGAAGCGTTCATGGACAGACTGTTCGTGAGCTTCGGACGCGAAATTCTGAAGGTAATCCCCGGCCGAGTATCAACCGAGGTGGATGCCAGATTGAGCTTCGATACCGACGCGACGATAGCCAAAGCGCGCCATTTTATTGAGCTGTATGACAAGGTCGGCATCAGCCGGGAGCGGGTTCTGATCAAGGTATCCAGCACATGGGAAGGCATTCGTGCTGCCGAAAAACTGGAGCGCGAGGGCATTCATTGCAACCTGACGCTGTTGTTCAGCTTTGCTCAGGCGGTGAGTTGCGCCGAGGCGGGAGTTACGCTCATTTCTCCCTTCGTCGGTCGCATCTACGACTGGTACAAGAAAGAGAATGGCGGCAAGGACATTCCCATTGACCAGGATCCTGGAGTCGCGTCCGTCACGCGCATCTACAACTACTTCAAGAAGTTCGGTTACAAAACGCAGGTAATGGGTGCGAGTTTCCGGAAGGTGGAACAGATTGAGCACCTGGCCGGCTGCGATCTACTGACGATCAGCCCGGATCTGCTCGAAAAAATGCAAGAGGCGCAGGGCGAGCTGACCCCGAACCTCACTCTCGAAAAGGCGAAAGCCAGTGAAGGCGAGAAGCTGCATCTCGATGAGAAGACATTCCGCTGGATGCACAACGAAGACGCCATGGCGACTGACAAGCTCGCTGAGGGTATCCGAAAATTCAATGCCGATGCTCGCAAGCTCGAGCAGTATGCGCGCACTCAGGTAGCAGAAAAGGTCGGCGCGTAAGTACCCACTTTACGAAACCGGCGAGAGCTCGAATTCATGAGCCGCCGGTTTCGCAATTTCCCGGCGCTTGTTAAGGATAGCCGTTTCTAACGAGTCCGCGGCCTGCATTGCGCCTTGCGTTTGCGATAAATTGTACTTCGTCAGGGGAACCTGCATGTTGCGCCATTGGTCATTGTGAACATCGCAATGTGACACCGTAAGGTCGTAAACCTCCTTGGCTTGCCTCGTCATAGGCGTGTCCAGCAGAGCCAGATTGATGCCCTGACTCAATTGATCGCTGTTAAACGCGCCCACCGATACGCCGTCGATTTTCAGCGTATAAACTCCGTTCTTCAGACCTGTGACTTTGAGCGGCTCATCGTTCAACTCATCGGCAATGTGTGAGCTTCTCAGCACAAGGGGTACCGTGCTGTTCCGCGTTTGTCCCCAACTGTAAAATGGCAAAGGCAGCGCGTCATCTGTTTCGGTCCATCGCAAGCCATTCTGATTCGACAAATTTGAAATGGTCGCGTGTTCTGATGATGCGGCGCTTGGTTTCTGGCCGGACGCATCGATGGTGACCGCGGCGACCACAGGCCGAGCATTCCAGGATTTCAATAGCTGTTCAGCCATAATGAGATGGCCCGAAAAGCCGGGATGCACGCGGTCCGGAATGATGTCCTTGGCATGCAACGGGTCGAGGTCGTCGGCCTTGCGTAACATCTCGACGACCGCGGTATTCAGATCCGCAACATTGAGGCCGTTTTCCTTTCCGTAATTTTCGATCCATTTACCGAAACTGATCATGACCTGGTTGTAGCCGCCGGGAAAATTCGGTTCCCGTGTCACATCGTCATACGGCGAGGGTTTGATTGCGGTGATGCGAACACCCGGCGCGCCGGTCTGAACGCTGCTGACGATGTGCCGGTAGCCATCGAAGAATACCTTGTCGTTCTCCTCGGTCTCGGCCCGGTACAATCCGTCGTTCATGCCAAGCATGATTGTCATCACGGTCGGCTTATACACGAGCACGTCGCGCTGAAGCCGCAGGTCGATCGGGCCGCCACCGCCCCCGGACACTTTATCGCCGCCCCAGCCCGAATGTACAAACGAGACATTCAGATCCGGGTAGCGAGTGACCACATACGTTTCCGTGATGACTGTGTATAAACGCTGATCTGTAATGCTGTCGCCGTAGAAAACCACACGGTCGCCGTTCTTCAACGAGAAGTCTGCCGCCTGAACCACAGACGCGGCCGCCAGCAAGCCGCATAGAATGCCAATTTTGATTCGCATGCTCTACGTTTTATATCAGCCAGATGTATTCTGATCTCGAAGAGCAAGGAGTTCCATGGCAGAGAACGTTGAACAGACTTGGCCCGCATTGCCTTTTGAACAGTGGAACGATACACGAAACACATTGCACATGTGGACCCAGATCGTAGGCAAGACACGGCTGGAACTTTGCCCCGAAGAGAATCATTGGTGGCAAGTAACGCTCTACGTGACGCCGCGCGGACTTACGACGTCGCCCATGCCTTACGGCAACCTCATCTTTGACGCCGAATTCGACTTTATCGCCCACGTTCTGAGAATTCGGTCGAGCACGGGAAAGATTCAAACCCTCGCCCTGGCACCGCGTACAGTGGCCGACTTCTATGCCGAGTATCTCCAGGCGCTGCGTGATATTGGCGTAAGCGTGTCGCTGAGGCACCCGCGTCCGGACGAGGTATCCGATCCGGTTCCTTTCGCCGAAGACCGCGTACATTCGTCCTATGACCCGGATGCCGCGCATCGCTTTTGGGTGGCGCTGGTGAATGCCGATCGAGTGATGAAAAGATTTCGCGGCCGATTCTCCGGAAAATCCAGCCCCGTGCACTTCTTCTGGGGCAGCTTCGACCTCGCCGTGACGCGTTTCTCGGGACGGCTCGGGCCATCTCGGCCTGGAGCGGATCCTATAACGCGCAAAGCGTACTCGCACGAGGTGATTAGCGGAGGTTTCTGGCCCGGCGATGCCCGCTTCCCTCATGCAGCGTTTTACGCATATGCGGCGCCAGCGCCTGCCGGGTTTGAAAAGGGAGTAGTTCGGCCGGAAGCGGCATTCTACAGCCAGGAGTTGGGCGAGTTTCTGCTTAAGTACGACGACGTCCGTACGTCTCGATCGCCCGATGATGCGGTCATGAATTTCCTGCAAAGTACCTATGAGGCAGGCGCCCGGCTCGGTGGGTGGGATCGCGCTGCGTTGGAGTCGTGAGGCGGAGTTAGCCCGCCTCCGGATCGAATCTCTTTATCCGCTGCCGCGCAACACCGGCCGCGTACCTGCTAATCGGTTCTTTTGTCCTCGGGTGCTTTAACTCGGGTGCAATCTCGAGCAGTGGCTCCAGCACAAATCGCCGCTCGAACATGCGCGGATGTGGAATCGCCAACTGCGGGGTGTTCATCACTACGTTCCCCAGCAGCAGGATATCGATGTCGATAATTCGAGGTCCCCGGCGAATGGCGCCAGCGCGCTCGCGCCCGAGCTCGCGCTCGATGCGCTTTAAAACCTTTAGCATCTGAATTGGAAAATACTGCGATTCGCACTCTACTACCATGTTGAGGAACCACGGCTGGTTCGCGACGTCCTGAGGCTCGGTTTCGTAGACTGCGGACCGCGACAGTATCCTAATCTGCTCACGTTCAAGCGCTGAGGTCGCGCTTTCCAGATTCTTCCGCCGGTCACCGACATTTGATCCCAGCGATAGAAAAGCTCGCCTCAGTCTCATTTGCTTAGCACCAATCTAGCGGAGCTATCATGGTGCCGCATGGCCCCTGTGATTACCGCTGGTCTCGAGTCGTCCGCCCCGCTGACTGTCTTGCAGGAAGAGGAACGCCTGTTCCGGGACTCGGTGCGGCGATTTGCGACCGAGCGGCTTGCGCCCCATGTGCGCTCCATGGATGAAGAAGGAAGGTTCAGCAGGGAACTCCTCGACGAAATGTTCGGGCTGGGCCTGATGGGGATCGATATCCAAGAACAGCATGGCGGGCAGGGCGGCAGTTTCTTTCAGTCCATTCTGGCGATCGAAGAGCTGGCAAAGGTGGACCCCTCGGCTTCAGTCATCGTGGATGTGCAGAACACACTCGTCAGCAATGCTATCGAGCGATGGGCCTCTGCGGAACAGAAGACGCGGTATCTCCCTCGTCTCGCTACCGGGAGTGTCGGGGCGTATGCGCTCTCGGAATCCGGTTCGGGCTCGGATGCTTTCGCATTAGCGACCCGTGCAGTGGAAGACGGAGGAGGTTACCGCATCTCAGGGCGCAAGCTCTGGATTACCAATGCGGCCGAGGCTGAGATCTTCCTGGTGTTTGCCACGATCGACCCTTCGGCGGGCTACCGCGGTATCACCTGTTTTCTGCTCGAGCGGCAAATGTCCGGCTTCCAGGTGGGCAAGAAGGAGGACAAGCTTGGCATCCGCGCGTCCTCCACGTGCGAACTGATCCTGGATGACCTTTGCGTTGGTCGCGAGCAAGTGATGGGCGAAGCTGGTAAGGGTTACAAGGTCGCGATCGAAACGCTGAACGAAGGGCGGATCGGAATTGCGGCCCAAATGCTCGGGCTGGCCGAAGGAGCGCTCGCTCATGCACTAAAGCATTCCCGCGAGCGGAAGCAATTCGGCAAACGCATCGGCGATTTCCAGGGCGTCCAGTTCGAATTGGCTGAGATGGCTACACGGGTCGAGGCCGCGCGCCTGATGACGTACAATGCCGGCCGTTTGCGGGATGCCGGTCTGCCCTTCGTTACCGAAGCGGCGATGGCAAAATACTTTTGTTCCTTCATTGCCGAGGAGGTTGCTTCCCAGGCGGTCGAGATTTTGGGTGGGGTCGGTTTTACTAAGGATTACCCGGTTGAAAAGTTGTATCGCGATGCCAAGATCGGGCGCATTTACGAAGGAACCAGCAACATACAACGAATGACGATTGCCAAGTCTCTACTGGACCCCTCCAGGTAAAAATGGAACGGCGTGCCTCCGCAAATCCGTCACAATAGAAACATACGGCTATGAAGTTTCAAAGTTGTTGTGCTCTAACCCTGGCTCTTGTGGGTCTGGCAGTCCTATTGCCCGGGGCAGATGCCGCCAAGCCTGATCCTACGCCGGACCAGATCCAGGACATTATCAAGAAGTTCACTCAGAAGGAAACGGAGTTCGCGATCGCCCGCGAGAATTACACCTATCGGCAGACCACCAAGCTCCAAGAGATAAATCCGCCTGGAGGTACTTGGGAGATCATCGAGGAGGTCGGTTTCGACGACCGCAATAAGCGCACCTCGCATGTGACTCACGCGCCGGTGGGAACACTCCAAAACATCGTCATGACGCATGAGGATGAGGAGGACTTCAGGCAGGTAATGCCATTCGTAATGACGAACGATACATTGCCCGAATATGATGTCAACTATGTGAGCCGCCAGCAGGTGGACGAGATTAGTTGCTACGTCTTCAACGTCAAGCCCAAAGTGTTGACGAAAGACCGAAAGCGTTATTTTGACGGCCAGATCTGGGTAGACGATCAAGACCTTCAGATTGTGAAAACCTACGGCAGGTCGACGGGACACTTACGACGCGGTGAGGATCAACAATTCCCCAAATTCGAAACCTATCGCGAGCAAATAGATGGAAAATATTGGTTCCCAACCTATACCTATGCCGATGACACATTGAACTTTCAGGACGGCCAGTCACAACGGATCAAAGAGATCATCAAATACGACAACTACAAGAAGTACGAATTCAAGACGAATTCGACGATCACTTATGGCACTGTCGGGGGCGCCGAATCGCAGCCGGGGAATCCTCCGAAAACGCCCAAGCAGTAGTGACAGTAGCTAAGATGCAGCTCAAAGGTTCGTTTCGTGCCCTCGCCCTCCTTTTCTGCGTATTGCAGTTGGTGGCTGGGGCCGAAAAGCCTGCTGCTCATGTCCGTAATTTCGACAAGGTAAACGATCAAATCTATCGGGGCGGTGATCCGACTGCCGTTGGCCTGACTGAACTCGGCGCCATGGGCGTCAAGGTGGACCTCGACCTCCGGGAAACTGGTGGAGCGACCAAGACCGAACAAGAAGAGGCGGATAAACTCGGAATCAAATACGTGAATATCCCAATGAAGCCGTTCTCGGCCCCTACCGAAGACCAGATGCAACATGCCCTGGCACTACTGCGCGAGACCAAATCCGGCCCTATTTTTGTCCATTGTCGGCGTGGAAAGGATCGGACCGGAGCGGTCATCGCCTGCTACCGGATCCAGCATGACGGCTGGAGCAATCAACAGGCTCTCGAGGAAGCCCGGAAACACGGAATGAGCTTCACGGAGCGGGCCATGCAATCGTATGTTCTGCATTTCAAACCGGTTGCACTCGCAGAAACGTCCGCTCCTCTGAAATAATCCCCTTCCGTTGGTCCTAGCAGTCGCCAATCAACCCTAACCCGTTTCCGCTCAACGGGTTATTCCTACAGTTCGGTTATTCCTCGTCATTTTAATGGCCTATCTTATGTTTTAATGAAAGGTTCTCGTTGATGGCACAAGGTAACCCCAGGAGTCAGCGACGCCGTCGCACTCTAGACCGGCGGCTCCGCGAAGCAAAATTGCTGATGCGAGGGGCTTTAGACACCGATCACCCGGTGATGGCGCATATTATTCCCATCCGGCGGTGCAATTTATCTTGCGCTTATTGCAACGAGTATGACGACTACTCGAAGCCAGTGCCGCTGGAGACTCTTCGTCACAGGCTACGACTTCTGGGCAGGCTCCGAACGGGTGTAATCACGTTGAGCGGGGGCGAGCCATTGCTCCACCCTGATCTGGATGACGTCATCCGCGCAATTCGGCAAAATGCAATTCTCGCGGGGTTGATTACCAACGGTTACCTACTTACCGCCGATCGCGTGAGACGGCTAAACGACGCTGGGCTGGACTACTTGCAAATCAGCATCGACAACGTCATGCCAGACGACGTCTCCAAGAAGAGCCTGAAGGTTCTGGATAAAAAGCTGCAAATTCTGGCCGAACACGCCGACTTTCACGTAAATATCAACTCGGTTCTGGGAGGCGGCATTCATAATCCGGAAGACGCCTTAACGGTCGGCAAGCGCGCGATGGAACTCGGCTTCACGTCGACGGTCGGAATTATTCACGACGGTGACGGACAGCTACGGCCGCTGGCGGCGCAAGAGCGTAAAGTGTTTCTCGAAATGAAAAAGTTCGAGAAGAAGCATTTCTCGCGCGTCAATGGCTTCCAGACTAATATCGCCAATGGTGTAGCGAGCGATTGGCGCTGCCGGGCGGGCTCACGTTATCTTTACGTTTGCGAAGACGGCCTGGTGCACTACTGCTCGCAGCAGAGAGGTTTTCCCGCAAAGCCGCTGGAGGACTACACAGTGGACGACATTCGGCGTGAATACATCACCCAGAAGTCCTGCGCTCCATTCTGCACCATCTCCTGTGTCCATCAGATCTCTTACTTCGACTCGTTCCGAGGGCCGCAGACCCGCATCGTCGAGCCCGCGCCCCAGGAGCAGTTAGTGGCAATCAAGGCCGCTCGCATATAGCCCGGCCGCCTTATGCCCGGAACCGGTCTCGCAGCTGATCCAAATGTGACGCGGCATGACGGTGGCCCCGGTCATCCCGAACAGCCTGCCCGATTCTCCGTCGTGATAAACCGGCTGGAGTCGACTGGCCTCATGCTGGACCTGATCCGCTTACCTGTTCGAAGCGCTACCGATAATGAACTCACCCTGGTCCATACTCGCGACTACCTGGAGCTCGTGAATCGCGAAGTATCGCTCGGACGTCATCAGCTCAGCACGGGAGACACAGATGTCTGTCCAGACTCGTCAGACGTTGCCCGCCGCGCTGCGGGATGTGCCCTATGCGCGGTGGATGCGGTGTTTTCAGACACTGTGGAGAATGCATTCTGCGTAATTCGTCCGCCTGGCCATCATGCCAGCGCGGCGCGTGGAATGGGCTTTTGCCTGTTCAACAATGTTGCGCTCGCGGCACGGTATGCACAGCACAAATACGCTGCCGAACGGGTTGTAATTGCCGACTGGGATGTTCATCACGGAAACGGAACACAGGACATCTTCTACGAAGATGGAAGGGTACTCTTTTTTAGCACGCATCAGTCCCCGTGGTATCCGGGAACGGGTGACGCAATTGAGAGTGGCGAAGGTGCGGGGGCGGGAAAGACCATCAATTGTCCCTTTCCAGCAGGAACTGGCCGGACAGAAATTCTAGGTGCATTCCGGGAACGCCTGTTGCCGGCTGCCCGCGAGTTTCGTCCGGACCTAGTCCTTCTTTCGGCCGGATTCGATTCCCGCGCAGGCGATCCGCTCGGTCATTTTCTCCTGGCTGATTCCGATTTCCACGAATTGACATGCATGATGACTGATCTGGCAGCCGATTGCTGCAATGATCGTCTCGTTTCGGTTCTGGAGGGAGGCTACAATCTCGCTGGGCTCGCGCTGGCAACCGAAGCGCATGTGCGCGGGCTGTTAGGGAAGGCTGAGTATACGCTGAAGGAAAGATTTCAGTACACTTGACCTCATGCGCGCCCTGGCTACAGTTCTATTGGCGGTTGTTTTAACGCCCGTCTCCGCTTTTTCGCAGAGTGATTTGAAGTCTCTGGTACTGAAGCATCTCAAGACTTCGGAAGACTTCACAGTCAAGGTAGCCGAAGCGATGCCGGCTTCCAGCTACGACTTTAAGTTGACCGCGCCGCAGCTGAGCTTTGGGGAGCAGCTTGTGCACCTCTCGCAGGGGTTCGACTACATTTTGAGTCCGTTTTTCAGTGAAAAGCCGAATCCTCCGAAGCCGAAATCGACAAGTAAAGAAGATATCATCGCTTTCGTAAAGAGCTCGTTTGACCGTGCAATCAACCGTATTTCAGGCCTAACACCCGAGCAGCTTTCGAAAACTTATAAGTCCGAGGGATACACAGAGAGCGGGCAGGATTTGCTCTTGGGTGTTCTCGACCACACGACTCACCACCGCGCATCTGCGGAGATGTATCTCAGGGCTAAAGGCATAACGCCGCCTGAATATGAATTCTGAACAAGCAGTCCGTGTAGTCTGCTAAAAATCGATACGGATAGCCGCCTGCGCTCTGCGCGCAGTGGTGCCCTCAAGAGGGGCGGAGCTGGTGCCCCAAGCGCCATAGCTTGGAAATGGAGCAAGTGCTATAACCGGCGTGCCGTTCAGATTGTAGTTTACTGTTGAGTACTGTTGGGTAACGCGCGGCGCTGTTCCGGCATAGTACGGATGATTGAAGATATTGAAGGCTTCGAACATCAGCGTCACTCGGAAGCGCTCGCTAAATGGGAGAATTTTCGACAGTCGCGCATCCGTGCGGTAGAGTTGATCACCATCCAGGGCTGATATGGGTTCGAACGGTACGCGCAATGATCCCCCGAGCCCGTTAATCGTGCTCCGGTTGAGCAGCGCTGAGGGAGCTACGCCAACGCTAATCGTCGGCACCAAAGGCTGTGCGGATGCCGCTGTCGTAAGGATGGAGAGCTGCCAGTTATTGATCAGATACCGATCTACAACGCTAGTGCCCTTCACGAACTTGGGATTGAAGACGCCATTAGCAACCAGCCGGTGGCGCTGGTCCGTCGAAGCCGAGCCTTTCTCGCTGGAATAGTTACCGTCGAACACCGACGTGGGGAAACTCGGTGTGAACAGAGTGTTGCTACCGCCCCCGATATTGTAGTCTTCCGCGTGGGAATAAGTGTAAGAAACCTGCGCTTGGAACCAGCCCGAGTAACGTTTGTTGAACTCAATCGCCAGCCCGTTGTAGTAGCTGTTGTTGCTCGACGTAATATCAAGGGCTTGCCCGAACGAAGGATTCAACCGTCGGGTGTAAATCGGCGTCGTGTAAGAGCTGACTACCTGGCTCTGTCCATTCAAAATGGGATAGGTGTAGCTCTGCGTCGGAGGAGCGACATTTGCATCAAATGCTGAGATGATATGGAGCCCGCGGCTCCAGATATAGGAGATCGTCAGGCTCGACGTCGTCGTTAACTGGCGTTCGAACGATGCATCCGCTTGCTCGGAATACGAAGGCTGGAAGGCCGGGTCCGCGAAAGCCGGTGTTGCAGCACCGAGCACGTTAGCGGGCGGCGCAGACAGAAAATTCGGGAAAACGGGTCCGGCTGCAACCTGTGTGGCGCCGGTCTTGCCTGTTGCGGAAAGTGAGTACGTGGCCTGGTACGTCCCGTTGGCGGTGAAGAAATTCGAAATCGCTGCGGTGACATAACGGTTGTAAAACATACCGTAATCGCCGCGGATAACTGTCTTTTCGTCTGGGGCATATGCGATCCCGAAGCGCGGCATGAGATTCAGGTCGGTTTGTGGAATATGATTGGTCTGCGGAAGTCTGGGATTGACTAAGGTCGGATACTGATCGATTGGCTGAGGCAGCGTGGTCTTCTCATAACGGATGCCCGGGCTGATCGTCAGTTTGGGTGTCATGTGCCACTGATCCTGTATAAATGCCGCGATTTCGTTCACGTTTGTATCGACAACCGGGTTGCCGAACTTCTGTGAATAGGTCGCCCAATGTTTTCCTTCATTGTTACCACTAAAATCAAGCGCAAGATTCGTCAGGCTCGCGTAAGTGTATGTCCCGTACCGGTTACTCAGCAGACTTACATAATCCTCGACATTCGAGTAATCCACTCCGAACTTCAGATTGTGCTTTCCAATCGTATAGGAGAGAGTATCGGCTGCCTGGAACCGCTGCTCGCTCGGATCGAGGCGATTATAGTTGGTCGCATAACCGATATTACTTAGACTGGATGCACCGCTCAGACTCAAGCCGATCGGGCCAATCGATGGCAGCAGACTGGGACTATTAGGGTCATATTGCCGGTCTTTGAAGTAGCCGAATTTAGCCTCATTGACCATGCTGGCCGAAAGAATCGTCGTTAGCCCTGCCTTGCCGGTACGGTCGAAAACGGTCGTGTCAGCGTTATTACCGACGGCATTGCCGTTCAACAGTGAGATCTGTGTCTGGATCCCGTTCGGCGAACGGAAGTCGAGATAGTTGAATTCGAATGTTGCCCGATTGCTCTCGTTGATCTGGTAATCAATTTTGCCGAAGAGCAGATTTACATCGGCTGTACGTGACACCAATTGTGGTTCAGCGCGGCCGACAATGTATTGCTCGGCTGCTGCGCATTGGGCGACTGTTGCCGGCGCTCCGCAAGCTCTTGGATTGATTGTTGTAGGCGATGTGAACAGGGACGAATTCTGAATATTCGAGGAGACAATCGGAAAGTAGCGCCGCTGCAACTCGCCGTTGAAAAAAAAGAAAACCTTGTCCTTCTTGATTGGACCGCCGATGCTGGCGCCAGCCTGATGGCGCCAGTCCTGTGGGTTCAATCCATTTGAACTGATGTCGGTGGCGTTCAGCGTGTGGTTCCGGAAGAACCAGTACGCTGTTCCGTGATAGTCGTTGGAGCCGCTCCTGGTAATGGTGTTAACAACGCCGCCGGAGGCCCGGCCATATTCGGCCAAAAAGCCGCTGGTGATCACCTGGAACTCCTGTACGGCGTCCTGCGAAATGTTGTACGTCCGAGTGCGGCCGGCGTTCTCGTCATAAAAACTGTTGGTTGTATCTACGCCGTCGGTAAGAAAAGTATTGCCGCCCGGGAGCCCTCGGAACGTCAGGAGTCCGAATGCTGCGTCCGAGGTGACCCCGGGCGTTAGCAGAACGAAGTTGTCAACCCTTCGGCCGTTGATCGGCAGTTCCATAATCTGACGGCTGCCAACTAGTGCCGAGACGTCGGACTTGCTCGTATCGACGAGAATTGTCTCCGCACTGACGTCAACTCGTGTCGAAGCGGAAGAAACCTCCAGTTTAGGCGCCAACGTGACGGTCTGGCCAACCGTGAGCGGAATGTCATTCGCCTGATATGTCGCAAAGCCCTTAGCTGAGATCGTGATGCTGTAGCCTGTGGCGGGAATCAGCGAAGGAGCATTGAAAACGCCTCCCTCTGTCGTCGTCAATTCGCGCCGGACGCCATTGGTCGGATTTTCGATGATCACGCTTGCGTTGGGAACGGCAGCACCCGAGGCATCCGTGACCAGACCTGAAATGCTGGCGGTTCCGGCCGTATTTTGGCCGAATAGCAGTAGATCAGTTGCCAAGAGAGACACTAGTAAAATTGGATTTCTGATCAATGGAAAGGACCCCTTTTGCCTCAGTTTAGCTTTCATATATTGCAACCGAATTACGACAGTGCCCCCTCAGAATGCGAGAAAAGGAGCCGGGAATGCCAAAAAAGGTAACTGTGATTGGCGCCGGCAATGTCGGAGCAAACACGGCCCAAAAGATTGCGACCAAAGAGCTGGCGGATGTTGTCCTTGTAGATGTGGTAGAAGGAGTACCGCAGGGCAAGGGTCTCGACATGCTTCAGTCCGCGCCGGTCGAAGGCTACGACGTGCAAATTGTCGGGACGAATGGCTACGAGGAGACAGCTGGTTCCGACATCGTTGTCATCACAGCTGGATTTCCCCGCAAGCCGGGGATGAGCCGTGATGATCTCCTGCTTGCGAACTATGAAGTTGTGAAGAGCGCGACAGAGCAGGCCGTCAAACGTTCTCCGAATGCGATTCTCATTCTGGTCACCAACCCCTTGGACGCTATGTGCTGGACGGCGCTGAAGGTGTCCAGCTTCCCACGGGAACGGGTGATCGGGATGGCCGGTGTACTCGACACGGCTCGCTTTCGAACCTTCATCGCTCAGGAGTTGAACGTCTCTTTTGAAAATGTCACGGCCATGGTGCTGGGCGGACATGGCGATACCATGGTGCCCTTGGTCCGGTTTACCAATGTCAGCGGCATTCCGATTTCGGAGCTGATGGAGAAGGCTACCATCGATCGCCTAGTGCAACGCACTCGTGATGGCGGCGCCGAAATTGTGAAATATCTGAAAACGGGAAGCGCCTATTATGCACCGGCCGCATCTGCTGTCGAAATGGTCGAATCCATTCTGAAAGACAAGAAGAAGGTCTTGCCGTGCGCAGTCCATCTGGAGGGCGAATACGGCATTCGGAACCTCTTTGTCGGCGTACCGGTCAAACTGGGCAAAAACGGAATCGAGCAAATCTATCAAATTCAGCTTCTGGACGATGAGAAATCCGCGTTGAAGAAGAGCGCGGACGCGGTTCAGGAACTGATCACCGTTTTGCAACAAAAGGCGCAGTAGTTTCAGTTCGCGCGCCCGATAGCCAACTACATCCGATCGGAGGAACATGGCGCGTAACGCACCCACCAACGGGAGATCAGCAAGTGACGGGAACCCACGCATCGATGCCCGCTATGCCTGCTTCGGTATGCGGCTTGCCGCTTCGAAGATTCACCGGTGGGGCGTGTACGCAACTGAATTTATTCCCGCGCGCCGGAAAGTGATCGAGTACACAGGGGAAAAGATCAGCCGACGTGAGACGAAACGCCGCTCCGAAGCGAATGACTTGATTTACCTGTTCACGCTTGACAACTATTGGACGCTCGACGGTTCAGTAGGTGGTTCCGGAGCCGAGTACATTAATCATTCTTGCGATCCGAATCTGGAGGCGCGCATCCTTCGAGGCCATATCTTGTATATGAGTCGCCGCAACATCTCATCAGGAGAGGAACTGACGGTCGATTACCACTTCGACAAAAAAGTCGAGCGCGTCGTGTGCCGTTGTGGCGCGGCGAACTGCCGCGGTACAATCAATCTCCTGGAGTAGCGCGGCGACCATTCCCGCCTTCCCCACTCACTCGCGCTTCGAACGCGGGATCGGACGTTTCTGACCCGGTTCCGGCGAATGCCAGAGCTATCCACGAAGCTGAAATCAGAGAGCAATGTCATGTGCTCGACACTCATGTGAAGAGTAATTCCTGCCGATAAGGAGCATAGGCAGCTTATGGATCTGAATGTAGTTTCCAGTAGGAAGATCGTATCGATCTGCGAGACACAACCGCTCACAATCCATGGCCTTCAGCACCTGCTCAATGCGGCAGATGACCTCAGGTTCGGATGCTCTCACGCATCGCCCGCAGAATGGATGCTTAGCAGGAACGCAGATAAGACCGACGTCCTGATTATTGATAAGGGATTAGGCGCGCAGACTGTCCTGGATGCGCTCGATCAGCTACCGGCCGAGCACGGAACGGTGCGTTCGACGGTTCCAGCGGTGGTGGTTTGGGGCATGTCGATCACTGAAGCGGAGGCACTCCGGTTTTTGCAGGCTGGGGCGAAAGGCATACTTCGAAAATCAGCAGATACCGAAACCGTGCTTGCATGCCTGCGAGCTGTTGCCCAAGGCCGTAGTTGGATGCAGGACTCCGTGTTCCGCGAAACCACATCCGCGGACGCACAGGTACGAACTGATCTTACCCCTAGAGAGCATCAGGTCCTGGAGTTAGTCGAACAGGGATTCAAGAACCGCGAAATCGCACAGGAACTTGGAATTCGTCCGGGAACTGTAAAGATTCACCTGAAGCATATCTTCGAAAAAACCGGCGTGCGCGGCCGACACGGGCTTGCCCTCAACGGACTGCGGCAGAAGGGCGTTATTTCCCTTTTAGCGTCCTAGAATACGGACTTGCCGGGTGGCCGGGGACGTGTGGCGAGGCTACGATCCGAAGACGGCCGAAGTTCTCGATGGATCCAGTAGAGAAGGATTAACCGCACTTTATCGCGTGACAGCTTCCCAATCGTGCGCACGTTAGCGTGTTGACCGATATCAAGCTCTACGTAGAAAAGAAGACGGCCAGCGTGTCTTAACTGGGTCACCAGTTCCCGAAAAAAGCAACATTTCCAAGCTCAACTTCCGATTCGCTGCCATGCGGACTGCAGCGGTCTGAACCTGGGGAAGTTTGAGCGACCTCCTGGGACCGTTCGTCCGTCCTTCCAACTGCTCGAAACTAAATAAACGAAGGGTACTTTAGCGGTTCTGGTACGGGTAGAACTCTCGGGAAATATCAGAAGCTAGTAAACTTCGGATAAGCATTCGGAGGAGGGTCTTTCGTAAGTATGAGGACTCGAAGAGTCACACGCGTAGTGTGTCTGTGTGCACTCGCTATTTTATTCGGCGCCGCAATATCCAGGGCGGCACCTCCCGTGATCATGAAAGTTTTGGTCCTGGCCGGTAGCTCCAGCGAGGCAAATTACCAATCCATTACCACGTACCTTCAAGAGATTGGCGTGCCTTATCAAGCCGTGGTGCTGAACACCATTACGCCGGATTCATCGGGCAACCGATTATCGAAGGTGCCTTTGTCCGATTCTTCCACTGGTCGGGGGCTATATCAAGGCGTCATTCTAACGGATAGCACCTTCGCCGCATGCAACCCCTCGTGCTTGTCCGCCGCTGATTGGACCACGCTGAATACATATGCATCTCAGTTCAGCGTACGAGTCGCAAGTTATTACACTTATCCGGCGGCACAGTGGGGGCTTCTGCCGGCTGATTCCGGTGCGAGTTACACTGCCGCGGGTCCGCTCAACTTGACTCTCACGACGGCTGGCGCGGCCGTGTTCCCTTACCTGAATTCTGCCAATTCTGTTCCTGTGGCGGGCCAGGGAACGTCCGGTATTCGGGCGTATCGCGCAACGGCCACGGCCGCCGCAAACGAGATCACCACGCCACTCCTGACCGCGGGCTCGTACACGGTCGCTGTGACCCACACTACGGCGGACGGCCGCGAAACCCTCGCGCTCACAATGGATAATGGCGCGACTCTACTTCATTCCCTCGCCTTCGGCTATGGAGTGATCAACTGGGTAACAAAGGGTATATTTCTCGGTTTGCGCAAAGTCTATCTGAATCCCCAAATCGATGACATGCTGCTTGGCAACTGGATATATGCTCCTGCTTTGCACCCGGCATGCGAACCCAGCAATATCTGCCCGACTTACTTCGCGACCGGACCGGATCTACAGGCGATGGCAAATTGGCAAACAAGTCTCCAGTCAGATCCTCAATTCCAGAGCTATCGTGGAACATATGCATTTAACGGCGTAGGAACCACCTGGTTCGATCCGAGCGATCCGATTTTCGCGGCGATTAAATCGCTGAATTCAAAATTCTGGTGGGTTAGCCACACCTGGGACCACCCCAACCTAGACTGCTATACGACCGATAGCCACGGAAACTGTGTTCCTGCCACTTTGGCCCAGTCCCTATCCGAGCTGAATCAGAACATAGCCGTTGCGCCGAAGCTCGGAATTGCGCTCGATCGCCTCGGCATGGTGACGCCGTATAACAGCGGTTTATCGAACCTCAACTTCCTGCAGGCAGCAGCGCAGGTGGGAATCCAGTACATTGTCTACCCACAGTTTCCGGCCAGTCCTAACACCGGCATTGTGAATGCGCTACTTCCGTCCATTCTGGAGATCACCCGCATGAATAATAATCTCTTTGATGATGCCTCCAGTCCATCGACGGGTGTAAACGGCTCATGGCCGGACGAGTACAACGCGAATTATGGACCAAAGGGTGCGACTCCGATCTACAGCCAAAATCAGACCTACAGCCAAATCCTCGATAACGAGAGTCAAGCCCTTCTGACGGGCAACCTGCTCGCTTATTCACCGTACTGCCTCGCCTTCCACATAGCCAATGCTGCGACCTATGACGGAACGCACTCGTTAATGACCGACCTCCTGGACGCCACCGTCACGAAATACAAAAAACTATTTACGTTGCCGGTCCTAAGTTTGGATATGGAGGACATCGGAGCGCTCCTCACAGCTCGCGCCAGTTACAACTCCGCAGGCGTAGTCGGTGTATATACGCCCGGCGTGAGCGTTGTGCTGACAACGACCAACGCAGGAAGCATTCCGGTGACGGGAATCTGCTCGCAGGCCGCGTGCGGCAGCTATGGGGGACAGATTCAGGACACCGTGGGAATGGCCGCCAACTCCACGGTGACGATCCCGCTCACGGCGGGCGTGGGAGTTTCGCTCCTGTCCGTCTCGGTCAATCCTGTCAGCGTGACCGCCGGTACATCCTCGACGGGAACGGTAACGTTAAGTGGCCCGGCTCCCACCGGCGGTACATCCGTTTCGCTCTCAAGCAATAATGCTTCGGCTATTGTGCCCGCTTCGGTTACAGTTGGGGCTGGAAGCACGACCGGCACCTTCACCATCACCACCACGGCGGTTACCTCTTCCACTTCGGCCACCATTGGCGCCAGCTACAGCGGCACAACGAGCACCGCACTGTTGACCATCACACCGGCTGCAACCGTTTCCCTTTCCTCGCTGTCGATCAACCCAACCAGCGTCACAGGTGGTACGTCGTTAACAGGAACTGTTACGTTGACTAGCGCTGCCCCGGCCGGCGGCATTCCCGTTACGCTCTCCAGTAATAATGCTTCTGCAGCGGTGCCCGCTAATGTGACCGTGGCGGCGGGTAGCACCACTGCTTCGTTCTCGATCACGACCAAGACGGTCACCTCTACGGCTTCAGCCACGATCACTGCAAGCTACAACAGCGTCAGCAAGACTGCGGCTCTTTCGATCACGCCCGCAGCCGCGGTGGCTCTTTCCTCGGTCTCCGTGAATCCCACGACCGTCGTCAGTGGTACCTCGTCGACCGGAACCGTTACGTTGAGTAGCGCTGCGCCGACCGGCGGCATCTCAGTTGCACTCTCCAGCAACAATCCTTCTGCGACGGTGCCAGCTTCGGTCACTGTAGCGGCTGGAAGCACGACCGCCAATTTCACCATTACTGCACAATCAGTCGCATATACAACTTCAGTCACCATCACGGCCACCTACAGCGGGGTAAGCAAAACTACAGGACTGACCATTTCGCCATCCGCAAGTGTGGCCCTTTCGTCGGTTTCCGTTAACCCCACGAGTGTCAAGACCCAGGCCTCGGCAACCGGAACTGTGACCCTCAGCGCCCCAGCCCCTGCGGGTGGTATCGCGGTCGAACTCTGGACCACCGGCACGGTGGCCTTCGTTCCGGCGGGGATCACGGTCGCTGCCGGTTCCACCACGGCTACCTTTACCGTGACAACCAATTACACGAGCAGTACGCTGCAAGACACCATCACTGCGTTTTACAACGGAG
>Ga0126381_100002711_pt1 | contig 19162 bp, 12 predicted proteins | sample PanSoiMetPlot_28_FD_96465 | JGI IMG/M metagenome (GOLD analysis project Ga0126381, IMG submission 96465) | Tropical forest soil microbial communities from Panama - MetaG Plot_28 | ecosystem: Environmental > Terrestrial > Soil > Tropical forest > Bulk soil | place: Panama | collected 2016-02-17
GAATTTGGAAAACGTGAACTCGGAACCCTCGCCGGTGCTCTGCAACGGTGGGTCCCATTTGTACATACGGAGGCCGATGTCGAGCGTCAGGTGGTGCGCCAGCTTCCAGGTGTCTTGCACGAACCAGGCCTTGGTAAAGAAGCGTCGATCCGGCGACGGCGGCCGGCCGAGGTCTTCCTGGTACTGCTGCACATGACCGAGGAACATATTGGCAAACGCATAGCCGGTATTGCCGGGATCGTTCACATCGTTCTGGAAATTGAAGACGCCGCCGAACAAGCTGGCGCGCGCCTGGGTATTGCGTTCATATTCCCACAGGAAACCTGCTTTTAAAGTGTGGGGACCATAGGTGTAAGTCAGGTTGTCCGAAATAGGGGCAGCGCTGTCGATGCCGGTAATCGGCCACCGATTATCAAATGACGCGGCAGCGGCATTGAAACTGCTATTCTGCAGCGAGCCTGTTGTGAATCGGGGAATCAGGTTGTACGGGTTCTGCTGCGGCATGAACTGCGGTACATTTGCGGCCCATCCTGGCACGCATTGCGGGCTGGAAGCCACGGGGCAGCCTCCGGCGCCGAGGCCGGCGGTCCCGTAATTCCCTGCGCGCTCAATGCCCAGCAGATCTCTGGGAGTTGAAGCTGGCCCGATCTCCGTGCCCTCGAAAATCCCCATACTAAGTTCGTTGACCATCCGCGGACTGATGACTCGGGTGTATTCCACTTTCGCCTGCGGCGCCCAAAAGTCGTATTGCTGCGGCACGAGTCCCCACTTGGACGCTGAGCCAGCGGCCTGGATACCGGATTCCGCTGTCGTCCACGTCTGGTACTTTACGCTAATCGTGTCCTTTTCGGTCGGACGATAGTCGACGCGAATCAGATGCTGCGTTCGGGGATCTCCGATACTGGGCTGCTGCTGAATCCAGTTGTATCCGGTGGATTGCGCCCCGAGAGCATTCGGCAACGGGAAGACGTTCATCATGTTGACCCCGAGTTGGCTCATCCGGGTCTGGGGAATCATGTTGGCGGGAAATGGCGAGCCAGTGTTCGGATCTTTGACGGTAATCAGCGTTCCATTGTTCAGGCGTGAGTTGGAAAAGTCGCCCGCCCGTTCCTGAATCGTCGGGAACTCCCATTGCTGGAGTGCGACCGGAAGCGTCACCTGCGTGTTCTCAAACGAGTAGAAGAACGTGATCTTCTTGGATGTCTTTGGCACGGGTCCACCGAGGGTTGCGCCGAAGGTATTGAACCGGTAGAGAGGCCTTGCGATATTCAGCTTGTTGTTGAAGAAGTCGTTGGCATTCAGGTCTTCATTGCGCACGTACCAGTACACCGTGCCGTTATAGGTCTGGCCGCCGTGTTTGGTTATGAAGTTAACCACCGGTCCACCGCGCATTCCGTACTCGGCGGTGTAGTTGCTCATCTGGATATTGACTTCTTCAATGGCATCCATATTCGTTGTGCCGCTGAAGTTGCCGCCGCCGTTGCTGTCGCCTCCGTTGACGCCGTCAGCATAAACTGTCTGGTTGCCCCCCTGGATATTTGGGATTGTGCTCGAGTACTGGCCTCCGAGAATATCCCCACCCTGTGCGCCCTTGAGCAGCGGCTGTACACCAGGCATGATCGACAGCAGGCTGAGGGGATCTCGAGTTCGGTCAGGGGTCATGGCCAACTGGTGGTCGTCAATGTGGCCCTGCACGGACGTGGTGGTTGTGGCGACCGCCTCGCCTTGCGCCGTGACCGAAACGGTCTCGGACACGCTGCCGATTTCCATTTGGAGCGATCCCAATGCGACACGGGCGCCGGCCGTCAACACATTGTTTCGCCTTTCGAATTGCCGGAAGCCCTGAGCTTGGATGCGGACCGTATACGGACCTTCCACCAAAGCCTGGAACGAGAAATCGCCCGATGAACTTGTAACCATCGTGCGCACGTCACCCGTGAGATCAAAAATCAAAGTAACGGAAGCGCCAGGAATCACCTGCCCACTTGGATCCGTAACCGTTCCGCTAAGCGATCCGGATGCAATGTTCATTTGCGCGAGTGCAGCCGAGGCAAGAAGCAACGGCAAAAAGATGTTCTTCATAGAACCCCTCCCGAGCAGTCTGGTGTTGCTCACTAGTGCAGTTGCATATAGCGCAACACGCCTTGCACATTTAGTGGTCGGAATGTTATCAGGGCGTTAACGCTAAGTCAAGGTTCTTGGTGAAATTTTGCAATCAGCACTTTGTGCTTGACTTGGATTCCGCTCCAGTGATAAATTCCTGCCACTGTCGGATTCACGCTGTTGCATTATGTGCAATGGCGGTTGGTACTGAGAAGAAGTCCGACAAATAGCAGTGCAGGGATGTCAGGGAATGCCTCAGGAGGTCAAAGATGCTTCTGAAAAAGAGTGTTTTTATCGGTCCTCTGTCTGTTGTGCTGTCTTGGAACCTTGTACTGGCACAGCAGGCGCCGGCGGGCCTTACTATCAAGGTCGTCCAGGGAGACGGCGCTGTTAATTTTGTGAACCAAAAGCCACTGCAGGTTCCGGTCGTGAGAGTTGCGGATTCGTCGGGGCATGCAGTTACCGGCGCTAAAGTCAGTTTTCGCGCTCCGGATTCGGGTCCGAGTGCTACTTTTCAGGGCGCACTGACTCTTAGTGCGGTGACTGGTCGCGATGGTATAGCGAGGGCTGCGGGATTCACTCCGACCGGCGACGCGGGCGCGTTTGCGTTGAACGTGACCGCGGAGTACGACGGCCAAACCACGCAGCAGCAGGTTACACAGAACAATGTGGCTGCGCCGACTAAATCGAACCACCGCGGGCTGGCGCTCAAGATCGCGATCGGGTGCGCCGCCGTGGCTGGGTTCTCGTACCTGATGTACGCGGAGTTCGTCGCTAAGAATAAACCGTACGGCCAGCGCTAGCCGCCACCGGCATTGCGGCGCTCGCCAGGATCCATGCAGGCTAGGGTCTTGCACGTAGAATGGAAACTGGTCTACAGCGGCGGGAATCTCCGGCTGACCGACGTTGCCGGCCGGGTCGTGAAGGACATTGTGGCCTGAGAGAACCATGGTGCCGGACAGAAGAGGTCAGAGAACGGCTGTCGGCGTCGTTCTGGCGCTGTGGAGTGCCGCAGGTGTGCTCTTCGCGGCGGACACCGATCCTTCCGAAAAAAGCTGCCTGACCTGTCATAACGCCGCTAATCTGGTTTCGCTCAAGCAGCATGGATTGCGCGGACCGGAAATCATTCCGAAAGACCCCACGGAGCGCGTCGCGGTCGCAGCCCTGATGACCGAGCCTGATGCAGCGCGGCGGCGGGAGAAAGCCGAAGCCTTCCTGCGGATGTATCCTGCGTCGTGGATGCTGGAGCCCGTTTACGAAGTGGCGTCCAAGGCTTCGCTGGCGCTGGGCGATCTGCCGGCCGGAATTGAATATGGCAATCGCTCGCTGCGCCTGCTGCCGGAGAACCCGTTCCTGCTATTGGCTCTCGCCGACGCGCATCTCAAACAGAGCCAGTGGACGGGCGCAACACGGAACGCGGAGGATGCGCTCTGGTATTTGGGCCGTTTCTACCGCCCGTCATCGATCGACGAGCGAGACTGGCCCGCCGAGCAAGCGAAACTCCAGGCGCAGGCTTACTACATCGTGGGGCGCGCTGCCGGGTCGGAGGCGATGGGAACCACTGGCGCACTGCGAGACCAGAGACTCGAGGCGGCCGAAACTGCTTTGCGAAAAGCCTGGCGGCTCGATCCCGCCGCGGGGGCCACGCCGTTTCTGCTGGGCATGGTGAAGTTGAACCAGGGACGCATGGCCGAAGGAGCGGCTTTTCTGGCGTTGGCGGCTAAGCCAGGCAGCGCCATCCGCGAGCAGGCTTTGGGTCGTCTTCGCGTCGTCTACGGCGATGGCGCCATCGCCGATGGAAGGCCGTTCGAAGAGTGGATGGCATCGTTGATGACGCCCGCACCCGCGTCAACAAGTGCGCTGCAGCCGGCGCCGCGCCACCGGCAATACGCGGGATCGGCCGCCTGCCGCCAATGCCACCAGGCCGAGCACAGCAGTTGGCGGTCTACTGGCATGGGCCGCATGTTCCGCCCGTATCGGCCTGAAGACGTCATCGGCGATTTCACCTCCGGCCACAACGTCCTGGACGATTCCGGAAAACCGGTGGCGCGCGCAGTCGTACGGAACGGACGCCACGTTATGGAGATCCGCGATGGGGAGAATTGGAAATCGTACCCGGTGGATTACCTCATCGGTTCGAAGTGGCAGCAGGGATATGCGACGAAGTTGCCCGGCGGCGAAATTCAGGTGTTCCCGCTGCAATATAACGTGGCGCACAAAAGCTGGGTGAATTATTGGGAAATCAAAGATCCCGCGAATTCGGCGCGCACCGTCATCTCGCGCTTCCATGAGGTCGTACCCGGCGCCACTTATCAGTTGGAATGCGCGGTTTGCCACACCAGCCAGCAGCGCTTTGCAGGCGGTGTAATGGAACCGAACGCCTCTTCGTTCCGTGAGGGTGGCATCAACTGCGAAATGTGCCACGGTCCATCTGCCGGCCACGTCGCCGAAATGCGTGCCGGCCATCCGCAGTCCAAAGATCCGGCGGAGCCCCCAGTGGATTTCCGCCGCATCTCGGCCGCCGAGTATGTAGCCGTTTGCTCGCAATGCCACATGCAAACAGGTCTGCGCGATCCGGAACCGTCAGGCGCTCTCAATTATTCCGAAACGGGAAGCAAGTTTTACCGCCAGCTGGTGAGCCGGCCCTACGTGGATTATCCGCGCCGTGGTTTCTATAAGGACGGGCGTTTCCGCGAAACAGTATTCATCGTGGAATCGTTCGTGCGTTCGGCATGTTTTCGCAAGGGGGCGGCGCAGTGCGGCAGTTGTCACAATCCGCACCCGCCCGATGCGGCCTCCAATCCGCGGTCGCTCAAATTCGGAGCAGAATCGGATCGCATGTGCGTCGACTGCCACACGGGATACCGCGCGAATCCCGAAGCGCACACGCATCATTCCGCTGCCAGCGAAGGTAGCCGTTGCGTGAACTGCCACATGCCGCGCATCATGAACGCTCTTATGTTCCAAGCACGCTACCACCAGATCGACGATATACCCGACGCCGAGGCCACTGCACGCTTCGGCGCGGCCGATAGTCCGAACGCCTGCCTGCTGTGCCACCAGGACCGCGACGCCACGTGGCTTCAGCGCGCAATGGCAGCATGGAAAAATACACCAGGAGGGCGCCAATGAACGGTTCGAGCAATTTAGTGCGAGCCCGCACGAAGAAAAGCACGCCTAAAACGCCATCTATCCAGAGTCTCGATCGCGGCTTGTTCATCCTGGAAGCCGTTTCCCGCGCATCCGGTCCCGTGGCTCTGAACGAATTGACCGAACTCCTGGGAGTAGACCGCAGCAGCGCCTTCCGGCTGGCCAACACTCTGCGGCGCCGCGGATTTCTGGCGAATCCGAATGGGCGGAAGGATTATATTATTGGACCCTCCATCTGGCGGCTCTCGCGCAAACAAGACTGGCACAACGTGCTCGTAAATTTCAGCGAGGACTACTTGCGAAAGCTGGCATTTCGGACTGGAGAGACCACACACCTGGCGGTACGGGAAGGGCGACAGGTGTTTTTCCTACATCACTACCACTCCGGGAGCCAGGTTCTGATGGTTTCGGCGCGCACAGGCGAATTCTCGCCGCTCCATTGCACCGCGCACGGCAAGGCTCTCCTGGTGGATTACGGAATCGATGAGCTGAAATCGCTCTTGGGCGGCCCGCTCGAACGCCATACACCGCAAACCATCGTTTCGTTTACCGATCTGGCGCGAAGCTGCGCTCTTGGTAGAGAGCGCGGCTTTATTGTAGACGACGAGGAGTACGTGGAAGGAGTACGCTGCCTGGCGGCTCCCGTGCGCGACAGAGATGGCACCGTCATCGCCGCCATCGGAATATCCGCTCCCGAGACCCGTTTGTTGCGCGACCGCGCGGCCGTGGTCGCGCAGCAGGTTTGCAAGACGGCTGAGGAGTTGAGTGCTTTGTTCAGCGCCGAAGAGGACGGCCGGTTTTGAATACACGATTTTCGGGCGGCATCGTTGACTTGCCACTCTTCGCTTGATAATATTCCCTGCGCCATCGATGCAGTCTGCGTTGCGTAATACGCAACTGGGGGAGGCAATGGGTTATCAGCGCAATTGGGCCGTACGCGCGGCGGTGTTCCTCGTGGCCGCAACGCCGATCATCGCGGCGGACGCCGTACGCAAGCCATACGCCAACTGGAGCGATTACGGCGGCACCGCGGACTCGATGCAGTACTCCACCCTGAAACAGATCGATAAGTCAAACGTTCAGAAGCTGGAATTGGTCTGGTCATACCTGGTGCCGGACCGCCGCGGCAATTTCGGATTCAACCCCATCGTGGTGGATGGCGTCATGTATGTACTGGGGCAGAATAATGCCATCGTTGCTCTCGATGCGGCTACGGGAAAGCAGATCTGGTCGCATCCTGCCGATGACACAATCGTCACCCAACGCGGAATCAGTTACTGGCATAGCAAGGACGGTTCCGACCGGCGCCTGATCTTCGCAGCGGGCCAGTATCTCACGGAAATCAACGCGCAGACCGGCGTCACGATCAACACCTTCGGCAACGACGGGCGGGTCAACATGCGGGTGGGCCAGCCGCGGCCGCTCGGAGGTCCGAGCGCGACGCCGGGACGCGTCTTCGAGAATCTCCTGATCGTCGGCTCGCAGACAGGTGAAATGTACGGCTCAGCGCCCGGTGATCTGCGCGCGTATGACGTGAAGACCGGCAAGTTGGTGTGGACGTTCCACACCATCCCCCATCCCGGCGAGTTCGGCTATGACACGTGGCCGAAGGACGCGTGGACGTACGTCGGCGGCGTCAACACTTGGGGCGAAATCTCGATCGACGAAAAGCGCGGCATCGCTTATTTTCCGCTCGGTTCGCCGACTCACGACATGTACGGCGGAGATCGCATTGGCGCCGGCCTGTACGGCGACTGCATTCTCGCTCTCGATATCCGCACCGGAAAGCGCCTCTGGCATTTCCAAGTGGTGCATCACGATCTGTGGGATTACGATCCCACCGGCGCGCCGAAGCTCCTAACCGTGCGGCACGAAGGCAAGCCCGTCGACATCGTGGCGCTGCCTACGAAGTTCGGCCTGCTTTATGTCTTCAACCGGGTCACGGGAGAGCCGTTGTGGCCCATCGAAGAGAGGCCGGTGCCTAAGAGCGACGTGCCCGGCGAGCAATCCTGGCCCACTCAACCGTTTCCAACCAAGCCTCCGGCGTTCGCGCGGCTCAAATTTACGGTGGACGACATCAACCCTTATGTAGACGACGCCGAGCGCGCTCAAATTCGGCAAACCATCCTGGCGGCGCGCAACGAGGGGCTGTTTACGCCGCAGACGCTCGGCCGCAACCAGATTTCGGTGCCAGGAGAGTTGGGCGGAGCGAACTGGGGCGGCAGCGCCGCGGACCCGGAGACCGGCATGATGTACGTGCGCTCTCTCGATCAGCCGGCGATCCACACATTGAGCCTTCCCGGGACGCGCAGCGGCGGACGCGGCACTCCGGCGCAACGCGGCATGGGAGTCTTCACCGATCTGTGCCAGAACTGCCACGGTGAAGCCGGCGCCAATGGAATTCATTCCATGGATCGCGTCACCATGATCTCCGTGAAGGAATTGGGCGCGGACCGCATCCGCCGCACCGTACGGGGCGGGATCGGGCAGATGCCGCCGTTTGAAAATGACGAGCTCACCGATTCCAATCTGGATGCGCTCGTGACTTTCCTGCAAGACCCCGCCGCCGGCCAGCGCGGTGACGGCGGCCGCTTCTCTACGCCAGTGCCGCCTCCGCCGGCGGGCGTGACGCGCTACACCGCCCCGCTCGGCTCCATGTTCCGGACTGCGAATGGGCTTCCGGCGATCGGACCGCCTTGGGCTTCGATCGTAGCTTACGACTTAAACGAAGGCACCATCAAGTGGCACGCTCCCTTGGGGACGGTGCCCGCGCTCGCCGCGAAAGGGATCAAGGACACTGGAAACTCGCAGCGCACCCATCGCAACGGGCCGGCGGTCACCGCTGGAGGGTTGATCTTCATCGGTACCTGGGCCGATCGCACCATCCACGCCTATGACAAGGACACCGGCAAGATTCTCTGGGAACAGCAACTGGACGCCAGTCCGGAAGGCATCGCCGCGGTGTACGAGACCGGCGGACGCCAATACGTCGCGTTCTGCGCATCCGGAACGGCTGCGCAGCAAGATGGATCGGCAACGGAAAACATTTCATTCATTCCGGGAAAGCTCGAGGCCCAGGGATACTACGTCTTCGCTTTGCCGAAAACGACCAGCTCGAAAAAATAAGAGGACCATTCCATGAAGAAAGGTACGTTCGCTTTAATTCTTGCTTTTACAGCGGCCGCCGCATTGGCGCAAACTCCGCCCGATGCGGGCAGGGGTGGGGCGGGCGGCCGTGGAGGCCGTGGCGGCCAGAACGCTCCGGCCATTCCGAACCTGTCGCTGCGGCCCACCGGGGCGAGTCTGGGCACGATCCGCGTGGGCGCGGCCGACGAGAAGATCTGGTTCGGATGGCGTGTCGGCATCCCCGCCGCTGATTTCAAGCAACTGACCTTCGCAGAAGCAATCACTAAGTCCGACACGCTCGGCGTCACCGGAGTGGAGGCGTCCAGCTCACAGCGGATCGCTCCCGAGATTCCCAAGAATCTCGATTATCATCTACAAGCCGGCGAACGTGCGGCTGTCGTACGGCGCCTGCGCGAGTACAACCAGCAGATCTGGGCCTATCGCGTGGAGAACATCGGCTCCGATGAGGCCTCCGAGCGCAACGTGCTGGAGTTCGCGAAGGCGATCAATGCACAAATAGTCATCACCGAGGCGCAACCCTCCGCGATTTCCAGCCTCGACAAACTGGCCGTCGAATTAGGAGTCGATGTCGCCGTGGACGCCACGAAGGACCCCAAAGCCGTCATGGCCGAGCTGCAAGGCCATAGCAAACACATCGGCGTGGCCGCGGACCTTGGCGGATGGATGCAGGAAGGCATCAAACCGGTGGACGGGTTGGCCATGGTAAAGGATCGATTGCTGGCGGTGGACATCCACGACCGGAGCGCCATCGGCGCCAAGGGCCACGACGTCACATTGGGCAACGGCGCCGGCGCGCTGTCGGACTTCTTCCTGGCGGCTTATCGCGCCGAACTGAAGCCGCTGTTCTTTTCGGTGGAAGGTTCCGGCGCCTCCGACGCCTATGCCGATCTGCAGAAATCGCTCAACGGTTTTGAGCGCGCCATGTGGCCGGCGATGGCGGCGCGCGTGCGGGCAATGGTCGATTCACCTCCTGGGAAAATCCGTGGCGCGGAACTGCTCACGCCCGAGATGCGCAAGCAGATCGACGACGGAGCGCCGCGCAAGGCGATCGTGACTCCCAGGAAGCCGCGCAAGCTGCTGGTCACGGATCTGCAGATGTACTCCGGTCACGCGACTATTCCTCACGGCACCTTGATGCTGGAGCTGATGGGCAAGTACACTGGCGCGTTCACTCCCACCTTCAGCAACGATCTCGAGTTGTTGAAGTACCCCAAGATCAAGGAATTCGATGCTGTCTGGTTCAACAATGTGTGTGGCATGGTGCACAACGATCCGGAAGTCCGCGAGGGTATCCTCCGTTTCGTGCGGGAAGGCGGTGGACTGGGCGGCCACCACGCCGTGACCTTTGCCGACAATAACTGGCCCGAGCTCGCGGAGTTGATGGGCGGATGGGCTGGCGCGCATCACACCGAAAAACAGGTAATTAAGATCGACGATACTTCCAGCGCGCTGACCAAGAGTTTTCCCGTGGGCGGTTTCGAGCACACGGACGAGTTCTATCACTTCCCGGCGTATTCGCCATATAGCCGCGAGAAGCAGCACGTGCTGTTGAGCCTGGATATCCAACGGTCGGATATGGCGACCGCCGGCCGCTTGTGCCCTGAATGCACGCGCCCCGATCAGGACTACGGACTCGCGTGGATCAAGACCTATGGCAAAGGCCGGACCTATTTCACGCCGCTCGGCCACACTACGTCGTTCTATACGGATCCCATGTGGACGCAACATGTATTGGCGGCCGTTCAATACATCCTCGGGGACCTCGACGCGGACGCCACGCCGAGCGCGAAACAGGCCAAGAAGTAACGCAATGTTGCGCCTCAACGGAACACGCCGGCGTTGGGCGTGCGGCCTCGCGATTGTGGCGCCGCTCGCCCTGGCGCTGCTGCACGGACAGACCGCACCGCGTAAGCAGACTTATACCACCTGGAGCGATTACGGCGGCTCGGCCGATTCGATGCAGTATTCGGCGCTCAAACAGATCGATAAGTCGAATGTGAGTCGCCTGGAATTAGCTTGGTCTTACCCGGTTCCGGGCACGAGCGGCAGATTCGGGTTCAACCCCATCGTGGTAGATGGCGTGATGTACCTGCTGGGCAAGGACGCCATCGTGGCGCTCGATGCCGCTACGGGGAAGCAGCTCTGGTCGCATCCCATCGAGGGCCGGCCCACCGATCGCGGAATCAACTACTGGGAGGGCAAGGACCGGTCCGACCGGCGGCTGATTTTCTCGGCAGATGGCAGTCTCCAGGAGGTCAACGCACGCACCGGCGTCACGATCAACACGTTTGGCAACGACGGACGCGTCAACCTGCGCGACGGCTCACCGCGCGCCCAGGGTGGCCCGACCGGAACACCCGGCCGCGTTTTTGAAAACCTGATTCTGCTGGGGTCCGCTCCGGGAGAGTCTTACGGCTCGGCATTGGGAGACCTGCGCGCTTATGATGTGCTCACCGGGAAGATGATCTGGGTCTTTCACACCATTCCGCATCCCGGCGAGTTCGGATATGAGACCTGGCCTAAAGACGCCTGGACGTATGTCGGGGGAAACAATACGTGGGGTGAGATTTCGGTCGATGAGAAGCGCGGAATTGCCTACTTTCCGACCGGCTCTCCCACTTACGATTTTTACGGCGCAGACCGCATAGGAGCCGACCTGTTCGGCGATTGTCTGATCGCGCTCGATGTGCGGACAGGCAAGCGCCTGTGGCATTTTCAGGCGGTCCATCACGATCTTTGGGACTACGACCTGACCACGGGACCCAAGCTGCTCAGCGTTCGGCATAACGGCAAAATGGTCGACGTCGTGGCCCAGCCCACGAAGTTCGGCTTCCTTTACGTTTTCAATCGCGTCACCGGCGAACCGCTTTGGCCAATTGAGGAACGGCCGGTGCCGAAAAGCGATGTGCCTGGCGAGCAGTCGTGGCCCACGCAGCCCTTCCCCACGAAGCCGCCGCCATTCACGCGCCAGAGATTCACGGTGGACGACATCAACCCGTACGTGGACGATGCGGAAAAGGCTCGTTTGCGGGAACTTCTGCTGCACGCGCGCAACGAGGGGATCTTCACGCCGCCCGCGACGCATAACACGATCGATATGCCGGGCGAGTTGGGCGGCTGCAATTGGGGCGGGGCCGCGGCGGATCCGGCGACCGGGATGCTCTACGTCCGTTCCAACGACGCGCCCACCATGCATATTCTTTCTCAGCGGCAGCGGGTCCGGCTGCCCGAAGGAGCGACGGTGGAACAGCGCGGCTTCGCCTTGTTCGCGCAACATTGCGAAGGTTGTCATGGCCCTGAGCGCAAAGGCGTGACGTCACCCAAGGAATTGGGAACCGATGGCTTCCGTTCGCTCTTGCGTTCCGGGCGCGGGCAGATGCCGGCCTTCCCCGAGCTTTCGCAGCAGGACACTGACGCTCTGGCGGCTTACCTGCTCAATCCGGCCGCCGGCGTCATCGCCGGACGCGGAGGCCGCGGCGGTCAACAGGCGCCGCCTCCGCCAGCAGGGCAGACCCGCTACTACACGCCTTACGGAACGCTGAACGCGAGCAATGGCCTCCCGGCAATCGGTTTTTTTTGCTAGCAGTTAACGGCATACGATTTGAACGAGGGCACAATCAAGTGGCAGGTTCCTCTCGGAACCGTGCCGTCGCTGGCCGCCAAGGGAATCAAGAATACCGGCAGCTATCATCCGACGCGCAATGGTCTGGTAGTCACTGCCGGCGGCGTGATCTTTATCGGCACGTTTTCCGACCGGACCCTCCGCGCATTCGATAAGGACAGCGGCAAGGTTCTTTGGGAGAAAGAGATCGAAGCCGGTCCCGAGGGTATTCCTTCGGTCTACGAAGTTGCGGGTCGTGAGTATGTAGCCTTCTCGGCGCGCAACGGCCGCGTCTTCGATAACATCGGCGCCGACTCGATAGCGTGGTCTCCGGGAAAATCCGAAGCCCAGGGCTACTACGTGTTCACGCTGCCGAAAGGGAAATGAGGCGAAGCCCTGCGCTCCCTAACGGCCGTGATGCAAGCAGCGGCTCTGGTGAGGGCCCCCACCGGGGCCGCGACCGTAAGCGCGCGGAGCGGCCGTGCCGTCATCCGTCAGTCTTCCAGAATCGCCACGGCTCGCACCGGCGCTGCTGTCGTATTGACCCACTTGACGGGGAAAAGGCTGAGCTTGAAGCCGTGGGGCGGTAGTTCCTCGAAGTTGCCCATATTTTCCAGGTGGTAATACTCGCGCTCCAGCATCACGCGGTGCGCTTCCCAGAATTGTTGGCGCTCGAACATGGCCCACACCGGCGGGTCGAAGGTTACGGCGTCGATGCCCATGAGCTTGATGCCCTGATCGAGCAACCAGTGCGTCGCTTCGGCAGTCATGCCAACGTGATCGGTCAGGTATGCCTCCGTGTGCTGGATCTTGCCGGCCCCCGTGTGGATGAGGACGATATCCAGCGGCTTTAGCGCGTAATTGATTTTGGCCAGCGCGCACTTGACCTCGTTCACGCTGATGCCCGCGCCTTTCGGCAGGTGACGGAAGTCCAGGCAAACACCGTCGCCGAAGCAGTATTCGAGCGGAATGCCCTCCGGCCCGGGGGCGTCGGCGCGCATATGACGCAGAGAATCCATATGGGTGCCGATGTGGTCGCCGAGCACAATCAGGCAGTGCGCTGTCAGCCAATCGACTCCGAACTTGGCCGCACCGACGCGCTCGGCGAACTGCTGCCACGTTTCATACATCACCAGCGCGGGACGCACCACGCGCGGGAAGCTGACCATGTCATTGTGGACGGGCATGCTCAGGTCGATCAATTTCCGTGCCATCTGAAGCTCCTATTGAGTCGCGGTGATCCCGCCATCGACATAAAGCGTCTGCCCGGTGATGAAGTCCGAAGCGGGCGAAGCGAAAAACAGCACCGCATTCCGCACGTCTGCCGTTTCGGCGATGCGGCCCAGCGGGATCCGCGATACCAGCGCGTTGTAGAAATTCGGATCCTCCAAATAGCTGGCCACCAGGTCGGTCCGTGTGAACGTCGGGGCGACCGCGTTCACGTTGATGCGGTGCGGCGCCCACTCGGCCGCCAGTTGCTTGCACAGCATCGCCAGCCCGCCTTTCGTAGCGCAATACGCGGAGTAGCCGCGGCCGCGCAGCGCAAGCTGCGAGCGCACCGAAGCCATATGCACCTGTTTGCCTCCGCCGCCCTGCCGGATCATGTGGCGCGCGGTCGCCCGTGCCTGGAACATGGCGCCTTTCAGGTTCACCTGAAATACAAAATCGAAATCGTCCTCTGAAAACTCCTCGGCCTTGGCCTCACGGTGCGAGCCAACACAGTTGACCAGAATATCGAGGCGACCGAAATGTTCCGCCACCTCGTCTGTCATGCGGTCGATCTCCGCCACCGAGCGAACGTCGAAGACGGCCGCATATGCATCGCCGCCGCCCTGTCGTATCGATGCCGCGGTGGCGCACGCCTTTTCCTGATTGTGGCCCGCAATCGCCACTTTGGCCCCGGCCTCGGCGAGCCCGCGGCTGACCGCTCCGCCGATACCGCCGTAACCGCCAGTGACCAGCGCGACTTTTCCATCCAGCCGCAAGGCTTCGTGAAACGACGGCATCTATTTACCCACCCAGCCGCCATCCACATGGATGGATTGCCCGGTGAGATAGCTGGAGTCGTCCGACGCGAAAAAGGCCACCACGCTGCCGATCTCGCGCGGCTCGCCCGCGCGCCCCAGCGAGATTTGCGCAAGGATTCCCGGCAGCAGGTCGGGGCGCTTCATCACCCACGCTGTCATATCGGTGTCGATCAACCCGGGATGGACGCAATTCACGCGTATGCCGAGCGGCGTCATTTCGGCGGACATGTTGCGCGTCAGGGCTTCCAGGCCCAGTTTCGTGGGCGCATAATGCGTGCGTCCCGGAAGCACCTTGCCCGCCTGGATGGAGCCGATCATGACGATATTGCCCTTTCGATTTTCCGCCACCACGCGCCGGCAGTAGACCTGTGAGCAAAGCCATTCGCCGCGTAGATTCACGTCGACGAGGCGCGTCCACTGGTCGTCGGTAAGATCGAGAAAGGGCACTATGGTCTCGATGCCGGCATTGTTGACCAGCACGTCGATGGGTCCCAGTTCCTTCCACACCTGGTCGATCATGGCCTCGACATCCGCGCGGTTGGCTACGTCGGCCTTTACGGTCATTGCGCGCCGGCCGTTGCAGCGGATCCCGGCAGCGACATCTTCGGCCGCCTGCCCGCTCGCCACATAGTTGACGGCAACGTCTGCGCCCTCTTCCGCGAAGACTTCGGCGATACCCTTTCCGATTCCGCGGCTCGCCCCAGTGATGAGCGCCACTTTCCCTTTGAGTCTCACTCTGGCCTCCTATGTTTCCATCCAATAAATGCTATGCATTGACACCCGCGCGGCAAACTCTATGAATCCATTTTTCCACTCGACTCTTACCGCTTCGCGCTCCGGAACGGTGGCCACGCGCCGCGGAGACGCGGCCGATTCGACCCGCACCACAATGCCCCCAACCGGGGGGAAGTCCTGCGCGCGCGAAACGAGGTGTAATAGCCGGTCCTGGCCCCGGCCGTGCAGTGTCGCCTCGACGGAGATCGGAGCGTTTTCCAGCGCGAGTACGCGCCGAGCGGCGGGATGGATACGGTCGAGCATCCACCAGGCGAGGGCTCGCAAGGCGGGTGTTCCGTATCGTTGATACGCGCCGAACAACGGCACCGCGCAATACAGCGCCTGACCCTTGCCGAACGAATTGACGGTGATCCCCGGGCCTTCCGGCGTCGCGGCCGGCGACTGCTTGCCACCCACCGCCGGCACGAGCGGGACCAGCGCCTCGGCTTTTGTGGTTTCGATGCGTTGATACGGTCCGCTTACCTGCACGTCCATCTCGCGACGTAGAAATACGCGGCGCACGTCGGCTCGTCCACGGTTGCGAACGCCCAGCACATCCGCGAGCGCGAAATCCTCGAGAGGTTGGTTGCGGGAATCGCGCGTGCCCGTTTCGCCCGTGGCAATCAGAGCTCCGCCGGCCTGAACGAAGCGACGAATGGAGTCGCATTCGCGCGTGCTCAGGATTGACTGCTCCGGGAGCACCAGCGCGCGATAGTCCCGCAGCGTCTCGATCAGCGATTCGCTGTTGAGAATGCCCAACTGCGCATGCGCCTCAACCAGGGCCTTATGCGCGCCCGCCGTCCCTGGCGAAGACGGAGCGTTCATCCAATCGCGCGGCGGATTCAGTGGGAGGCCGGACCAGATAGAGTCAGCCGATAACAGAACGGCAATGTCCTTCACCGGGGTGAAGCCCTTTAGAAACGGCTCGACCTCTGCGGTCCGGCGATTCACCTCGCCATATGTCTTATAGACAGCGGGATCGGGATTCCCGGAAGGGTAGCTGTCGTCTCCGAAGTATGGCCTGCCGCCGCCCGCCAGCAGCACCGCCGCTTCATGCTGAAACGTGGCCGTATCGCGCAGCGAGTAATCGCCCCAGCCGTTGCCGCGCGTCGTCATGCAGCTCCAGTTCACGATGCCGGACTGGGACGAGAGATAGCGCGCTTCGTAAGAGAAGTCGAGGCTGAGGACGCCGGTGTACGGGGGCGCCGGCTCCCAAACCAGCTGGCGCACAGTGGCCGGCGGCTTGACGGGATTGCGTGTGACCCAGATGTGGTTGAACACGAACGCGAGTCCCGGTTTCTTGGTCGACAGGGGGCCCGTGACGCGTTCGGCATATCGCGCGCCGCTGCGGCTGAGAAATTGATGATGAGCGAACACGGCCGGATCGCTATCGGCGGTCGGGATCTCGGCGCCGAACAGCTCGCGGCAATAGCGGCAATAGCAGGCGCCGCGCAAGAACTTCGCGATCAACCCGTCGAGGAAAAAGCCGTCCACGTTGTATAGCGAGACGATCTCTTCGAGCTGCGGAATGTGTACCTGCTCCAGCCACGGCGAATTGAGGCACATTTGAGCCGCGCCGTTGTTGCGGCCCGGCGCAGCGCCCGGCGGCCCCACCCGGATCCAGTCGGGGTGCTCACTCGCATAGCGGCGGTCCGGGCCAGCCGAAACATAGGCGAGGACCCGAACCCCGCGTTTCTTCAGAGCCTGAGTCATCTCACCCGTAAAATCGCGCTTCAGCCCGGGATGCACGACGCCGATCTTGGTTGGGTAGTAGGAGTGGCCGGAGTTGCAGACTGCGAAAAAGCTGACCATCTGAAAACCGGCGTTTGACAGCATCTCCGCCGCCGCGCTGGCGTCGAATGTCTCGTAAGGCCGCTCCACCTGGCCGAAGTGCGCGTCCACGTGCAACTCACGATAGATGCCGGAAAGCCAGTCGTCTTCATTCGACGCACCCCGCAGCGGCCTCAGTTGCACGGCCATGGGAATAAGTGCGGCATTCGCGATCATCTGTCTGCGCGTGAGTGCCACGTTGCCTGTCATTTCCTAGGAAGAGCGAAAACGTAGTAGCCCTGTCCTTCGGGTTTGCCGGCCTTCCACGCAATTCCGTCATACGAGCGGCCCACGCCCGCAAAGAACGCCACATATTGGAGGCCGTTCACTTCATAGGTCGCCGGAATACCGTCGGGATTGGCGTCCACTTCATGCTCCCACAGCACTCTGCCGTTCTCCTTGTCGTAGGCGCGCACCATGCGATCTCCGGCTGTGCCGATCAAAATCAGCCCGCCTGCGGTCACGACGGGGCCGTTACGCGTGGGCCGATAACTCCCGGTATTGGTGATCCCTTTTTCCGCCAGCGATGGCACAACTCCCAATGGCACCCGCCATTTGATCACGCCTTCGTTCAGATCGTAAGCGACAATCTCCGACCACGGCGGCGAAATGATCGGCAGGCCGTTCTTCGTGTGCATCAGGGCGCCGAACTGCCCGAAGTATTTCGCCTGTCGCCCTTCCGGCGGTGGCGCCGTACTGCCGCGGATGGGCGCGGCGGCAGCCGGATTCGCCGCGTACGCCACGATGCCATCCAGGTTTTCATTCGGAATCGCGTCCGCGGAAAATGCCGGCATCTCGCCTTGGCCTTTTCGCACCACTGCGCGAATGCGTGCTGGGTCCGCTTTGGGAACGCCGGCCCCGTGGCATGTGGCGCAGTTCTGGCTGAATACGGCGAAACCGCGCTGCTCCGGAGTAGCATTCGCAGGGATGCGAACGCGAGTACGCTCCGACAGGGTCGAGCTGGAAGGCCCATCGATCGTGCGAACATACAGCATGCCCGTCTTGGGATCGGCCGCGGTGCCGCACCAATTGCTGCCGCCAAGCTGGCCGGGTGTTTCGATGGTCACGCGGTTGAGCGCCTGCGGCGTGAATAAGCCCTCATTGCGCGCGCTCGCGAGAAGCTTCTTGATCTCGGCCCGCTCGGCGTCATCGACAAACGGATTAATGTCGGCTTCCGTGAGCTTCTGCCGCGCGAACGGCGGCGGCTTGCTGGGGAATGGCTGCGTGGGCCAGGCCTCCTCGCCGGGAACGTCGCTGGCGGGTACCGGCCGCTCTTCGATGGGCCAGAGCGGCTCGCCGGTCACGCGATCGAACACAAACAGAAAACCGAATTTCGTGACCTCCGCCACCACGTCCACATTCTTGCCGTTGTGGCGAACCGTCAACAGTTTGGGCGCGGTGGTCGGGTCGTAGTCCCAGAGGTCGTGATGCACCAGTTGGTAGTGCCAAAGGCGCTTGCCGGTGCGTGCGTCGAGCGCAAGCAGGCAATCGCCGTAGAGGCCCTGTCCTTTGCGGTCCGCTCCGTAAAGATCGTAGGTGGGAGAACCGAGCGGGAAGTAGACGATGCCGCGCTTCTCATCCACCGAGATCTCGCCCCACGCATTGACGCCGCCGATGTACTTCCACGCATCCTTGGGCCAGGTATCGTAACCGAACTCGCCAGGGTGCGGCACCGTGTGGAACTGCCACACGAGCTTCCCGGTGATTACGTCGTAGGCGCGCAGGTCGCCCGGAGGATCGCCGTAACCTTCGCCCGTAGCCGAGCCGAGGATGATCAGGTTTTCGAATATGCGGCCAGGCGTCCCGCTCTGAATGTTCCGAATGGTCTTCGGATCGCGCCCCAGGCCCTCGCGCAGATCCACCCGGCCATCCTTGCCGAACGACGGTATGGTCACGCCGGTTGCCAGGTTGATTTCCTGGAGGTAGCTGTCGGCGGCGAAAATCAGCCGCCGGTCCCGGTGGTCCCCGCTCTGCCAGAAATTGAAGCCGCGATCGGTAATACGGCCTTCGACGGGATGGTTCCAAAGCTGCTTTCCAGTGGCTGCGTCCAGCGCGGTCACAGCGCCGTCTTTGCCGGCCACGTACATGACGCCATCCACAATGAGAGGGCTGAAAGCGAAACGGCCGCCCGGCCCCGGAGCCGGATGAAACCAAGCCAAAGCGAGCTGCTTCACATTGCCCTTATTGATCTGCTGCAGCGCGGAGTATTGCATCGAATCGGCCGAACCGCCGTAATCGCTCCAGGTGGCATACGGCTGCTGGGCGCAAACCAGAGTGCCGGTAATAAAAAGGAGGAGGGATTTCATCAGTCACCCATCGACTCTTCGGCTATTTCCGGGCGAGGCGGGCGCTCGGCGTCGTGTCCACGTCCAGGTCACCGAGGACGAATTGCACCGCGGCGAGGATGAACTGCGCCGTCTCGGGCTTCTCCAGCAAATCGGGCGTGTGCCCCAGTGCGCAGTTGAACACGCGGCCCTTGCCGTAGCTGCGGACCCAACTCAAGCCGTAATCGTTGTCCGGACGGACGTGC
>Ga0126381_100002712_pt1 | contig 19161 bp, 20 predicted proteins | sample PanSoiMetPlot_28_FD_96465 | JGI IMG/M metagenome (GOLD analysis project Ga0126381, IMG submission 96465) | Tropical forest soil microbial communities from Panama - MetaG Plot_28 | ecosystem: Environmental > Terrestrial > Soil > Tropical forest > Bulk soil | place: Panama | collected 2016-02-17
ACCCGTGCAATCGGACGCAAGCGGGCTCTCGAGATGCTGCTCACCGGCGAGATGATTTCCGCGCAAACCGCCGCCGACTGGGGCTTGATCAATCACGTGGTCGGCGCCGCCGAGTTGCAGACGGAGACTCGCCGTCTTGCAAATCGAATCGCCCGGGCGAGCGACACAGTTGTGGCGCTCGGCAAGCAGGCGTTTTATACGCAGATCGATCTTGACCAGTCCAAAGCCTATGCGTACGCCAAGGATGTCATGACCGTGAACGCCCTGACTCATGACGCGCAGGAGGGAATCTCCTGCTTCCTCGAGAAACGCACACCTTCCTGGAGCGGAAGATGAGCTCGATCGATTCGCCGTTCGAAGAGGGTCAGGCAATCAATCGGCAGGATCGTGGAAGTATTAGAACGGCGCCGCGATACAGTTGTGAAAATGGACGAAACGATGCGCTGCTTAGGGGAGAATTCAGCATGAACGCAAGAACCGTCACGGTTATGGCGATGGCGTTTGCAGTCAGTTTCCTGCAGGCGCAGACGAAAGAGAAAGCTGCGGGCTCCGATGCCGCCCGGCAGAAACTCATTGGCGCCTGGCATCTCGTCTCAATGGATGAGCCGGGGCCCGGCGGAGCGTTAAGACATGTCACGAACAGAAAGGGCATGTTGGTCTACACGCGCGATGGGCACATGTCCGTGCAGATCATGTATCCGCCGTCAGAGGCCACCGTGTCAAACGAATACGTTCTCAACGGCTACGAGGCATCCTTTGGCAGCTACGATCTCGATGAATCCGCGCATACAGTTACCCACCATGTACAGGCATCGATCACACACGAACTCGTTGGCAAGAACCTGACGCGCGCATTTCAGCTTTCGAGCGGACACCTGATCATCAAGTCGGTTCGGCCGGATGAACATTGGTCTGTCGCATGGGAACACGACTGAACAGGAGAAATAAGAATGAGTCCATGGCCGAAAAATGAGCTGCGCAAGATCGCCGAGACTGATGACCTGCATATCGCTCCGCTCCGCGATGACGGAAAAACATATGGAACGCTGACGTGGATATGGTCGGTCGTGATGGATGATGATCTCTACGTTCGCGCATACAACGGGAAGAACTCTCGCTGGTATAAGGCGGCGCTGCGGCAGAAGGCCGGCCGCATCGCCGTGGCCGGCATGACCAAGGAAGTCTTATTCGAACCGGTGGACGGACCGATCAACGATCGTATCGACGATGCCTATCGGGCCAAATACAAGGGCAGTCCATACCTCACTCCGATGATTACAGGCGGGGCCCGGACGGCGACCGTGAAGATCATGCCACGGTAATTCTCGTGGGTTGGCCTGGTTGGCGATGCTTCGCCCACCTCAGCGCGAGGCTAGCCCGGGTCCCCCGGTTTTGGGGCCTGGGAAACCACAGGAGTATCCACGACCAATTTTCTGACTCTAGATGAATCGGGGGAAAGACAGGAGGGCACTGCGAGACGGGCCGCGCAGGTTTACGCGGCCGGCATCTCGTAACTGGGTTCGCCTTGCGGACAGGGCGCTGCTTCGCGGGAGATGAGAATGCGATCGAGCCCAACAATCTGGAGGATTTCGGCAATACGAGGCGATGCGTTCACGATCGCGAAATCGTGCCCAGCGGCGTGAGCAGCGCCGTAGAGCGAGATCAGTGCGGCAATTCCTGCGGCATCGATGCGTTCAACCTGCCGCATATCGAGCGTCACCGAGCGCTTGTCTACGACTGGTTCGAGATCCTTCAGCAGTTGCTGTTCCTGGCCTCGAACCAATTCGTGCAGATTGCCCGGAACGGTAACTGACTTGTTGACTACCGAATGATAAATGCAGGTCATAACAACCTCCGTTGAAAGCGCCCATCTGCGGCGCCGCAGGAAGAGCCGGCAGAAACGAGGGGATTCAGCTCTTCAACCGTTACTTAGCACCTGGGCCGCCAAAGCGGCTGGCGGTTGATATTGTTGAAACGACGAAAGATACGAGCTACGCTTCAAGCTGGTTCAATGTGCCGGTGTGTTCGATCTCCCTCTTTCACGTTCACAATCGAACACTTCCATTTTGGATCTCCACCGCGTCTGTGCTTCTGGGGCGATCCTGCACATCACTACGCAACGAGGAGGTATAAAAGTTCCAGACATTTGATGAGGCAGGTGAGACGTTGGATTCGGGCGAAGTATCTCTCGGCGGGGAAGCAGCTTACGGAATTGCAATACAGTGCGGGTTCACGAATGCCGGGCTCGTTACGCTTCCGCATGCCGAGGACTCCCGTGATGCGAAGCGTTTCACAGAATGGATTGGCTCGGGACACGCAGGAACGATGCGATATTTATCGCGTGTTGATGACGGCGGAGAGCTGGTGCGGGCTCGCGTCAGCACTCCATTCAAATGGGCGCGATCGGCGATCGTGTGCTTTGCAAACTATCACTGCGACCAGCCACTCTCAACGGAAACACAAAACCCACGGAGCGGGTGGATTGCGCGCTACGCGTGGTCAAGCCGCGTGGATCCGAACGGGACGCGCAGACCAAGCGACTATCACAAGGTGTTGCTCAAGCGGCTGAAGACGCTCGATGCAAAACTGCGCGAGCAGTTCGGCGAGTTTGAGTCACGCGCATACGTCGACACGGGACCAGTGGTCGAACGAGCGCTGGCAACCGCTGCCGGGCTGGGATGGACGGGGAAAAACACATGCCTGATTCATCCGAAGCTGGGCTCGTTTGGATTTCTCGCGTTGCTCCTCACCAGCCTTGAAGCGAGTCCGGAGGAGAAGACACCGAAGCTGGTTCGCGATCACTGCGGAACCTGCAGGCGTTGTCTCGATGCGTGTCCAACGGGCGCGTTGATTGCGCCGTACAAGATGGACGCGACGAAATGCATCTCGTATCTGACGATCGAGCACAAGGGACCAATTGAGCCTGAGTTAATGGAGGGCATGGGCCGCCAGGTCTTCGGCTGTGACATCTGTCAGGACGTCTGCCCATGGAATCGTAAGGCTCCGATCGGCACAGACCCGGAACTTGCGCCCAGGGATGAACTAGTGGATCCGGCGCTTGAATGGCTTGCCTCGATGGACGAAGGGCATTTCGAGCAGGTCTTCAACGGTTCTCCGGTGCGCCGCGCCGGCTACAGAGGAATACAGCGCAACACGGCCGTCGCAATGGGCAACAGTGGCGAGCGAAGCTTCGTGCCGCGCCTGCGTGAATGGGTCGAAGCTGCCGACGAGGGTCTGCGCGCCGCCGCCCGATGGGCACTAAGCAAGCTGGATCACTGATTGCTTTGGGTGAGCGGTCTGGGTCACGCTCTGGGCGAGTGGTCGGCTATTCGGAACCTTGAAAAATCTTCGCCAAAATCGGGAGTTCCCGGCCTATTCGTTGACGGGCCGTCCGAAGCACAGTACGTAGCCGTTGTTGTCCGTGATCTCGAAGGCCCTCAGCCCATCGTGCGTATTGGCCAGTTCGCGATGCATCAAAACACCCTTCGCAACGAACTCTGCACACAGTGCATCGGGATCATCGGTGTAGACGTAGGCATCCCAGCGTGCCCACTCGTGTCGCGAACGATTGGGCTGGGGATGCACATCGCTCGCAATGGCCTTGAACATGAGCATCACCTTGTCGCGTGCAACGAAGGCCCAGAAATCGTCGTTCTCTCCGTCGCCCCCGCCCTTATACGGAACGCTGAACCCCAGGCTCGACTGATAGAACGCGAGCGTGGCACGCAAATCATCGACGATGAAGAAAGGCGTAATGCTGTTCAGCATAGTCGGAGCGCCTCAGGCTCAAAAGAACGGTGTCGATATCGAGAACCCCGCTGGATTGATCGTAAGCGTACCCGTCGGCGGATAAAAGACAGAATCCCGCGCCGGGGAAGAAAATGCGAGGAACGACGGCATCGCCTCGCCAGCGGCGTGGCCCAAGCAGATCGGCAATTCGGCGAACCGGCGCAAACGCTCCCAAGTCAACTCTCCCCGGGGTCCCCAGCGACAGGTCCTCGTCGTTGGGGTGGCACCAGGCAGAGTCGACCTAGAGAGTCTCGTGCCGGCACAGCAATTCCTGATCTGCTGTCAGCAATCTGTTGTCGAATTGACCCCCGGGATAGCAACAATCACCAAAGGCAAATCTATACAATCAACGCCCGTCCGGGCAAAGCTACGCAACGACCCGGCTGACGTTGGCCGCGCTCAGTCCCTTGGGCCCCTGCTGGCACTCAAATTCGACTGATTCGCCCTCGTTCAGTGTCTTGTAGCCGCTCTCCTGGATGGCAGAGAAATGAACGAACACATCCTCGCCGCTCGACCGTTGAATGAAACCGTACCCCTTTGCCCCGTTAAACCACTTAACTACGCCCTGCTCCTTCATTTACCTTCTCCTTCTTTTTCCGGTTAGCACAATCGGGGAAAGCCCATGCTGTCGTTCCTGTCTAATGAGTCCGCAGGATCCGCAACGAGGGAATCATTCCAGTCCAGAAACATCAAGAGCCGCCGACGCGCCCGATGCTTTGCGCTGTGGCAGCTCGTTTTGAATCTCTGAAATGGAGTTGTGCTTACCAAACACCAAAACGTCCAACACTATGGCCTTCCTGAACTTGCCAAACGGCGTGCCTCCCGGCGCGCCGTGCTCCAGTTATGGCAGGTATGTTCCTTAAAAGCAAGGAGAAATTTTCCTCAGGTTCCGAAGGTAACCATCCTGAATCCCAATCTATGAAAAAATCGTGTCAGGCCACCGTGCAGAACATGCGATTCGCCCGGTCTTGCCGTGCTTGAGCGCACATTCTGTCGATGCGACTATTGAATAAGCTTTCTGTTTGGAGATCTTTTAGTGGAAAACGTCTCAGCTTCGGGCACTTGCGAGCCGGAATCGCCGCCGGCCGTGATCGTTGCGGCTCAGGATTCGCCCGTTCAGGCATCAAAATGGCGTATTTTGCGCCAGAACGGCGCCGGAATTGTCAATTATCTGCTCGATTCCGAGGTGCACACGTTCGCTTTCAGCGTTGCAGCAAACGCAATCCTGTCTTTTATCCCGTTCGTTTTTCTGCTGGCCACCATCGCAAAGTCGTTCTTTGATTCGTCCACCATGGTCAAAGTAATCAGCGATGCTGCGTTCGCCTATTTTCCGTCAACGGCAAGCGCCAAGTTCTGGGATTGGTTCGGAAACAGGGTTCCAAGCCACATGACGCTGATTTCGCTGGTGATGATCCTGATCTCCTGCACCGGCATTTTCCTGCCGCTCGAGGTGGCTCTGAACAAGGCCTGGGGCGTGACCAAGAGCCGGAACTACATCATGAATCAGCTGGTTTCCTTCGGACTGGCCATCCTGATGGTACTGCTCGGGCTGGCCAGCATTATGCTGAGCACCGGTCAGCGGCAGGTACTGGATCTAGTGATGTTCCACAACACGGGCAACTGGTTCTACCGGGGGGTCAGCAGTATCTGGATGCTTCTTTGCACCGGCGCCGCCTGTATCTTGTTCTTTTTCGCCATCTACTGGGTGCTGCCCAACTGCAAAGTGCCGTGGCGGCCGGTTCTGAGAACGTCGATCGTTACGGGCATTGCGTGGTTGGTGGCGAAGTACATCTTTGCCGCGGCATTGCCTCATCTGGATCTGCGAAGCCTGTACGGACCGTTCTTTGTATCGGTGGATCTGTTGTTCTGGGCGTATATCTCCGGCCTGATCCTGTTCGCCGGAGCGCAACTCAGCGTGCCCAGACGGCCGGAAAAGACAAAACCCTAGTGGAATTTGGCTTCCGCACATGCGTTTCTTATGGCGAATGCGCGAAAGCTGGTACGAGGGATGTCGTCCCCGTACTATCCCGGCTCACACTCCCGATTCTCGTTCGGGCGTGGGCAATCATCGGATCCAAGACCGCAGTTCTTCACTTCGTTGTTGACACCGGCTCGGCCATCAGCTATTTTCACCTCTGATCTCGCATCTCGGTTTTGAAGCAATCGGCCCGCTAAGACCCTCCTGTCCTTGCCTTGGGCAAATGCGGCGCTTGTAAGATTGGCGAGCCGACGAATCTAGGTTCCTAAATATTAGTTATTCCGCGGCGGATCGAGATAAGCGCCCGATACCCCGTGTACACGTGGCCTCGGTATATCGCCTCACAGATAAATTCCAAACTAAAGCCAAGGCTGGTACGCGCTATAGCCTCGCTCATGGAGAATGCCCATGGAATATGAAATGCTCCCGCCCAGTGAACTGATCGGGATCCTTCGCATTACCCTTGCACTGGTTTCATGCAACTGTGACCTGAGACCGGATAACCCGACCGTATTCGAGTTCAGAGTAGCGGCCTCAAGACTGATGGCTCTGCTCATGGCTGAGCCACGTGCAAGGGGCTCCGTCAACACGCCGCATCAGATGACCTTAGATAAACCAAGCTGTTCATTGAGTGCGCCTTGGTTGAGTTCAGCAAAGTGAGCGAATGATATGACTCAACCGAATACAAAATTCATCCGTCGAGACAACAAAGACGGTACTGTTGATTCCGTTTGTCGCAATTGCTTCGTCACCATCGCGACCGCACGCCGGAAATCGGACCTGGAACGCGAGGAATCCAAACACGTTTGTGAAACGTACGGTCTTCAGCGCTTGCAGGTGCTTCATAGCAGCCCAACTCCGTGACCCTACGTCCGGCAACGCCCCGAAGGCGGAGCCGGAACGGGTTCCGCATTGCCAAGAGTCCGCTCAGGTCTCAACAGTGCGGTCACATGCGGATGGGATGTTCGGCATATGTCGAATGCGAGGGGAAAAGCACGCATTGGCTGCGGTCATGCGGGATGAGTTTCCGTATCGAGGCAATACTCGCGGAATGTCATTTTCTGTCACCTTAGGACCGGCTGTATTTCGCCGCCTGGGCGCTCGTGTGCGGAAAATCAGAAGCTGCCCAACGGGCAGGGCGACGTGTCATAATTGAAGCAAAGTCCAAACAGAAAAACAGTCACCAGTACCTCGATCCATCCGCCCTAGGGAATCTCCCAGGTGTGACAATCATGCGGTCATGCGCGTCAAAATGAAGCCTTGGTTGAGTTCAAGCAGAAGGACTAAAGACATGGCTCAACCGGATAAATTAGAGTTCGCCCATCGAAGGAATAGCAACGGCACCATCGATTCGATCTGCCGTCGATGCTTCGTCACCGTCGCAAATGCAATAGAACCGTCCGATCTGGAACAGAGCGAGCACCAGCACATTTGTGATCCTTGGGTTGTGGCGAAATACCAGCAAGACGTACAGCCGGAAGCGTGACGGCGCATGCAGCGGTTTCTGTTTCTCGGCCGAGGTCGACAGTCAGGTTTTCGAAGGGCCAGAACCGTTGATTGAACGTCAATGCACCGTGATACTCAAATCGCCGCTGACTCTCGTCATCACTCATCGTTACCATTTGACGGATTGACAGGAGCCGCATCGGGCCACGATCATCGGACTACTCCCCAGCACTTATGCTAGGAAGTATCCGCTTCCAAAAGGACGGCAATGGATCGCGCCAATGCCCCCCTCGGGTTGACTGCTGGAGATTCATCTCGCCAAAGCGAGATGGAGGAAACCATTGCACGATTGATTGGTGAACGCGGGTATTACTGGGTCATCAACAGTCTATTGACCACCGTATACACGCTTGCCGAGAGATCGCTGGCGGACCCGTGGAACTTCAGCAAGCAGGTTGAGTTCACCCTCTGGGTAAACGCGGTGAGGACCGCGCTTCAGAGACATAGTGAGGAAACGACCTTCGAACACAGGATCAGCTCTGCCGACTGTGCATTAGCGCGCGAGATGGGAATCATGCTGGATTGACGGGCGTCACCGAGTCGCTTAGTCGATGGTGTCTTTGTGCCAAACGGATGGTTGAGTGTTGCGCCGACCAATGCGACCAGCTTACGACACCCTGAACGCTTTCACCGCAATGGCGTTTGGTTCACGGCCTGCAGGCAGCATCGTGAACATCTGGCGGTTGGCGGTACGGACCACGGCAACATCACCGGAACGGGCGTCGACGACGAAGAGCAGGTGACCGGCCGCTGAGAACGCGAGCGCCGATGGGCCATCGCCCACGTGGATGTGATCGATTCGCCTTCCGTCCTCGATGGAGTAGACAGTGACCTCAGCGGAGTGCAGGTTGCCTACGTAGAGAAGGGAATTGTCGGCCGAAACAAGGCCCCGCACCGGCTCGGCGCCCATTAGGTATGCGCCACCCACGTCATCGGTGCTGGTAATGACCTCGGAGATCGAGTTCGACATCGAGTTCGAGACGAAGAGTTCGCCGCCGTCAGGCTTAAGCGCGAGCTGCACCGGGGCGCGCCCCACATCGAGCAGCGATTCCAGCCGATCTGTCGTTGCAGGGCGTCCGTCAGGCCGTGCCTCCTGCGCAAGCTGGATCGCCATGATCTGGTGCCCGCCGGAGCAGGCGGCGAAAGCCTTGGACGAGTCGGGGAGAATGACAATGTCGCTCGCGCCGGGACATCCTTCGAAGACGTTGCGGACACTCCGTGTCACGGTGTCGATCACGCTGATCGAGTTCCCCCCACGGTTCGCAACCACGAGCGTTTTGCTATCGGGCGATACGCGTGCTGAGGCTGGATCTTCGCCGACTCCGATCTGGGCGACCTCACGATGCGCCTTCAGATCGAGCACGGAGATGCTGTTTGAGCCGGAGTTGACGACGTAGCCTAAATTGCCCTCGGCTTCAATTGTGACCGCGACAGGCCGCTTGTGAACGGGAATGGTCGCGGCAACGGCGTTGGTTTCGGCGTTGATGACGGCGATGGATCCTATGCCCGCCGGGACGCCGCCATTGACGATGTAGACCTCGTTCCGCGCGGGATTGGCAGCGACGGCTGTTGGATTCTGGCCGACGGGAATCTCCCGGTCGACGCGTACGTTCACGACATCGTAGACCGAGACGGTCCCGCTGCCGCCGTTGGTGACGTAGGCATACTCGCGGTAGTTGGCATCGTACTGCGGGAAGTCGTGCGGACGGCAGGCGGTGAGCGCGAGGGTGCTGATGCACGAGGCAATCAGGATCCCACGTCTCAGAATCGAGACGTGGGCCACCCGCGTTCCTTGTCTCACCCACCGCGCAGAAACAAACGCAGATCCTTCGACTCCCTTCGCTGCGCTTCGGTCGCTCAGGATGACTGCTGAGGTATTGATCCTACTTTGTCTCGGCGACATTCGGCTCCGCGGTGGTTTCCACGTGGATGCCACGGGGCAGCTTGCGATGAACGACCGGCGCGATGCACTCGATCTCGTTCATCATCAGCGCGAACTGGTCGGGATAGATGGATTGCGGTCCGTCAGAGAGCGCCTTTTCCGGCTGATTGTGAACCTCGACGAGAATGCCGTCGGCTCCAACTGCGACGGCAGCGCGCGCCATCGGAAGCACCTTGTCTCGCTTGCCGGTGCCATGGCTCGGGTCGACGAGGATCGGCAGATGGCTCAGGCGCTGCACCGCCGGTACGATGCTGAGGTCGAGGGTATTGCGGGTGTGGTCGGCAAAGGTGCGCACGCCGCGCTCGCAGAGGATGACCTCGTAGTTTCCTTCGCTCATGATGTATTCGGCAGCCATCAGGAACTCGTCGAGGGTTGCGCTCAGACCGCGCTTGAGCAGCACGGGCATGCGCAGGCGTCCTGCGTGCTTGAGCAGCGAGAAGTTCTGCATGTTGCGCGCGCCGATCTGAACGACGTCGGCCCACTCGGCCACGAGTTCGAGCGTTTCGTTGTCGATGGCTTCGGTGATAATGCGCAGGCCGAAGCGATCGCGAATCTCGGCCATGATCTTGAGCGCATCAACGCCGAGGCCCTGGAATGCGTAAGGCGATGTGCGCGGCTTGTAAGCTCCACCGCGAAAGAACTGCGCGCCAGCTGCGGAGACCTGCTCGGCGATGGCGAGGGCCTGTTCGCGGCTTTCGATGGAGCAGGGCCCCGCTACGATGGCCAGGTTGCGCCCGCCGATCGTAGCATCCGTTCCGGCGAAACGAATGATTGTGTCTTCTTCTTTTACGTCACGACTGGCCAGTTTGTATGGCTTTGAGACGCGGATGACTTCCGCCACTCCGGCCATCTCTTCCAGGTTGCCGCGGTCGGCTTCGCCCTGGTTGCCGGTGATTCCGATGGCTGTGCGTTGCGCGCCGGGCATCGGGTGCGGGCGGTATCCCAAAGCTACGATATGGTCGCAGACTGCCTGAATTTCTTCGGCGGTGGCCTGCACCTTCATCACGACGAGCATCGCTGGATCCTCACTCTAAGTTTAAGGCAAGCGGAGGAATTCTGAGACCACTGCCGGCTGTGTTGCGCGGCCGGGCTCAATTTCCTGGCCAACGCGGCTGGCGCGATCGGCGTTCGGCATTGCGCTTCTCGCTGCGCCATTTGAGGCCGAGGTATGCGAGATAGCCAAGCTGAATGACCCATGTAACCGTATATGCTGCGACGACGAATTGATGATCGAGAACTGCGCGTTCGTCCATATATCTCTCCTATACCTAGCTGGCGCTGGTGAGCGCCTCTTCTGCTTCGATCGCGGCGTATTGCTGATGGCGCCGTTCAACGTGGTAGCGAAGGAAGAGCACGAGCAGGCCCCAGCAGAACCAGGCGAGCATGTTCCAGAGCAGTGCGTGGACCATGGTGGGGTCCTTCATCCCGGAGTCCTGATCTCCGCCGAATACCGGCGCGGGGTGTTGCGTGCGCCACCAGCGATTCGACATATAAACGATGGGCACATCGAGCGCGCCGAAGATGCCGAGCACCGCTGCGAGGGTCTGCATCTGCGGGCCGGCCGCAAAGCGCCGCAGGAGCAGGTAACTCACATAGATGAGCCACAGCACGAGGGTGGTGGTGAGGCGCGCATCCCACGTCCACCAGATGCCCCAGGCGCGGCGGCCCCATAGCGGGCCAGTGGTCAGTACGACCGTGCAGAAGACGACTCCAACTTCAGCACCGGCTACCGCCCATGCGTCGGCAATCTGCGCGCGATGCGGGTTGCTGCGCCGGAAGGCGAGGTATCCGATGGAGCCGGCGAAGCTGATCGCGAAAAAGAGAAACGCCACCGAAGCGGAGGGCACGTGATAGTAGATGATTCGGAAGACATACCCCTGCAGCGCGTCATCGGGCGCGACATAGATGGCCTGGTGATATCCCCAGATCATGAGCAGAATCGTGATGATGGGGAAAAATGCGAGAGCAGCTTTTTTCATACAGAATCCTGTGCGGACAGCTTCAGTTTACGACGCGGTTGAATGGACAGGGTCGATCGGAGGTTGGATAGATCCATCCGAGATTGCCGGAAATCTTGCATTTCAGGCCGCTTTCTCTCGTGGCTTTACTTTGTTCCAGGACTTGCCCCTTGAAGCGACCCAGAGATCGTAACCGCTTTGGAGACCGAGCCAGAATTGCGCGGAGTTTCCGAAATAGCGGCTTAGACGCAGTGCCGTGTCGGCCGTGATCCCGCGTTTGCCACGAACGAGATCATTTACGCGAGGGATCGAGATATGCAAGTCCTTGGCGAGGCGGTAAGCCGTCAATCCAAGCGGCACCATGAATTCCGTCAGCAGGATCTCGCCGGGATGAACTGAGAATGCAAAGGGAATCGTATCCATCTCGCCTCCTAGTGGTAGTCCACAACCTCAACGTCAAACGCATCGGCATCTCGCCAAACGAAGCACAACCGATAGCGATCACTGATTCGAATACTGTGCTGGCCCTTTCGGTCTCCTCGCAGTGCTTCGAGTCGATTCCCGCTTGGAACAGCCAAATCGTTAAGCTCTCTTGCCCAGTGCAGAATTACGAGTTTCTTGAGAGCCGCGGTCCGGAGCGTTGCCGGAATGCGGCGGCTCTTGCCTGTTTCCCACAGCTCCTGGGTGTCCGAGTTTCGAAAGCTCTTAATCATGAATGATAACGGGTACCGTTATGAACGTCAATCGTTAATAGTCTTACTCCGCATGGAACACCACCTCAAATAGCAGCAGGCTCACCGTCGTGAAGATGATGTCGTAACCGGTCAGCATCTTGATCCAGAGCCACGGATCGCTCTCACCGGTGAGGATCGCGGTCGTGGCCTGCACCATGCCCAGCAGCGCGGGCAGAAAAATCGGAAACAGGATCAGCGGCAGCAACAGTTCGCGGTTGCGGCTGCGAATGGCGAGCGCCGCGAAGAATGTTCCGTTGGCAACCAGCGCCCAGGTTCCCAGCGGCAGCACCAGCGCCAGCAGCGACGCGTTGCCCGCGACGCGCAGGTTGTACATGACGAGAAAAACCGGGGCCAGCGCAATCTGAACGATGGTGACGAAGATGAAGTTGGCCAGCACCTTGGCAAGAAAGAGCTGAGAGCCGGGCACAGGCGCCATGCGCTGCGCATCGAGCACCTGGTGCCGAATCTCTCGCGCCCACGCCTGGTTCAGCGCAGATACGGATGCGAACATCGTCGCGACGCAAAGCACGCCACCTGCGATCTGCTGGGCAAAGGCTCCGCGCGGATCGAAGGAGATGGAGAAGAGAACGACCACGAGCAGCGCGAAGAAGAGCATCGAGTTGATAGCGTCTTTCGAACGCCACTCGATGCGCAGGTCCTTGGCGAGATGCGTGAAGACGATGGTGGTCATTGGGCGTGCCCTTCCGCCGTCAGTCGTGGTGCGTCCTTTGTCAGGTCGGCAGTCACTACGGGCACTTCGAGAGCCTCGGCAGCGCGAAGATAGTCATCTGGTTTGAGGATGAGCTGGGTGCCGCGGGTTCCGGCGGAGACGCTGATCGTGTCGAACAGGATCGCAGTTTCGTCGACGTAGACCGGATAAGCCTTCTTGGCGCCGAAGACGGTGACGCCCCCGCGAATGTAGCCGGTGAGAGGCTGTACCTCTTTAAGTGACACCATCTCGGCCTTGCGCAGTCCGGCGGCGCGAGCGAGCTTCTTGAAGTCGAGTTCGGCATCGCCGGGAATCACGGCGAAAACATAGGTGCCGGTTCCTCCCGTCGTCAGCAGCGTCTTGAACACCTGTTCCGGTGGCAGGCCGATCTTCTTCGCCACGGTGATCGCTGAAAGATCTTCCGGATCGACCTCGTACTCGCGAAGTTCAAATGGGATGTTGAGAGATTCAAGGAAGCGCGCGCCGTTCGTCTTCAAAGCGTGGGCCTCCCGGGAGCGAATTCGGCGACCCGCCCTGCCTGGAGCCTGAGAACCCAGTCGGCGATGGGTGCGGCGTGTTCGCGCTGATGCGTGGTAATGACGATGGTGCGGTTCGACTGCCGGAAGCCTGCGAGCAACTCCACCATCTGGCGTGTCGATTCGATGTCCATATTGGAGAACGGCTCGTCGAGAAGTAACAACTCCGGCACCGGCATCAACACCCGGGCCAATGACGTGCGCTGACGCATGCCCTGCGAGTATTGACCGAGAGGGCGGGACAGATCCGGATCAAGGCCGACCTGCCGCAGGGCCTCGGCCGGATCGAGGCACTTGCGGCCCGGGTAGAGGCTGGCAAAGTAGTGAAGGTTCTCCTGGCCCGTGAACTCGTCGTAGAGCATGGGCGCATGGCTCATATACCCGATACGCTCGCGAACTTCCTGGGGCTCGTTGTCGCCAAAAACGGTGATCTTGCCGCTGGTTGGGCGCAAAAGCCCGGCCAGAATGCGCAATAATGTCGATTTTCCGGCGCCATTTTCCCCGATCAGGACATAGCATTTGCCCGGTGCAAGGTCGACCGAGACCTGCCGCAGCGCGGCGAACGAGCCAAACAGCTTGGAAATGTTTTCGAGGTGGGCGCAAAAGGTCGAGGTTTGCGTGTCTTGCGCGCTCATGGAATCAGTTCGTGGCGATTCCAGCGGGGGCGCTGCCCGGTTGTTGTGCAGGTGCCGCGTTGGCGCGCGGGTTGGCAGGTGACGGTGCGGGCTGGGCCGGGGTCATTCCAGGCTGACCGCCTGGCTGCGCCGGAGCATACTTGCTGGCGCACTTGGCTTGGAGCGCCGTGGCATGGAAGACGCCGTCGCGGCCGATGGTGCCCATCGCAAGGGCCTGTGCGTCGTCCTTGAAGGTGTCCGGCGGCGGCTCGGAGCCCTTATAGATCACGGTCAGCTTGCGGCCGGTTGCGGCCTTGGGCGAGTGGCTCTCAAATTCGTTGAGAATGAAGGTGACGTGTGGCCCATCCTGCTCGATCGAGCCGGGTTGAACGAAGCCTTCCACGCGCAGATTGCTCCTGTAAGCCTTGTCGCCCATGTTGCCGAGTTCCGCGACGGTGACGTAGTAGCTCTTGTTGGAACCGTACCCGGTAAAGGCCAGCCAGGCGACGGTGCCGAGGATAATCGCAACCGCAATCCCGATCCGGATCGAATTGGAGGACTTCTTCATATCCAGTTTTAACGATACGAGCGCTCATGTTGCCGGTCAATGGCGCGAGCCAACATGCGTGACCCAAATCACAAATTGGCCCATGTTCTTGGACGCTTGTGAAAGCGGCTTCAATAGCCGCTTCAGTGAGCAGATTCAAGGGTTTGCGCTGCCCGTTCAAGCGCCTGTGCGAGAACATCCAGCTGAGCCTTGGTCCTGGCGGGGTCCTTGGCATCGATGGCCTCGTTTACCCCTGGGATCACGACAGCCGCGTAGCCGGTGAATTCGCCGGGGGCGTAGATCGTGTGTTTGTACCATGGGCGGTTGGGCAGGCCTGCCGGCGAGAGCAGGGCCGTTTCAGCCGCGCGCAGCGTGGTATTGAATTGGGCCAGGTTGGCCGGAGGATTCTTTTGCAGCTGGTTTGCGCGGTCAGCCGCGGATGAAAAGCGAGCAGCCGCATTGAGCGCAGGACTAAAATCCACCCCGGAAAGCGCCTTGTCGTCGGCCCTGTGTTTGGCGGCCTCGATATAGGTCTTCACTTCACGGGCGTAGGCCTGGTAGTCGTAGGGCAGCACGTCGGTGTCGGCCATGCGCACCGCCTCAATGCCAAGCACTCGAGCCATCTCCTGCAGATAGACGAAGTGGGGATCGGCGTTCTGCACGAACCATGCGTAGTTGTCGAAGGCGGAGTGATAGACGCCATAGGGACCGCCCGAGCCGATATCGGTCGAAGGCACGCCGATGTGCTGCAGGAAGGGTGTGAAGTCGGAACCCGAGCCAAGGTCACTGACATGCACGTCTTCGCCACTCACCACCGGTGCGTTCGAGGCCCGGTGATCGCTGCTGTGGCGATTGGCGCGCCACTCCTGAAAGACGGTATCGCCCATCGGGCTCGGCACCGCATTGGCGACATCGCGCATAAAGCCTTTGAGCGAGGGAACGGCAGCGGCAGAGAAGTCCGGGCCGGAAACGGCTACGTCGACGTTGAAGTATGCGACCGCGTTGGCGAGCTGCTGGGCGTGCTGCTCGACCCACTCGGTTGAGCCGATCAGGCCCTCCTCTTCCGCGTCCCAGCTGCAGAAGAGGATAGAGCGCTTCGGCTTCCAGCCATCCTTCAGCAGCGCCCCGACGCCATGCACCGCTTCCAGCATGGAAGCAGTTCCGCTGTTGGGATCGACGGCGCCGTAGACCCAGGCGTCGCGATGATTGCCGACGACCACCCAGTCATCGGGGTAGTCGGTTCCCTTGACCTTGCCGACGACATCCCAGATCGTCCTGCGCTGGTAATCCTGTTCGGAGACGAGATGCACGCGCACGCCGCCGGGTCCGATGTGATAGCGGAAGGGAAGAGCACCCTGCCATCCCTGCGGCGCGCCGGGGCCTTTCAATGCTTTCAGGATCGGCGTTGCGTCTTCATAACTGAGCGGGATGGAAATGATGTGCGGCTGGTTGCCCTCGGGATTGATGCGCGATGAGTCGGGCAAGTCAGGTGTCGACGCCACGCCCGGGGTCTCCGGATCACCGGGATACTTGAATAAATACTGAACGGATCCGCGCTGGACGCCGCTCTCAGGCCGCCACGGGCCGAGTGGATACGGATCACCCTTGTAGTAGCCGTCGTCTTGCGGATCGCTGTAGATGATGACCCCGGCCGCGCCGCGCTGCTCTGCAATGTAGACCTTGACGCCGCGGAAGTTCGCGCCATAGCGCACGATCACGATCTTGCCGTGCAGGTCGATGTGCTGCCGCTCAAGCTCGTCGTAATCTTCAAGCCGGCCATAGTTGGCATAGACCACCTCGCCGGTCACGTCGCCCGAGCCTGAGGAGCCGTTGAATGGCATGACAACGCGCGGGTCCTTCTGGAAGGGATCGCCGTCGACATGCTCTGGCGCGGGGCCGGACATGAGCTGAGTGCCGGATGGGTCGAACGCTTCAACCTTCACAAACTTGGGCTGATTCATGAGCACGCGATAGGGCACGATCTCGGTGTCGAGACCGGCGGCGCGGAACTTCTGCGCGACGTAATCGGCGGTTTTGCGGTCTTCGGGACTCGATGCGATGTGCGGCTCGGCGGTCAGCGTCTTCAACGCTTCTCCGGCGAGCTTTGCATTCGGCACGGCGAGGAATTTCTGCTCAATGCCCGCTTCCTTGCTGAAGTCCTTGTAGCCCAAGACCTGCGCCTGATGAGCAGGGGCGAGGTCCTGGGCCACAGCAGGGTTGGGAACCAGGGCTAGAGAAACCAGCAGAGCTCGGAGCGCCACGCCCAGAGTCATCCGCTCAATCATCCGTACAGTCATCCGATCAGTCCTTTGCCGAAAATAGAGGAAGAAGACACGTAATAGTGTAATGCGCGAATGGCAGGCTCTGTTTTCGCGGTGAGCGATTGCGGCTTCGGCGTATCTCGGGCCGCTGCTCTCGAGCACCTTGTGAATTACAGGTGGGTGTCGGATTATGAAGATCCAAACTACTCGGGGCCAGATCGTACCGAGATTACTGATCTGATCCCAACGCTAAGGAACGCAGATGCCTTTCATGGTACGCCGCGGCACCCGCAAATCTGCCGCCAGCTTACACTAGAGACTCGGGAGTCTCCCCCTCTGCCTAACAGACCCCAAGTGAATGAAGAGAACCTGGCCGCGGCCTGCGACGAGCCCGCCGCGATTGTCCAGGAGCTTCCCGAGCCGGAGACGGCGGAGCTGCCGCAGGCGATTCGCGCGCTGCGCAATCCGAACTTCCGTCTCTTCTGGTCTGGCAACTTCACGTCGAATATCGGCACCTGGATGCAGAACGTGGCTCAAGGCTGGCTGGTGCTCACGCTGACCAACTCGGCGTTCTGGTTAGGCGTAGTTGGTTTTGCCGGATCGATTCCATTCCTCTTCGTCACGCTTTTCGGCGGGGTTATCGCCGACCGCGTTGACAAGCGCCGGTTGCTGCTGGTGACGCAGACGACAATGATGCTGCTGGCATTCCTGCTGGCCGGCCTGACGTACTTTCACCTGATCGGCGTATGGGGAGTGGCCGCGATTGCATTTGGAAACGGCGTGGCGATGTCAATGAATGCGCCCAGCTACCAGGCGCTTGTGCCGCGCCTGGTCAGGCGCGAAGACCTGACCAACGCCATCGCACTCAACTCCGCGCAGTTCAACATGTCGCGCATCCTCGGGCCGACGCTGGGCGGATACGCAATGGCCCTGTTGGGCATGGCCGGCAACTTCTTCCTGAACGGCGTGAGCTTTCTCGCCGTGCTCTGGGCACTGACGCGGATCGACTATCCCGAAGAGAAGCTGAGCCACCACCAGAGCATGTGGGCCAGCCTTGGCAGCGGCTTTGCCTATCTGCGCAGCAACCGGCAGATGTACGTGCTCATCTGGATGACGGTATTTGTAAGCTTCTTCGGGATTCCGTTCCTCACTTTTATTCCTTACTTTGCCAAGATGCAGTTGAACGTGGGCGAAAGCGGGCTGGGCTGGCTGATGGCAGGCTCGGGACTCGGCGCTGTGCTGGGCGCGATGACGGTGGCCTCGGCGGGCGTGATCCGACATCGCGGCCGCGTGCTCACGGGTTGCGGCATGGTCTTCTTTCTGGCGATTATCGGCTTCAGCTATTCGTATAGCTTCGTGCTCTCAGAGGTTCTGGCCCTCTTTGAGGGCTACTGCGGAATCCTGATGATCTCGTGCTTCAATGTGTCGGTCCAGCATCTGTCCTCGGACGAGATGCGCGGCCGCGTGATGGGCATCTACACCACCAGCTTTCTGGGGCTGCCGCCGCTCGGCGCGCTGCTCGCGGGCGAGCTTTCGCGGCATATTCCCACCGGCCATGCGTTGGCGCTGATGGCCAGTGTGCCGTTGTTGTCGTTTGTGGCGTTCTTTGCGTTCTCGCCGGCGTTGAGGGAATTGGATTAGCGCCTTAACCCTGCGAAGCTGTTCCATCAGCATTCTGGTTTCCCAGGTCTCCAAATGAAGGAGACCTGGGAAACCCGGCATCTGCGGCACGGCCCTCTTTCCGCAACCTGTGAAGTTGTGTACGGTTACAAAACGCACTAGCAGCTCTACGAATGAAGTAGTGCTCCGTCGTTGGCCGGGACGACGGGCTGGGTGCAGTGGGCGCAACGCGTTGCGTCCACGGGGATGTCGCTCTTGCACTCTGGGCACTTTTTCGTTGCCGGCGCCTCGACCACTGGCGGCTTGAAGCGGTTCATGATCCTGCTGGTCGGGAGCACGATGAAGAAGTAAACCACGAAGGCGACCAGCAGGAATGAAACGACTGCGTTGAAGAAGCTGCCGACCTTGATGGTGCCGTTGCCGACGTGGATGACATCGGCGCTGAAGTCGGGCTTGCCAACCGTTGCGGCAATGAGCGGGTTGATGACGTCGCCGACGAGCGATGTGACGATGCCGTTAAATGCCGCGCCGATAATGACGGCGACCGCCAGATCTACGACGTTTCCGCGCAGAACAAAGTCCCGAAAGCCTTTCAGCATGCTTTCCTCCCGGAAGGGTTTGCGCACATGCTAACCGAAGGCGGCACTGGTTTGGAACGAGAAGTTTCCGGCGGATGTCAGGCCGTGAATGCCGACTTCGGTTTCCATCGTTGACTTGACTCGTCTTCCCCACCAACCTTGCTTGGTGGCAAAATGACATTCGCTCGCCGTTTCCAGGTCTTCCTGCTGGTCTTTCCGGGTTTTTCTGCTGCTTCGCCTGGCGAGTTTTCTGGCTGCACTACTTTTGTGAACAACCGTCGCCTAAAGGGCGACGGCTTCTTGGGGCACGCATGAGACAGCATCCTCTACGTTAAGCCCCAAAAGCCCGTTCCGGGCTCTGGAAAGGATCAGCTGAGCACTGACATGAT
>Ga0126381_100002713_pt1 | contig 19161 bp, 22 predicted proteins | sample PanSoiMetPlot_28_FD_96465 | JGI IMG/M metagenome (GOLD analysis project Ga0126381, IMG submission 96465) | Tropical forest soil microbial communities from Panama - MetaG Plot_28 | ecosystem: Environmental > Terrestrial > Soil > Tropical forest > Bulk soil | place: Panama | collected 2016-02-17
CCCTTCCTGCGGCTTTCCGGAGGCGGCGGACCTGCAGGATCGCCTTCGAGCCAAGCGCGCACGTCGAAGTGGTAGAACTGCTTGGACCAAAGCAAGCCGGCGAATGCCTGGCGCTGGATGTTGCGGGCATCTGCCGACAACCCCTTGGGCGCTCGCTTGGCATAAAATTCGTCGGCTTCGCTGCGCCGAGCGGAGAAAATACTTTGAAAACTTTGGCCGAGTAGCTCGGTCTTCGGCGCGTCCGCGATGACCAGACGTGGCGCGGACATGCGAGCGACTTTGGGCTCCTCGGCGGTCAGGCGCAAACGAAGAGTTTGTGTTTCTCCGGGAGAAAATCGCAGTTGGTAGAGCGCGCTAGCTTTCGTGCCGGTCTTCTCCGGGTTGACAGTCCTGCGGTCTCCGCGTACGACGTGGTCGTTGATTCCATCCTTGACGTACGGTGTACGGTTTTCACTGCCGAACAATTTCCCAGTATTTGTTTCGTTTTCCGTGAAGAGGAGTTCGGGTTCGCCCTCACAGAGAAGCCAACGCTTTCCGTATTGCCGATGGTCCACTTCGATGACCACTGAACCGGGAATGCCAAACTCTTTCGGGATCGAGAGTTTCTGCTCTGCCCGTAAAGAGGGGCGATAGTCGTCGTGACCCCACGACCAGGTGTTGCGGAACCAAATGGTGGGGAGGAGCGACAGATCGGCTTCCGCCGGGCCGCGGTTGATCGCCGTGATTTTGATCAAGATATCTTCAGCGCTGGCCTTGGCGTATTCCGTGAATATGTCGAAGTATCTGTTTTCGTTGAAGACCCCCGTGTCTAGAAGTTCGAATTCGAAATCGTTCCTGCTGCGGCGGCGATTTTCTGACACAAGGCGGCCATACGGGAATTCCTGTTGCGGGTACTTGTAGAGCCCCTTCATGTAGGAGTGGGTAGGCGTTGAGTCGAGATAAAAGTAGTACTCTTTGACATCTTCGCCGTGATTTCCTTCGCTGCCCGTCAAGCCAAACAGACGTTCCTTGAGTATCGGATCGCGCCCGTTCCACATCGCCAATGCAAAACAAATCAACTGATGGCGGTCGGAAATTCCCATGATTCCGTCTTCGCCCCATCGATAGGTGCGGGAGCGTGCGTGATCGTGGGGGAAAAAATCCCAGGCGGTACCGTGCGGGCTGTAGTCTTCACGCACCGTGCCCCACTGACGCTCGGACAGATAGGGTCCCCAACGCTTCCAGTGCACTTTGCGCTGGCGCGACTCTTCGAGGCGTCTTTCTTCAGCATTCATCATTTGTTGCCCTACTTGCTCCCTTACTCAAAACGGTCAGCTCTCGAACCAAAGTCGCAAGCTGCGCTGTGTGACCCTTGATTTTTTCCAACTACTCCCGGGGCTGGATGTGAACGCTCGATTTCGGGAAGAGTCAGCTCGCTGTACCTGATTACCGCGGTAACGGCATCGGTGAACTCATGAATCGGCTCGCTGAAACACTGTTCGCGCCTTTGCTGTCGTTCTCGATTCACGTTGTTGTGAAGTGGCCCTTTATCGGCATCACTCTGATTCGTCAAAAAGCTCCTAGTTCCGGTTTGCGTCACCGCCCCGCAATTTCGATCGCGTGCCCATCAGGGTCGCGTATGAGAAATGCCCTGGATACTTCAGGCCCTTGCGTGTGATTCGCAACAACTCCGGAAGATACAAACTTCGCGTGGGCAGCATTTATTCCCATTGCGGCTGCTTCTACATCCTGTGTAAGTAGAACCGTCTCGCGATTGACGAGATCGTTTGCATGTTCATCGAGGGGGAACGGCCGCCCATTGCGGGGGCTCAAATACTCCAGTAGTTCAATTCCGGGGCCGGCGGGCGCTCGCAAGGCGGTGATGCGAAGGTGTGCACCGAGCACGTTGTTCAGATGTTCCTGCTCCGCGCCGTAATTCTCGCTTTCTCCGGCAACTCGCAGGCCGAGAAGATCGCGATAGAACTTGAGGCTCACGTCTGTGTCGGAAACCGTGATTGCGGTGTGATCAATTCCAAGAAAGAGGCGGCCACTAGGACGATGCCACTTGGGATCGCCCTTCCCCTCGGGAAACCAAAGGATTTCGACGGGGTGCTCGTCAGGGTCCTTGAAGTAGAAAGCCCTGATACCGCCCGCTTTTTTGTTCCAATCAGGGAGGCGTTGGGGCGCAGTAGAGGCGTATTCGACCTTGTTTTGACGGAGGATTGCATAGGCGCGGTCCATGTCGCTGACGATGATGGCGACGTGTTGGAACCAAATGTCATTGCTCTTTGAGTCCACGGGGATGGGCCGTCCGCGGGGAGCGAGGAACTGAGCGAACTCGATCGATTCATCACCAAGCTTCATATTCACTAAGCGCACGCGCGCACCAAAAACACCAAAAAGATGCTCCACCTCCTCGCCGTCTACCTCGCGGTCCGAAATCTTCTCGAATGTCAGAACCTTGGAGTAGAAATCGATGGAGCTATCCATGTTGCTGACAGTCGTGAGAATGGGGCCGATCGACGCAATTTGTGATCCAGAGTTGGGCGATGAGGCAGGCGTTGCCTGGAGAACACCAGGTTGGAGCGTGACGGTTAGAAAGCCCGCCGTAAACAGGAGTCTCTGAATAGTCTTAGATGACATTCTGAGCTCCCGCAAGCGCGACCGGCTGGTGACCCGCTTCGGAACCGACGGTAACGCCAAGGCGCTGTTTCAGGTGATCCGCAACCCGCAGGGCATTTGCCATGATGGTTAGGGCAGGATTGACCGCCGCGCTCGATGGGAAGAAACTCCCGTCCACAACATAGAGGTTGTCGAGATCATAGGCTCTGCAATTGACATCGAGTGCTGACGTCTTGGGGTCTTTTCCGAAACGGATTGTGCCGTTCTGGTGCGCCACTCCGGCCAGCGGGATTCGATCACCGATAAACAGATTCCTTGCGAACAGACCTTCGTGGCACTCATGGCCATGCACACCGCATTTGGTTTGTTGTTTCATCAGCTCCTTCAACTTGGCGATGAGCCGCTTATGAGGCTCTTCGTTGTTGCGCGTATACTGAAGAACAATTCTTCCGTCACGGTTCACTGTCACCCGATTGTTCGGGTCCGGCAGATCCTCCGAGGTGAGCCAAAAGCTCAGAGAGTGCTTCGCCATCAGGTCAAGTGTCCAACCCGGCGCGATGGCCGGTGCGCCAGCAGAAAGCGCCACGCCGTCAAGTTTTGCGACGAAGGAAAAGTGGCCCATCGGGTAGTTCCAATCTTTCGATCCAAAGTAGTAGTCGTTAACTGCCAGCGTCTTTTGATAGAGCGTCGGATTCGGGCACTTGGAGAGAGCCAGCATGACGGAGTTCACGTGGCCCATGTAGTGGCGGCCCACGACGTCGGAACTGTTTGCAAGGCCCTGGGGGTGCTTCTCGTTTGCGGAGCGGAGCAGCAACGCGGCTGAATTGATGGCGCCACACGAGACAACTACAAGATTCGCAGAAAAAGAGTCCTTCGCGCCGTTCCGGCTCACGATGACCCTTGAGATTTCGCGACCGGAGGCGCTGGTTTCGAGCCGTTCCACATATGCATTCGTTAGCAAGGTCACATTTGGAAAGCGTAGAGCAGGGTCAACGCAGAGCACCTGCGCGTCGGATTTCGCATCGACAAGACACGGATAGCCGTCACAGGTATCGCAACGGATGCACTTGCTCGGATGGGGGTTTTGTTCGTCGATTTGGAGGCCGAGCGGCGTGTGAAACGGATTCAGCCCGAGCCGTTCGAAATCGTCGCTGAGTTGCTGGATACGCGGCTCATGGCTGATCGGTGGGTGCGGATATGGTTCGCTCGCGGGCGGCTCGGTGGGATCCTCTCCCCGCCTGCCGTGAACGTGATAGAGCGACTCGGCCTTCAGATAATAGGGTTCAAGATCGTCGTAGGTAATCGGCCAGGCTGGGGAAACCCCTCCGAAATGCCGGATTTCTCCAAAATCTTGGCTGCGCAAGCGGAACAGGGCCGCGCCGTAGAACTTCGTGTTTCCGCCGACGTAATAATTCGTGTGCGGATGGAGTGGCTTTCCGTTCTTGTCGCGCCATTCCTCTTTGGTTTGATACTTGCCTTCGACGTTGACGGAGCGCGAGTCCCAGTTGGCCTTTTCGCGACGAACGTAATCACCGCGCTCCAGAACCAGGATGCTCTTACCAGTCGACGCCAGTGCGTAGGTCAGCGTGCCTCCGCCCGCGCCGGTTCCAATGATGATTACGTCGTAGTGTTGCCTCGTGGCCATGTGCCCTGCCTTTCTCTCAGCGGGATTCAATTTCCTTGAAGCTGCATGTAACGACAGCGAAAGATACAAGGCGCAGCATCGTGGTGATTGAGCTTGGCACAATAGACCGCGCGCGTAGAACACACTCGCACGTACGCCTCCGCAGCGATGAGCATCGCGAGGGGCGGCGCGGTGAAGTAAATCCAAAGCGCGTGAAACGCGTGAGCAGGAATCGCGGAGCCTAGAGTGCGAGCGGGGTTCATGCTCATCCCGGAAAAGGGGGCCTCGAATGTTATGTAGGTTGCGACCAAAGTTGCGGCGAAATAAGGTGTGAAGCGCGAGAGGCTTTTGTGGTTTGACACAGCTAGAACAGTGGTCGCCAAAAAGAAGGAAATCAGGAGCTCTGCGACAAATGCCGCGCCTGTTCCCCAAATGCCCGGTTGAGTGGCGGCGAAATTGACGCTGGGGTCAGCGAGCGCCCGTCCGATAACCAGAGAAGAAATGGCAACACCGCTAAGTCCGCCCGCAAACTGGAAAAGAACGTAGAAAAAGCCGTCCCAGAGCTCCATTTTCCCCAATCGGAGGAACATGAGCGTCATTGCCGGATTCATATGTGCGCCGGATCGCTTACCCCATGCTGAATGGATGAGCAGAAGTAAGGTCAGCGCCATGGCCAAGCCGCTGAGAGCGTGCCGAAGAAAGGCATTTGGCAACATGTAGCGCACGGGCGAGGCAGGGTATTCCAAGAGCGTGGTGAAGAAGCACGCCGAAACCATGAATAGCCCAAGCTCGGCTGATTCCATCAGGTATTCGGGCCAGTGGGCTTTTACAGCGGAAGCAGCCGCCAAACGATCAGCGCCCTTGCTTTGGAGCGCAGCAGTGAGAGTAGACGTGTTCCTGGGCATCGCCGCGGCATGCAGGAGTTGACTCTCGTTCATGCGGCATGGGATTCGGGAAGTGGCAAGAAGTGACAGCCGCGGGCAGAATTTTCTGCAGAAGGCATATCTAATCTGGGGTGGAAAAAATTCTTGCGACCGAAAGTCGCCCGTAGCATCCGATAGTCGTTCCGTCCGTACTCTGGGATAGCGTTATCGGTCTGGGCCACCTCGGGCACCGAAGCTAGCAAGCAAGCCCGAGAAAAAGCTAATGCCAATGGAGTGTTGAACTTAAGCCTAGGAAACAGGCTCCGATGACTACGCCGAAACTGAACTTGGATACCAGCGAAGCCGAACTGATTCAAAGAGTCTGCCAGGGTGACAAAGAGGCATTTTATTGCCTTGTTCAGCCCTGCGAGCGCGGCGTCTTTACTGCCGCGATGTCCATCCTCAATAATGCTCATGACGCAGAGGAGGTCGCCCAGGAGGCTGTCCTCAAAGCCTTTACAGCTCTGCCTCGTTTCCGTGGAGAATCCAAATTCAGCACCTGGTTGATTCAGATCGCCATCAATGAAGCGCGCTTGAAGCTTCGCAGGGACCGCAGGCACTTGTATGAGTCCCTCGACGACCAACAGACCGATGAGGAGGGCGAGTATTTCCCAAAGGACTTTGCCGATTGGCGGGAAATTCCTTCCGAGCAGCTGCAGCGCACAGAATTGCGAAATGCCCTCAAACGGGCCTTAGATTCGCTACCCGCCAAGTACCGGGAAGTGCTAATACTTAGGGACGTCCAGCACCTGAGTATCCAGGAAACGGCGCAGGTTCTGGGCATAACGGAAGGAAGCGTAAAGACCCGACTGCTGCGAGCGCGCCTCCAGATGCGCGATGCCTTGACGCCGGGGATAGACGGCAGCTGGAGCAACGGCAAAGAAGAATTTGAAAAAGTGAGGCCGTGGTAGGCCGCCTGTGGTGAAACTTAATTAGGGCCTGGGTATCTGATGAAAGTGATTGAAATAAGCTGCCTGGAGGTATGGAGGGAGATCTCCAATTACTTGGATGGGGAGGTCGCTGCGGAGTTGCGCGCGCGCTTGGAGGCTCACTTCAAGACATGCGCCCATTGCAAGGCGGTTTTGGACGGTACAAGAAACGTTGTGAAATTGGTCGGGGATGGCATCGAGTATCAGGTGCCGGAAGGATTCAGCAAGGGCCTTTACGATAAGATCAAAAACAAATAGCCCCATCGCGACTTGTAATTCATAGGTCGGGAGGATGCTCGGATGTTCCCTGTTGTGGAAAAGATCTAGCTGGTTATGGGGCACATTTCACGTTATCTTCGTCACCTTCTTTGCAGCTCTGATTGCAATCCGTCTTCGCTTTCATTTCAATGCCAGAACTTGGAGCCGAAAGGGTCGCACAAATGAAGGTGTAAGCCTCTTTTTGCGCTTCTTCGTCGGAATATCGACCGAACAAGCCTGATTCGGCTGTCAGACATTGGTACGATCAGATTCCAGGTTCTATTAAAACGGTGTTATTGCGCGGACTGTTGCGCCTGCTCTTCACTAAGAAACCAGTGGCTTGCAAAGCCGTTTAGCTCTTCGCGAGCATCAACGTTGTTGATGAAGAGCGAGATTGTCCAGTTTCCTGCTGCATCCCTGTCCCACAATTCGAAATAGCGTTGCCGTTTCCGAATCGGGTCCCCGCCGTTTTTGGGGACGAGTGTAAACTCATGCCAGCCGTAGTCATAGGCGGTGTCGCCGGTAACGACTATGTGGATGATGATGGGAGTCATTTTGACGGAATACTTCTGAAAGAGCCGGCCCGCCTGATCACGCAGGGTAGCAATCGCTTCGCGTCCGTACTTGCTGGGCCCGCCTTCCGACATGTCCGTAAAGCCATTCGGGCTAAACACTGAGATCAGGCGGTCCACATTTCCTGTTTCATAGGCCGTTCGAAACTCCGTTTTGGCGACGTTGATTGGGTAGACGTCATTCATAGCTGGACTCCTCTCGTGGAGATGCAGTCGAATTCATTGTTCAAAAGCAGGTAACAAGACGTACTCAATAGGAATACGATGTACAAACAGGGCCCGCGGATTCAGAAATCGACCTTGAGGGTGAGGCAGCCTTTGCTACGGAAGGGGTGAGATCGCCGCTGGCTCAATTTGCAGGAGCAACGTGTCGCCGGTTTGCAGGACTTTGCCGTAAGCTCGGACTGGCTGAGCCACTCGATTTAGAAAAGCCTGCTTGGGTAGTGGTTTACCAGCCCTGTCGGTTAGCAGCAAAATCGCCGGGATGCCCCTGAAGTCATTTGTTGCGAAGATGGGTGGAATACCTCCACTGAGGCAGCGTACCGCACAATCGCGATGGAGCTTACCATTGCCCGGATTCATGACTCCCAAGTAGCACTTGCTATCGACGATCTCTCCATTGAGGGTGAAGGTACCCAAGTTTGTCATCGGAGCGGGAACTTGGCGCGTGTCGGCAGTAACCGCCACGGAATCTTTGACCAGCTCAATCATCGATTGATCATCACGATAGATTAGTGTCCCGCGTAGACGGACTGTTCGTCCTGTGTAAGGCTGCACTTGGCTGTCAGCACCGTGCTTGCCGGTAGCTACCAAGAGATAGCGCTTAGTCTGGGTATCCGTGGCACCAGAACCGGTGGTAACCAGAGCCGGAAAAGGACGGGTTTCAATGATTCCTTCAAATGTTCGCTCCTTTCCGTATTCAAAAGCGGAAGGGGCAAATGTCTTTTGAACACGTGCAAAAGCAATGGCAGCAATTGCACCGAGGACAAGGACAATGGCGATCAGGGTCTTCACTCGCCTTGCGATTCCCGCGGGGGCTTTTGGCAAATAACCAACATAGAATTCACTCATACCTGCGCCTCCGAACCGAGAATCTGTGACGGCTCGATTCTTGTGCCGGGAGGATATGGTGTCGGATTAATCCAGACGCGTCCGTTGACGATCTTAGTCTGAAATGTCGATACCTTTTCCGTGAATGGTGGCGGCGATGCCCCGGTGTCCGGCAAATACTGGTAGCCATGCCACGGGCAGGTCACGCAGCCGTCAATGATCTTTCCCTCTCCGAGAGGGCCGTTTTGGTGACGGCAGACGTTTGAGATTGCTGAGATTTTGCCGTCATATTTGAAGATGGCCACGCGTTCACCATTGACTGAACAAACTGCCGCACACTTTTCCGGAATCCTGCGTACGTCGCAAGCATCCACAAATCCCTCGGGGACAGCTTTCAGCTTCGTGGCATCGACTCTTCGCTCCTCCCGCGACGCCGCCAGGTGCAAACCGAGTACTGTCGCAAGCCCGAGGCCGGTGGCAATCACAAGCACCGGACTGGTTTCTGATTGCAACACACCTAAGGTTACGTGGCCAATCAATAGCGCATAGGCGACGTAGACGAGCATGTGCAAGGATTTCCAGATGGGTGGCGTCAAGTTCCTCAGCCAGAAGTCATGACTTGTCGCGGCCATCAAAAATAGAATTAGCAGGGCGAGGAATCCCAATTGCTGGAAGGGAAAGTCCGGTAGGCTCCGGAAGTTCTCGTTTGCAGTCAGGAGACTGACGAGCGGATCTTTGTCTCCGAGAGAGTGAAATTGAATGATTCCGAACACGCCATGAAAGGCACCAAGCAAAAAAGTCAGCACACCCAAATGACGGCGATTGTAAAGCAGGGGAAGAAATCGCGAATCGAGCCTGCACAGCGGCCCGATGCATAGGACGACATGCAACAGCAGAAATGCGGCCGATCCTGCGGCGCGAATGATCATCGTTTCTGCAGTGGCATAAGGGAAAAAGAACGCGCTCAGCCCAACGAACAGACCCACGTAAATAAACACGCCTGCAATAATGGTCAAGTCGTAGAAACGCTTTTGCCGGTTCCAGCCGATGGCTTGGTATGGATGACTCATCGTCGTGACCGTGCTGACGGAACTTGGTTCGGCTTGATTCCGGGCCAGGAGTGGCGGAACGCGATGCCGCTGAGAAAAAGAAAAGGAAGCGAAACCGCAAGAAAGAAAAAGATAGCACGATGGGTTTTGCGGAGCGGCTGAATCATCGATGCGGGTTCCTCTCCTCAGGTGGCTCCTCTTTTCGGGAAATCCATCGGCGAAACAACAGGGGCCAGAATGCCACCGATCCCGGAAAGATCAGGACGCGAAATCCGACGCTGCTGCCGATCGCCTGCGAATCAACCCGCTTCACGCCAACCGTGACAAATGCAAAAGCGAAGGCAACTCCGAGCGTCGTGTAAGCGTAGAGCGCGTAAACGAACAAGATGGCGATGGCCTCATACATTGGCGCCGTCTATCGAAATCGTGCTTCCCGTGATGTGCCCGGCACGCTCATCCGCGAGCCACAAGACCAGGTCTGCCACATCACCGGGCTGAACCCACTTGGTAAAATCCGCGCTTGGCATCGATTTTCGATTGGCTGGCGTGTCCATGGTCCCCGGCAAGACCACATTTGCGGTCAGTCCGGAGTCCTTGTTTTCAAGGGCAACTGTTCTGACCAGCGTCCTGAGGGCAGCTTTGAACGTCACATACGCTCCAAGGCCGGCATGAGGCTCTATGGCTGTCACGCTGCCAATCGCTACGATTCGGCCGCTTCCAGATTTCCTCAAATGAGGGATCGCCGCGCGTAGCACATAAAACGCCGAGGTCAAATTGAGGTCCCGCATCTGCTCCCAGATTGAGTCGTCGGTTTCAGCCACGGGTTGACCGCCAGCAAAGCCTCCGAGAACGTGCACTAGCACGTCGAGCCTCCCCAAACGACGGACGATGGATTCAACGGCATCACGGACAGCCTGCGGTTTCGTGAAATCAACCGGAAGAGGATTGAAATTGGGCTGCGGGAAATCTTCCTGCGAAACGCTTCTCGATGAACCTATGACCTTGGCGCCAGCAGAAAGAAAGCGTTGGGTCACAAAGGACCCGAGACCACCTTTCGCACCCGTAATTAGAACTACTTTGTCCCTCATATCGTCCCTTACTCTTGAGTAGCGTTTACTTGCTCAAAGGTATGAGAGATGCAGATGGAGCAAAAGTTTCACGCGGCCCGCTACGCGGAATGCTGAGAGGCTAAAGAGTTGCGCAACTGCACAGTTGCAAGTTCGTCGAGAGTGCCTTTCAGGCAGGGGCTTCCAGAGAGGTACCTCATGGAAATGGACGAGCGGTCGCATTCCACTTCGGTATAGCTGACAGTGGACGCATCCTGGCGGTGAACACAGATCGTGTAAGGTCCGGGCTTCGGATCATGCGAACGATGAAGGCTGCGGAGCCAGCTCTCACTCCCAGCTGCTGCGTCTAGAGCTGCGACCTCACAGACTCGGCCTCGCTCTGCTGTTGCACAGCTGTCCGAAAGGCTCGATGAGAACCAGTGTTTCCGGGCCCAGGCCCATACAAGCTCTTGAATGGCGGTGCCATCCCAGCGCCACTCGATGAGCTTCCTTTCATTTTGGAAAACTCCGATCAAACGGAAAGGGAACACGCCATTTAAGGTCAAGCGCTTTATGCAAGAGTCCGTCGAGGATGAATGCTCTTCCCGGATAAGAAGCGGAATCACAAGACCACGCGTCCTGCGTTTCTCTCCCAAAGACGCTGTGGCTATTTCGTGCCAATTGAGCACCGCGAGGAGATTTCCGTGGCTGTTGCAAGCAATCCACGTTCCACCGGAAGGCTCCCGCGGGTAAACGAGCTTCATCGCCTCTCGCTCATGGATCTCAGGAGGCAATGCGGCTGGCCGAGTGAGCAGTTCATCGCGGTTCATTCCTGCGAGGTAGCCGTCAACGGTTGGAACAAAGGTCAGCGTACACATAGGAATCGATCAGTCGGCGATAGGATACTCCATCGCCTGTCGCGAAAACTCCAGCCAATCCTTGAGCACTGCGAAAGGAGTCGCTGGTCTGTGGCCCCGCCTGCGATTGGCGGCGCCAATGCGATAGACGATGTCCCACTGGCGATAGAGTGTCTTGTACGCAGACCAGAGCGAGTTGGCACTGTCATAAATGTTTGTGGCTTCCGAGGCAGCACCGTTCAGCTCAATGATTTTGAATCCCTTTCCTTGTCGAAGCTCGTCATCCGAGCCGTACCGGACGTCATAGCGGCCAACATAGAAGCCGGGGAGTTTCCGGCTAATCTCGTCGAAGCGAGCGAGAAGTTCTTCCGTTAACAGGTCGCTTCCATCCAAAAAGATGCAGCCTTGGCAATGGTTTCCTGCCTCGACTAGCCGAATGTTCTCGCCCACTCCCAAGGCCCTCTCAGCCTGCACTCCAAATCTTCTCAGATATGTTGGTGCGATCAGGCACGCTCGGGAATCCGCTTTGACTAGCTCCCTCAATGTCCGCACGCCGTCCCCGATCACGGCCGGAAACTGCTTTCTGGTAATTCCGAAGATGTGTCCTCTTGTCTCATGGGGAAGCCGGTAGTAAAAAATTCCCGCTTCATGAGGTCCAGCAATGTACCTTTGGAGGACAAGCGGCGCGGACACTTGACCAAGGTATTGCTTCGCCTCGTCCCGGGACTGAATCTTCTTGAACCCAGCTCCGCGCTGTGCAGTATCAGGTTTCAGAACGAACGGGAAGCCGATCTCATGTCTATAACAAACGTCCTGAATCCCATCGATTCGCTCGGAGATCGATCCTTGCGGCACTAGATACCCGTCTGCTGTGAGCGCCGGCGAGGTTTCCATCAGCGCCTCGAGGATACCGATTTTTGACTCGCCAACGATGCCGCCGTTCTTCTGATTCAAGTTGGCGATTGTAGGAAGGGACAATCCACGGTAGCGGATCCCAAGATAAGCGCACACCACTGCCACCGGAGAATAGAACAGCCAGGCTGGCCAGAATTCCCATTTGATGATCCTCCGCAAGACTATGCGGACTGTTTGGCGAATTTGCTGATTCCAGTATCGCCAGATGCTTAAGAGGGCGAACAGCACAAGACCGAACAGGCTTAGAAGAGCCAACTGGTGACTGGCCGCAGCGCTGCGAGCGGGCGCTAACCGGATAATGAGAAACAACACGATGATCCAGGCAATTGCCGATATCGCTGTGACCGCAGCGAAAGTCGCGACATTCATTCCCCCAAAGCCAGCAACGATATATGCAGGGAGTCGTGTCCCGGGTAGAAATCGGCTTAGCGCCAGACTCCATTGCATTTCCTTTCGATTGGGCGAAGCGTCGTTGCTAGGTGTCTTCGCAAACCATGATTCGAGCCAACGGTGCTGCCGGATTGCTGGACCTGTCCAGCGGGCCACAGCATATACACCCAAATCGCCTATCCAGAGCCCAGCAAAGGCGCTCAAGAAGGCTAGTCTGACATCGAGCACGCTGGAGGCCGCTAGCGTTGCTGCAGTGACGGTAGCACCATCTTCCGACACAAAGGCACCGAGTGCGATTGCAATCGTCGCGGCAAGTACACCTCCACGGTGGTAGGGGAAAAAATTCATTGCCTTAACCTCATGCTGCGGCGATGGATGCCCTGTGCCTCAAGGTTGATGGTGCCACGCCGAATTCCGCTGGAACTGCGACACCAATTTCATGACAGATTAGTCGGACAATCGCATAGTGATGGATGGCATGGCCGATGCAATAAGCGAGTTCCCGGCTCACGTTCGATTCGAAGGTTGAAGGGTTTGACGTTCCGTAGCCTACGGTGTTGATGACCTTGCATGGACGAGTGAATGTCTCTTGCGTGTAGCGCTTCAGCGCGCGAAGGACATCGCAAGTCGCGATGCTCGCATACGTGACCTCTTTCTGCAGGCGGGGATTCCGCTCACGGACGTCGTAGTTGATCTCTCGCGCCGATATTCCCCTGATCAGACTTTGGAAGTGCTCAAGTACATGACGATAGTGTTGGCCAATCGACGCATTGAATGGAGCAGCGGCTATACGGGAATAGGCATGGTCACGAAGCTCGAACAGTAGGCCCAGGCCCTGCAATAAAACGTCTTGAGCCGCCATGACAAGTTCTGGCGTGTTCATTTGTTGTTCTCTTCTCAGAGGGAAGTCCTCGACTACTGCCGTTGGGCTAAGCGTGTTCACGCGAGCCTCCTACCAATCACCGGGATCTCTGCGCGGTGAAGTGCCAGGTTCGTTGCCGAAGCGATGAATACAGTGAGGGCCAGCGCGAACAACAATCCTCTGTCTCCCTGAACTTCGACCCCGAGAACCGTAAGATGAGAGGCGATGGCTCCCGCCATAACGCCCAGAGCGATGAGCGAACCGAGCCAATTGAATCGAGGTGTCAACAACAACGCTCCCGCGATCAGCTCGACGATGCCTGACCCGATGCGGCCCCACGGCTCGGCACCCACTTTCGTAAAGATGTAGACCGATTCGGGTGCCGCTGTGAACTTGAAGAAGAGTGTCTGCAGCAGGATCACCGTTGCCGTGAGCCTGAGTAGCCAACTCAACATTGTGATAGCCACTGGCGTTTCCTTTTTGGTTTTGCTGTCTTCAATGATTTCGGTATGCATGTCGTGTCTCACCTGTCGAGTTCAGTGTCCCTTTTTGACGACAATTCCTGGCCAATTCTTGTCTGCTTTCTGCAGATTGCCCTGCTGATCCTTGTTGAATTCCTTCTTTACACCTAGGTCGTATTGCATCAGCAGGCGACCGTCAACGATCTGCCACGCCTCGATCTTGATTGGAGCAGTGTGGCCTTGCGACGCGCCATAGGCGCAAAAGCCCCCAAACTGAGGCTCATACTTTGCGGGATTTGCGTCGAACAGCGCTTTATCTTCGGCAGAAGCAAAAAGATAGCGGGCTCCGTTGTAATTGCTCTCAAATTGTGCCAGCCCTTTCACCGGACGACTTTGGGTGAAAAAGGCGACAGGGTCGTAGCCCTGGAGCGCAAGTCCTTTTCTGTCCACGTTCACCAAGGTCTTGGTCTGGGCAAACGTGGGAATCGCGGTGATCAACGCCAGAAGCAGGAGAAGTCTTTTCATTTGATACGCCTTTCTAATGGCCTTGACGATTAGTTTCTCCGTCGCATGTAGGAGCACCTGCTTGCGAAAAAGTTTCAGTTCGGGCTAATGAAATTATGGATTCTCTTGAATCCTTCGAAGCCCCAATGAATCAAAAGGAGTGCTCATCTCGCGGGTCTCCAACTGCTATGTGGACTATCGAAGAACCGACACACAAAGGACTGTCCAGTCCCAGCAGCTTGGTTAAAACCGATGGAACTCCTGTACGGGGAGCCGCCGTTCCCAAACCCGTGGCAGAGTCCAGGGCCTATCAACTTCGATTCGCCGACTCTGCGGAAGACCTGGAAAAGGTGTTCCGTCTAAGATTCATCGTCTTTAACTTGGAATTAGGGGAGGGACTGGAGGCTGCCTACAAGAATGGTCGCGATACCGACGCATTTGACGCCGTATGCGACCACTTGATAGTAGAGCATCGCGTAACCGGAGAAGTCGTTGGAACGTATCGTCTGCAAACCGGCAGGATCGCGGCGACCTACCTCGGATATTACAGCGAACGGGAATTCGATTTCTCGCCCTATGAGCCCATTCGGAATTCTCTCCTTGAACTCGGTCGGGCCTGCATTCAACAGATGCATCGTTCGCTTGAAGTCCTTACGTTGCTCTGGCGCGGAATCGCGAGCTATGCACTTGCGCGTAATGCACGATACTTGATCGGTTGCTCGTCTTTGACTTCGCAGTGTCATCAGGAAGGCTCCAACATGTACTGGCACCTTCAGGAATTCCTTGTCCCGTCCACTTTGCGAACAAGCCCTCGGCCTGAATTCAGCATTCCAATCACGACGCCTACACCAGGAATGCTTTGTATCAATCCGCCTCGGCTTTTGCGTGCCTACCTTTCTATTGGTGCCCAGATTTGCGGAGCCCCAGCAATTGATCGCGAGTTCAAAACGATTGACTTTCTGACCCTTCTTGACCTCACAAAGCTCGCGTCAGGCGCGCGGTTTCACTTTCTAAGAGACAAATGAGTGGTTGGATTTCTTACGTGAAACTTTTGTCCGCGGCGCTTATCTCAAGAGGTATGCGCAACAACACAATCGCGATTACCGCAGAGGGTTTTGAAAAGCTCTTTGTACACAATTTCCATAACACCGTTGGCCTCGATCTGGAGTGTCGGTCGAACGATCATGATCCGGGGGCAATGCACAAGTATTATCCGAAATCGACGGACTGGCGCCACATCGCTTGGAAGGCCCTTGTTAACAAGGAACTCGGTGACGCACTGCGCCGGGCGGTTCTATCGCTGCCGGTAAAGTACCGGGAAGTGCTTTTCCTCCGAGATGTCAAGAATCTCGATACTGAGGAAGCCGCATGGATCCTGGGCATCGCAGTCGGGGCTGTGAAAGCCTGGTTGTCCCGGGCAAGGAACCTAGTTCGCGAAGCATTAGCGTCTGCCCTTTCGTCGAGACTCAGCAGCAAATGCTCTAATCTCGCTAGTTTCCATTGCGACTTTCGAGACTCGGGATCGGGGCTAGTCACTATCGTGCGATAAAGGCGAACGCTGAAGCCCTGCGGCAGTGCTAATGATTTCTTCAGTGTTCACCAAAAGTATGAGTTTGCGCAGGCCATCATGAATCGCCAAACAGCCATCACACTTCAGGAAATGGCGTTCAATCCGTTCCCTTAGCTCAACTGAAATATCACCTTCCATGTAGTGCGCTAATTCTTTGCGAACTTCGCGGCAACTGATCTGCATCGGAGTGTCCTCATTTTGTGCAGCTGATGGCTGAGAATTTGTAGGCGAATCCACGTCGGAAGCACTCTCTCAATGAAGGATTCAGAAGATAATTAGAAATCTTTTGATCCGGCATCTGAAACATTCCGCAACTTTTCGTATCCCACGAACTGCACGACGAACCTTCGGGACATGAAACCAGGGCTCCCGATGTGAGATCGCGCTCGCTCCAGTCGATTGCGGTTCGAACGTTGTTCCGGATGTTGCGTTGAAAACCAGTAGAAAAGGAAAAGAAATGAAAATGTCTCGCATTCTCAAGGTGATGTTTGCTGCTCTCGTTGCCGGGGCGCTGGGGCTGGGTGCATCCAGCGCGTTCACGCAAAGCGCCATGCACACTTCATCGCAGTTTCAGGGCCCCAAGGCCAACAAAGGGACTGTCACTCACAGCCATAAGGACGGCAAGAACGTCCTGACGCTGTCGGATGACTTTGTCGTTCCGGACACGCCGGACCCGCATTGGCAGGTCGTCGATTCCGAAGGGAACGTCTACCTGCTCGACAAACTCAAGACCAAGGCGTTCATCGGCAGCAACTATAAGAAGGAAATCGCTCTGCCCGGCTACGTGAAGAACGTCGCCAAAGTGCAGATTTGGTGCGCCTTCGCGGAAGTCAACCTCGGCGAAGCGTCTTTCAGCTCGCCGGTCATGTAGTCGGGGCCAAATCAAACAGTGGGGGTCACCTGCGCGGGAACGAGCAAGGCGGCCCTCAGCGAGAAAGTGAATTGCGATGAAGACTCTGAAGAAGTTGTTCTACTGCCTCCTGATGTTGTTGTTTGTGTTGTCGGCTGGTGCGATTGCCTCGGCCCAAACCGCGGAAAAGAAGTCTCTTACCCTCGATGGCGCAGAGCGCGTGATTGCCGCCGCGAAGGCCCACGCCACGCAGGTGAAGGCCCCCGGTGGCGTGATCGCTGTGGTGGATGGTGGCGGCAATTTGATGGCGCTGGAACGGCTCGATGGCACGTTCGCAGCGGGCGCGAATATTTCCATCGGGAAAGCTCGCACTGCGGTCCTCTTTCAGAAGCCCACTAAAGTCTTTGAGGAGATCATCAATAAGGGACGGACAGCGATGGCCGCGCTCCCGGATTCCTTTTTTACCCCCCTGCAAGGCGGTATTCCTGTCGTACTCGATGGGCAAATCATCGGTGGTGTTGGCGTTAGCGGAGCATCGAGTGCCGCCCAGGATGAAGAGCTTGCGATTGCCGGTGCAGAGGCTGCGAAGAGCTTTGGTGCCGACCGATCAAAGACTTCAAGCTTGCTGCCCGTCACTTACTTTTCAAAGACCCAAGTGGATGAAGGCTTTTCAAAAGGTGCCGTGCTCTTCGATGGGAGTGGCGATCGCAATTACATGGTCCACACCAGCCGGAGAGAAGGGCCGGGCATGGTTGAAGTACATACCAAAGACACGGATGTCCTTTATGTCTTGAACGGTTCCGCTACGGTTGTGACGGGCGGAACCACGGTGGACGGCAAGCCGGTCGCTGCCGACGAAATCCGTGGCCGCGAAATCACCGGTGGCGAATCGCGAAAGCTCGTCCCAGGCGATGCCATGATCATCCCCAACGGCGTGCCTCATTGGTTCAAAGAAGTTCAGGCCCCGTTTCTCTATTACGTCGTAAAAGTGCGCTAAGCAACGGAGAGGCGATGGCACAAATGCGTCAATTATTGCTGTCTTTTCTTTCCGCGCTCTTCTTTTGGGTTCAGCCTGTCTCGGCTCAGAATTGGGCTGCCCAGGCACCACCGTACGGGCGCCCAGACGCGACGATCGATCTGCGAACCAAAGCAGGAACGCAACGAGTGAAGGGGGATTGGCGCTCCAGCGACGTGAAAATCATCGAGGTGGATGCGAAAGGACCAGGGCCGGATCTCAAGGCCTCCGGCGCTCCGGTCAAGACCTACGACTACACGCCCCACGCAGGTCCTGCCGATTTCGACGACTCTTGCTGGCCGGTAATCGATCCAACGGCTCTCGACGCGAGGCGCGGCAACGGAAAGGTCAGCTTCAATTGGTACCGCATCAACGTAACGCTACCCGAAAAAGTAGCAAACTTTTCCGTTTCTGGCTCGGCTGTTTCGTTCGAGATCGTCATTGATGACTACGCTGAAATCTGGGTCAACGGAAGTCTTGCGACCGTTTTAGGACAAAGCGGCGGCTCTGTGGTGAAAGGATGGAACGCACCAAACAAGGTCGTTCTCACTCGTAATGCCCAACCGGGTCAGAAATTTCAGATCGCGGTCTTCGGCTTTAATGGTCCCATTTCGCGAAGCCCGGAGAACTTCATCTGGGTTAAGTCAGCTACTCTGGACTTTTACAAGGCCGGATCCGGTTCCGGCGTTCAGCAAGTCGAAACGAAAATAATTCGTAAAGACCCCGCTCTCGACGAGCTCCTTCCCCCAGGGGCGAAGATCGAAAAGCTGGCCGCCGGATTCCTATTCACCGAGGGGCCTGTATGGGTTCGTGACGGCGGCTACCTGCTTTTTAGTGACCCGAACAACAACTTGATTTATCGCTGGTCCGAAGAAGACGGTGTCTCAATTTACCGAACGCATAGCGGCTACACGGGGATGGACATAGGAGAGTACAGCCAGCCAGGCTCTAATGGTCTGACTTTGGATGCGCAAGGGCGCCTCACGATCAATGAGCATGGGAACCGCCGGGTCACGAGACTTGAGAAAAACGGACAGCTGACAATTCTTGCTGACAAGTACCTGGGCAAGCGCCTCAACAGCCCAAATGATTTGGTGTACCGCTCGGACGGTGCTCTATACTTCACGGACCCCCCGTTTGGCCTGCCGACGTTCTTTGAAGATCCAAGGAAAGAACTCCCGTACAGCGGTGTCTTCTGCCTCGTCAGCGGCGATTTGAAGTTGGTTAGCACGGACCTCAGAGGCCCGAATGGACTGGCTTTTTCTCCTGATGAGAAATTTCTCTATGTAGACAATTGGGATGACAAACGAAAGGTCATCATGCGCTATGAAGTGCACTCAGATGGGACGCTCACAAATGGCTCCGTCTTCTTTGACGCGACCAATGAACTAGGCGAAGACGCTTGGGACGGCATGAAAGTCGATCAGCGCGGCAATTTATATCTCTCTGGACCGGACGGCCTTTGGATTCTCTCTCCGGAGGGCAAGCATCTTGGAACGATCGTCGGTCCTGAGCATCCACACAATCTTGCGTGGGGTGGGGAAGACCACAAGACGCTCTATCTAGCCGCTCAAACGGGCCTGTATCGCCTCTCGGTCAACGTCCCCGGAGCTGGCCTGCCTAAGTGACCTGGAGTGAGCGTTTTTGATAATCGGCGGAGGAGGGATTGAAGATGGCGACGACCA
>Ga0126381_100002716_pt1 | contig 19151 bp, 13 predicted proteins | sample PanSoiMetPlot_28_FD_96465 | JGI IMG/M metagenome (GOLD analysis project Ga0126381, IMG submission 96465) | Tropical forest soil microbial communities from Panama - MetaG Plot_28 | ecosystem: Environmental > Terrestrial > Soil > Tropical forest > Bulk soil | place: Panama | collected 2016-02-17
CGCGCAGCGCGGCGAACGGGATGACCACCTGGGCCATGGTCGCCTGCCCTGCCGACTCCGGCAGCAGGTCCGCCTTGATCAGCCGCTGCATGGCCTCGGCGAGCGCGTCATGCTGGCGCTGCTCGACGGTACGCAGGTCGCCGGGGCCCAGGTGCTTGCCGAGTGAGTCGAAGATCGCCTGCAGCGCCGCGGCGCAATGCGCGGTCAGGTCGCCGTTCAGCTTGCCCGCGCCGCCGAATGTCGTACCTAGCCGCAGGTGCCGATCCTCGAACCCGTCCTCGTCACCGTTCCCGCCGTTGCCGTCGTCGGGGTCGGGATGCTGGGCCTTCCACGTCTCGTAGATCGCCTGGGCGAGCACCGCCAGGTCTTCCAGCGGGCAGCCGCCCGCGGCTGCCTCCAGCAAGATCGCCGCGCCCTTGGCGACACCGGTTTTGCCGATCAGCCACTGCCTCGCCGACCCGTGCCCGTCCGGCTCGAAGCCCCGGGCCGCCGTGAACGCGGCAAGCACGCGCGCCTGCACCGCGGTCAGCCGCGCCTGCGCCCCGCGCAGCCCGGCCAGCACCTCGCCCTGCGCCTGGCAGCCCGCCACCGGCCAGTCAGCGGCCGCCAGGTGATCAAACGCGGCAGTCAGCATCGACAGCGCCTGCGCGGCGCTGGCCGGAACGTGTGCTGGCTGCATGAGGGATCACCTGCCTCGCGATCCAGGGGGACTGGCGGCGGACACACCCACGCTGCCATCTAGATTCTATCATCGTCGCTTCAGCAGCTCAATGCGAATTACATGATCAAATGTTCGATAATTCACCGCAATGAGTTGTGGCCGCGCCGCGGGTCCGACAGTGACAGGAGCTAGCCCTCGTTGCGCCAGCGGCGGTAGAGGTCCGTTAGGTCTTCGCGCATCTGCGGGTTGAGGTCATCTGGCGTCACCCGGCCCGCCAGCCGGATGGTCTCCCTGATCTGGGCGAGGTACTCGGTGCAGTGCGGGCAGCCCGCCAGGTGCTTCTCAAAGCGGCGGCGGGCCGAGCCGCGCAGCGCCCCTTCCAGGTAGTCGGTGACGAGCTCAACCACCTGCTGGCAGACAAGATCACGGCGGAAGGCCAGCTTCATCGTGACCCTCCATTCCCGTTCCCTAGTCGCGTCTCGAGCGCCTGCCGCAGCTTGCCGCGGCCGCGGTGCAGCAGCACCCGCTGATTGGCCTCGCTGATCGCCAGCACCGAGCAGACGTCGGCGCTGCTCATTCCCTCCACGTCGCGCAGCAGCACGACCTCACGTTGCCGGGCTGGCAGGTCGTCCATCGCCGTCCTGAGCAGGCCAGCGAGCTTACCCGCATCGAGCCGGTCCTCTGCCTCCTCGATCCAGTGGTCCGGCGGGGCCGACCACGCGCCGCCCTGGCCGAACCTCGACGCGTCCACCACGGGCCCGGCGTCCGCGACCGGGATGCTGCGCTGCTCCCTGGTGCCTGTCGTCCGCGCCCGGTTGACGAGGATGGTGAAGATCCAGGTCCGCAGCGACGACCTGCCCTCGAATGCCGCCAGGCCGCGCAGCACCGCCAGCCAGGTGTCCTGGACGACCTCCTCGGCCACCGCGCGGCTTGGCACGAACGAAAGGGCCAGGCGGAGCATGGAACCGTTGTAGCGCTCAACGAGAGCGACGAAGGCCTGCTCGTCGCCCGCGCGCAGTCGGCGCAGCAATTCCGCGTCGGATTCCATCGCTGGCAGCGTACCGCCATCGGCCAGGGCTGGCCGCGGAGCGCACACAATCAACCCCCCGCGGCCAGCACCGGCGGTCAGGATGCCGCTATTCCCTCACCGCCAACGGCTCCTGCCACGGTGACCGACCCGATCTTGGTAAGCGAGCCGGCGGTGCCGACCGCGTACTCGTCGACAATGCCCGCTCCACCGGTCTGGACGTACAGGAACCGGCCGTGCGCGGCGGAGGCCGCGTCGACGGTGCCGCCGTCGGTCGCGGTGTTACCCAGCGCCGACAAGCTGCCACCGACGCCAACGGTGTAACCGGAGACCGAGCCGCTTCCGGCGTTGGAGACGTAGAAGAACCGTCCGGCGCGCGCCACCCAGCAGGTCGCCGCCTGCCCGGTGAGCGCGACGTTCAGCAAGGAAAGCGAGCCGGTTCCTGACAGCGTGAACGTCGCGAGCGCGTTCGTCCCGGCCTCGGCGATCAGCACGTGCCCGTGCCGGTCGAAGCTGACCGCGAACGGCACGGCGCCCGGCTCGGAGTTCACCACCGGCGACGCGGACAGCGTGCCGTCCCGCCCAACGGAGAACACGTCGACGTCGCTGCCGTTCGCCTTCGTGGTGACCAGCAGAGCCGAACCGTCCGGGGTGAACGAGACCTGGCCCGGCGTGTTCGTGAACTGATTCGGCCCCGTCACCGGGGTCAGGTTGAGCCCGCGTTCCGACCCGGGGATGGGGGAAAGCTGGCCGCCGTCGACCCGGTAGCCGTTGACGGACCCGCCGCCAAGGGCATTCAGAACGTAGACATGGTTCCCGTGCACGGTCACGCTGACCGGGAACGTCCCGCCCGACGACACGACCTGGCGAAGCGCCAGCCGGTCGCCGTACACGGCGAAGACCGACACGGTGTCGCTGCCCGCGTTCACCGCGTACAGCAGCCCGTGTTCCCTGTCGTAGGTGAGAGACCCCTGCGAGGCCAGGTGATCCACTACCGAGCCGTCGAGAACCCCGCCGAGCCCTCCTGTGGGGTACGTGCCGGCGATCGACAGCGTTCCGTCGGGCGCCCGGTGATACGCCACCACCGCGTTGCCCGAGGTGTTGTCGGTCTGCACGAAGACGGCCTCACGGGCGCCCTGGAATTGAACGCGGTCAGTGGTGCTCGCGGACGCGGCCGGCGCGGCGAATGCCGCCACCGCGAGGGCTGCCGCCACCGCGGGCACCAGACTGAGTACCTTCACGAATTGCTCCTCCCTGGATGCGGGGACATTGGGCGCAGCGCTGCGCCCGTTCAGTCCCCCTGGGAGGGCTCCGCGTTACAGGTCAGGGGCAGACGGTGCCCGAACGCGGGGTCCGCAGCGACAGCAGGTACGAGTCCACGGTGTAGTCCACGCAGGCGTCGCCTTCCATGTACGACGTATGCCCCTCGCCATTCCAGCCGAGCAGCACCCCTGAAGCCAGGTCGCGAGACAGCGCGACGGCCCACTGGTATGGCGTGGCCGGGTCGTGCAGGTCACCGACGACGAGAATGGGCCGTGCCCGCGCGGCGTGTTGCGCGGCGCGTGCCGCGGCCTGCACCCGGACGACGGAAGGCGGCACAGGCCAGTAGGCACACGGCAGCGATCCCCACACGATCGCCGCGCCGAACAGCGGCGCCGCCCGCGCCGCCGCCGAGGCTGCCGCTTGCCACGCGGTCAGCGAACGCGGCCACGGCCGGTCGACGCAGTCCACCGACAGTTCCGCGTCGGACAGGTTGGTGTATGTCCCGTTCGGGCTGCGCTCCATCAGGGAGTCGGCCAGCTCGACGAGGATCGTGCCGTCACCTGAGAACGCGCTGGCCAGCGCGCTCTTAAGCAGCGGCCACTCCTGCCGCAGGTACAGCGCGGACGCGATGCCGGTGAGCAGCATGGCGCCGTTGGCCGGCTGACCGTCGGACAGGAGGTTGGACAGCGGATGCTGATTCGCGGCGGCGAGCAGGCCCGCCACCTTGGCGACCGGCCCGCCTGCCGCCGAGATGGAGGGCTCACTGAGCGGGCACCCGGACTGGCCCGCGCACCAGTTCGCGAACTGCGCGAACGCTGACTCGAACCCCTGCGCCTGCGTCACGTCGACCTGCAGCCCCGACAGCGTGGGATCGACGGCACCGTCAAGCACCAGGGCGCGAACCCGGGACGGGAACTGTTGCGCATAAGAGGCGCCAAGCACCGTTCCGTATGACTTGCCGAGATATGTGAGGGAGGGTTCGCCTAGTGCGGCGCGCAGCACATCCATGTCCTTAGCCGCATTGACAGTGCCGAGGTACGGCAGCAAGTCGGCGTTGAGATGCTCGCACGAAGACGCGTACAGCTTGCTCTCCGACACCACGGTCGCCAGTTCGGCGGCGGTGGCCGGCGCGTCGTCGGTCGCGAAGTACTTGTCGAGCTGCGGTCCGGTCAGGCAGCGCACCGCGGGCTCGCTGCCGCCGACACCACGCGGGTCGAAACCGACGATGTCGAACCGGCCGAGGATGCCCGGCGTGAACTCGCCGTGGGCGGAGAGCGCGTATTCCACACCGGAACCGCCCGGGCCGCCTGGATTGATGACCAGTGCCCCGATGGGGCCAGGCGGCTCGGCAGCGGCCAGCCTGACCACGGGAAGCGAGAACCTGCGCCAGGCGGGCCTGGCGTAGTCGAACGGGACGAGCAGCCGCGCGCACTGGAAGTTCTTGTCACACGGCTGCCAGTCGAGGCGCTGCGCGTAGTACTGGCGCACCGTGGTGGGAGCGGGGCCGAGCGCCGCGGGCGGCATGACGGCCGACCCTGACGTCGCGGACGACGCTGATGACGCTGAGGCGGGCGCTGAGGCGGGCGTGGAGACCGAGCCGCCGCCCGAGGTGCAGCCGGCCGCCGCCAGGACTGTCGCCACAGCGAGAACGGTGAACAGCACGAGGACCGCGCGGGTCGCTGCCGCTGTCAGTCGGTGAAGGCCCGGCATCTCGCCAATCTATTCAGCCGCGCCCTGCTCGCGGGGCGTCTTCCCCTTGCCGTGCATCGACTCGTAAGCCTTCCGTGAGCCGCAGACACTCGCCCGCGAGCACGCGCAGGTGCGCCCGTCAGCGGTCAGCTTGACGACCACGGTGTCCGAGGGCACGTTGTGCCCCACGACTGTGCCCGTTCCTTCCGGCGTCTCGACATGCGCGCCCGTGCGCGGCGCTTCCTTCTTGAAGTCCTGGTAGAGCGGATGCTCGTACTTCAGGCAGCACATCAGCCGGCCGCAGGCGCCGGCGATGCGCAGCGGGTTCACCGGAAGATCCTGGTCCTTCGCCATCCGCACCGACACGGGCTCGAAGTCCTTGAGGAACGTGGCACAGCACAGGTCCCTGCCGCACGGGCCGATGCCGCCTTGCAGCCGCGCCTCGTCGCGCGGGCCGATCTGCCGCAGTTCCACCCGCGCCCGCAACCGGGCGGCCAGGTCGCGGACCAGGGCCCGGAAGTCAACCCGATGCGGCGCGCTGAAATAGACGGTGAACACGTTCGCCGGCGACACGTAGTCGACGGCGGTGATCTTCATCGGCAGTTCGTGCTCGCGGATCAGGCGCTTGGCGGCTAGCCGGCCTTCCGCGCGGCGGCGCCGGTTCTCCTCGTCCCTGATGAGGTCGTCCTCGCCGGCCAGGCCGGCGCACACGGGAAGACCGCCGACCTCGTCCGTCACCCACTGCGGCGCCCACACGCACTCGGCCACCTCCGGGCCGCCATCGGTGGGCACGAGCACCTTGTCGCCGATCTTCGGCTGGTACTCGCCAGGATCAAGGTAGTAAAGCCGGCCATACCGCTCGAAGCTCACCGCCATCATCATGCCCACCGGTCAAGAGTAAGCGTCCAGCATGCCGATTGCGTATTTAGCCCGGATAGGTTCCGCCCCGAGCAGGCCGATGAGGCCGTCGGCGCAGATGGCCTCACTAGATGAGGCCGCTGGCGCCAACGACCCAACCGCCCTTCGGTGCCAAGGTCAGGACCCGGCCGCCTGAGACAGCGAGATTGTCATCTCCTCGACGGCGAGCAGCGCGGCGACGTTGAGCGTGAGGCGCTCCCGGCAGCGCATAATCGCCTGGATGGCACGGAACGTGGCTTCCGGCGCCGAGGAGGCAGCCAGCCGCCGCAGGTCGTCAGCGCGGTCGGCGTTCGCGATTTCCACGTCCGCGCCGAATTGCAGCATCAGCACGTCACGGTAGAAGGCCGCCAGGTCGAGCAGCGCGCCGTCCAGGGTGTCGCGCTTGACCCGGGTGGCACGCGACCTTTGGCGGTCTTCCAGGTCCTTGAGAGCGCCGGCCATGCCGCGCATCGCCTTCGCCACGCCCTTGCCTGTCGAGCCTTCGCCGTAGGCCCGTCGCAGCGCCTCCCGTTCCGGCTCGTCTAGCTGCTCGGTCACCGCCTTGGCCTCGTCTTCGGCGGTCTTGACCAGCGCGGCGGCCGCGGCGAGGGCGGGGCCGAGCGCGGTCGCCTGGGCCGGGACCTTCAGCACTGCTGCGCGGCGTGCGGCGGCGTCCGGGTCGGTGGCAAGCCGCCGCGCCCGGCCGATGTGGCCCTGCGCGGCGCGGGCGGCCGCGAGCGCCGCGGAGTGCTCGATCCCGTCGCGTTCGGCGAGCATCGCGGCCACCGCCTCGGACGGCGGGACCCGCAGGGTCATCACCCGGCACCTGGACCTGATCGTGGTCACAAGATCCTCGGCGCTCGGCGCGCAAAGCAGCCACACCGTGCGCGGCGCGGGTTCCTCGATGGCTTTGAGCAGTGCGTTGGCGGCCTGTTCCGTGCAGCGGTCCGCGTCTTCGAACAGCACGACGAGCCAGCGCCCTCCCGACGGCGCGCCAGCCGCGCGCAGCACCAGGTCCCTAGTCTGCCTTACGCCGTAAGAAAGACCTTCCGGGCGGACGAGCAGCAGGTCGGCGTGGGTTCCCGCGCGAACCTGGCGGCAACTCGGGCACTCGCCGCAGCCGCCATAGGGGCACAGGAGCGCGGCCGCGAACGCGCGCGCGGCGACCGAACGCCCAGAGCCAGGCGGCCCGGTGAACAGCCACGCGTGCGTCATGCCCCCCGCGACAGCATCCTGCAGCTGGGAAACTACGGCTTGCTGACCGACGAGTTCGTCGAAGACGCTCACATAACGTCCCTGATGGCCGGGAACGAGCCGGTGTTCGCCTCGGCCACGTGCGGCACCGGGTCGGGCAGGATCTCCCTGACGCGGTCCTTGATCTCCTGGCTGATCTCCTCTGGCGGCCTGGTCGCGTCGAGGATGAGGTACCGGGACGGCTCCGCGCGGGCAAGCGAGAGGAATCCCGCGCGCACTCGCCGGTGGAAGTCGAGTGGCTCAGCCTCGAGCCGGTCCGCCGACCTGGCCCGCCGTCCGAGGCCCGCCTCGGGCGGCATGTCAAGCAGGATGGTCAGGTCCGGGATGCGGCCGCCGGTCGCCCAGCTGTTCAGCCGCGCGATCTCGGGAGGGCGCAGCCCGCGGCCGGTGCCCTGGTAGGCCAGGGACGAATCGATGTAGCGGTCTGTGACCACGATCGCGCCGCGAGCCAGCGCCGGCTCGATGACGGAGCACACGTGCTCGGCGCGGTCGGCCGCGTACATGAGCGCCTCGGCGTGCGGCGACATCCCTGTATGCGCGGTGTCGAGCAGCAGGGCGCGCAGCCGCATGCCGATCTTCGTCGCGCCCGGCTCGTGGGTGGTGACGACGTCGTAGCCCTGCTCGCGAAGCCAGATCGCGATCAGCCTGGCCTGGGTAGTCTTGCCCGCGCCCTCGCCGCCTTCGAAGGCGAGGAAAAGCCCGGACGACGTCCGCGGCGGCGTGTGACCGTTCGCGCTGGCGACCACTGGCACGGCCTTGAACTCCTCGCCGCGGATCGCCGTCACCAGGTCCTCGCGAAGCGGCACGCCCTTGCGGTCGTCCATTCGCCGGTACGAGCTCACGCCGACCAGCGCGACCAGCGCCGCGGCCAGCACCATCACCACGTTCTGCCCGGCCGAATAGTAGGTGACGTGCCCGATCGTCACGTCACCAGAGCCGGTGACGGCCGCGATCGCCTTGGTGAAGCCGGCCGACAGGAACGGCACGATCGCGATGACCATGAGCAGGATCACCTGGATCGTCGACTGGAAGAACGAGAACACCCGGCCGCGGGTGTCGTCGTCGACCTCGAGCCCGACGATCGTGAAGCCGGTCGGGTAGGCGATGCCGGACAGCAGCCCGAGCAGGAAAACCATGAGCACCACGAAGATCAGGTTCGGCACCAGGCCGATGAGCGCGAGCGGCACCGCGGCCGCGGTCAGCGACAACCCGAACAGCCGCCGCCGGCTGAAGTCGCCGAACAGCCGCGTGCCGAATCCCATGCCGAGCGCCATCCCGATGAAGATCACCGCGAAGACGACACCCCATCCGGCGCTGCCGCCGTGCAGCGTCTCCGAGATGTAGGAGTAGCCGAGCCCGACTACCACCCCGGCCGCTGAGAACGCGCCGAGCATCCCGATCACAAGCCCGCTGACGACCGGCGTCTTGCCGATGAACTTCCAGCCTTCCCAGATGGACTTGAGCGTGGACGGCACGGAGATCTCGCCGCTCGTCCGCTTCCCGATCTGGCGCAGGAAGTAGACCGTGAGCGCGGAGACGAAGTAGGTTCCCGCGTTGAAGTACAGCGCCAGGTCCACGTTGTTGGTGTGGAACAGCGGCGTGACCCGGCTCAGCCCCTCGCTGACCAGGGCGAGCACGCTGAACAGGCCCGCCGCGAGCGGCGCGGTGCCCCACGTGGTGAGCTGGGTCAGCTGGTTCGCGCGCTCCAGCTTGTCCTTGGGCACCAGGTTGGGCAGCGTGGCCGCGCACGCCGGGTTCCAGAACTGCGACGTCACCCCGGCCAGGAACTTCGCGATGAAGATCCAGGTCAGGTTCGGGAACAGCGGGATCGACACGAACAGCAGGCCGCGGATCACGTCGCCGATGATCATCGTTGTCCGGCGGTCGAGCCGGTCGGCGAGAGCGCCCGCGATCGGGCCGAGCAGCAGCGCGGGCAGCAGCGTGACCAGGAAGACGCCGCCGACGGCCGAGCTCTTGGCCACCCCGCTGCCCGATGTGAGCGTCGGCGCCAGCGCGGTCAGCGCGACGATACTCAGCCAGTCACCCAGGCTGGACAGGGACAACGCGACCCACAGCGCGCGGAAGGGCTTGATGGACAGCACTCCGTCCCCTGAGCGGGTGCGCCTGGCTCGTCGGCCCGGCGGCCCGTCCCCAGGGTTGTCACTGCGGGGCGCGGCACGGAAGTTCACGGCGTAAGGCTATCGACAGAGGACCGGATCCCTGATCAGGACTGCATGATCGTGATTTTACTTGCCTTGGGTTTCGGCTTTCTTTCGCGGAGAGGCAGGCTTCTTGGCAGCTGTCTTTTTCGCGGCGGTCGTGGTCTTGGCGGTCGTTTTGGCCGTCTTGGCAGGCGCCTTAGCGGGCGCCTTGCGCGTACGCGGAGACGGCGCGGCGGCCCGCCGGTCGGCGAGCAGTTCGGCCGCACGCTGCGGGGTCAGCGTCGCCACCTCGTCGCCCTTGCGGAGCGTGGCGTTGAACTCCCCGTCGGTCACATACGGGCCGAACCTGCCGTCCTTGACGAGCATCGGCTTGCCGGTCGCCGGGTCAGCGCCGAGTTCGCGCAGCGGCGGAGCCGCGGAGCGAGCGCCGCCGCCGCGGGTCTTCGGCTGCGCGAGCAGGTCCTTGGCCTCGGCCAGCGTGACCGTGAACATCTCCTCTTCGGTCTTCAGCGACCGGCTTTCCGAGCCGCGCTTGACGTACGGCCCGTAACGGCCGTTCTGCACGGTGACCTGCTCGCCGTCGAGTTCGCCGAGCATCCGCGGCAGGCTGAGCAGCTTCAGCGCGTCCTCGAGCGTCACGGTGTCCAGCGACATGGACTTCAGCAGCGAACCTGTCCTCGGCTTGTCCTTGGAGTCCTCGGGGAGCAGTTCGGTCACGTAAGGGCCGAACCGCCCGGCCTTGGCCACGATGGCGTGACCAGTACCGGGGTCCGTGCCGAGTAGCGACTCTCCGTTCGGCTGGCTGAGAAGTTCTTCCGCCTTTTCCGGAGTCAGCTCGTCGGGAGCCATGTCCGCGGGTACGTTCGCGCGCTCGCCGTCGCGCTCCAGGTACGGGCCGTACCTGCCGACCCGCACCACGATGTCCGTGCCGGCCAGCGGGAAGGAGCTGACATCCCGTGCGTCGATGTCTCCGATGTTGCTGACAAGTGCTTTCAAACCGCGATCAGATTTCCCGGAACGTTCCTGGCCTTCTGCCTCGGCTCCATTGCTCTCGTCGCCACCGTCGCCACCGTCGCCGACACTGCCACCGTCGCCGAAGTAGAAGCGGCGCAGCCACGGCACGCGCTCGGCCTCGCCGCGGGCGATCTCGTCGAGCGCGTCCTCCATCCGGGCGGTGAACTCGTAGTCAACGAGCTGGCCGAAGTGCCGTTCGAGCAGTGTGACCACCGCGAACGCCAGGAACGCGGGGACGAGCGCGGTGCCCTTCTTGAACACGTAACCGCGGTCGAGGATCGTGCTGATGATCGACGCGTAGGTCGAAGGCCGGCCGATCTCCCTGTCCTCGAGCTCCTTGACCAGGCTGGCCTCGGTGTAACGGGCAGGCGCCCTGGTCGCGTGCTCGGCCGGACCGAGGCTGAGCGCGGTGAGCGGGTCATTCTCGGCCAGCGGCGGCAGGCGGCGCTCCTGGTCGTCCCTGTCGGCGCTCTGGTCGTCGGTGGACTCGACGTAGGCCTTGAGGAAGCCGTAGAAGTTGATGACCTTTCCTGACGCGCCGAATTCGGCGCGCTCGCGCTCGGTGCTCGTCCCGGCCACCTTGACCGACACGGACTCGCCGGTCGCGTCCTTCATCTGGCAGGCGACGGTGCGCTTCCAGACGAGGTCGTAAAGGCGAAGCTCGTCGGCCTTAATGCCGGTGGCGGCCACCTGCTGCGGGGTGCGGAAGCGGTCGCCGGCGGGGCGGATCGCCTCGTGCGCCTCCTGGGCGTTCTTGACCTTGCTCGTGTAGGTGCGCGGCGCGTCAGGCACGTACTCGGCGCCGTAGAGCTCGCGCGCCTGCTGCCGTGCGGCGTCGATCGCGGTCTGCGACAGCGTGATCGAGTCGGTGCGCATGTAGGTGATGTAGCCGTTCTCGTACAGCCGCTGCGCCACCGACATCGTGTACTTCGCGGAGAAGCCGAGCTTGCGCGAGGCCTCCTGCTGCAGCGTCGTGGTGCGGAACGGCGGGTACGGGGAGCGGCGGTACGGTTTGCGCTCGACGCTCGACACCGTGAAGTCGGCGTCGGCAAGCCGGCCCGCCAGCGCTGCCGCGGCCTCGCCGTCGAGGTGCAGAACGGACAGCCCGGCGGGGTCGCGAGTGTCGCGCAGTTCGCCTTGCGGCGTGAAGTCGCGGCCCTGGGCGACTCGCCTGCCGTTGACGGTCTGCAAAGTCGCGGTAAAGCTCGTCGGGATGTCAGGCAGCCGTTCCTTGCCGTGCTCGGCGGTCGCGAACTCCGCCTCGAGGTCCCAGTAGCTCGCCGAGCGGAACGCGATCCGCTCCCGCTCGCGGTCCACGATCAGCCTCGTGGCGACGGACTGCACCCGCCCCGCCGAAAGCCGCGGCATGACCTTCTTCCACAGCACCGGCGAGACCTCGTAGCCGTAGAGCCGGTCGAGCACCCGCCTGGTCTGGTAGGCGTCCACCTTGCCGTGGTCGAGCTCGCCCGGGTTCGCGACGGCTCGCGCGATCGCCTCTGGCGTGATCTCGTGGAAAACCATCCGCCGCGCGGGCACCCTCGGCTTGAGTTCCTCGAGCAGGTGCCAGGCGATCGCCTCGCCCTCGCGGTCCTCGTCAGTGGCGAGCAGGAGTTCGTCGGCGTCCTTGAGCAGGGTCTTGAGCTTGGAAACCTGCTGTTTCTTGTCGCTGGGCACGACATAGAGCGCGGCGAAGTCGTTGTCGACGTCCACGCCGAGCCGGGCCCAGGGCTCCGAGCGGTACTTCTGCGGGATCTCCGCCGCCTTATCCGGCATGTCGCGGATGTGGCCGATGCTGGATTCGACCACGTATCCCCTGCCGAGGTAACCGGCGATGGTACGCGCTTTCGCCGGCGACTCCACGATCACCAGTCGGGTGCCGTGGCCGTTCGCCGTCGGTGCGCTGTCGGAGGCCGCGCCCTTGCCCGCGGCCTTACTTCTTGCTGGCACGCTCTATCCCAACCTCACATCCGCGCCATGGCGTAACTCGCGGTCTATCTCGCGGCCCGTCGCGCCGCCCGGCGACTTCTCAGTCACGCGGCCGGCGCGACGCTCGCCGCAAGTACCATACGCGGCGCGACCCCATAATGCCCGTCCCTGCCGTTATCCCGTCAACCGTCGACGGAGTCCAGACTGTTCCCGGCCAGCGTTCCCACCGCCCTCGGCTTGTTGCCCGACACGGCTTGATTACCCCGTCCGCTGGAGCACAATAAGAGGCAATGGCCGAGTATGACTACCTCGTCTTGTACCTGCCACGCGGAACGTCGCGCGACGCCGCGCGGCGCATACTCGCGGACCACGCGGAGTATGGCGAGTGGGAACTGGCCAGGCTCCGGCTTAACGCGGACGGCAGCAGGAAGGCTACCCTTCGCCGCCGAATAATACGCGCCGTACGGACATTCTGACGAGAGCGGCGGCCGGCCTGGGCGCGGCGCGCCGTAGGAGAACGGGAAAAATAGGCTGGCGTGCGTGCCCCGAGCGAAGGTCGCTCGGCTGGCCTAAGCCGGCCCCCGTGGTCGGCTTCAGCCTGCCGAGGAGTCAACCCGCGCTGCGGACCCGATCTCTGCGTGACCGCGGCGGCGCAGCGTGGCGGCCGCGCGACGGCGGCGGGGTGGCTGCCCGTTCGTGCGCGGCATGGTGTCGAGGTCCTCGCTCATCGGCCCGCGGCGGGCACGCGGGCGCTGCGCCTGACACGTCCGCGCCGCCGGCGCGGCCGAACGAGAAAGGCAGGGTCTTGACGGTCCACCGCGCGGTGCGCTGAGCCCACGAACGCATTGCTGCTCCTTGCTTCAAGTCAGGGGTTTACGGCACCGGCGAGGCCCCGCGCGGGTGCCGGTCCTCGTCGCATGCCGGAATCAGGCAATAACTTTCCGTAGTCAATCAAGACGGTACGCGACCCATATGCCGCACACGTACCGGAACTTCATGGCTGCAGTGCGTAACGTTAGCGTCCGGGGGTGGGGCATGCGCAAGTAGCCGAGTTAATGAGTTATTGGATCGATACCGCCCTTAGCATTCGCCCAGAAAACGATCTAGAACGCGCGTGCCAAAGCGCAGAGCGTCCACCGGCACCAGCTCGTTGATACCGTGGAACATTCCGGAAAAGTCCACATTTGGCGGCAGTTTAAGCGGGCTGAACCCGAAGCACCTTATGCCCAGCTTGCTGAACCACTTCGCGTCGGTCCCGGCGGACAGGCAGTACGGCACCACAGAGGCCTGCGGATCTTCGGCCAGCAGGGCGGCGGACATCGCCTCGTACAGCGCTCCGTCCGCAGTGGTTTCCACCGCTATGTCGTGGTGAATAAACTCACGCCGCACAGCGCCGCCGAGCAGCCGGTCGAATTCGGCGAAGAACTCTTCCTCGAAGCCGGGGAGGAACCGCCCGTCAATATCCGCGCTCGCCGACTGCGGTATGACATTTACCTTATATCCGGCCTTGAGCCCAGTCGGGTTCGCGGTATTCCGCACGGCCGCGCCCATCATGCGGCCCATCGGGCCGAGCTTCCCGATGACGGATCCTGGGTCCTGCGGGTCGAAGTCGACGCCGAGCGCGGTCCCGGCCGCCTCAAGGAAGGCCCGCGCCGACTCGGGCAGGCGTACCGGCCACTCGTGCCGCCCGATCCGCGCGACCGCCTCGGCCAGCTCGGTGACGGCGTTGTCGCCGTGGATCATCGACCCGTGCCCGGCCGTGCCCGTCGCGGTCAGCCGCATCCAGGCAAGCCCCTTCTCCGCGGTTTGCACCGCGTACATCCGCTGGTCCCCGACGGTCACGCTGAACCCGCCGACCTCGCCGATCGCCTCGCTGACCCCTTCGAACAGTTCAGGGTGCTCGTGCGTCAGGAATCCCGCGCCCCAGGTGCCGCCCGCCTCCTCGTCCGCCGTGAACGCGAGCACGACGTCGCGACTGGGCCTGCGCCCTTCGCGCAGCCGCTGCCTGATGACCGCGAGCACGATGGCGTCCATATCCTTCATGTCGACGGCGCCACGCCCCCAGACGCAGCCGTCCGCGATCTCCCCGCCGAAGGGATCTCGCCGCCAGTCGGCCGCGTTGGCCGGAACAACGTCCAAGTGGCCGTGGATGAGCAGCGCGGGCCTGTTCGGATCCTCCCCGGCGACCCGCGTGACGAGACTGGTTCGCTTGGGATGCGACTCGAACATCAGCGGCTCGAGCCCCACCTCGCTGAGGAGCCCCGCCACGTACTCCGCGGCCACGCGCTCCCCCGGTCCGCTGTGATCGCCGGGATTGGTCGTGTCGATCCTGATCAGGTCCCGGCAGATGCCAACGACCTCTTCTTCGGCGCTCGCTACGGCGTTGTTCGCGTGGCCGGCGCGGTCGGGACCCTTGGCGTCCCCGGCGTGTTCGGCGTTCTCGGCGGCCGCCTGACCTGCTGCGGCGGCACGGGGCGGGTTCTCGGTCATCGCTCTATCGTCGCACCGGACCCGTGGGCGGAATCTGGGGACGGCTGGCTTCGCTAAGTCGCGCCAGGTTTGCTACCCTAGCTCAGCCGATGTGAACAACATCGCCGGTCCGGGTGGCGGAATAGGCAGACGCGCTAGCTTGAGGTGCTAGTGCCCGTCAAGGGCATGGGGGTTCAAGTCCCCCCTCGGACACACGTACAAGTCCCTGACCTGCGGTTATGTGCTTCTCGGCACAATCAGGTCAGCAAAGCCGCAGGTCACAGCCATGGGGGTTCAAGTCCCTCTCAGACACCAGCTCTTTGCCCATGCCGCGATGACCCCTGTTCCGCGGGCCGCCGACGGGTGAGAGCCCTAGTCGGTGGCGGGCGCGCCGGTGAGTTCGGCTTGCGGAGCGCTGTCCAGGTAGGCGGCGCGGGCTTCGGGTTTGCTCATCGCAAGCGAGCCTGCGATCCATGCCCGGTCCTCTCGGGCCGTCTTGCCCTCGATGAGGGTGAAAGGCCGGCCGAGGGGCCGGACCGCGGTGCCGGCTGGGTCGCTGTCGTAGGGATAGCCGCCCCAGGTGGATGCTTCAGTTGTGGTCGGGTGGCACCAGAAGGCGTCCATGACCTGGTGAACAACAGGCCGGATGTCGTCGTCCAGGCGGGTGATCGCGACGCCTGGGTCCGTGAGCGCCGCGCAGAACGCGAACAGGGTCGCCCGGTAGAGCCCGAGTCCCCACTTCGCGGCAGCCTCGTTAGTCGCGGAGAGGAGAACCGGCTGGACGTGGCCCGCGCGGTCGCGTTCGTACCGGGAGACGATGCCGTGGTCGGCCATGCAGAAGGTCTCCATGATGAACGGCGCGTCCGGTACCCGCAGATCGAGGCCGTCGCCGGTAGCGGTGTTGTACATGTACGCGGCGATCCGGGCCGGATCGGTCCAGCCGGTCGCCGGGCGAGGCTCGTGGCCCCACAGCAGCGCGTAGGGCCGGCTCATGCCCGCTGCTTCGCAGACGTGAATCAGCGAGCCGATCATGCGGCCGGTCCAGCCGACATCGACCAGCCCGGTGCCGGGCCCGGCCAGCGCGTGCTCGCGGGCGTAATCGGCGAGCAGGCGCGGCGCCAAGCCGATGCGCTGCCCGGCTTCGCGTGTCACGTCCGGGGTGTCGACGAACCGGCGCAGGGCTTCGGCCTGGCCGCGCTGGTCGGCGCGCTCCTCCGGATCCAGGGAAACGCCCGCGGCGATCAGGACAGGCCTGAATTCCTCGAACGACAGCCCAAGGCGAACGCACACGTCGGCCGCGTTCGATTTCATGAAACTGTTGAACAACCAGGGAGCCGCAGACAGGCGATCTGGCTGCGTAGCGGCAAGGCTCCACGTCAGACGGCTCGCGTACACGTACTCCAAGTCCAGACAGACGCCAAGCGGCGCACTGAGGATCCGCGTCAGCTCATAGAAAATCTGGCCATCCCGGGACAGGAACCGCAATCGCTTGAGACCGCGGGAACGCGCTTGGCGAAGCATCCACAGAACGCACCCGATCAGGGCCGGTGCCGCCACCCCGGCGGCCACGTCCCGGATCGCCGCCTCACCCTCCGAGTTGATCGATGTCGCCGCCCGAGCGGCTTGACTCGCGCGGGCGAACCTGGCGGCAAGATCATCGGAGCGAGCGGAATGCGCGAGCATGATTTCCTCGAAGCGGGTCAGCGGCATCCTCACCACTCCCTCAGCACGACCGCGATCCTTTCCCGTGACGGGATGCCCCGTCGACCGGGGAGCTGACGCGGGTAAAGCCCGGCCACAGTCAGCGCTCAGCGCTCATCCTCCCGGTTTGGGTTCGTCCGGCTGGAACGTCAGCAAAGGCCCCAGGCCAACCTCGCGGGGCACCTTGATGCCCAAGGCGAGGGTGAGCATGTAGAGAAGAGCGATACGCAGGTCCTGCTCGACATCAACGTCATCCGGCGGCGGGTCCACGTCCAGACCTGCCAGGCGCATCGAGGGGAGGAAACGGTCGGGATCAGTCCCCCCACGGTCGTACGCCATCAGCGGCTCAAATGACGTCACTTCCGCCCCGTCAGCGTAAAAGTAGAAGTAGTCGGCGTTCACGCCCATCTCGAACCGGGCAACCTCGGTGCCGGCTGAGAGTTCCAGCGCCGGTCCCTCCAGGTCAACGGGACTGTAGTTGATCGCGAATGCCCAGCTGCCGGCTTTCCCGACTCGAATCCACGGGTAGTTAGGTGTCTGATGGGCGACCTCAGCGGTTAGTTCCACAGCAGCCGCCGGATCCCCCGCCAACGCCTCGATGAGCAGTTCAGGCGTGGCCGCGCGGGCGAAAAGCAGGCCCGCGAACTCGTACTCTTCGGTGACCCAGTCCCAGCCGGGCGTCCCCAGCCCGTCGTCAAGTTCGGTCAACGCAACCTCCTCCGCCCGATCTTGCCATCGGGCGCCCGCGCGTCACCAGGGAACACGCGGGCACCCGAGATGAGCAGTCGGCTATGAGGTGACCGCAACCCAGAACGGATCTCGGTCGATCAGGCGGTCCGAATTGATGAGGCCCTGGTAAGCCTTCTGGCCTAGGTCTACGTTCAGCGTGATGGGGATGTGGCCCCGGACACACTTGTCATGAGGGCTGAACGTACCGGTGACCACGACGTTATTCCACAGCCTGGCCGGGTCGTCTCCTGCGTCGCTGGTTTGCTCCGCCTTGACCTGCGCGCACTGGGCGCCGCTGGCTACAGGATCGGGGGGCATGGCGCCGCTCTCGTAAGTCGCGGCGAACGGGAACTCGTCGCAGCTGTCCTTCATCGTCACCGAGCCCGCATGCCACAAGGGGCCCGGCTTCCACTGCCTCCTGCAGATCACTTTCCGGTTGTCATCGGGAGTGCCCTCCTTGGGGTTTCTCAACCGCCTCAGCGGATTCTTGCCCTTCAGTCCCCAGTGCCCGTCCAGGTTCTTCTGCGCCCACGCGATCATCGCCGCCGCCGCGCCGTAGGTACCGCGGGAGATGTCCAGCGTCGGGATGAACATGGGAACGATGCATCCGGTCCCGGTCAGCGCCAGGCCATTGTCGCACCGGTACTTCCACGGTGAGTTCCACCTGGCGATGCTGAGCGGGATGAACCCGGGCGAGTCATAGACGAGGGAGTAGTGGGTGGGTGTTTCGATCTTGGCATTCGTGCCGACGTTGGTCGAGTAGCTGACCGACCCCTTGAGGCCGGTCTTCAAGACCCCGGTGAGGTGGGCGTGGGCCGTGCAGTCAGCGCCGCAGGAGGCGGACAGGTGGGCGGTGATTGGCGCGGTCTCCCCTGCCGGGATGGTAGCGACCACCTCATCTTCCTCCGCCCACCTGGCGCTGTTGGACACCAAGGCGATGTACTGGAAGAAGAAGACTTCGTTGGTGCCGATCGGCGTCGTGCCCTTGAAGAAGGTGAACGTGATCGACTCCAGCCAGCATTCATGCGTCCGGTTGAACGAATTGATCTTGGGGATACACGGGGGCAGCTTGGAAGCTGGCTTGTCTGCTCGTTGCAAGGCCGACGCCGGGCTTACCCTCATGATCGTCGTGACCGCCGATCCTGCTGCTAGCTGACTGGCCGCACTAGCCGGCAGTGCGGCCGTAAGCGTGGCGGTCGCGGTGAAGAGGGCCACAGCGGCGGATGCGATAAACGTTGTACGCGAATGTCTCAGTTGGGTGCTTGTCAAAGACATGTCCCTTCATGCGGGGCCGGAAGTCTCCTGAGGCTTCCTGGGCGGCCCGTGACTTCTGTGCGAATGGTGAAACCGGTTGCGCGTTGGCCTCAGTACCATTTGCCTTTAGGTCATGCGGTGTCGTGCTCGCTGCCACGGTAGGAAGATGCGGGCTCTCCATATCGCACACGGCGTGCGAACGTTTGCGACTGCCCTGGTTACGATGGTGGAAGGGACAGGAGGATCCGCAGCATGGACGACGGTGAGCTCGGCCGCCGGATCGCCTACTGGCGGGATCGGCGGGGGATGACCCAGCAGTTGTTCGCAGATCGAGTCGGGCGTTCCAAAAGCTGGGTGGAAAAGGTTGAGGCCGGAACCCGCAGTGCAGACCGGCTCTCAGTGATCGAGATCATCTGCGAGGTCTTGCGCGTCGACCTGCCTGCCCTGATCGGCTGGGAACTGCTGCGTGACACTGAGCAGTGTCAGGACAATGCGGAAGTTGAAGCGATACGAACCGCGCTGGAGCGGTACGACGGTCTTGCCGCGAATCCGGCCGATTCTCCTGGCGAGCCGCCAGCACTACAGCTGCTCCGGCGACAAATAGATTACCTTTGGCGAGCGTTCGAGGCGGCAGACTACAAAGTCGTTGGCCGGACATTGCCTGTAGTTTTGCGTGACAGCCAGCGCGCACATGCCGCCTACAGGGAAATCTCGTCAGCGGAAGTGCTTGCCGAGGCTTATCAGATCACAGCCTCAACTGCCCGCAAACTGGGCGAGTTCGATCTTGCGTGGGTGGCGGCCGATCGCGGAATGCCAATCGCTGAAGAAGCAGGCAACCGGCTATTGATCGCCACCGGGGCGTTCCGTGTTGCGAACGCGCTCCTGGCCATGGGACGGGTTAGCGCGGCTTACGACCTCAATGCGTCTCTCGCGGACAGGTTCGAGCCGGCCCTCAGAACCCCTGCTGATCTGTCGTGTACGGGACGCTGCTCCTTCAGGCCGCAATAGCAGGCGCGCGCAAGGGGGACAATCGTTCAGCCCGGGATCTGATCCGCGAAGCTCATACGGTCGCCGAGCGGGTCGGCCCTGATAGGAACGATTACCA
>Ga0126381_100002717_pt1 | contig 19150 bp, 13 predicted proteins | sample PanSoiMetPlot_28_FD_96465 | JGI IMG/M metagenome (GOLD analysis project Ga0126381, IMG submission 96465) | Tropical forest soil microbial communities from Panama - MetaG Plot_28 | ecosystem: Environmental > Terrestrial > Soil > Tropical forest > Bulk soil | place: Panama | collected 2016-02-17
AATGTGAGTACGCTGCCGAGAGCTCCAACGATCTGAGGAAAATAACCCTGCTGCAGCCCTGATTGTGCACGTGAAACAACACCGAGCGGGATGCTCACTACGAACCAGTAAAACAATATTAGAAATGCCCTTGCCCCTTCGGTCGCAACTGATGCGGACTTCACATTGAATAGCCGTGTCCAAGGTAAGAATGGATAGGAAATCGCTCCAACAGCCGCGAGCACCAAAGCAATTACCACCATCATCACGAAGGCGCTTGAAACGTACTCCCTAGCCGATTTCTGGTCATCTCTTCCATATGCATCTGAAACAGCGTTTACAAGCCCGTTTCCAATGCCGAGATCCGCGAAGCTCATCATTCCGATGATTGAAATCAGCACCATCCAGAGACCGTAGCGTTCCGCGCCCAGGTAATGAAAGGTGAGAGGCACAGTTACCAATGAAGCGAGTACAGCAATGGCCCTTGCTCCACCAGCGGAGACCGTCGTCATCGCCGCTCGCCGCAGCCGCTCTTTTGAGCGTCCAGCTTCTGTCGATGTATCGAATGGACGAAAATGGAAAACTGGGAGAGCGGATTTTATCTTCTTAAGCAGCTTGTTCACAGGGTCCATTCGGTAAAGCCCTTGCCCGGCCAGAGAATGTCCTCCGGTATCTGGTGGAATTGCGGGAGACAGTGTGCGGCACGCGCACTGGGTTTCCATCGAAACGCGTCCTCGTACAGAAGGCTTGGCTGCACGCTTCGACTGAATTCTTCCATCAAGGACAGTGCTCCTCCGGCGCTGGTTGTGAAAGGTCAGGAACTGTCATGCCTTCCATAAAACTCTTTATGCCCCGGTTGTCTGGCGCCACCGCTTCTCTTCCTTCAATCTGGTGAACTGCCGCTGCGCCCGCCGGGCGAGTGCCGGGGCGGTGTGATGGCGCATAAGTTCAACGAACTGCGACCCAGGAATTCTACCGTACCATCTCACAGCATTGGTTGAAGGAGTCGAGCGGGTAACAAAGTCCAGAACCTTTTGCGTTAAATTATTTTTGTAAGCTGCCCACCAAAGTGAGCAGCGCTGCACCAGTTCATCCTGGGCTGCGTGATCGTGCCGAATTGCAATGAGGAAACGAGCGGCTTGCTTCCAGCTCAGGAACGAAGGCATCGGATAATCCCCAAGCAACTCGAGGAAGTAGTCCAGGCCTATTCTCCTTTCGACGATCGGAACGGCCCCGCATTCCAGCGCCTCATAAATGCGAGGGCTTTCGATATTCACGTTTCCCATGCAGCAGGGAACAAAAACAGATTCGCGCAGGATCTGCGCGTAGTGCGCTGTTCCCAGAGGTTGGACCGGCCCCCGATCGGTAATATGCACAAAGCTAGGTCCGATGTCCGCAAGAGCTTTGAGCATATCCGGGCGCGTGGCCTTTCCGCCTTGGCCCAGAAAGCTCCAAAGGAAGGGCCGCTCGGTGGCGCTCCTTTCGCTCATCCCGCCCAAGTGGCCATAATAAAAGCCGAGAGGGAGTTGCATGACGCATCGCGGGTCAAAGATGCTGCTCCAGTAGTTGCGAAAAACGCCCCGAAAATTGCTGTAAATCTCGTATCCACCATCATACGTTTCGTCGGCACGATGGAACAGCCAGGCGTTCCTTCCACGAAATTGTTGATAGTACTCTCTCGAATTGCTGCACGGATAAGCGTCAATGAGAAGGCAATTGTCCAGAACGATGCGATGTTCTCTCTCGAAAACTTGATCTCCCAGCAAGGGCTTGAGAATTTCACTGATCCATTGGTATTCCGGCATCATATAAGACTCTTCGATAGAAGAAAGGCCTTGCCAAATAAACGTTAGCTTCATCGGGCTGCCTCCAGCCAGAGGCTATTAATGACGTGCCGGATCGAACGTGCTTTTACACTTCAACAGATTTAGAATGATGAGTTTTCGTCACGCTTCGCCTTAATCCATCGATTAGAGACAAACGCCCTTTCCGTTCCAAACTGCAAATGCACAACTTTCTCCAGAATTTGGATGAAAACCATGCAGAGCTACAAAGGATTGAAAGAAGTCAGATCCTGTTGCCATGTGAGAGATCGTCCTATGTTCGATGAGACGCTATTAGTGACGGACGGACCGAGCCGGATCGTCTCCAGCGCGCCTTCCTGACGAGACTGGGTTTGCTGGCGCTAACTGTCCTTGGCTCGAGGAGATCGATGATTATCACAATCGTGACAGCTTCGAAGATTCTTTCCCAACTCCCAAACGGAGAGAACAGGATGGCCCAAAAAAGAGTGATGAACAGATAACAGTAGATAGGCGCGAGGGGCGGCCTGAGGATAGCAACCTGGACGGTTGCCCTTGCCACCAGCCAAAGAAGATAGGCCCAGAAGGGAACCCCCAAGATTCCGGCGAAAACCCATGCGCCCACGATGTGCGAGTGAGCTGGAATGAGCCCAGAATTAGCCTCTATCTCTTCATTCCAATTCATCCTTACTCCAGTTTCCGCTTCCATATCGGCCATCATCTCGGCGTATTTTCGGTCGCTGGGCCAGGAACCGTGGCCGAGAATCGGGCTATCAGCTACTGCTCTTAGTCCAACGAAGAACTCTCGTCTCCCTCCCAAGATCAAATTGCCGGCTTTTGCTTCTGCTTCGTTTTTTTCTTTCGCTTGGTCGGTCAGGTAACCAGCGCTCGATGCATAGGTAAGGATTTTACTTGCCGACCACCCTGCACCAAGCGCAAGCACGGTCACGATCAACACATGGACAAGGCCCCTCTTCCGGGGCAAGAGTCTGAATCTTCCAATGCGTTCGGGGATAATTGGAACCACGAGTACCGCGGTAATCATAATTTCGAGAAAAGCAGATCGATAATTAACCAGGAGATTATACCCTGCAATCGCAGCAAGGCACAAAGCAGCTGGAACATACTTGCGCCGTGCATAGAAATAACAGGATACAAGCACAACCAGTATGATCGTTCCGTTCGCGTACCCGAACTTCCATCGAATGTCGCTCTCTCTAGTTTCGGTGGGGCTGATCTTCGCTACCACCACTGATCCAATCGCATAGGCGGTGAGAAAAATGATCTTTTGTCTTTCGTCCCCGGTAAGGATGATCGAAAAGGTTGCGATCAGAACGACGAAAAATCCAATCAGTGCCATCCCGCGTAATCTGTTTATTATTTCGGTCTGTCGGTAGGCATCCGACAGGACCAGCCCAACGAACCATAACCCAAGCAGCAGGAAGATCTTTTTGAGACTGGGCCTCAGAAGACGCCTGCCTTCTAGGAGGGCCAGAAATGGAAACAACGCAATCAAGAGAACCTCAGTGACATAGAAATCACCTATGAAGTGAATCAATACGCTGCTGAAGACCCCCAGAATAAAGATAAGGCATCCTACAAAGATCCGCATAATGGCCGACGATCGGCGCCTAGCTGGCGCGAACCACCTATTAGCGGGTTTCATCATCACTCGCGATTGATGCATCCTGTTTCCTGGGCGTTCAGCTCTTCTGCCTCATCTGTCATGTGACCTGTTCAACTCTTCTCATCTACAAATGTCGGGATCGGCCCATTCATCTCAACTTGACTGTCGGTGGCGGCTTGTGGCCTTGATCAACTGGGGATAAGCTCCCTTTCCTGAAGAAGGTCACATCAACCTGGAGAAGTCTCCCGCTACGAGCGTCAAGGAAGACTGGCGCCAAGTCCCAAGCTTCGAAGCCGAGCATTCTCATCCTGAGCGTCAGATCGGTGTATAGAAGTTGTCCCTCGTACAAGGGAGTCAGCGATAGCTCCAATTGCAGGCCTACCGTCCGCTTCAATAGACCATCTGCTCCATCCAGGACTTGAGACTCAAAACCCTGAGTGTCGATTTTTATGAAAAGAACTGAGTCTTCCCGAAGGAACTCGGTTGCCAACGAATCGAGGCGACGAATCGGCACTAAAACTGACCCTATGTAGCCTGAACCAGGCTCAGCATCCAGATGCGCATCTAGCATCGGAAGGACCGAGGAACTAAATGAATTTGCGGAAACGTGGATCTCGGTTTCGCCGTCTCGATCTCCGATTGCTGTGCGGGGAGCAACTTCCCAAAGAGGATCTTGTTCGCTTCGCTCTTTCAGCTCCTTCCATGGCTCAGGGAGTGGCTCGAACGAGACAATACGCCCCGCGTAGCCAATTTCTCTCAAGAACTGCCCGTATTGTCCAGCATTAGCGCCAATATCGAACACGAGATTGACACGGTGTGTCGAGAGCATTAACCGCATGCGGGCTTCATGACACGTATGCTCATGGTAACGCCTAACGTCTATACCAAAACGTTCGGCTGAGCGTTTGATGAAGCGTTTGAAGGTGGAATTATTCAAGGCTGAGTCCTTTACCATTCTCAAGCTCCGTGCACGCGGACATCATGATGTCTGCGCGCACTCGGCACAAAAGCCAAGAAGCTTGCATACGGATGTTTCCCAGTTGAGTCGTTCCTGATATTCTCTAAAACCTTCGATCGCGCAGGACTCGTATGCCGCCGAGTCAGTTAGTAACTTCGTGATTTCACGCGCAAACGCAGCGGGGGGCGATCCCGGTTCCACGCACACGCCATTCACTCCATTTCGAACATAATCGGACACGCCTCCCGTCGCATACGCGAGTGAAGGAAGGCCGTAGGAACTCGCCTCGCTGAAGACGATGCCCGCTGCTTCTGCATTGGTAGGCAGAATAAAAAAGTCTGAAACCTGGAAAAGATCAACCAGCTTCTGTGTTCCCGCCTCTGAGCTTTTGTTGATGAATCCGAATGACTCAACAAAATCCGGAAGTTCACCCTCGGGCTCCGAGCCGACGATGCGCAACTTCGTCTCGATTCCACTCTCGTTCAAAAGGCGCGCGGTCTCGACCGCGATAGCGCCTCCCTTTCTCTCCCAGTTCACACCCACAAAGAGCAGTTCGCATTGTTTCTTGCGCGTTGCTCTCTTCTCAGCTGCCCGTCTCGCAACATCATCTTCGTTGTGGCGCACCGGAAGGCTTGAACCAAAAGGGAGAACTCTCAGCTTGGCGCTGCTTGCTAAGCGACGAGCGCCTTCGAGCGCCCATGTGGACGCGAATACCGCAATAGCGCAATTGTGCAGAGCTTTCTCTTCCTGCCACCATCCTCGCCTAACAGCGGCTGCGGTCATATTTGCAAAGGGCGCGCCGTAGTACTCATGCATGCAGTGAAAGACCGCATCGGTCCATGTGACGATCGGCTTGCCGCAGTTGAGAAGAGTTACTGGAACAGTGCTGGTGGAAAAGACAACATCGATTGAACGATCCTGCACGAACCGCTGAATTTGCCGGCTATAGTCTTCGAGAACGCTGCGAAAGTGGTCAAGCGTGACCGATTTCCCACGAGCTCCAGCCATCAGTTTGATAGGGGCCAACAGGTACTTGGCCCTGGTATTTAGAGGGCTCAACAGTTCGACCTCTGCCTTTTGGGCACGCATCTGGTGAAGAATTTGAAAGGGGATCCCGGACCAGGTGGTCACACTGGAAGCATCCTGACATGAAACGAAACCGATTCTCAACGACAATTCTCCGCCAAATCATGCTGGTGCATCCCAAGTGCGTCGAAAGCTACTCGGGATGGCGTTCCCCATAGTACTCGTAGTATTTGCGTCCGTAGTACTCGGAGTATTCGGGCGCTGTGTAGTCCACCGCGTTTACTGCAACACCAAGCAAATGCGCGCCCGAGCGTTCCAACACATCGATGCATCGCCGCACAACCTCCCTTTGCGAGGCACCGTAACGAACGATAAGGACGGTGGCATCCGCCTGGCGACCAAGTATGGACGCGTCTGTCACCGCAAGTACGGGCGGCGTATCGAGAATGACGAAATCGTACTCAGTTCGAGCTTGAAGGAGGAGATCTTCCATTTGCTGGGAACTCAAGAGCTCAGAAGGAAGCGGTGGTTGCGGTCCGGAGGGCAGTATGTGAACGTTTGGCAGATCCGGCCACTCCACGACAGCCTCGCTGAACAACGCTTTGCCGGAAAGGACCGCCGATAACCCCAATCCCCTTCCCACCCTGTATCGGACGTGAATGGCAGGACGACGAAGATCCGCATCGACCAGCAGAACCCTGGATCCGTTCAAACCGAAGGCAATTGCCATAAGGCCGGCAATAGAGCTCTTCCCCTCTGCCGGGCTTGTACTCGCAAACATGATCACCTTCGGCGGAGCACCTGGACTGGAAAGCAGAATCGATGTTCGCATCCCGCGCAATGCCTCCGCGATTCTAGACCAGGATGAGGTCCCTGGCGATATGGCATGCTCCTTGAATTGTGAAGGCAGAAGATATTCCGTATCCACATCAGGGATTGCAGCAAGAAGCGGGAGCTGCAAACCTTGTTCGATCTCGGTCATGGTCTTAAGGTTGGTATCCATGGCCTCCAGCAGGAGCGCTAGGGCAAGGCCGAGGAGGAACCCAGTGCCTGCCCCGACAGCCATATTGAATCGCGTGCGGGGATGGCTCGGCCCTGTAGGAATGTCCGCGTTGTCGAGCGTATGAATTGCCGTCGAGTGCAGTCCCGACATGATACTCGCTTCCTGCAGACGCTGCTGCAATCCATCGTAGAGAAGGCGATTGGTCTCATAATCACGCCGCGCCAATTCGTACTCTACCGCTTTTTGGCCCTTTCCATATGCGACCTCCTCCTGGTTGTTGAGAGCGCCCAACAGTTTTTCTTCATTGCTCCTTGCGGCCTCAAACTCCTTCTGCGAACGCGCGATTTGGGCTTTTTCTTCTCGCTCCAGCGCGTGCTGCAGTTCGTTCATCTGAGCCTTGATGGCCTTCACCCGTGGATACTCCGGGCCATATGTCTGCGCCAGTGAGGTGTATTCATCGTTCAGCTGTTGAAGTTTCTGCTTCGAAGCCACGATAGCGGGGTCACCATTGCCAAGCGCAGCATCAATCACGTCTGCCGACGAACTGTTGATCTCCTGCAAATGGGATTCCTTCAGCAACCGGTCCACTTCAGCATCTGCATACTTCTTGTTCAGTTCCTCAAGATTTGCGGCAACAACACTGTGGGATTGATCTATACCATAGACGCCGATTTCCTTCTGCAACTCGAGGATGTGGGCCTGGCTCCGCTCAAGATTAGCCTTCAGGCCGTTGAGCTTCTCATCGAGCCACGATGAGACCTTGGCCGTCGCTGCATAGTTCTCCCTAAATGAATGTTCGATATAGCGATCAATCAGGTTGTTGGCGATGAGGCTGGCCAACTGGGGATTCCTCGAGGTCGCGAAAACCTGAATAATATCCGTGTGCCCCATACGGGAAACGCCGACCGATGCACGCATATATGAAGCAAGCATCTCTCGAACGTCCGGTCTCGACATGTCCCAGGGATGCCCGTTTGGCAACGGAGCAAAGTCCGAGTTGCTTTCAAGATGCAAGGCCTTGACTGTTTCCAGAGCCAGGCTGCGGCTGCGGAGAATTGCGATTTCCGTGTCCAGTCGCTCGCTCATATCTATGTCAGGTCCGATTCCTTGCTGTCCAAGACGAAACTGAGAGCTCACATCTTGCGCATCCACTTCAATGCTCGCCATTGCAGTAAAGAGCCTGGCCGAGAAATGGTTGACCATCGCGGCTATTAGCAGCCCGAGCCCGAGTCCAAGAGCAACAATCCAGCCCCGCTTCTTGAGGAATTGAGCGATCTGCTTGAATGGCTTCTCCTCCTGCAAGGGTTCCATGGGACCGGGATCCACGAGTATCTCGGGGTTCGCTGGAATTGGTTCGAAAGTTTGACTGTCGCGCATTGACAAGTGGCTGTCCCTGACCGTTTTCAAAGTTAGACGCTCTTCCAAAGCAATGAAGCTATCGAACGCGGCCTATTATGAACCTCAAATGGATGGACGACTAGGCCTGCGGGAGAATCCGAGAATGAATTTCCCTCTCGTGCGCTTCAAAACGACGACGAAGCATATATCAATGACGGGGTGACTGTGAGGGCGAACGCCAAAGCCCCCTTCAGAATCGCCTTCCCCGGGCTCGGCGAAACATAGATGATGTCGTCTTCGTGCACGATCGGATCGGCAACGCGCGAAGTGAGGACCTTCTTTATGTCGACTTGCTCAACGACCCTGGTGCCGTCGGGTTGGGTGCGCACGAGATATGTTTTGCTCATAGATGCGTTTGGCGAGACACCGCCGGCAAGAGCCACGACCTCAGACAGAGTCACGTTGGGAGAACCGCACAACGAGTAGGCGCCCGGCTTCATCACATTTCCACCGACATAGGCGATGCCGCAGGCCCGAACCAGCACGCGATCGCCTGGGAAAACAGGGCGATCGAAATTCTCGGTGTTATGCATCGTCGGATCCCACGCGACGTAATCCTTCTTCCCCGGCGTCCGATCGTTCGTGACCTCGATGAGGCGCCCCGTATTCGCAGTCAGACCGCCGGCAAGAGCAAGGAGGTCGGAGAGTTGATGCTTCCCCGGTGGCGGATAAACCCCAGGGCTGTGAACTTCGCCAAGGATCGTAATTCCCGTAATAGTGGAATCTACCGTTACCGTCACCTCGGGATCCAGCATCAGATTCCGATCCTTGAGCTCTTTTGATAGCAGTTCTGCGGCAGTGATACTGTTCAGCCCCCCGAAATGCACTGAGCCGAGGATCGGATAGGAAATGTCGCCGCTCGCGGAAACGCGCGTAACGAGGGAAAAATCGGGAGCGTTAAAGACATTGACGTGTATGATCTCGCCGGGAGTTATCGGTCCATCAGACAAGCCGCCGATGCCTGAGTAGGAGGCTGTCGCCCCTGCGGGGTTGCCGGCACCCTGGGATAAGGGAACAAGAGCTGGTCGCTGCTCCTGCGCACTAAGCAGAATCGGTGAAAACAATGAGAGGACAGCAAAAACAAGGAAATCCTTCCTGATGGGCATCGTTCTTCTTTGCGTTAACACCAATGATATGAGAGAGACATGCATATGTCCGATTCCAAGTAAGCCCGGCAGATTTCGCCCATGCTGTTGCGACCAATTGATGGACTGTCCTGCGCCAGACCGGAACCTCACCCGAGGTCCGAGGTAAATGTACTAAGCGCTGCACGCTTCTAAAGGCTAGCACACCGCTGACGCTCTCGCGTTTTCGAGGATGTCCTCTCAAACCTACTCTGCGCCCCGGCGGGCATTGGTGCGTAAAAAACACCCTCCAAGGCTGCCCTTCGCTTTTGTCATATCTAAAATTGGGCGGCTTGGCACTGAGCAGGTTTGTCCTCCTCACTTGGTTGAAGGTATGCCTCAGGCGGAAAACACAACAAATTAAATCGCTTGCTTGCAATGTACGCCTGCTTGCGAGCCAGCGGCCACCTCGAGACGGGCGTCGCTCTTTGCCTGTTGCGTAGGAGCGGGTTTTTTGACCCGCAAAAACCACGGGGAACAATCTTTTGGATGCACCAAGCCTTTCCGGAAACCGTCTGGGCTGGTAGTACAGGTCGGGCGGACTCCTCGCCAAGTGCTATTTGGCGCAGTTTCATTGTCCTCTCCCGTCCGAATCTCGGAAATGGATCTGGTCCTAGGCAGTTGCGAAAAAGTACTCTTCGTTTGTTCCTGTCGCGATGGTTGGCTGGGACCCCTAAACACTGTTGAACGACGCCGGCACTGAGCTCAAACCCGGTCCATCGGGGTGAAGATGGCACTAAAGTCCTCCAATGCATCGAGGCAGCGGATCGGTCATTTGGAACCGGAGATCGCGAGTCTTTTCCGTCGAAATCAAGATGCGGTCGAGAGACTGGCGGTGGCCCTTAGGCTCGGAGTGACGAAGCTCGAGCGCAACTATTGTTCCAGTCTCGCTTTTATCAGGAAGTACAAAAAACTAGACGGAAACTTCGTCGAGGATCACGTCGGACATGGCATCACGCTGGGCATTGAAGTCACCATTTGATGTCGGAGATCTGGATGTTTTCGTTTCGCAGGCTCAAGATCCTCTGACTTGCCTTCTATCCTTCGATTACCCACGCGCCCCAATAGGAAACGCATGAGCTGCTAATAGACGAAACCAGCCCAACGCGTGAAGTACGCCATTTCCTTCGGTAGCGCCTTGACCGGTTTAGCCGGATTACCCGCATATAAGAAATAAGGATCGACAAACTGCTTATTCAAAAGAGAACCGGCGCCGAGTACCGAGTAATCAGGAAGCGCACAACCGGCGAGCAGCACGCTTCCGGTTCCGACAAAACAATACTCACCAATGGTTACCGGTTTTGAGGACTGCCGGCTCTTATACAGATCTATGCTATGTGTCATTATCTGAGAACGGATTCCGGCAAAAGTCGTGAATCTTCCGATCTGGACGGAATTCGTGCAATCCAGTGAGTGCCTATTTGTAACAGCGGCTTGAGCCCCCAAAATGAGTTCCGGCTGTCTCCCGATTTCAGCACTGAAAAACGTGTGATCGCTTTCAGGAAAGCCTGATATCCAATTCAGATTGCCGATGGATGACTTCTCACCCATCTTCAGCAAGCCGAGTCCCTTGCACATGGTCAGGTGACCGATGCGAGCTCCTGCATCCATTTCCAGTCGCTCCGGCAAGATGATTGAAAGACCAATACGAGCGGTGGGATGGATCCTGTATCCGAACATTGCGCAAGAGCAACGCGGCGTAGTGGCCACGGGAGAATAAGAAAGAACGCCGCAAGAAGTTTCTTCATTTCCAAGTCGCAGGGTATCCGCCTGATGCAGAACCACTCGAAGGAAGTCGCATGCAGGGTTTTCTCGCTATCCGGTGTGGCATTGCAAATCAACCGAGTTTGCGACCAAACACTGGTCCCCTCAAGACGCGTTCGAGAGTGTCGCGCGGATTGGCCAGATGTTTCCAAAAGCGATACATGAAATATAGAGGCTTATCCCAACGATTGGGTTCGCGACCGATCAGTTCTTTGAACTGACGCTTCCGAGCAGCTGCACGCGCTTCTTCCAGCCCCTTGGTGGCCGTGATGCTTTCGGAATGCAGTCGATATCCGCACCATATCTCGTCGGAACGTCCAAAACTGCAGCCGGCTCTCGCCATATCAAAGAAAAGTTCACCGTCCCAGGTGGCCCGGTTCTCTATGTTGAATCTTCCCGCTTTCTCGAATGCGGAGCGGCGGAAGAACGTTGAAGCTTGTATCAACACTGCACCGCTGTAAATGTACTTCCGAGCATTCCAACGATCGGAATACGTATCCCGGTAGACGCGTTCATCGGGGCCCACGACCCTGGCATGACCCGATACGACATCAACCTTTGGATGGCTCGAGAGGTAGCGAACTGCTCCTGATATTGCGCCCGGGTAGAGAAAGTCATCCGAATTGAGAAATCCGAAAATCTCACCGGTTGCGGAAGCAAATCCCTTATTCAGTCCGTCGGCGGGACCACTATCTGGCTCGAAGACTGCCCTGGTAATTCGCGACTCGTAGCGTTTAATGAGCTCCCGGCTCCCGTCAATTGAACCCGGATCTACGATAATGTACTCAATGTCGGGATGATCCTGATCGAGCACGGAAAGAATTGTCCGCTCCAAATAGCAACCCTGGTTGAAAGAGATTGTCACGATAGAGACTTTTGACAACTCTGCATCTCCTTTGCGCAATGCCCAGACTGCCCTCCAGATCTTCCATTCTTAAGGAAACACAAGAGAGGATGGGCTGCGAAACTATAGAGGATGGACGGTGAAACTGCGAGGGCAAACGATAGGATCCTTGAGTACGGCCTTCAGTTGATTCGGGGAGATATAGAAATAGATATCATCCTCATGAATGATCGGGTTTTGTTCTAGCCCCAGCGGTTACTGAATCGCACAAGAACGGAAAAGCAGTCTGTTCGCATAGCTTCGCCCTCCTCACTTGGGAAACGGTTTACTCCACAAATGTGGAAAACGACAACTTTAGCAAGCAAGCGAAATGGTTGAAAAGCTCTTGCCTTCCGCAGTTTACACGGCGCCTACTTGCGACTCGCGTCTCTAATATACCATTTGGCTTGCGGGTTTCCCCAGACAGGGGACTGCCTCGACAAACCCATTCCGTCCATTGGTCATGCGCTCGACGCGGCCATCTCAACAGAAGAGGCAAATGCCGGCACACTCACCTGTAAGTTTTGACAGCAGACGCCGCAGGGGCTCGGGGCTATTGTGTGCATCGGAAAGTACTAGGCTTGCCGAATCAGAGGCCTTTCCACTTGCCGCTATAGAGACGACCAACCAATCTGTTCCGGCGTATTCCGCAGATTTCTTGACCTTGGCCGCGTGAGCTGCCAATGCTCAGTCCGGGTCCGAGTCGGGCCAACTTCAAAAAGGGGTCTAAGGGGGCCCTGCATTCCGCATCCGGAACTGGAGAAGTATGAGAAGGCTATCGGGAGTTTGTCTCGCCGCCGCAGTTGGATGCCTTTGTCCTGCTCAGGAATCCCCCATCACACCGATGATCACGCTCGCATTTACTCCGCTGGTCATCAACCAACCGGCTGATATTCAGGTCCTGATCACGAACCCAAACTACTCCCCCGTGCCAACTGGGGAAGTAACCGTCGATTTCGGAGACGGCAGCGATCCGGTCCCACTCACGATTTCTACGACACGGGTGGAAACCACTCATAGCTATACGGCTCCGGGTCAATTCACCATCTCGGCAAGCTACTCGGGCGATGACAATTTCGCGCCCGGCACCGCATCAAAGACTGCCGTCAGTGTTCTGTCGGTTCCCTCGTATACGCTCAACACATTCGGGGACTCGCTCACCGGCGTCGCTCTGGGCACTTGGCCTGTTCTCTTGACCATTGTGCTCGGCTGGTCGAGGCTTTATTACGCTTGCGGAGGCTGCAAAACGAACGACATCGCACCTCTGATTTACAACTCGATAGTTGACAACAGATTTGCAAGCACCTGGCTTCTCGGTCAGAACGACGGGGTCGGGACCCAACTTCAGCGGGCGACGATGGCAGAGAACGCCTGGCTTGCGATTCCCGAAGGTCCGGCGAAACTCCGTGCCCAAAGCGGCGCGATCACGCAGAGTGGCTCGTGGATACAGAGCGATTTCTATGCCACCATCGGGTTACGAAGCGCCTCCGCTGGCAGCGCGCTGACTGCATCGGTTCCCGGAAGCACGATTTATGTCGGACTCTCCTCCACTCCCAGCACTGACTACACAGCAGACATCCTGATCGATGGCATTGATGAGGGAGCTGTATCGCCAGTATCCGACTACCCGGGCGAGAACTATGTCCCCGAGCCATACGGTCTCCGCTATGTCGTCGGCGGCAGCCGCATCTCCGTTCACACCGTCCAGGTGGTATGCACAAACCCCGGGACAAGCGGCTGTTATGTGGACTGGATCGGCGGAAATGGAGTCGCGGACAGGCCAAATCTTCCTCCATACGTGTGGACTGGCGTCAGCTATCACACGCTTCAGACCGACCCGAACATTAACTTCGCTGGAAAAGCCGAAATTGTGCGCACGGTGGAAAGCGAACTGGAGTCGGATGGCCTTGCCATTCGGGTGGCTGACATCGCGTCTCTGTTCAACGGCCCGGCCGAGCCAGAATGTGTTTCCGATGGCGTACATCCCAATGGCTGCGGCAATCAGATTGAAGAAACAGCATTTCTATCAGCAATGACCTATCTCGCAACCGAGGCCCAGCGCATCGATGTCGGTCAAAGCACTCCTGTGGTTGTCGGCGCTCCCGCCGGGCTGACCGAGGCAACAACAACGTCTGGGCTACCCGTGTCGTATACCGTAATATCTGGATCTGGAACGATCAGTGGAGAACAACTGACCGCAAGCGCACCGGGCACACTCACGATTCAGGCCGATCAATCCGGCAGTTCAATGTTTCTACCCGCACAAAGTGTTCGGTTCTCTGTGCTTGCAATCCTTCCCACAAGAACGAGCCTTTCTGGCTCGTCGTCCAACCCCAATCCTTCCTCAGTTGTCAATTTGACAGCGAACGTGATCTCTGATAGCAGCCCAGTGCCTGTTGGCCTAGTAACTTTCTATGACGGCGCATCCGTGCTCGGGTCAAGCCCAATCCATGATGGAGTTGCGAGGTTCACAACGTTTGCTCTAGAACCCTCGAAGAATCACGTACTGACTGCCTCATTCGCCCAAAACTCACAATACGCGGCATCGACGTCGCTCCCAATTGAATGTCACGCTTGTGCCGCCAGCTTCTTTGCAAAGGAGCATTGATTTGCCTAATCTCGGACAGCGAATAGATTCACTATCGAGGCCGAGAAGTTGAGCGGGGAAATCTTGTATCCACAGACGTTTCGCGCTCCAAACTGCCACGCTGAACCTGCGAAATGGTCTGAATGCTGCCTATTGTGAACGAGTGAGTGCAGCTGAATCCGATAAAAAAATTCATCGCATGTATTCTTTGGGGCATTTTGCTGCGTCCAACCCTTTCGTAGGGCCAAGCAGCTCTACTAATCTGGGATTTTGTCGCTCACTTCCCTGCTTCATTCCAAAACTGTCTCATCGAGCAGAGTTTCAAAGGCACGCTTCAAATTTGGACGTACTTGGAGGCGCTGTGAAGCGACGCTACCTTTCCGCTTGCGTCTGTTTATTGTCATGTGCTGTCGGCTGTACAACCGCCGCTACAACTACTAGTGAAAAGCCGGGTCAAGGGGTAACCACGGTTTCCCTGAGTGCAGCAGCTTTTGATTTTGGAAACAACCTGGTGAGCAACACTGTCACTCGCCAGGTCGTGATGGTCACCAACACAGGTTCGAGAGTGTTGACGATGAGCCCAGTACTGAGTGGCGCCCCGAACTATTCAATCGCGACTACTGCGTCCTGCGGTGGACAGTTGAATGCTGGTGCCAGTTGCAATATGGTTTTGAATTACACTCCGACAACGGCATCTGCTCCCAATTCACAGATAGCCACCCTGAATATGCGCTTTCGACATGTGCCTGCGGACACTCTTCAGACCGTAGCCATCAGCGGAACAGCCTATGCTTTACCGGTTGGGCAGGTTTCGCCAACAGACAATCCCCAGGTTGCGCTGTATGCGATGACTCTGCCGTTTCCGGGAAGTGTCACAGTGAACTTCGGCAAAGATACCAATTATGGATTCAAAACCTGGTCGCAATCGATCGCGACGGCCGGTGGCACTGTGAGCATTTTTGTGGCGGGCATGGAGGCCGCTGCAACGTACCACATGCAGGCTGCTGTGGTGTTTTCAAACGGCATCACTGCAAATGATGCCGACCATAGCTTCACGACAGGAAACGTGCCTGCAAACATGCAGCTGAACGCGACGACAACCACAACGGCAGGTATGACTCCACAACCAGGGCTGGAACTCTTAAATGTCGTGGATGGTACTCCAAACGGCGTCGTTGTCACCGATCTTTCCGGCAATGTCTTGTGGGCGTACGCCGATCCCGGGAGTGCAGCTCTCACAGTGATTGACGGCGTGAAGATGCTTCCGGATGGGAACTTCCTCGTAACAATCGGAGCGTTTTCCAGCGCGCCGCTCCATGGGCCACCAGGCACAGGAACCATCAATGAGATGCGAGAAGTCAACCTTGCCGGAGATACCGTCCGCAAGATTTCGATTGACGATCTAAACGTCTCCCTCACCGCTGCCAGTTGCACAGAATGCAACGTGACACTGGACACTTTCCACCATGATGTCGAGCCCCTTCCGAACGGCCACTGGCTGGTGCTAGCCAACACGACGATGGCTCTATCTACCACCAGCACGCCTCCGCTCACCAATACTCCTCCGACAACGGTGCTCGGCGACGTAATCATCGACCTGGACCAAGACCTGAAACCGGTGTGGGTATGGAATGAATTCAATCATCTGGACCCTAACCGTCATCCTTACATGTTCCCAGACTGGACGCACACCAATGCGATCGTCTATTCCAAAGATGACGGCAATATTCTGGTCTCCATCCGGCATCAGAATTGGATTTTGAAAATCAACTATTTAGACGGTGCCGGGGATGGCAGTGTCTTGTGGCATTTGGGAGAAGGCGGAGACTTCACACTCATAGGCGGAACGGATCCAACCGACTGGGAATATGCCCAGCACGATCCGTCCTTCTTCAGCCCGAATACCACTGGTGTGTTCTCCCTTGGGGTGATTGACAATGGCAACGACAGGATTTTTCCAAGCGGCGTTACCTGCGGCCCCGCTGGAGCCCCACCATGCCTCTATACAACTGTTCCGGTTTGGCAGATCGATGAAAGCGCGAAGACAGCAACGTTGATATTCCATCCAGAATTGCCGACTGATCTCTACAGTTTTTTTGGCGGGAGTGTGGACCTACTCGCAAATGGCAATGTGGAATACGACCTGTGTGCTCCTGTCAGAGGCGGTTCTGATATCTTCGAGGTGACTCAAGAGAGCACCCCGCAGACAGTTTGGACGATGCATGTGAATGGGACGAATGTATACCGGGGTTTTCGCATCCCAAGCTTTTATCCTGGAGTGCAATGGTAAAGAAGAATCTCGCACTTCTTCACTGCCCGGGTGGCGTCTTGTTACATGCTGTCGCTAAATCGCAGGAGCGCTTGCAACTGGCAATTTCTTGGCTCGCAGAAGGCGCTTGTTTTTTGGTTCTTTGGTCTCAGCGCGCCGCAAATTCGAGTTGCGTTCGTGCAGACGCATAGGTACGGCGAATGCCCTCTTCAAGGCTTACCTGCGCTTTCCAGCCAAGGGAATGGATTCTGCTTACATCGAGCAGCTTTTGCGGAGTTCCATCCCGCCGTGACGTATCGAACACAAGCTCGCCGTCGAAGTCGAGCACGCGTGAAATAAGCTCCGCGAGTTCGCGAATGGTGAGGTCTTCTCCTGTGCCGATATTGATCAGCGGAGCTTCTTCTTCTGAAAGGAGAGCATTGAATCTCGCATCGGGAAGATTCATGAGGTGGACGCAGGCCTCGGCGAGATCGTCGCTATAAAGGAATTCGCGGCGTGGCTTGCCCGTCCCCCATACGACGAGGGTCTTCTCGCCGTTCTGTTTCGCTTCCACAACCTTGCGCATCAGAGCAGGCAGCACGTGCGAATTGCGAAGGTCGAAGTTGTCGCCCGGGCCATAGAGGTTCGTCGGCATCGCAGCAACATATTTCGTCCCATGCTGCCGGTTATAGGACCAGCACATCTCAATTCCGGCAATCTTCGCCAGCGCGTACGCCCGATTGGTCGTCTCGAGTGGTCCTGTAAGCAGATACTCTTCCTTGATCGGCTGAGGAGCCATCTTGGGATAGATACAACTCGAGCCGAGAAAGAGCAGCCGCTCGACTCCGCTGCGGTAGCTGGCATCGATAACGCTGGTCTCAATCTCCAGGTTTTCGCGAATGAAGTCGGCGGGGTAAGTATCGTTGGCCAGGATTCCGCCAACTTTCGCCGCTGCGACGAACACGTGCTCCGGGCGCTGCTCCTGGAAGAATGCGCGGGTCGCGGAACGATCGGTCAGATCCAGTTCAGCATGCGTCCGCAGAACAAGGTTCCTATATCCTTCCTGTTCCAGGGCCCGGCAGATTGCGGAGCCGACCAGCCCACGGTGCCCTGCAACGAAGATACGGCTGCTCTTCTCCATGGTTGTCCGACTCCCAGTCGATCAGTTCTCGTGATAGTTGAAGACAGAGTACCCGTGCTTCTTGACCAGCGAGTCTTTCTCGGCAATCTTCAGGTCCTCTTCCACCATCTCTTTGACCAAGTCGTGGAAGGTCACGGTGGGCTCCCATCCGAGCTCCCGTCGTGCCTTGCTCGCGTCACCTAGCAATGTTTCAACCTCGGTCGGCCTGTAGTAGCGTGGGTCAACTGCAACGATAACGTTGCCGTTCTTGTCAGATCCTGTTTCATCCGCGCCGCTTCCTCGCCAGGTAAGCTCCATGTCCAGGAAGTGCGCCGCTGCTTCGACGAATTCGCGTACGCTGTGTTGCTGGCCAGTCGCAATCACGTAGTCCTTCGGCTCGTCCTGCTGCAGCATGCGCCACTGCATTTCAACGTAATCCCTTGCGTGACCCCAATCGCGCTGCGCATCGAGATTCCCCAGGTATAGACGATCCTGCAAGCCGGCTTTAATGCGAGCCAGGCCGCGCGTAATCTTTCGCGTCACAAATGTCTCGCCGCGATGAGGCGACTCGTGATTGAACAGAATGCCGTTGCAGGCGTAGATTCCGTACGCTTCCCGATAGTTCACCGTGATCCAGTATGCATAAAGTTTTGCCACGGCATACGGGGAGCGCGGATAGAAGGGCGTCGTCTCCTTTTGCGGGATCTCTTGCACCAGCCCATACATCTCAGATGTGGAGGCCTGGTAGAAGCGCGTAACCTTTTCGAGGCCGACAATCCGGATGGCTTCAAGCAGCCGCAGCGTGCCGAGCGCATCAGAATTCGCGGTATATTCCGGCTCTTCGAACGACACTTTCACGTGGCTTTGCGCGGCAAGATTGTAGATCTCGTTCGGCTTCACATGCTGCACTATCTGAATAAGGCTGCTCGAATCGGTCAGGTCGCCGTAGTGGAGCAGGAAATGCCGGCCCTGCATGTGCGGATCTTCGTATATATGGTCAATTCGACTGGTGTTGAATAGCGATGCACGGCGCTTGATGCCATGCACCTCGTAGCCTTTCGACAATAACAGTTGAGCCAGATAGGATCCGTCCTGCCCTGTAACGCCCGTAATGAGTGCTTTCTTCAAGGTGTGCTCCCTGCCGCGCAGATCGACAGCTTATGATACCGTCAAGACATATAAGTCTTCGGTAGGCTTGTTCTAAATCAGGCGACTGCCTCGATGCAGGTTTTGAAATAATCCAGACTCAGCTTTAACCCCGTCTCAAGGTCAATCTTCGGTTCCCAGCACAACAGACGTTTCGCCTTGCTAATGTCCGGCTGGCGCTGCGTCGGGTCGTCCTGCGGCAGAGGCCGGTTCACAATCGCGCTCATTGATCCGGTGACGCGAAGAACCGCCCTGGCACAATCGAGGATGGTCCACTCCGTCGGGTTACCGATGTTGACCGGCGTATGCTCATTGCTCCGCGAGAGGCGAAGAATCCCTTCGATCTCATCAGAAACGTAACAGGAACTTCGTGTCTGGCTGCCATCGCCGTAGATTGTCAACTTGTCGCCACGCAGGGCGTGAGGCAAGACTTTTGAAATGACACGACCGTCGCGCATCTGCAAGCCAGGTCCATACATATTAAA
>Ga0126381_100002719_pt1 | contig 19137 bp, 36 predicted proteins | sample PanSoiMetPlot_28_FD_96465 | JGI IMG/M metagenome (GOLD analysis project Ga0126381, IMG submission 96465) | Tropical forest soil microbial communities from Panama - MetaG Plot_28 | ecosystem: Environmental > Terrestrial > Soil > Tropical forest > Bulk soil | place: Panama | collected 2016-02-17
AAAGTAAAAGGATTGCGTTTCCGCTTTACGTAAGCGAGGTGTCGTCGTCCTTCAGCAAGATCCACCAGCGGTTGAGCGAATCCTGATAGGTGCGTATGCCGAGCGCGGCAAAGATTCCCGCGTTGCGCGCCTTCGAGCCGGCCGCGCTGCTGCACCACTGGCGGATGCAGCGTTCCGTCTTGCCGAAGAACCGAGCGGCGTAGGGTACCGAGCGCCACTGGTAGCGTTCCGCTTCCACTTATCTCCTTTGCGTCCGGGCTAGCGCGGCGAGCTTAAGTTCGTTTTCGACGGCCTCGGCAATCTCTTCGCTTTCGGGCACGTCCAGCATGTCGAGCGCGTGCCGCACGTCCATCATGCCGGCCTTCTTGAGTTCGATCACCATGCTGCGCAGCGCCGTCTGGCTCATCGGACGGATCGCGCCCTCGGGCAACTGTACGCGGTAATCGCCGACGTGTTCCGTGTCCGGTTCCCACAGGAACTTCTTGCCCTTATCAAAGAAGACCTGTTGTTCGGTGAAGCTGTGCCCCATCGTGTAGAACAACAGTTCGCAGAGCTTTTGCACGCTCCAGGCGAAGAGCTTGCCGGTCAACCGCGTGCCGGTCTGCGACAGCGAGACCGCCGACTCGAACAGGTCCGGCCCGACGTTCCCGGGGTTCAGGTTGCCCTGGCGCGCGGCGGTGTGCCCGCGCAACTCTTTTTGCAGCGAGAGGTACTTGAACGGAAGTTCGATCATGCCCGGCGGAAATGCGTTCGGGTACTTGATGTCGATGCCCTGTCCCGGTGGGGAGTTCGCGTTCACCACCAGGATCTCGCCGGCCAGCCCGCCCACGCTGTTGGCCGTCAGCCCGGTCGACGCATGAATCACAATCACCCCGTTGTTCAGCCGACGGGCGTTCTCGTAGCTCTGCGTCATTTGCTGCTCGGCGGCATCTTGCAGGCTTTTGGTGTACTTCGGCGGCGGCGGGCACCACACGTTGTCCCAGGGAGGCAGCGCCCACACGGGAATCGCGGGCCACATCTCCCCGAGCGGAAGCCAGGACTGGCCGTCCGAAAGGATGGTTCCTTCGCAATCCACAACCATGCGACCGAGCGGGAACCGTGGCACGTAGTCCGGGACGGGTAGCTTCTTCGACTCGAGCAGCAACTTTTCTTGCTTGTCAAGTTCCCGCAACGTGGTGTCGCAAATGAAGGCGCGGCGTACGGTGAGCGGGCCACCGGTGTCGTAGTCCGCTTCGGTCGAGGTTTGCAGGCCGCGGATGGTTTCCGACATCGGTCCCGGTGGCATCTCGAGTCTTCCCGCCGGCGGTCCAGCCAATTCCTTGGTCTTCGCGCCTCGCGGTCGGATCTTGTCGGCTACCCTGCCGTAGTGCTGCTTGATTTCGTCGAGTTGGAGTTCCTGCTCGAGCACCTGCCAGGTCCAGTCCGGCGGCCACCAGGAGGACGGGTCGCAGTGCACCTTGCTTTGCAAGCGTGCCCGCGTCCAAACGTTGCCGCGTCCCTGGTTCGCCAGCGGGTCGTTCCCTACTTCGAGGAACGAAGTCCCGGAGAACTGGGCGTAGACCTGAGCCATCAGCAGTTGCAGCGAAAAGAAGTTCTGCCTCCAGTGCTGCTTGAAGGCGTCTTCGCGGGCTTTGTCGCGGTTGTCTCCCTTGTGGATGAACACCCGGATGTTTGCGTCGGTGAGTTCGGCGGCTTCGTTCAGTAGCAAAATCTGGAGTTGCGGTGCGGCGATGCGCGGCCGGAAGGTCGGCATCTTGCGCGTGCGCTCGAACAGCATGTAGAGGTTGCGGTTGTCGGTGTCGCTGTTCGGGCCGTAGGCATCGCGCCGGGCGTCCTCGGACAGCGCGATGAGTTCGTCGATCTGCCGCGAGCGGATGTCCTTCTCGTTGCCGGTTTGCGGCTTCGCGACTTCACCAGGAGCGACGGTGCGAAAGTTCGTGTAGCTCATCTAGTTCCCGGCTGTTGCCCGGCGTGCCAGTTCTTGTGCGCGGGCGGAATCACGCACCCGCAAATCCACCGCACCGCCACTACCGTGTCCCCGGTTTTGACGACGTCGGCGGCCTGCATTTCCTTGCCGCAGAGTTCGCACTGGGGAGCGGGCGGCACGTTCAGTTCACGTTCTTTCCGTTGAGGAAGTCGCTCAGTTCGTCGAGCGCGTTGCCCGCGTGGCCGTGGACTTCTCCGGTGGACATAAACTCTTCGCAGCGGCGGGCTTCTTCGAGCAGGTCCTTCGGGGACATGATGGCCGTGAGGATAGCAAAGTTTTCGTGGATGCGCTGCTGTTTCCGCTGGTAGGCGGTCGAGCGGTTCGTGGCGCGCAGTTTGTTGAACTCGTTGCCGATGGCCGTCCAGCACTCCCGGGCCACCTGCTGCGCGGCGGCTTCGATCACTTCCGAACGCGTATCCGCATCGGGGACACGTTGTTTTCGACGTCCGCTGCCACCGCCCGCTCGCGCGTCAGCTTTTCTTCGAGTTCCGCCAGCGCTTCGTCGTCCGGCAGGCTTCGGGTGGCTGCCGCTTCTTCGGCGGCCAGCCTTCTCCGCTCGAGCGGCGCTTGGCTGAAGGGCAGGCTCCACTGATTCGACTCCGGTTCGACTTGCGCGACCGAGGCAAAGCCGGTCGACGACCGGATGATAACCCGAGACTTCTTTCTATCCAAGTCCAACATCAGGAGCTTGGCCGACTCCTGCATGTCATAGGTCGAGCACTTGAAGGTGAGTTGCCCGCCCCGTTCGGTCACGATGGCGAGCAGGATGCGATGCACAGTCTTTAGGTCGTCGAGTCGTATGTTACTGGCTGGCATTTTCTCTTCTCCTCAATGAGTTGTGCTAGACGGCACCACTCGTGGAACTTTTCACTAGGGAAGGACAGCAGTGCATGCGCGAACAGAGCACCGCGGGCGTGGTCCACGAGTTCCAGGGACAGTTCAATGAAGCGCTCTTCATCGGTGGTCACGAAACACCTGTTTCGTCGTACTCTTCGTTGTTCGGGTAGCGCTCGTTGTAGCGTTCAATTTTCTCCACGTGATGCCGCAGCGAAAGCCGCGCGTCGTCGAGCACCTCGTAGCCGCGCCGCTTCATGGTGCCCACCGCATCCTGCTCCTCCCGCAGCCGGGGGTCAAGTACCGCGTTCGAGATGCGCGGCGGCGCCCACTGCCGCAGCGCGATGTTCGCGAGCATCCCGGCAAAGAGCACGTCGTCGTGTCCCTTCCTGACTTCGATCCTTCCGCTGTCTACCCTCGTGGCTCGGCGCACCTGTTGCGCGAAGAGTTCGTCGAAGATCGTGATCCCGTATTCGCCCTCGGTGGCGGCGGCCTCGCGCAGGCCGATGCGCAGCGCTTCAAACAGCATGGTGCGCGTGTGCATCGTGGTTTCGAACCAGGCCGACTTGCGCCAGGAGGACGCCGTGTAAATTTCGTCGTGCTTGCCCTTCCAGCGGTAGAGGTTTGGATAGCCGAGCACGTCGCGCAGAGTGTAGAGCGTGCCCCACCCGTAGCCTCCGGTGACCTCGCCGTTTATCATCGCCTCGTTGTAGTGGCGACCGAGCGAGTTTAGGAAGCAGCCGTGGTACTCCGGTACCACGTAGCCGCAGTAGCGGAAGGCCTGCAAGCCGGTGGTACCATCGAAGCACACGCTCGCGGCGAAGTCCCGGGTTTCTTTCCGCTCCTCTTCGCCGCGCGCCGAGTCTACGCCGATGTAGTAATAATGTCCGGGCACCGGATCACCCCAGATCGACAAGTCCCCCAGACGGTGCGCGCGCAGGTTCAGCTTGCCGTCCGAACTACGCTCGATAAACCCGCGCCACTTCGGCTCCATGATCTGGCTCGAAGCCCACTGGCGCTCGCTCTCCTCGAACGCCGGCAAGCCGGAACTGACGAAGCTCTCCTCCCAAGTCGTGGGGTATTCCTGGTGGAAGAGTTCGACGAGTCCGCCGCATTCCGGAGAGTTGATCGTCAGCCGGCGCCAGGCGAGTTGCTTACGCGTCACCTTGCGCTTGAGCAGGTCCTTTTCTTCGTCGTCGATCGGCGCATCCTTGGCGATGTCCGGATCGGCTACGCAAGCCTCGTCGTCGAGCCAGGACAGGAACACCGCCCCGTACCTGCTCCGTCCTTCGATGGCGTCCATCCAGGTTTCATAAAACGCCTCGCCATCGCCCTCCATGCCCTTCGGAGTGGACTCGATTACTACGATGGTGTCCCGGTGCTTCGAGACCGCCGGGATGATCGCGGCATAGATGTCCGGGTCCTTGACGTGCGCGGCTTCCGAGAAGTGCAGCGCGGAGAGGGTGAAGCCTCTCCCGGTCGTATCCTTGCCGGCCGTCACGATTTCGAGCACGGAGTCTTCGCCGGGGTGCGGGAAGAAAATCTGCCGCTCGATCACGCGTAGCTTGAGGAACGGTGCTTGCTTCGCGAAGCCCTTGGGAATCGAGAACAGCGCCTTCGAACTGCGGTGCTGGTGCGCAGCAATCAGCGCGTAGGCTCCGGGGATAGCTACCGCGTGGCAAAAAAGTAGGCCTTCAGTCCAGGAGGAGCAGCCCGTACGGCGGGCCTTGTCGACAATCAGGCGGATGGGCTTTCCGGCTTCCTGCTGCTTACGCGCCGCCTCGCTGAGTTTGCGCTGGTTCTTCTTGAAGATGAAGGGAACCTTGGCCTTCGAGTGCAAGTCGCGCAAGGTAAAGCGAGAAAGCAGCCGTTCGGCGCGTTCAAGGTTCACAAATACTTTCTGTTGATTTTGGCGTGGCAGAGCCGACAGAGCCAGATTACCGATAGCGGTTTTTTATAGTCAGCATGGTGTGCTTGAATTTGTGTTCGTCCATCTCTCCCGCGTTTCGGTATCTTTCCGCAGTGCTCGCACCTGCTGGGTCGTTTGACTTCTCCACGTTCGACCGCGTGGTTCAGATCGTTCCTAGCCTTGCGCTGTTCGGGATGTCTGCGACTCCACTCTCTGCTGTGGACTCTAGCCCTTTGTTTGGCTTCCGGATTGTTTCTTGCTCTCCAAACGTTCTCCGCTTGGCGTCTTTGGAATCGGGGATTATCTCGGTTGAGGAGCCACCACCTAATCCACCGTTCTGTGTCCTTTGCACTCATTGCGTCGTACCACCTGCTCCCATCGTCTTACGAACCCACTCATTGTTACAAACCTCCGAGCAGAAGTAGAGCGAGCGGATGATCTCCGGGTGGTTCTTGTCTCGGATGTCCTTCTTGGCAATCCATTTCGGCAGGCCGTTGGGACGCAGACCGGCCAAGTCCTTGCCGCAGCGCGGTCCGGAGCAGCGCATGCGCGCCGGGTCGTTACTGATCCGCTGGTTCATGATTCCGCCGGCAAGTTCACAGACGTCCCGCAGGTCTTCGAGGTAGGCCATGGCGCGCTCAATCGGCAACTTGTAGAACGGCACGAGCCACTCTTCGCGCTCCTGGCGCACCGACTCCCAGCGAACCATCACGGATTGCCGGAAGCGATTGATGTTCCCGTTTTTCTTTTCCTTTACAACGCGCGGCGGCGGAGGTTGTTTCATCTCCGTGCGCACTTCTTCGGCCAGCTTGGCCCACTTGCTCATGTCGCTACCTCCCGGGCTTTCTTCAGCGTTTCGGCGACGTGCTCCGCGATTCGAATGCCGCAGCGCGAGCAGTACGCGTCGTCCTCGAAGTAGTCTTCGTTCCCGCAGCCGGGACACGGCACTACCACGAGCGGGGTGCCGTCGTGAGGGCAGAAGTTCGGGTTCTCCTCGGTTTCCGCAACACACAACCGGCGGCAACTCGGACACCAAGCACTCATCCTCGCCTCGCAATCAAGCGCTTCAGGTAGTCGGTAGAGAGTCTGCCGATACCATTCGGAGAGACGATGATCGGACAATCGGGAAGCCCCTTGCTGTTTCCGTCCCGGAGCCAATACATTAATTGTTCAGCGGTTTGTTTGTCTTTCACCACTACTATGTCACCCTGTCGAAGGCGCAGTCGCCGCAGTTGATTCTTCATACTTGCCTGCTCGTGTCGATCGCGGCGCGCAGAATTTCGGTGGGCGGGTGGCACTCGAGGCACTGCACGATGAGCAGGTTGTCCTCTTCGACGAACATCACGCGGTAGCGCGCTTCCTTAGCGTGGTACATGCAGCGCACCACCGTGCACTTCTTGACGCTGCCGGTCACCACGTTGTTTTCGTTAACGCGCACTAGTTCGCCTGCCTTCCCAGGCTAGTGGGGGCGAAAGGGCGGATGACAGCCGAGACCTGGTTGCTCGGTGGAGATTCCAGTCCGTTGATTTCGAATGTGACCTGATAGCAGTAAGTCTGTCCGACAGACACATTTGTATCCGTGAGCGTCGTAGCTGTGGCTGCCGGTGAACTGACGATCGAGAATGCAGAAGTTGCGGAACAGGCTCCGGTCGCTCGATACGTATTCTGCAAGCAAGTGTTCGGCGCGGCGCATGCCGTCGTGGTGTCGTCACTGGAAAGGACCCAAGTCAACACAACATTGTGGGGATTCTGAGTTCCCTGAGCCTCGGGATTGACTGAAACGACCGCAAGCAGCTTTACCGCGTGCCCGGGATTCTGAGCAAAAGCTGTGTGGTTCCAAAACAAAAGCCCAGCTAGAACCGCGAGTTTTGTCAGTGGCCTCATAATCTTCACTCCTTCCACCAAGTGTGGAGCCAACTTCCGCGCATCCAGTTAAACCAGTGAACGGCACCTTCCCAAGTTAGGTACACGTGATTCTTCCCTTCCGGCGTAGTCAGCACCCAGAAGCCTCCAAGAACCTTGCGGATTCGGTACTTAGCGGCGGGCAAGCGCTCCTCCTCCGGTCAGCAGGCCTTGCTGATTCATGGCCAGCAAGGCGAACAGGTGGTCGATCACGTCTTGCTTCATGTACGCGGGGAAGGCGATGCCAAACTTCTCGAGCCGGTAGGCAATCTCGTCTGCTTCTTCGGCGAAAATGGCCATCACCGCAGCTTCGAGGTTCACTCGTTCCGGCTGTTGTCGGCGTGCCGCCTGTGCTTCGACCATCGGCTCGGTGGGTGGCGGTGTCGGGAGTTCCGCGACCTTGACGGTTTCGCGCACGTAGTCGGTAATCCCGAACTGGGTTTCGAGTTCGGGGTTGCCCTTAAAGCCCCGCGCCCGCGCTTTCCTCTCCGCTTCGCTCACCACGCGCTTCGGAGGGTTGGCTTGCGGAGCTTCAGGCGCGGTCTTCGACGTGTTGGAGGCCGTACTTGGTGAAGTAGTACGTGCACTTCGTGTTCGCGCAGTAGGCAATCGTCGTTTCCCTTCTCAAGCCTTTCGGAAAGTCGATGTCTGATCTGACCTGCATTAGCATGCCGCAACCTAGGCACTTCGGCCGAAGCGAAGGTTGCACGGGCTCGGGTGTCGGCGCGCCCGCATTGGGCACGACCGTCGACGCTGCCGCAGCCGCACCACCCAGGAACAAGCGCGAGAGGAAGCCTCTACGTGAAGATGATGGGCCGTCGCTCATGGGCGCGTCTCCTTCGCTGTTCTTGTTCCATGCGCCGCGCGGCGTGGTCGAACCGCGACTTGTCGCGCACGCCTTGCTTCGAAACCATGTTCACCAGGCCGCAGCCCTTGCACTGGAACACCCAGGCGTCCGGTAGCTCTTGCTTCATGCGCATGTCCGAAGTGTGGTCCCGGAACTTGATCGCGTTGCGGCAGCGGGGAATCTCTTCGCCCTTCATCGGCGTCGTCCGCTGCGGCGCCGGCTGCGTTGCGGCTCGCGCCCGATCCCTTTGCCGCGACTCATGCGCGTCCCGGTAAAGGCTTCCCGCGCCTCGTTCATGCGCGCGACGCGCTGCTCCTCGCTGCCCGGACCGCGGAAGGCTTCGCGCTCGGCGTGTCGTTCCCCCTCGCTGCGCCGCTCGGGCAACCGTTTGAAGGCTACTTCGGGACGTGCTTCGGCTCCGGGGAGGTGACGGTAGACCGGCCGCGTCATGGTCTGTTCCGCGCGAGGGTGGGTGCGAAGCCAGCGGCGAACCTTTTCGTCCGTCGAGAGTTTACGCGGCATCTGCGTCTCCCCGGAGTTTGCGTGGCAGGTCGAAGCGGAAGTAGCGCGCCTTTTGCGAGCGGTACCACTGGTTCCAGTGCGCTCTCGCGCTCATGGGCTCAATGCGACCGGCAACATTCTTCTGCCGCCGTTTACGCCAGCAGTTCGGGTAGCGGTCCTCTCCGGTGCGGCGTAGGTGCAGGTAAGCGCCGTAGGCTTCGCGCCAGACGAACCGTACGTATTGCTTGTCGCGCGGCGCGAGCCGGCCCATCTGCCCCCCGCCCTTGCCGAACAGCAGTTCGCGGGCTTGGTAGCGGCGCAGGAACGCGGCGTGCTCGAGTTGTTTCTTGAGTAGGGAAGCCGAGCGTCGCAAGCTAGATGGTAGTTGGTGAAGCGGCGCTCGGCTGGTAGTTCTCTTCATGCTTGCCCGGAGTCTACGACTAGTTTCCGGCTTACGTCAAGCAACGGCCGGGAGGGGCTGGACCGGCAGCATGCCTTCTTGGGCCATGACCTGGTCGTGGACGTTCTTGTACTTCAGTCCGGCCCCACACTTCCAGCAGTTGAGCGCGGGCTGCGCGGGCTCACCGGGGAAGAGTTTGTCGGTGTCCTCGGCTCCGCATTCCGTGCACTTGTACTTCACGTACTTCATCTTCTGCATGGTGGTTCTCCTTTAGGCGAACGGTGGCTTCTTTGTCATCAGTGGGGTTCCGGCAGCGGCCATGGCCATCTTGCGCTGAAACTTGATGGCCGCCTCGTCCTGGATCTTCTCGTTCACTGCCGCGAGCGCTTCGTTCAGCATGCAGCGCACCACGTTCAACGACGGCGCGCACCAGTCGACCTCGACGAGGAAGATCGTCGGGTCTCGCAGGGTGACCGTTACGCTCAACAGCTTGCGCTTGGGTGGTTGTTGCTCGGCAAGGTTCTGTGATTCGTCCATTCGCCGATCATAGCCGAAACGCTTCTCTCTTGCAACTACGTTCGTGCAGTGCTAGATTCCCTTCATGGTTAGCAACGACCAACTCGTTCGGAACTTGCTCGACTGGATCGCGACGGCGGAACGCCACCGAGAGCATTTCTTGACCGAAGGGTCTAGTGACGCTCGCAGCGCCTTTTCGGCAGCCGAGTACCATCGTGGTGCAAAGGAGGCGTTCCAGCGCGTGCTCGAAAGCCTACAGCAAGAGTCACAGAAATGATTAGCGACGCGGAACTCGGGAAACGCATGCGTGAGCGGATGCGCAACATCGGCAAGGTGCGCTCGAAGAAGAAGCTCGCCGCCGCGCGCCGCAACGTGAAGAAGGCGCAAGCCGCCGCAAAGAAGAAGCAGACGGTCAAGATTGCGCGGGCCGCGCGAGCGAGAAAGTTAGCGAACAATGGGCAAGCTAATTGAGTTCTCCGACGTCGTTGTGAATGATCGGCAGTCGCTTCTCCGTTGGGCTCATGGCATCCCAAACGAGATGTACCTCTCCGGAGAAACTCTTCGGAATCTGGCGCGGGAATTAGGCAGTGAGGTGACCAAGGACTGCGACGGCAATCTTATCCTTGACGAAGAACTTTACCGCGTGACAAAACAAGGCATCTTCCGCGTTTAACTCCAGAGTGCAACGAGCAGTTCCTCAAGTCTTCCCGGATCAAGTTCCGGTTGTTCTTCCCGCAACTTGCGGTAGAGAAAGACCACCGGATGCAGTTTGAGCTTCGGGGACCAACCGTTCCTTATGCAGAGGTCTCGTATCCACTTCCACTTAGACGCAGGTACCCTGCGCATTTGACCACTCTTTCTGCACGAGCCAGGATTGTACGGCAGGCGGAGGAGGTGTCGGACTCGGGACACTGCCTTGCGGCGTGAGCGTGAGGATAGCGCTGATTTTCCCGTCCGCGTCGGCCGAAGCCTGGCCGGCGACCGTATAGTTCACGCCATCGGTCGGTGGCGGTAGCTCGACCGCCCCGCTGGTGGTGAGCACCTTGGTCTGTCCTTCGCAGATGTCGCCGATTTCGAGTCCGGTTGCGTCGTCGAACCAGCCGTCGAGGTGCGGGTCGGTGATCGCTTCGCAGAGTTCGTGCGAGAAGACCACCGTCGACGACGCGAGCGTGTCCGAAGCAAACTGGCACCCGAAGCAGTCGTCGTAGGTATCCACGATGTAGACGAGGGAGTTGTCGGGCGTCGCCGAGTGGTAGCCGCAGAACTGTTGGCAGCTTGCTTGTCCTTCGAGCACCACCGTCACTCCGGAAGGCAGGAAGACGGCGTAGACGGTATTCGCGTCGGGCGACTCGAGTCTCCCCTGGGCAATCTGCCGTTGCAGGTAGGCCTGGATGTCCGTATCGGCGAGCGTCTGTGGGGGATCGGAAGTGTCCAAGAAGGTTTGCGCGTGCGTGCCGTGGCCGATGGCTTGTCCGGGTACATTATATTCGGCGAGTTGATCGAGCAAGGGCGAGGACACGAAGAAGTTCGCAAACTCGTCGAGCGCGGCGCGCACCGGATCGGCGACCCAAGCGCTGCCCCAGTAGACGGTGATAAGTCGCACGTTCTGGATGAGCGCACCTCCATGGTAAGCGAGCAGCGGCGTAGCAGCGGCGCTTACGACTTTCTTGCGAGGCTGGGTTCCGACGAAGACGTGCGGCATGGCTTCTCCTTCGTGTAGCTTCCTTCCAACTGGAAAATCCTAACGGGCAAGCCGGCCGAGTCTAACACAACTGCCATACCGGGCGGCATCAACGGGGAAACGAGGATGGGTATTCCGGCAAAGCCCGGCTCCTCGTGCGCACAGCCTACTACCAGCTTGAGCATTTCCAGGAAGTCTTCTGAGCAGCGCATGCTAGCGGCTTCGCGGGTCACCGGCACTTCTTTATCCAGACGCAGTTCCTCATCCAAGCGAGAGTGCAAAAGTTCTCCACGTTCGTAGATGTACCTCATCGACACTTCTGGCACATGGTCATTCCGTCGACGATCGCGAAGCCGTGTGGGCAAGTTTCCCGAGCAGGCTTCCGAGCACTTCGTTCCACACTTCCTCGGTTAGTCTTCGGCTTCGCAGCAGCTCGGGGAGTTCGCTCAGGCGGACGAGCGCTCCGTCGAGGAACAGGTGGCTCTCGAGTCCCTGGCACGTCTTGAGGTTCACGAACTGCATCCGACTCCTTCGCTGCTGGGAAGCGCATGGGATCTCCGGCTGGACCGGACCATTGTACTGGATTCGGCAAGTTGCAGCGCTTGCGAATCCAGGTCGAGAGTTCGAGGCCTTCCGATTCCGCCACGGTACGCCAGCGGTCGATTTCTTCGCGCGAGGCGCGGATGGTGATGGTCGGGTTCACGTTTGCTTCTTCTGCTCGTTCTCGCAGTTCGTGCACGGACCTCCGGCAGGCCACGGAGTCGTGCTGATCTCGAAGCCCATGAATCGGCCGAGTGCCTTCAGCTTCTTCGCGTGCTCCTCACAGGCGGGTGTATCTTTGCCCGGCCAGTGAACGATTTCGGTTGCTTCGCTCATTTCAGTCCGTCGGCCACGAAGCCGAGTTTCGTGCGCAGGTGCGCAGCCGTGCCGCGTTCCTCTTCCTTCTCCGGGAGGCAGTCGAGCGGTGCGTTCTCGCACCAGCGGATGACTTCGGCGATGAGGTGCCGCACGCAACGGTCGCAGGAACAAAAGACCTGTACGCCGTAGACGAGCGACTCGATATGCGGGCTCAACGTCAGGTCCCGTGTCAGAACCTTGGGAATCTCCATCCTCATGCGAGTCCTTGTTTTTCTAAATCCGGGACGGCGCGCTCAGTCGCCCAAGGGCCGACCTTAGGGTGGCAGCCGCGGTACCGTCCCGGCTTTATACCCCGTAAGACCTGTAGCACAGTCTTACCTGTAACACAAGCCTGAATCGTAAGACGGTAGCACCGGTGGGATGGGTCGGGCGGACCCCGGCCCCTAGGGTGACGCTACGGCACGTCGTGTGAGCCAGGGTCCCTCTGCCGAACTAGGAAGTGCCAGGAGCCTACCAGGAATCGGACTGCAAGTAAATGTGGGTCCTGCCATTTCTCTCGCGCCGCCTCGGTTCCATCTGGCCAGGTTCGCATCTTCCGGGCGGGGCCCACCTCGAGGTGCCCCGCGAATGCCTCGCCGATTGCTCGCCGAAGTTTTGCGTCCGATAAAACACAAAATGTTAACTAGGACGCGTTGCAAACAAAGGGAGTTGCGCAATTCGGGGCATTATTTCGGCGAAGTCTTTCGTTTGACTTGCGTTTCGTCTTCGGCGAGCAGCGTCCGCAGTCTCGAGCAGGCGAAGCACGCGCAGCCTACCGAATGCCCCGTACGCTCCGAAACCGCGTCGCCAGGGGGCACTTTTTGCGGCGCCGATTCCCCGCCGTTCTTCGCCAGAAGATGGCGCGCCAAAACTTTTCGCTTACCTTCGAACTGGTCTTGACCGGAAAGGGATTCCTCGAGGACTTCATTTTCCGTTGAATCGGCGGTGACTTGGCGAGGATTCGGCGACAGAACGGTATCTCTGACAAAAGCAGACAAAGACTTATTGGCTTCTTTGGCGCGTTGACGCACTCTTTCCAGTTCTTCCGGAAAGCAACGGACGCGGAGCCAAGCGGATTGAATCGGCCGTGCTAACCTGCTCGCCGAACGACGAACTTGCGGAGATTGTTCCACGCCTTAGTTTCTACCGCATTTTGTCTCACGTCTCAATTTGAGATGTATCGTTTTGAGAATTCTCACGCGCGATGAGACGGTTTCTCCGCTTGCCTTGGCGGAAACAAAGAGTTTATCCGTCTCACGAGCAAATGGCATGAAAACTGCAACTATTCTTGTGGCGTTTCTGTTCCAACTAAGTTAGAACAGAATGCGTCTAATGGTCTGACAGGAGAAAATACACATGGAAACCTTTTTGCTGGGAGTTCTTTGCGGCGCCGTGGCTCTTATCGTTGTAGAGTCTGCCTTCTCTTCTTTGCGCACTGTCAAGCAAGAACTTGATGCGACGAAAGAGAATGTTCCCTACGCGGGAGAGTAGGTCTCGCCTTGTGCGCGTCCTCGTGGCGCGCACAGAGAGATACCTAGTCTCAAGGAGAAAACAACACATGCACAAGGAACAGATGCAAGCGGAAGCCCTGTCGCGCGCGACGCAAGGGCAATCGTTCGCGAATTACACCTCTATCTTCGAAGGTTTCATGCGCAAGGGAATTCCCGAACAGGAGATCAAACCCCGGGAGAACGTCTTTACCTTCAACGCGTGGAAAGCCCTCGGCCGGTACGTACGCAAGGGGGAGCACGGTGTGCGCGTCCTCACGTTCATTGAAACCGAGAAGGAAGACAAGGCGACGGGCAAGAAAGAGACTTCGCGCCGTCCCTGGTCCTCTACCGTGTTTCACGTTTCGCAAACCGAGGCAATTGAAGACTTGGCTGGCGCCGTAACGCGCAAGATTGCCGAAGGATCAACGGTTTAGTTTGCAGCGTCAAGAGTGCGGCTCCGTCGCATTCTTGGCGAAGCGAACTAGCTTCCGGAGCGGGATAGGTTCCGAGATTAGGCGCCGGCGCGCTACCCTACCGCCGGCGCACAAGGGAAACAACACATGCCACTAACCGAGTGTCCTTGTGGGAGCGGAGAGTATCCCGAGGCCGAATACGACGCACAGGGGATTTTCCTCTGCTACGTCTGCGACGCCTGCCGTAAGGAGAAACTTTCGCGCTACCGGCCGGAGATCCTGACCGGCTACACCCAAGCCGATGTAGATGAGCCAATCGAGGCCGACTAGTTTCGAGTTTCCGGCCAAGTGACAGATGGCCGGACACGCGCAACTAGTGTGAACCACCCGGAGGAAACTCTTGGTTTGTGTGCTTCTTGATAGCGTTGCAGTTGGCGCAGAGCACTTGATACAGATGAGGATTGTTGAGGATATGCAAAAGCCGTCCCCAACTACTGAGCGTAAGCGAGTGACGACGACCTCCGCCGCGTTTGTGGTCGAACTGCAACGCTCTCTTGTCAGAAAACCCGCAAAAGGCGCAGCGGTCGCCGAGGAGAGCGTAGATTTTAGTTTTGAGTTTTTCGTTAGAGCAACTTGGAATGCCGCGTTTCTTGCGCTCGCGTCTGTAAATTCTCTGCCATACAGCTTTGCACTCGCGACAGCGCTTCCAACCTTTGCGGTCAGGCTGAACGTCTCTAATACCGCAAGCTCTACAGGTTTCCATGCGGATAAAACTGCATGGAAAGTATAGCGCAATTCAGCGCGAAAAGGAGAAACACACATGGCAGTCGAACCAAAAAGGGGTTGCGGTTACCGGAAGGTGGGCGGGCTCTACCTCGTGAGCGGAGGCGCGGGCGTTCCTTGCGACCGGCTCCCGATTCGCTTGGATGTCTGCCCGGTCTGCTCGCATGGCTTCAAACAGTCGCGCGGGTGGACTTGGGTAGACCTGGCCGGGTTGCTAGGTCGCGGGATGCACAGAGACTGCACAGAGACCGTATACAGGCCGTGCATTCTCTGCGACGAACCTGAACGCGTCGGCAAGGCCGGCCTACTGTGGATCGGCGAGAAGTTCTATAAGACGCCGGCGGACTTCGAACGCGAAGGCGTACAGATGGGACTCTCGCGGCGTATCTCCGCTATCCCTCGTAACTTCAAAGTGGGCGAGACCTGGGTGCTCCTAGCTCACTCCAAGACCATCCGCGAATACGAAGAGGTCGAGGTGGATGTCCCGGACGAAGCGCTCACCCCAGAAGGACCAACCAAGGCAATCGAACAGCGCGAGAAGTGGATTCCGGGCATCTTCACGCTTTGGAAGCCCTCCCGCATTGAGAAAATCTGCAAGGAATCGGAGCGCGGCTCCGAGGCCATCTCGAAGCTCCTGGAGCAGGGCATCACGCCCGTGTTTGTCCCGGACGACGACAAGGACCACGCTGGCACCGTTTACGACAAGGACCAGGAGGAGGAAACCGAAACCACCTGGCAACCCGGGCTCAAGACCGTTGCGTGAGTCTCACACTCTGCCCGGGTGACAGACGGGCAGCACGGGAGACTTACCTCCCAACAAAGGAGAAACAACACATGACACGCAGAGAACGCATGGAAGCCGCAAGGATCACGAGCGGCTCGAGCACGTCAAGAAGCAACAGCAGCGCAGCGCAGCGGCCGACGCGGCGCCGAATGGTGTCCTAATGGAACACACCGGCGACGCCGAATACTGCCGCGTAACGTTTGCCGAGAAGCCCGAGCGGCTTATTCTCGACTTGCTCCGCGCCGGCGGATATTCCTGGGGCGCCGGCTCGTGGGTAGGCAAGTTCGCGCAGCTTCCCGAGGAAGTGCGCGCTATGCTTGCCGAGCCCGAAGGGAGCCCGCAGTGACCCGCCCGTACGAGCAGTTAGGCTTCCAGCAGCGCACGTCCGAGGCTCACCCCTCGGACGTGCGCGCCCGCGTCAACCGCTTCAAGCCCTGGCGCGGGCCGGATGGCTTCCTTCACTTCCCCGAACGATTGACCGACGGCGGTATGTTCTGCGCCTGCGGCCACGAGTTCCGCTGCGATCCTGTAGATGCGCCGGCAGACCAGCAGTGGCCGAAGCTCTGGGCGGGCTTCCAGGAGTTCCTGGCACACCTGCGGGAGAAAGGATGGAAGGAATGAAGAAGCTAGAGTTCGTGCTTTCGTGCATAGGAGCAGCGTTCGTGCTGCTCCTCCTGCTCTTCTCTATGCTCGAGGTTTTTCTCCGGCTCGCTCTCTTCGTGATCCGCGTGCGCCACCCGAGAGACGAGGTTACCGACGCGCACGCGGAGAAACCGAACCCGCTATGAACCAGATCGACGCACTCAATCGCTGGGACCTGCTCAACCGGGAGATCACCTTCCGCAGCGAGCACACCGACCTGACGCAACCCGCTTACTTTGATGGGCTGTTCGAAGCGCTGCTCGAGATGTGCTTTGTCGAAGAAGAACTCGGCATCGCGCATCTTCACAACCAGCGGGAGCACTAAAGATGGCCTCGAAGCCTATGCAACGCAGTTTGAAGCATCTCCGCGACCGTGGCTGGCAGTGTGCTCCCGTCGAGCGGTGGATTCCTTACCCTCCCGACGTGCAGAAGAAGCTCGGCATGCCCGGCATCCGCGTAGACGTCTGGGGCTTCGGGGACATCCTCGCTTGTCGGCGTTTCCGCCCAGATGGCGTTGCACTCGTGGAGGTGTGGGAAATCGCTCTGTTCCAAACAACGGACATAACCAGCATGGCCAAACACCGCACGAAGATGGAGAACCTCGTGGAATTACGCCGCTGGAAAGAAGCCGGTGGACTCGCTTTCCTTCACGCCTGGGGCAAAAAGGGACCGCGCGGCAAGCGCAAGACTTTTGTCTTGACGGAAATTCCGCTTTAGGCGTATTGTTCGAACGTAGTTCAAGGAGAAAACTCACATGCCCGAAGTTGCCGATTCCTCCGCCATTGCCTCGCCAGAGTTGGATACCGGACTAGCCAAGGTCAAAGCCGTCGTGGATGCGATCCAGGTTACCGACCACAACTCCTGTCTGAAGGCCAAGCTCGTGCGCGTATTCGTCCGTGAGCAGTGGTTGAAGCCCCTGGACGCCGTCAACAAGGGACTCATGCAGCGGATTCGCGACTACGAACAGAAGGAACGCGAAGCTGCCGACGAGGAATCGCTCAAGCTCAACCGTGCACGAGCCGAGCAAGATGAAGCGCCGATTGAGGTCGAGCCGAATATCCCGACCGTTGCCGGCGCACCGTCGCGCGCTCCTACTGTCCCGAAGCTCACGCCGGCGAAGCTGCGACAACTCGCCGAAGCCGTAGCGGACGGCACGATCAAGCTCTATACGCGCCACACTACGCTCAAGAAGCTGCGGGCGATCATCATCGCCCAGGTGTTGCAGAAGTTCGAAGAAAGGGTTTAACGGTCTTGCGTCGGAGTCAAGCCGTAGTCTGCACGCAAGATTGACCTGTGGAGAGGTGCGAATCGACACATCCTGGGACAGTTACATGATTCAAGTGCTGCCCTATTCCGTAGTTCCTTGACGGTTACGGAATCTCCACAGGTGAATGATTCGAGGTGAACTATGCCTGACGATTTTGCCACCGCACTCGCACGCAAGGCGCGAGAACTAACCGAAGGAATGTGGCAGCGCGTCGCTCGCTATCCCGACATCGCGGACTTTCGCGCCGCTTTCCTGCCCATCATCGGCCTGTACCTCGCCGCAGATGCCAAGGACGCGATACCGCGTGCGTCAACCGCGATGTGTCAAGAACCGGGATGCGAGCAACGAGCAATTTTCATCAAGCTCGGCAAAGCGCTCTGTTTCCAGCACAGGGACAACTATGGAACGCCAGCCCGTAGCGAATAGCAGCATCCGAAGCGTAGGGTACAAGCCCGAGGTGAAGCTCCTCGAGATCGAGTTTTCTAGCACCGCGATCTATCGTTACTTTGAAGTGCCGGAAGCGGTGTGGCTCGAGTTCCAGAAGCACCTTACGAGTCACCCGGGAAGATTCTTCGCCGAGAAGGTGCGGTCCTGCTACGCTTTCGAGTGCGTCTGGAGACCGAAGAAGGAGAAGCCCACACATGCTGAAGACCAAAAGAAAGACTCCAAGCAAACCGCGAAGGATTCGCAGGCGCCGCGCAAGCGCATCGCGTAGCAACCAGCACGCTACCAGTCAAGCGCTCACTCGCAGACCGGCTCCGTGGGATCTCAGTCAGAATCAGATCAGCTTGCTAAAGAACTACCTACACATGGGCGACGCCACCGAACTGGAAGTGCAGGCTGGACTGGAGGTCGCCAGGCGCTACCGTCTCGACCCGTTCAAGCAAGGGCAGATTTGGTTCATCAAGCGCTGGGACAAGAACGCGGTGACGGCGCAGGGAAGCAGGGGAGCTTTTACTTGGACACCGCAGGTAGGAATTTACGGATTACTGCACATTGCGGCGAGGGATCATGCCGACTACGGGAGCATCTCGGAGCCGGAGTACGGGCCGCTATTCGAACACGAGGTTAAGGACGACAAAGGCAACGTACACAAGTTCAAAGCGCCGGAATGGTGCCGCGTAAAGGCGTACAAGAAGGGTATCAGCGAGCCGACGGTCGCAACGATTTACTTCGAGGAGTTCTGTCCGAAACAGTGGGAGAACGTCAAGCTGTTTTGGGCGCGCAGTCCCCGCGCGCAAATTGCGAAGTGTTGCCGCGCCCAGGTGGTTCGTATCGCTTATCCTGACCTTGGCGGGCTTTACATACCCGAGGAGATGGACCGCAGCCGCGACCACTACACGCCGGCCGGACGCCAGATCACCTACAGCGATTCACAACTGACGGAATTGCATCAGGCGCGAGTTGACATGCGCGACGCGAAGAGTCCCGAGCAAGCTCGAGCCGCGCGCGAACGCTTCAACCGTGCCGCAAAACCTTCCGGGGCGTCGGAATCCAACAAAGGAGTCGACAACGACGCTGCCTCTCGGCAAGCGAAAACAACCCCACAACCGAACGCCCCGGATAAACCTACGCTCACGATCGACTGGTCCTACGACGAGCAGGCGCCCCGTTTGACGGGCGACGCCGAAGTGATCGAGGCCGTGAAGGGCGACATACACGCCTCGTGGGGCAAGGACGAGTTCTGGCACATCCAGCCGCGTGACGCCGAGCCGTTGCGTGCGCTGGCCCTCGACGCGCGGTTCCGTCCGCAGTTCGCGCTAATCGAGATAACGCCAAAGAGTTCCCCGGGCGCCCCGCAAGGGGCTAGGGCTTCATGTGGCTCTACTCCTCCCGGGGATAGTGCTTTGCCCGCCTCCCAGGGTCGCGGGCAAGCTCACGGTAAGCGGGGTGCTTCTTCCTCCGAGGTAAGCACCCCCACCGTGGAGGTCATGGAAGGTGTGCTCGAGCAAGTCAACCCGATGAATCCGGAGCGAGGCAAGAATCCGCGGCTCTCGATTCTCTTGGCGGTTGAACCCAAGAGGAAGTACCTGCTTTCGTGCTTCGACGATCCGCTGTTCAAGCACTTGCTCGCCGGCAACGACAAGAGCGCGGAACTAGTCGTGAAGGTTAGCGTCTCGGGCAACAACACCTTTCGCAACGTGATCGGACTCAAGCGCGTCGGTAGCCAGGAGTTCGATTCCGACGGAAAGACGCCGTGCATCCAGAACAACACCCGCGAAGCCGGCGGACAGAAGACGCTGTACTAGACGAGACTACGTGGCCAAAGTGTGACAGGAGATAG
>Ga0126381_100002720_pt1 | contig 19135 bp, 14 predicted proteins | sample PanSoiMetPlot_28_FD_96465 | JGI IMG/M metagenome (GOLD analysis project Ga0126381, IMG submission 96465) | Tropical forest soil microbial communities from Panama - MetaG Plot_28 | ecosystem: Environmental > Terrestrial > Soil > Tropical forest > Bulk soil | place: Panama | collected 2016-02-17
AAAGCGCACGATGCTGGACCTGGGATTACCAGAAAACGACTCCCAAGATGCCCTTGCATCGCAACTCGCCGCTTTCAAAATCAAGGATGGGGACGAGATTCACATTTTCCCCATCGCCTCCTACAACGAAAGCGCCGTTTATTTGCAGGGACACGTCCTGCGACCGGGAAAATACTCGTATCACGATGGGATGAAACTTAGCGATCTACTCGGATCGTACTCCGATCTGCTCCCCGAGCCATCGGGCCGGTACGCGGAAATAATCCGGCTGAATGCACCGGATTTCCGTCCCACGGTGGAGAGTTTTGACCTTACCGCGGCCATGAACAATCCGGCTTCGGCACCGAAACTTCAGCCGCTCGATACGGTGCGTATCTTCAGCCGATACGATTTTGATCCGCCACCGAGCGTGTGGGTTGGCGGCGATGTGCACAGGCCTGGGCAGTACCGTACTTCAGGGCAAGTGCGGCTGCGCGATGCAATCTTCCTGGCTGGAGGGCCTTCGCAGGACGCGGATTTGAAGTCAGCGCAGGTTTTTCGGACGGAAGCGGACGGAACGATGCGCATCTTCAGCGTGGATTTGGGGGCCGCATTGGCAGGAAAGCTGGAAGAGAATCTTGAACTTTTCCCCCGCGACCGCATTCTGGTGCACCGAAATATCGCGAAGGCGGATCCTTCTACGGTCACGATTCAAGGGGAGGTCGCGCGTCCGGGGCGCTTCCCGCTGACCAGCAACATGCGGGTGCAGGACCTGATCAATACGGCCGGAGGATTGAAGCGCAGCGCCGATAATCAAGTTGCGGACCTCACGCGTTATGCGGAGGGTGACAACCCCTCCGCTTCCACAGAGACCTCCACCATTGCATTGAAAGAAGCGCTACAAGGAGAAAACAGCGCCAATTTGCAGTTGCGGGACGGCGATGTCCTGAGTATTCGGCAAAGTTTCGGGTGGAACGACATCGGAGCCAAGATCTCCATTCGCGGCGAAGTAGAGCATCCCGGTCCCTACGGAATCCAGCCGGGCGAGAGACTCAGCTCCGTGCTTGAGCGCACCGGAGGGTTTACGCGCCAGGCATTCCCTTACGGGGCGATTTTGATGCGGCGCGACGTGCGGGAAATCGAATTGAAGTCGCACCTCGAGGTTATCGAGCGGCTGATGGCAGAACAGGCAAACCTCAAAGCGCTTCCGGAAACGGATGCGGACCAGAAAAGCGCCAAGCTCACGGCGATTGCGGAAACGGAAACGACCATTACGCAACTGCAATCAACGGCACCTATTGGAAGGGTCGTGATTCACATCACTCCGGAAATGAAAAATTGGCGCGGCACACCAGCCGACATTGCCATGCGGGATGGGGACACGCTCGTAATCCCGAAGAAAGCCGAATTCGTGATGGTGTCGGGCCAGGTTTACAACCCGACGGCGGTCGGCTACCGGCCCGGACACAGCGCGAAATGGTATCTGAGCCAAGCCGGGGGAATCACGCAGGTTGCCGACAAAAAGGCCGTTTTCGTCGTACGGGCAGATGGCTCAGTGATCGCTTCGAAAAACAACAGCGGAGGATTGTTTTCGGGTGATCCGCTCAGCGCAACACTTCGGCCAGGAGATTCCATCGTGGTTCCAGAGAAGGCGCCGAAGATTGGCAGCAGGAGTTGGCAAAACACATTGCAGACAGCGCAGCTTCTCTCTTCGATCGCGGTTGCCGTGGCTTACATCCACCCGTGATCGAGCGTGAGGCTGAAGCAAATGCGATTTCGGAACATTGCGCGATTTGCGGCACTGGCAGGGCTCGGGGCCACGTTGTTGGGGGCAGCGCCGTTGATTTCGGCTCAGCAATCGCTGGCTGCAACGGCGGCGAAGGGTACTCCTGACACGCGGACGGAAGGGAAAGAGAAGCCCGTTGAGACAGCGAAGAAGGAAACAAGCAACAAGAAGATGGACTCTATGACGGAAGTTTATTCAGGCGCGAAAGATGGGACGGGGTTAAATACCCTGATTAGTGATTTTCCTGGGAACCAGATGAGGATCTGGACGAGTCCCTTCAGGCTCCGGCTTTCCGACGCTCAGTGGCTATTGCCCGTGGGAAGCTTTACTGCGGGAATGTTTTACACGGACTACGAATTGAGCCGGCGCATTTCGAAGGACCCCAGCACGATCAGCCGTTACAAAAATATCTCGGATATTGGAGTGGGCGCCTTGATCGGGGGCGCGGGCGGCATGTGGGTACTTGGGCACATGAAGCATAACGAGCACTGGAGCGAAACGGGTTTTCTGGCGGGGGAAGCGGGCTTGAACAGCTTGTTGGCGGTGGAAGCGTTGAAGTACTCCTTGCGCCGCGAACGCCCCTACCAAGGCGACGGCACGGGACCATTCTTTCAGTCAGGAGGTACGTCTTTTCCTTCCGAACATTCCGCCGCGGCCTGGGCAGTTGCCGGAGTGATCGCTCACGAATATCCGGGCCCGCTCACGAAGTTCGGCGCTTATGGGCTCGCGGCCCTGGTAAGCTTCTCTCGCGTAAAGGCGCGGCAGCACTTCACCTCTGATGTGTTCCTCGGTGGTTTGTTCGGCAACATGATCGCGCAGGATATCTATGCGCGGCACGCCGATCCAGAATTGGGCGGCGTCGCATGGCAATCGATTCCCCAGTTCTTCAAAGACCACTCGGAGCTTGCGCGTCAGAGCATGGGTTCAACGTTTGTTCCCCTCGATAGCTGGGTATATCCCGCGTTTGAGCGCCTGGAAGCCATGGGGTACCTGAACACGGCGTTCGAGGGTCTGAAGCCCTGGGCCCGCACGGACTGCGCGCGACTTGTAGTGGAGGTGCGGGATGCTTTGCAAAATTCCGACGAGACGCCACAAACGGAAGAAGCGCGTGACTTGTTGAATCTCCTGGCGAAGGAGTTCCGCCGGGAACTCGGGCTGGAAACGGGAGATGCCAATCAGTCCGCACAGATTGGCTCCGTCTACGCGAGAGCCGTGAGTGCCAGTGGGCCGGTGCTGACCGATGGGTATCACTTTGGCCAGACGTATGGTTATGACTTTGGGCGGCCGTTTCGGCGAGGAACCAATTGGATTACGGGAAGCTCCAGCATGCTTACCTACGGCCGCTTGTTCCTTTACATCAGCGGCGAGTACCAGCATTCGCCGTCGGCACCGGAGCTCACGCTGCCGATGCGGCAGTTCATCGCGAACCGGGATGAAGTCGCGCTGCCCGGGGCTCATCCTTTCAACACGATCGATCAATTCACGCTGATGGACACCTACATCGGCATCAATCTCAGCAACTGGCAAGCTGTCTTCGGAAAGCAGAGCCTCTCGTGGGGCCCAGGTAATGGCGGTTCGCTGATACTTAGCAAAAATGCTGTGCCGTTCTATATGTTCCGGCTCACGCAAGTTGAGCCAATCCGGCTGCCCTGGTTTCTCTCCATTCTTGGTCCTGTGCGTTTGGAATCGTTCATGGGACAAGAAGCCGGACACCCACTTTCGGGCTCGCCTTTCGTTTACGGGCAAAAAATCAGTATCAAGCCGTTCACTGCGTTTGAGTGGTCCTTTGGGCGCACGACAACACTAGGTGGCTATGGCGATCCGTTCACTACGGAAACATTCTTCAAGAGCTATTTCGGAAGAGTTTATTATCCGCCGGGCGAGACCACCGGAAGCGTCCCGGGCGATTCACATACCTCCATCGATTGGACCTGGCGTGTGCCGGGATTGCATGACCGAGTCGTCTTTTACGGCGAGCTCGAAGACGACGATGACCCGATTCCGCTGCAGAACCTGACCAAGGCCGTTCTTCGCCCAGGCATTTATCTCCCGCGACTTCCTCTACTGAAGAAATGGGATTTTCACGCGGAGTGGACAAGCTCGGAATCACCGGGCAGAAAGCCTTATCAGGGACAAGGCAAGCTCAACTACTGGAACGGAAACTATCCGGACGGCTACACCAATGAAGGAAATCTTGTCGGCAATATCGTGGGCAGACAGGGCAAAAACGTCCAGGCGTGGACCCGCTACTGGATCTCTCCCGTAAACACTTTAGACCTGACCTGCAAATTGAACGAAGTGGACACCGACTACATGCCCGGCGGGGCGAAATGGCAAGACTACCGACTAGATTACGAGAGGCATTTTCAATCAGGGGCTTATTTACGAAGCCTAGTGCAATTCGAGCACTTCAGCCACTACCCGCTGCTTTTTACTCGTTCCCGGAACAATGTGACTGCATCTCTGGAAATCGGTTTTCAGCCGTGGCCGACGCATTGAGGAGGAAAAAGAACTGGTAACAGGACGGGGACATTTGATCAAAGGGCAAGCAGTCATTGGGTGAGAGAAGGCCTTTGAGTTCGACAAACGCGCCAATGGAAAACATTGAACAACGCGAGATTGAGGATAGACAGCCAGAAATGTCGGAAAGAGCGGTTCTGGCCCGATTACGGCTATTTTGGGGAAGCCGCGGATTCTTGCTTCGTGTCTTCACCTGGAGCCTGTTGGTGAGCTTCCTGATCGTGTTGCTCATTCCCAAGCGCTACGAGGCTGTCGAGCGCCTGATGCCGCCCGACGGACAATCGGTGGGAATGGGCACGGCTATGCTGTCGGCGCTGGCGGGACGTGGAGGCGCTCCGGGGCTCGGGGCCATCGCCGGCGATCTGCTTGGGGTGAAGAATTCAGGTGCGTTGTTCGTCGGTATCTTGCAAAGCCGCACCGTTCAAGATCGACTAATCGAGGAATTTGAATTACGGAAGGTTTATCGCGAATCCAAAATGGAAGATGCTCGCACGGCGCTCGGACAACATACGTGGGTTTCGGAAGACCGCAAGAGCGGAATTATCTCCATTGGTGTTACGGACCATGACCCGAAGCGAGCTGCGGCCATGGCCCAGACTTATGTCACTGAACTCGATCGGCTGGTGGCTCAAGTAAGCACTTCCTCGGCAAGGCGCGAGCGAATTTTTCTGGAAGAACGTCTGACTGCCGTGAAACACGAACTGGATGGTGCCGCCCAAAAGTTCAGCGAATTTGCCAGCAAGAACACGGCAATCGATATCCCGGCGCAAGGCAAAGCCATGGTGGAAGCGGCGGCCACCTTGCAGGGGCAACTCATTGCCGCGCAATCTGAATTAAGCGGCGTGGAAGCGATTTACACCGACCAAAACGTGCGCGTGCGGACGTTGCGCGCTCGAGTGGCTGAATTGCGCTTGCAACTCGGAAAATTGGGCGGCGAAGCTGATCCTTCCGTTCCCGTTCCGACGAAAAAGGACCCCGCCGCGTATCCAACAATCCGGCAGTTACCCGTGCTTGGGGTTACTTACGCCAATCTCTATCGCCAAACAAAAATCGAAGAAACCGTCTACGAACTGCTGACCCAGCAGTACGAACTAGCAAAGGTGCAGGAAGCGAAAGAAATTCCCAGCGTGAAAGTGCTGGATGCCGCCGTCGTTCCGACCAAGAAAACTTTTCCACCTCGGATTCTTTTTACGGCGCTCGGCGGGTTGCTGGGATTGACGTGCGCAGTGCTATGGCTGTCCGTGAAACGCCATTGGGGTTCCATCGACCCGCATGATCCGGGCAAGCAGTTTGCGGTGGAAGTCTTTCAAACGTTGCTGGAAGACTCCAGACGCCTTTCACCGGCAACGGCGCTTTCCCAGGTGATGTCTCGGCGAAAAACTCACGCCGGAGAAGGGCCCGAGCCAAAAAAGGGGATGGCAGGCAGTCAGTTGCTTACGGGAAAAAGCTTTACACGCGCGGCCGGTGGGGCGGCGGAGTAAGGAATGACGACGGAGTCTTCCTAGCGAGTTTCCTCGGAACACTTGGCAACGTGTGGTAGTGAGTGCACGAGGAATGCAATACGAATTAGTTTTATAGCTATATACGGGTTAGGTCACATATTACCCTGTAAGTGACGGGGCGAAGCTGTGTATACACACTTTACGGAGCAGCAAACCGCGATGGCGACAGGGCTAGCGCCTGAAGTTAACACAAGCTTGGGGACGGAAGAAATAAGTCTCACCAGGGAGTTGGCAGAGCTGCCAGCGAAGTACAACGTGGTCCGGTGGTACGCGGCTTATACCAGAGCGAACCACGAAAAGCGCGTGGCAGAGCAACTGGGCGCACGACAGACGGAGCATTTTCTTCCCCAGTACGAATCAGTGCGGAGATGGAAAGACCGGAGAATGACTCTGCAGTTGCCACTATTTCCCGGATACGTGTTTGTACAGATTGCGCTGCGGGACCGATTGCGGGTGTTGCAGATTCCGGGTGTGGCGAGGCTAGTAGGCTTCAACGGTATACCAACAGCACTGCCAGAGGAAGACATTCGAGCGATACGGACCTGCGTGAGTCGCGGTTGTCAAATTCAGCCGCATCCTTACGTGCAGGTCGGGCGTCGCGCCCGCGTCAATGCAGGGCCGCTCCAAGGGCTGGAAGGGATCGTCATTCGAAAAAAGAACGGCATGCGATTCGTGATCTCGCTTGATTTGATCAATCGTTCCGTCGCCGTCGAGATTGCCGCTAAGGATTTGGAACGAGTTTAGGGACGGAAGAGAATACGGGTCAGGAAAGCACATGAAAACCGACGGGCTCAATTGAAATTCCCCATTGGATTACAGGGAGTTACGTCATGGGCGGCAAGAAGTTATTTTCTCTATCTCCCTAAGCGAGAGGATGGTAGCCACAAATGAAGCGAGCGCTAATCACAGGCATCACGGGCCAAGATGGCTCTTACCTTGCAGAACTCCTCCTGGAAAAAGGCTACAAAGTTTTCGGCCTGATACGGCGCAGCAGTACAGCTATTAACAATCACGAACGAATCTCCCATCTTCTTGACGACATAACTCTTGTTCCCGGTGACCTGCTCGATCAAGCCTGCCTCGTGCGCGCCCTGGAGGTTGCCGAACCGGATGAGGTCTATAACCTTGGGGCACAGTCTTTCGTGGCCACCTCCTGGGACCAGCCCGCTCTGACATGTGATGTGACTGCCCTCGGCGTGCTCCGTATGCTCGAAGCCATTCGGATGTTCAACACAAAAATCAGATTTTATCAAGCGTCGAGCAGCGAGATGTACGGCAACGTAGGAGAGTGCCCGCAGAGGGAAACAACCCCATTCCACCCGCGCAGTCCTTATGCGGTGGCAAAGGTCTACGGCCATCATATTACCGTTAACTATAGAGAGAGTTACGGAATCTTTGGGGTCTCTGGAATTCTTTTCAACCACGAGTCGCCCCGCCGGGGATTGGAGTTTGTAACTCGCAAGATCACTCATGGCGTCGCGCGTATCAAACTTGGTCTCGATCGCCAGCTGCTGATGGGCAACCTCGATGCCTTTCGCGATTGGGGTTATGCCAAGGACTACGTCGGGGCCATGTGGGCGATGCTCCAGAGAGACGAGCCAGCGGACTACGTGGTCGCCACCGGAGAAACACACTCCGTTCGCGAGTTCCTCGAAGCGGCATTTTTGCACGTCGGTTTGAATTCCAAGGATTACGTCCAAACCGATCCTGCATTTCTGCGGCCGGCAGAAGTACACAAACTGATCGGCGACTCGTCCAAGGCAAGGAGAGAATTGGGTTGGGCGCCAAAGACGTCGTTTACCAGCCTCGTGCAGATGATGATGGAAAGTGATCTGCGTTATGTGCGAGACTTCGAGGATTCCCGGGGGGCACAACTTGCGAGCGCTGATTAGCGGAGGGACTGGATTCGTCGGCTCCCACCTAGCGCGCTTTCTGATCACGGAGGGCGTGGAAGTCTTTGTCTTTTCGAGCACCCGCGGGGAAAGTGCAGCCGATCGGAATCCTAAAATTAGATATATACAGGCAGATATCTGCGATGTGGCTGCGGTAACCCGAGTCTTCGAAGAATCACAACCTGACGAGATATACCACCTGGCTGGTGTGTCTTCTGTTCCCGCTTCGCGGCAATTTCCGCGTCAAGTCCTTGAAATCAATGTGCTCGGAACATTTAATCTCTTTGAGGCAGCCTCGAGGATGCAGTCGTTTCCCCGAGTTCTCAACGTGAGCACCGGCCAGGTGTACGCAGCTGCCGGAGAGGCTGCACGTCCGCTGGACGAACAGTGTCCGGTTCAGCCGGCCAATTGGTACGCCACGAGCAAAGTCATGGCGGAGCTTCTTGCTTCGCAGTACACGGATAGAAAGGGAGCCTTCCTTATCAACGCGCGCCCGTTCAACCATTCCGGCCCGGGGCAATCCAGCGATTTCGTCCTTTCGACGCTTGCTTCCCAGGTAGCTGAGGCGGAAGCGGGACTTCGTCCCGCAAGCATTAAAGTGGGCGATTTGAGTGTGGTGCGGGACTTCACGGATGTGCGTGACGTGGTGCGCGCCTATTACTTGCTTCTACGATCGGGACGGAACGGCGAGGTTTATAACGTGTGCTCCGGTGTGGCGCGCCAAGTTTCCTATGCGCTGGAATTCCTGCAATCTCTCGCTGAAATCGAGATCAAGGTTGAAGTGGAACCGTCCAGGCTACGCCCCAACGAGACTCGCCAGATCTTTGGAGATCCGTCAAAAATCCAAAAAGAGACAGGATGGCGGCCAGCCATCCCATTTGAAACCACTGTCCGCGATTTGCTTGACTACTGGCGCGCGCAGATCAGATTGAAACAGGCAGCGAATCCGTGCCCGGTGTAGTCTGGCGGATACCCAGCCCGATCGAGCCGCGCATACCGCTTGCCAAACGCATCGTAGCTGATAACTTCTCTGGCCTTAAATCCCACATGAAAAAACTCATTGGATCTGTTCTGCGGCTGGGCACGGGTGAGGCAGTTTCCAGGCTGGCCTCGTTTGGGCTCTATGCGTACATCTCCCGGGCCTTCGGAGTCGAGCTACTGGGTATCGTGGCGCTTTCACAGACGATTGCCTTGTACGTGACATTTGGGACCGATCAGGGATTGCGAATGATAGGAGCGCGACTGGTGGCGCGGGATGCGAGCTCGGCCCCCGAGATCGTTCGGCATGTTCTTAGGAAACGACTGATCTCATGTGCCCTTTGCGTTGCACTCGGTTCCACGTATGCGTTATGGGGGCCGGTTCCAGCGAATGCAAGACTCTACGTTCTAGGCTTTGTGCTCGCGGTGCTTCCTTACGCCTTCTCATTGGATTGGCTGGCATGGGGATTGGATCACTTGGGATGGCTCGGGATGTGGCGCGCGTGTGTAGGAGTGGTCTTCGTGGCCGGGGCCATTGCTGCGATGCGCATCAGCGGCTCCGCGTTGATGCCGACCACTGTGGCCAACGGAGCGAGCGTCGTTTCAGGTGTGCTACTTCTCTGGGGGCTTTGGCGCTTCCGTTGGAGATCACCACATTCAGCTTCCATTCCCAGTAGTTCGCAGTTTGAGGAAGAGTTCCGGTGGGGCGCGGTCCTGCCGCTAGGCATGGCAACAATTCTTAATCTGATGTTTAACAATTTCGATACCGTCATGCTTGGGGCGTTGGCATCGGCCAAGGAGGTCGGCCGCTACAATGCAGGGTACAAGGTCCTGTATATGATTTTCGGCATTTACTATCTGCTTACGCAGTCGCTTTATCCAAAGCTCTCACGCCTAAAGGGCAGAGGTCAAGCTAGGCAAATGTTGTCGTTCGCTCTTCTTTGTTTGTTCATCTTGGGAGGGTGCTTGGCTTTGATCATCGGGGTCTGGGCTGCACCGATTCTCCACATTATCTACGGGTCTGATCTGGGCGCAATCCATCTTCTTCGTGTCCTGGTTGTAGCGCTCCCCATGGAGTTATGCATCGCGCTGATGGGGACCGTGTTGGTGAGCCGGGGATTCGACAAGGTGGTGCTTGCTTGTACGGGGTCCGCCGCGGCATTCAATGTGACTTTGAATTGGTTTTTGATTCCACGTTTGCAGGCAGATGGGGCGGCTTGGTCGACAGTGGCTTCCTATCTGCTTTTGCTAGTTTTGGTGCTCAGCGCCTTCGCCGTGAAGCCGGTGTTGCGGGAAGAATCGACGAGCCCCGCAGTTTCGGCGTGCCCCGCTTAGCGCTTGCATCTTTTTTTTCGGAGACATTTCAAGTGTTGTTTCCTGTGACACAGTCAGAAGAAGAATATAGAAAGTTAGAGCCGATCATGAAGGCGTCCGGTACTACCCTGGACGCGCGCGACTTTTATTGGGCAGTGAATCTGGCGTTTCATTCCGCGGAATCAGAAATTTACGAACGCGAACACGCGAGAATGATCGCCGATTTGCCAGAGAAGTGGGGGCTGCTGTTAGCTCCATTGAAGGCTCGCCCTCTTGCCTCGATCCGTTGGCTGGATGTGGGCTGCGGGCCGGGTGTTTTAGGGGGCGTTGTTGCGGCAATTTTGGGAGACGGGGTCAAGCATGCCGTGTTTGTTGATCCAAATGCAAACATGCTTCGATTGTGCGAGGCAAAGGCCCGCGAGTGGCGGTTTTCTACGGAATTCGTTCAGGGTTGCATCTCGGAATTGGAATCAAAAGAAGAGTTCGACCTAATTACTTGTAACAGCGTTCTGCACCACGTTGTGGAACTGAGGGACTTTTGCGGGACGGTGGCGAGGCTGCTGACGGCAGGGGGCCTCTTTGCGAGTTGCTACGACCCGCGCCGGGAAGTGACGTTTGACCGGGTGCTCGCCCGACGCCGCGCTTTGGCTCGATGCGGTCGGGCGTGGCGTGTAGCGCCGCGTGCAATGAAGAAGGTTTATCGCAGATTCGTGCCCTCATCAAATGGTGAACAGATCATCGAGGCCGAAGCCAATCGGGAGTTGATGCGTGCCGGTGCAATCAGCCGTCCACTTGATATTCGGTCTATCTGGGCTGTCACGGATTTTCACGTCCCGGAACAGCTAGGTGGATTTGGAAGAGGGATCTCCGAAGAGGAGTTGCGGTCGTATCTGCCAGGCCTGACAATGCGAGAGTATTTTAGCTACTGTTTTTTCGGCCACGGTCCCATCGCCGCCCCCTTCCGATATGCGGAAAGGTTGCTTTTCAAGCGCCGCGATCCGCATGGCGCTCTTTTCGGAGCGAGCTGGACAAGTTCATGATGCTGAGTCTTTCCCGGTGCTCTCCGTGCGCGTGAGGGCCTTGTTCGTCATGTCCGATCTGGGGGGCGGCGGGGCCGAAAGGGTCACGTTGACGGTCTCGCGTTATCTGGACCGGAAACGGTTTGAGCCGTCACTCTTTCTTTTGAAGAAGGACGGAGTCTACTGGGACGAGATTTCTGAGGATACGCACGTTCAATACGGAACGAGCGGGTCTGCTAGGCTAAGGTACCGCGTGCCCTCTGTGCTCAATCGATTGCTGGCGGAGGTGGCTAAAAGCGACATTGTTATTGGTACGCTTGAACTGTTTCCCTCTTATCTTGCCTACTTTTCCGGCGCGCTCCAAAAAAAGCCAGTGATAGCATGGGTTCATACCGATCTAAATAGGCACTTGCCGCTGTATGGTTCCGCTCATATCCATCGGCGGATTATTAGACTGTTGTATCCGAGATTCCGAAAGGTCGTTTTCCCATCACACTCAGCCAGCGATTTGTTCCGAGGACTTGTCCCGATCGAGAACACACAAGTTATCTTCAACCCACTCGATTCGAAGATCGTTCTGTCCAAGGCTGAGGAAGAGCCCCCGGACTGGGCTGAAACAGTCTTCGCGAAACCAGTGTTGGTTGCGGTGGGGCGGCTGGTTGTAGCCCACAAGGGTTTCGACCTGCTTATTCGCGCGCACGCGGAACTGGCATCTCAGGGCGTGGATCATAACCTGTTGATTCTTGGAGAGGGTCCAGACAGGCAATTTTTGGAGAAACTTGCTAAGGAACTTGGAGTGAGCGGGTCCACCTATCTGCCCGGATTTCAGCAAAATCCCTTTCCGTTGATTAAGCGCTCGTGCGCGTTGGTAGTTCCATCCCGGTTCGAGGCTTTCGGCATAGTTGTTCTGGAGGCCATGGCACTCGGGGTGCCTGTTGTCACGATGACCTCGGCATCCGGTCCCGCCGAGATACTGGATGGAGGCGCTTATGGGGTTTGCGTATCGGGCGAAAATCCTGCGAGCTTGGCAGCTGGCATGAATGCGGTAATCGCCGATCCAGCTGTACGTCGGCGATATTCGTGTCTCGGGAAGGAACGCGTGAAATCCTTTCGACCCGAACAAATCGTTCGCCAATGGGAGGAACTGCTTTGTGGAGCGGCACACTTAAGTTTTCGCTGATTCTGGCAACGGCGGGAAGGACGGATGACCTGGCCCGGTTTCTGCGGCACCTTGAGCAGCAGACGTATCGAAATTTTGAACTGATCATCGTCGACCAGAACCCTGATGGCGTTCTCGACCCAGTGATACGCGAATATCAGGGGAAGTTTCCGCTGTTACACCTGCGCTCGGAGCGAGGGCTGTCCCGCGCGCGGAATGTGGGGCTGCAACATTTTTCGGGCGATATAGTGGCTTTCCCCGACGATGACTGCTGGTATGCCAAGAATACGCTGGGACGCATCGCCCGGTTGTTTAGTGAGCGTCCTGCCTGGGATGGGATTACGGGGAGATGCGTCGACGAGGGTCGGCCCACGGACTATTTGTTCTTCTCGCGTAGAAATGGATGGGTTGATAAAAGGAATGTCTTTGGGTGCAGCACCTCAGTCTCGATTTTCTTACGGGCACGAGTGGTTCAAGCTGTTGGCCGATTCGATGAAACTCTGGGTTCCGGCTCCGATCAGGGAAAACACGCTGCCGAAGAGTCCGATTACTTGCTTCGAGCTCTCGACCTCCGATTTAACGTCTACTATTGGTCGGACCTATGTATTTTTCACCCTTATCCTCCTCCTATTTACGATCGCGACTCCATCAAGAGAGAATATCGTCGCTCGATGGGCTTTGGGTATGTCCTGAAGAAACATCAGTATCCCCTATCCTCTGTTTGTTACCGTTTTCTTAGACCTCTCGGTGCGGCGTTGATCTCGCTACTAACACTTAAATTTTCGAAGAGCATGTTTCATTTGGCAGCTCTCAAGGGTCGAATACTAGGATGGCGCGGATAAGACTGGCGAAGTGGCTATATGGGCTGGGGTTGCTCTTAATGCCGTTGTCCTACGCAACGCGAGAGATATTCGGCCTGGCTGGCATCACGTGGGTAGATCCGACGTTAATTCTTGGATTGGCAGCTTTTTTGTTGCTGGGTGCTCCCATGGAGGAAAAGGCACCCCTATGGCTTATCGGTTTTACTTTCCTGAGTGCGTTCATAGGAATGTTCCTCATGCCCGCTTCTCTGGACAGAGAAAAGGCTGCTCTCTACGTTTACTACGTTGAGCCGATCCGGTTGACTTTGAATGTTATTTGGTTCTGGGTCTCACTATTCTTCTTGAAATTGTCCAGGAAGTTCGTTCTACGTGGGCTGGCAGTTTGTGTTGTCTGGGAATTTTCAATAGCGTGCTACCTATATCTTGCATTTTTCGATTTGGTGCCGGTTCCGGAGACAGCAAAGCTTTACCTGGAGATTTACAAAACGAGGCAGGTCGTTTCTTGGGGCGATCTATCTATATATCGGATGGCTGGAACGTTTATCGAATCTCCTCTCTTTGGCCTTTTCATGTTCAGTTCTTTTGTTATCTTCACCCTTACGCTATCAAGTGTGAGAGACAAACATGGGCGATGGGCCCGGATGTGGATGATAGCAGGCGGAGTCTGCGCCTTCCTAGGAACTGTTGCTTCGCTCTCGGATCAAACGCTGCTCGCCCTACTAGCTCTTGGACTTACCTTCGTATTAGTGAGAAGGAGGAGCAACAAAGTTGCGCAGACGCTTGTTTGGGCGGGTGTGGTAGTCGCGCTGGTTTTCTATGTGGCTCATGCGGAAGCAACAAGATGGGAGAGCGACTCTTATTATACGGGGGACCCAATGGGAACGAGCATTAGCGAGCGCTCGTTTCATGCGAGATACGGCTTGGGCTTGCTCATCGAGCAACCTGCAAGCGTGTTCACGGGAATCGGCCCCGGCCGCTATGGTGACTATGCTGTTCGCACAGGATATTTTCCTAGTACTGTAACCACCCAATTCACTGCAATTGACTGGGTCGTGGAGTATGGGGTCCTGGGGGTCTCGCTTATCTGTTGGTGGCTATTTAGGATCGGTTCCCACGCGGCAGCTCGTTTCGGAGTTCTTGGTGTGGGGGCCCTAGCAGCGCTAGTAATTGCCAATATGTTTCAGGCAAATTGGGTGTGGGAAAGCTGGTTTTTAGCGCTTGCGTTCTTGCACACGACCGTTTACACGCCCGCGCTGGAGTCAGCGAAGACATGAAAGCAAATATCACTATAGACGCGCGATGGTTTGTGGGTGGTATTGGCACGTACACACGCCATCTTTTAGAGGGCCTGTGGACCCAAGGGAACGGGTTTAACGTACATGCCATTACTCGTGAACAGCACGCCGAAGCGGTGAAGCAGTGGTGCTCGCAAATGACGGTGGTAGATGTTCCGATCTATACGATGCGGGAACAATGGTCGATCCCGAGGGCAGCGAGAGGATGCGATTTATTGCATGTACCGCATTACAACGCACCGCTGTTGAGAAGTGGGCCTATGGTGGTTTCGATATTGGACTTGATTCATGTGACTGATCCTGTAGCTCGACGAAGCGCCAAATCGCGGGTCTACGCGCAGCCGATGCTGCGTCTGGTTGCGCGGAAGGCGACGCACATAATCACGATTTCAGAGTATTCGAAGGAGCAAATCGTTGAACGTCTAGGCGTAGCTCCTTCCAAGGTTACGGCTATCTACTGTGGCGTGGATTCGCAGTTCCGCTCGGTAGAACGAGAACAGGCGTTCGCAGCGGTTTCGGAAGCGCTGGGTATCCGCGAGCCCTACATGCTCTATGTTGGAAATCTGAAACCCCACAAGAATGTCACCGCTCTATTGCAGGCGTATGCGCTGCTTCGCGAGCGTCACGATATTCCACAAAAGCTGCTGATTATCGGGAGCGATCCGCGATGGGAGTCTGCCCGCCGGGATGAATGTTCCCAGCGCGGGATCGACGGAGCGACATTTTTTGTTCCCCAGGTGGAACAGGAGCTTCTGCCGAACGTATATGCGGCTGCCGATTTGCTGGTGATGCCGTCCACGATCGAGGGATTCGGATTGCCGGTCCTGGAAGCGATGGCCTGCGGAACGCCCGTAGTTTGCTCTCGCGCGGCTTCTCTGCCGGAGGTGGGCGGGGAAGCGGTGCTCTATTTTGATCCCGCGAGCCCCGAAGACCTGGCGTCCGCGATCGAACGAGTCCTGAGTTCTCGTGCGCTGCAGGAGACACTTCAGGCGAAGGGGTTGGAGCGCGCGAAACAGTTTACGTGGGAGGAATCCACGCGGAAGCACGTCGAGGTGTACCAGCGTTTGCTGAATCTGAATTGACTGTCAGGATCAGTCAAACACTTTCCGCAGTGATTTATCGCGCGTTGATCAGAGCGGAACGGATGAGATTGGAGTCAGACAACCTCAGTTCAAAGATGGGCTGGAGGTCCGATTTGCGGGTTGCACTGGTCCATTATTGGCACATGAAGCGTCGTGGGGGAGAGCGTGTGCTTGAAGTTCTTGCGGACCTGTACCCACAGGCGGACATCTTTATGATTGTCTATGATCCCTCGACGCTCTCCTGCTCTATTAAATCGCATAAGATTTCCGGATCGTTCCTGCAAAAGCTGCCGCAAGTGAAGCGCTATTATCGTGTTTTGCTGCCTTTTTTTCCGCTCGCTTTGGAGCAATTTGAACTTGATGACTACGATGTAGTGATCAGCCACGAGGCTGGCCCTGTCAAAGGCATACTCACCCGCACTTCTACCTGCCACATATGTTATTCCCACACACCCATGCGGTACCTTTGGGATATGTATTATAACTACAAAGCTACGGCTCCGCTGGGCGTTCTGGGGAAGGCTTATTACTCGTTGGTCTGCCATTACGTGAGGCAATGGGACTACGCGGCAGCCGCCAGGGTGGATCACTACGTAGCGAGCTCCCAAAATGGCGCAAGACGGATACGCAAGTACTATGGCCGCAACTCCGATGTGATCTATCCACCGGTGGACATTAGTTCCTTTTCTACTTCAGATTCGCAAGACGACTTTTACTTGGTTGTGAGTCCCTTAGTTCCTTACAAACGAATTGATCTCGCAGTTGAGGCTTGCAGTACGCTGGGCCGCCGTTTGATTGTAATAGGAGAAGGACAGCAGAGAGCCTCATTGCAGAAGATCGCTGGACCTACGGTTAACTTTCTCGGGTTCCAGCCAGATAAGGTTGTTCGGGAGCACTATCGCCGATGCAGGGCGCTCTTATTCCCTGGGGAGGAAGACATTGGCTTGACGCCAATTGAAGCGCAGGCTTCTGGGCGGCCGGTGATCGCGTATGGGCGCGGGGGAGCTCTTGAGACGGTCCTCGGCTTTTATCCGGGAGAATCCATTTCACAAGAAACGGATACGGGTGTTTTCTTCCAAGAACAATCTGCCGAGTCGTTAACGGAAGCCATCCGGGCATTCGAGGCAGCTGAGGAGCGTTTTTCGCCCGCAGTGATTCGAAACCATGCTCGGCAGTTCGACGAACAGCATTTTAGGAATCGCTTTGCCAGATTTGTTCACTCTAAATGGCATGAATTTAACTCTCCGGTCACTGATGGGCAGTCAGTTCTTTCCGACTAGCCGAGAATCCACTGCCCCTTAACTGAGCTTCCATTCCTCGGGGAAATAACCGATTTAAATTCGGAATAGTAATTGAAACTCGTAAGCGGCGGCCCCAGAAGACATCGCGATTCCGGGGTTGTCGCCAGAGATCCGAATCTCAGTTCTCCGTCGGGAAAAAGAATCATAGCTTTGGCGGCGTAGCCTGAACGGGATTCAGGGTAAAAAGTTCGTTTAACCTGCGTTTGCGTCGGCTGAATTTGCTGTCGATGAAAATCTCCCAGGTCTCTGGACCTCAATGACAAGACGCTCTGTCAATCTAATGCAGTTCTGGCTGACGACCGCATTTTTGTCGATCCCTACCGTTGCTTTCTCCATTGCGGGTTACATTCGATTCAGGTCAGGTTTCTTTGCCGACGTTGAGATCGATACTCGCTCCTATGTAGTCTTCACACTTTTTGCAAGCTTGCTTTGGGCACTAGTTATTCAGCACTTCAAATTGAATCGCATCGTGACCCTAGTAACACTACAGACGGGCGTTAAGTTGGCGGCTTTAGCCACCTCGTATTGCGCGCTATTATCACTCTCCGTTTTTTTCTTCTATCGTAAGGTAGACTTCGCCCGTATTTTTGTGCTGATTGGTTGCGCTTTCCTCTTTGTCTTGAGCTTCTGTCTGATTCACTTTTTTCGCGCAGCGATACATATAATTCAGAAATCTCGTAATGGTCGTTTTCCAATTGCCATCGTCGGCGCCGACGAATTTGCCGCGGATGTAGCCCGCCATCTCTCTGAAAGCCAAATGTCGCATTGTAAAATCGGTTGTTTTATAGCCTTGCCAAATCAGGATGTTTCGATCCCGGATTCAGCAGTCCTCGAGTGGACTCGTCTAAACGACGTTGTGGATGTATTTCATTGTGCGGAAATCATTGTGGCCTTGCCGCCGCATCGTATCGGAGAAGCGCAAGGAATACTTCAGACTGTTCAGCACCTGTGCATTCCAGCGCGAATGGTCTTGGACTTGGGCGTGGGAGTATTCGTTCCGGACAGAATATTCGACTATTATGGGATTCCCCTGCTAGACGTCCGACCCTATCCCGTTGATTCGGTCGGTTACGCCTTGGGCAAGCGCGCCTTTGATTTCGTCTTTTCGTTGGTGGCTCTGCTTATCGCAGCACCTCTCATGTTCCTAATCGCGCTAGCGATCAAACTCAGCTCCCGAGGCCCCGTTTTGTTTGTTCAGGAACGTATCGGCCTAAACGGGCGTCGCTTCAATATGTTGAAATTTCGCACCATGAAAGTACAGCACTCGCAAGATTCAAGATCTCAACACACGTCTCGGGATGACTTGCGCATTACTTCCGTTGGGCGCTTTCTCCGTCGCACTAGTCTCGACGAGATCCCCCAGTTCATCAACGTCCTCAGAGGCGAAATGAGTGTGGTGGGTCCCCGCCCAGAGCTTACCTTTTTCGTGCAGAAATTTCGCCATGAAATACCTTCGTACATGGCGCGGCACAACGTAAAGTGTGGTATCACTGGTTGGGCCCAAGTCAACGGTTTGCGCGGGAGCGACACTTCCATCCCTAATCGAATTCAGTACGATCTTTACTACATGCGAAACTGGAGCATGTTGTTAGATTTGAAGATCATTTTATTGACAATCTTCAAGGGGCTCATGAGCCCTCAGGCTTATTAACAATCATTCTCCCTGGCCTCGGACTCTTTTATGTTCCAAGGAACGGTACGGGAAGTTGCCCCTCTGCCCCTCGTTTAGTTGAAATCTGAAGAAGAAAAGTAGCGGTTCTCGACCCGGACTCGGTTAGAGTCCGGGTCGAGAACTCTTTTTGATAGGAGAGCCGAAGAAAGATTCCAAGCGCCGCAGCCAGTGCCAACATGGCGGCCGGAGCGATCGGCCACATTCTGCCCTGCGCCCAATCTACGAGCGCCTCGACCACCACACCGCCGACGACCGTTCCTGCGGAATCGTGAATGGGCGCGTAGGATCGCAACCAACTCCCGAACTCGTCCGTAATGTAGTTTGTTTCTACTGTAGGCTGGTCGATGTTGAGGCCGCTGCCACCCCAGTACACCTCTCCGGCATGACCGGCGTTCTTTAGCGATTCATCCAGATCCACTACGAACAGCAACAAGTTCGGATCCTGTTCCGCCCGACGAACCGTGAACACCCGCTCCATATGGGTATTTTTCCGGCGGGCAAGTAGGCTCAAGCACGTCGTCTTTCAGCAAACAAGCGACACCATGGTGAAGGCGCTTGTAAGCGACCTGTACGAAAACTAATTTCCTCTGAGCTTCCCGGGTTGACAACCGACCCGCTTTAAACTAGGTTGCGAAACAGGAGTGCGTGATGAGCTCGGACTGGAAGCCCCAAGGATATTCCACCGTTTCTGTTTACCTTGTAGCAAACGGCGCTCAACGGGTCATCGACTTCCTAAGGACAACGTTTGACGCCACTGATCTTCGTTGCTTTCCTACCGCTGGGGGCAAGATCATGCATGCGGAAGTGCGCATCGG
>Ga0126381_100002721_pt1 | contig 19135 bp, 17 predicted proteins | sample PanSoiMetPlot_28_FD_96465 | JGI IMG/M metagenome (GOLD analysis project Ga0126381, IMG submission 96465) | Tropical forest soil microbial communities from Panama - MetaG Plot_28 | ecosystem: Environmental > Terrestrial > Soil > Tropical forest > Bulk soil | place: Panama | collected 2016-02-17
GATGAGATGCAATCCGATGCGACTCATGTTGCGCAGCGCCGCGGGGCGTTCGAGCTCAATTGCCCCGCCGCGACAGCGACGATCTTGAGCAAGGAAATGATTCAGACGCCGATCACCAACCCTCGGTGGGCGCCACCTGAGCGAGCCGAGTATACGGTAGGGGTATCGGGATGCGATAAGCGTGCGACTTACCTTGTCGTTTGTGCCGCAGGAGGTACTGGTTGTGTTGCGGGCGGCGCACGTAGCGAGATACAGGGAGGAAAGTGAAGAGGATCCGCGCGGACGCGGGGAGACGCCCGGGTACGTGATCGAGGGTGCGCGGGTTCGAGGCGCGACGCAGCGGCGCTTAGGTTGCCACGGGCAGCACCAGGATCCTCGATAGGCCAAGTATGAATAGAAGTAGTGCCAGAGCGAGAAGGAAGACCCTCGTGCGATACTCCTGGAACTGCTGAACGATACCGCAGAAGAACAGCACCGTTGCCAACAACACGGTGCCCAGCACATACGCGTCAGCGACGTGGTTTGCCCGATGGCCAGCCTCGAACAGCGACTTCGATTGGCTCTCCAAATCGCGCGCACGGTGCGCGTGTTCTGTCCGATAGCCCGGAAGGTCGAACGGAGTACTGGGTGCCTGCGGATTGGTCAGTGGGTGTGTTGCGAGCCACACGTCGAACGCCTGCCGGAACTCCGGGCGGAAGCGCTGGTTGTAGAACTCTGCCAAGCGATCATTGTTCAAGGCCTTGGCGTTCACCCACGCCATGAACAGCGCGATGTCCAGACCAACTTGCTGTCCGGCTTGCGTGGATTCACGCGTCGACTCCACTCGCAGCGCATTGGCCTGGTTGTAATTGGTCGACTGGATGCCACTCCACAATGATGCCTGGTAACCGCTCCACGAGGTGACAACGCTGGCAAGGGCGAGGAGTATGGTCGCAGTAAATTCCGTCGAACGCCGCCGTGGTTCCGGGTGCAGGGTTGCCTCACGTGCTTGCTCTTCAGTTTTGTCGGTCATGTGCCCTCCCACACAGGGTCAAGATCTCTGACAATCTTCGCTCGTTCCCTCAAAGCGTCCAGATAGTCAGCCCACTCCTGCATCATCTTGCGTAGCTCCGCAAGCCGTTGCGCTTTGTTGTAGGCCGCTCGAAACTTGTTTCGCTAGCCGTGAGCCAATTGCAGTCATCGTGCTCGGCGCCGAAGGTACCGTGCTGCTGCTGAGCGCAATCTACCGATGGTTTCCCCCTGGACTCGTCATCAGTCGGTCAGTACGGGGGGCAGGTGTGTTCGATACGCCACAGAGTATGTTCGCAGGATTAGGCGGTGAAAACTTGCCCGGCCCAAAGCGGACCCGGAGAGACGACGGGGTACGCGATCGCACACTCGAAAGGACTCGATAAGAGCATTCGGTTGAATGATCAGGCAGGTCCTCGGACGCGCGCGGAGACCTTTGAAGGTGAAACGTCTGCTCATGGGGCCAGAAGCGGACAAGCGCCCAGGAATGCAGCCATTCTCAGCGAAATGAGACTTTGAGAATGCGGCCTCCCAAGGGGTCAATGAGATAAGCGTGCCCCTCGGGATCAACGACAACGCCTCGAGCGCCCCGAACCGTGGGTACAGTCTGCATGCGTGTTAGCGCGCCCGATTCCTCAACACGGGCTACCGTCAACGCAGCTGCTTCGGCGGCGGCGGCGTACAGCAGGTGTTTTGCGGGCAAGTAGTCAATGTTGTCCAGTCCCGCACCTGTTTCGATAGAACCGAGAGCTCGACCATCGTGCCCCACATCCACGGCCACGACCCGCGCCTTACAGGCAACGAAGAGGACGCCGCGGATAGCGTCCAATGCGACTCCATGGGGTTCATCGCAACCGGAACGCCACCTGGCGACAATCTTGTGGCTATGCACGTCGATCGCAACCGTTGTCCCCTCCTCTTCGAGGCTCGTGTAAAAACGGCCGCGCCGCGGGTCTACCGCGAATCCCTCGGCTGACGCTCCGAGCGCAATTTTGTCTTTAGGTTTGACACGAGATGGATCTGAGACGTCAAACACCGTGATGGCGTTATCGGACGAAGGGATGTCCAGAGGCGGCACACCACGGGTAAGCCACAGTTCGCGTGTGGCGGCAACGTAGGTCAGGGAATCAGGCGCCGCGCTCATTCCAGCGTCGCGTGACGCAACGGACACGCACTCACCGATCTTCAGTGTGGTCGCGTTGATTGCGCAGATCGTTGAGTCACCGCGGTTACCCACATAGACCGTACCGTCTCCAACAGCGACCGAGGTGGGGCCGACCAACGGACGTTTACCTTTGAAATCGACCTCCAGGGTGGGAAACCCGTCGATGGACGTCACTGCGTCGGTTCGGGCGTCGATGAGGATCACTTTCCCGGTGTTGGATGCAGGTACCCACAGACGTCGACCACGCGGCTCATACGCAAAATAGTCGAGCGACACCGTCCCTGTGGCTCCGGGCAATGACAGGCCCTTCAGAGTGAACTCAGGTTCCCGGGGCGCGTCCGCGTTTTCGGCAAGAGCCACAACGGGAGCCAATCCGGCGACTACAAAGGCGGCAAGGGCGCTGCGACGTCGAGAGGTTTTCGGCGGGAGAATGCGCGGTGTGGCGGGATACATGGTGCGAACCCGGCTGCGCGAAGTTTGGGCTTGAGCGTAGAACAACGCCTGGGTCCCGGACGCCGATACGCGGTAGTCTGCTCGGATTGCGCGGCAGACGGCGGATCGGCGCTATTAAACGAGCCCGAGCCACCAGTCCTCGATTGACTTGTTGCGATCCCGTCGCCTGACCGCCGACCGCCTGCCCACTCTCTTTGAATACGGTTGCGGTCCTTCGCATCCTGGGTGACCGAGCCGGTGATCCGGCGTAGGCTTGATAGGCCACCAGCCGTCCGGTGTCCGCCGACCGTGAATCCCCGAACCGCTATCCTTGCTGCGCTCGGCGCCGCACTGCTGTTCGGCGCGAGCACTCCATTTGCCAAGGCGCTGGTCGGTGATGTGCCACCGATGCTGCTCGCCGGGTTCCTCTATCTGGGAAGCGGAATCGGCCTCTGGATCGTCCGCCTCGTCCGCGACCGCGGATTCAGGCCGACGGATCTCTCGCGCGCAGAGTGGCCCTGGCTTTCGGGCGCCATCGCGGTAGGGGGAGTACTCGGTCCGACCCTGCTGATGTATGGACTCACGCGCACATCCGCCGCCGACGCGTCCCTGCTCCTCAATCTTGAGGCGGTTCTGACCGCTCTGTTGGCGTGGGGAGTGTTCCGTGAGAACGCAGGCCGACGCATCGTGCTCGGCATGGCGCTTATCGTGGCGGGCGGTGTGGTCCTGGCGTGGCCCTCGGGCGGCGGTGGAGGTCGAACGAGCATCTTGGGAGCGCTGGCCGTGGCCGGTGCGTGCTTGTGTTGGGCGGTCGATAACAACCTGACTCGTAAGGTCTCGGCGACCGAGCCCATTTTCATCGCTGGGACCAAGGGTCTGGTGGCAGGAATCGCCAATGCCGGACTGGCGCTCGCGTTAGGTACCGCCCGGCCAGCTTCGGCGCTCGTTGTCGCGGCCGCAACCGTCGGGTTTGTCGGTTATGGCATCAGCCTGGTGCTCTTCGTTCTCGCGTTGCGTGGCCTCGGTGCGGCACGCACGGGCGCCTATTTCTCGACGGCACCGTTCATTGGCGCCGCGATCGCAATTGCCGTCTTTCACGAAGCGACGTCGGCAGCCTTTTGGATCGCCGCCGCGCTCATGGCAGCAGGTGTCTTGCTGCATCTCACCGAGCGGCACGAGCACGAGCACACTCATGAGTTGCTCGTCCATACGCATAGCCACCGGCACGATTCCCATCACCAACATGCCCACGCGTTCGCGTGGGACGGGCGCGAGCCTCACACCCACGAACACCGCCACGAGCCGGTAACCCACTCCCATCCTCACTATCCCGACATTCATCACCAACACGGCCACTGAGAGGTTGCCAGTCTTGGTCTAAGGCTTCGCAACCACGCTTGTCATCTCGGGCCAGAACAGGCTATAGCTAGCGCGTGGAGGCCGATCGAAGGACGAGCGCATCGCATGTCTAATGCGTCGAGGCCAACGTTTCGTGAACTGGCGTTGGACTGGAGGATCTGGTTGGGACTCATGGTGTGCGTACTCATCGGCACCGCCGCCTGGCTGCTCGGGTACGACTGATTGCGTATCCGTTGGTTGAAACCCCGGTCCTTCCGCGGTGAGAAACCTAAGATGAAGCAAACCCTGGTTCTTCTGCTCGCGCTGGCGTTGCTACCCATCGCAGGGACCGCTCGAAGCGATGAAGAAAAGCCCAACGCCGGCGGACAAAAGGAAACCCCGCTCAAGGCCGAGGCGGTTCCTCTCACAGCAGGGGAAGAAAGCATCGGTTTCGACGATATCGTGTACGCACCGGCCTTGCACCAGCTCATAGTCCCGGCAGCGCAAACGGGCCGCGTATACCTGATCGATCCGGCGACCTGGTCTCACGAGTCATGCGCCGTCTGGCGGGGCAGGACCACGTCCGCCGATGCCGGCGACGGCTACGTGTTTGCGACTGACCGCAGCCACTCTACCGTAAACGTGATCGACCCCAAGCTGCACAAGGTGGTCGCTTCTGCGGCCCTTGAAATGGAGCCGGATATCGTGAGGTACGTTCCCGCTACCCACGAGGTTTGGGTGACCGAGGAGGACCCGCGAAAGGGCCAGGTCGAAATCCTGGCGTTTTCGGCCAGCGGCAACGTCCAACTCTCCCACGCCGCGGACGTGAAGGTGGAAGGTGGAGGACCTGAGTCGCTTGCGGTGGATCCAGCCCGGTCGCGGGTCTATACGAACCGCGAGGACCAGAAGGTCACCGTGGCGATCGATGTTGCCTCGCGCCGAATCGTCGCGGAGTGGAAGAACGGCACTGTCGGTTCATCGAGCGGTCTTGCGCTGGATGAACCCGAAGCGTGGCTCTTCGTCGGCTCCGGCACTGGGGGCGTCGCGGTGCTTGACGCAGCCCACAACGGACGGATCCTTGGGACCCTCAAGGTTGGAAAGGGCACGGACCTGATCGGATACAACCCGAGCCTCCGGCATGTCTACGTGCCAGATCCCAAGGAGGGAACGCTCGCCATCATCGGAGTCTCCGCGGCCGGGGAGCCGCGCTTGCTGCGCACGGTTGAAACAGCCAAGGGCTCGCACGCGGCGGCGGCGGACAACCGAGGTCAAGTTTGGGTCACCGACCCGAACCATGGCCGACTCCTCGTGGTGAAGGATACCCTCTAACGAACCCACCTGATCTTCAACCTTTCCCGACGTCACGGACTCGCAGGGTTCACCGGCGCATAGATCATGATGCGCGCGACCGGCTTACCGTCCTTGTGTTGCTCGGGAACACAGAGGCGATGAGTGGCGGCGTCCACCGCGAGACTGTGGACGAGCTTCTGCACGGGGAAGTCCTCCAGCTTGTGAAAGTGCGCTGGGTCATCTTCTTGAACAATGGAGATGAATCCGCTCGCACACGCGGCGTACGCACGATGCAGTCCCGAATCGTATTTGACGACATCCGCGCCGGCTGGCAGGGGAAAGTGCGCGAGCGCGCGTTGCGAATCGAGCGCCACCACCGTAAACGTATGGTTTCCACCGGAGAGGAGATAGTGATCCTCATCATCCATCGTCAGGTAATCAAACCGCTGGCCCTTCGGTCCCGGGACATCAATTACCCCGACCTGAGTCAGGCTCTGTCCTGAGCTGCCGGCCGGAACGCTCGACAGGAACAGCAGCACGAGGGCAATTCTGCACATGCAGGTACAGGCCTCTTTGACGGAGTTCGATCCTTAGTTTGCCGGACGAAATTCCCACACTGCTGCGGGTGCCGACCCGCGCGCACGCGCAGCGACGAAGAGTCGATCGAGCTCCGGGACGAAAAGACCGGTTCGCGCACCGGACAGCGTCGTGACCCGGGTCACTCGCTTGTACGTCTCGCCCTCGAGGACGTCGACGTACCCGGCACCGCAGATCACGTAGATCAGATTGCGCTTGCCATCGATGAACGCATCGTCCGAATCCCCGCAGGTTTCTGCGGTCGCGATCCGTTTGCCATCCTGGGCTTGAAAAGCTGCGAGCGTTGTAGGATGACGGAAGATGGACAGGACCCTTTGGCGTGCCGGGTCGAGTGCGAGCGGAAAATTGGCACTCAACGGCCCGTTGGGCCAACTTGCGATCTGCTTCCGAGCGCTTCGATCGACCACCGCAATCTCATGCGCGTCGGGGACGTTCACAAAGATACGTTGACCGGGCACCTCGAGGCGGAAACTCTCGGGATGAGCCTTGAGGGGAACGTCAGCAATTTTGCGGTGGCTTGCCGTATCGATCACAGCGAGTGCACCATTACCGTACCCCACCCAGACCTCGTGGGCTCCCTCGTCGACACGCACGTTGTCGGCATCCTCCCCAAGCTCGATCTGTCCAGCCGGCGAGAGGTTGGGACCTTGAAAGAGTCGCACCGTGCCATCAGCGGCGTTGGCGACATACAACGTATCGGTCGAGGCCACATAGCCGATACCCTGAGGCTCCTTGAGACCGGTGAGCCTGAGAGCGACCCGGCGCTCCTTGAGGTCGACCACACCGACCGTGTCATTTCCGAGCTCGGCGACAAACAGCCGTTGTCGATTCAGATCGACAGCGAGATGGTCAATTCGACCCCGCACGTCGCCCACGGGACTCTTGGCTTGCAGGACGAGCGGCTCACTCGGCGGTGTCTGCGTCAAGGCAACGGTTGAGCAGAAGCTCGCCAGCATGCCCGCAGTGAATGACGAGAGAGCTTTTGGCATGTCCAGCGGTCCTGCGCGCCTCACGCCTTTCGATTTGCGTCAGCGTAGCCGGCATACAAACTGTCGAGCACCGGGGTAATGGCCTTCATCAAGGCGTCATCGTCCGGCTGAAGCGAGCGGGCTCCCGCCATGATGGTTGCAAACCCCGGTCCTTCTGCAATCGGGATGCCGCCGACATCGAGGTGATGGACCAGCGCTCCGAGCCGGACGAGTCCTGCGTCCTGCTCCAGGTTGAAGCTCGCCAAAAGCACTTCGAAGCTGACCTTGGAATCCACGTGCGTGAATTCCGCGCCGTCGAAGTCGAAGCCGACCGCGCTCTTCGGACAGTCCTTCACGCGCTTCAGCCACAGGAACTTCGCCTTCGGATCGATGAAGCGTCGGATGAGCCAGGCTGAGGCGACCCGATCGATCCACAAGCGCTCCCGGGTTGCCCACGTGCGTCCGCGGTAGTCCTTGCGGTCCCGCGGCCGGATCGTCCGGTGCGCCGCATGGGGTTCATCGGGAGAAAATCGCGCGTTCAGCGCCGTCTCGGCATCGGCGAGCGCGCCTTCCATCTGCTTGCGGGGCTCACCCGGAAAGAAGTCGCGTGCGACGATGGTGGCGACTTCCCGCGTCACGCCGGCCAACCGCTGTCGCGCCTCGGACTCAGCGAGTTTCCTGAGCTCGCCCTTGAGCGCATCCAGTCCCCGGATCGCCTCCGCGTACTCATCGGTCCGATCAAACAACGCCACCAGCTCGGCGTTCTGCTCGGATGATTCGGCATCGAAAGACAAGAGCTGCACGAGCCCACCCGCAGCCTTGATCTCGGCGCCTTGTTCCTCGAGCACTTCCCGTGAGCGTTCCCCGTTGGGAAGGAGATAGGCGCCATCGCGCAAGAGGCCTGCGCCCGCAGCCTTCAGCGCGCGCCAGATGCGCATACGAAGCGTGGGGTTGTGACCTGGGAGATTGGTGACGAGGAGCAGCCAGGCTGGAGGTGGGGGTGGCATTGTAGATGATACTACCTTATCGTTACATGATTAACGACCGCACTTATCTCCCGCGACCGGAGGTCCCTATGAAGTGGGTCACCCGTGAACGTCCCAAGATCGATCGCCTGGCATGTCCGTGGCTGATCCGCCGCTTCATCGACGCGGAGGCCGAGATTCGTTACGTACCGGCAGCACAGGTGCTTGCGATCGCCGAGAGCGAAGGCGCGATTCCCTTTGACGTACCGGGCGTCGAGCTGACTCACTCGGGTCCCTTGTGCAGCTTCGATGCGTTTCTCGAGAAGTATCACCTCGAGGAGCCCGCGCTCGCACGGCTCGCCGAAATTGTGCGCGCCGCCGACACCGACACGCTCGATCGATCGGCGCAGGCCCCGGGGCTGCTCGCGATTTCGCTCGGTTTGGGGGCCAACATCGGCGATGACCAGGAGCTGCTGAAGACCGCCCTGCCCTTGTACGACGCGCTATACACCTGGTGCCGCTCGCTGGGCGGCGAGCGCCACGATTGGAATCCACAGACGATTCTGAAGGCGATGCGCCCGTGAGGCTTGCTGCCTCTTCCGGCAGATGCGAAATCACCCGGCGCGAGCTCGGGCAGGCGGCGCTCGGGGCTCTGCTCAGCGTCAGCACGCGGCAGGACGCGCGGTCAGCCTCCTCCGCCGTGCCCGGCCCTGAGGACGTCAGTCGCTGGCTCACCGACTTCCCGGCGCTCGGGCAGACCGTGAACGGCCAACCGCTCGCGTACCTCGACAGTGCCGCTACGACGCAGCGTCCGCGGGCGGTGCTCGCAGCGTTGCTCGACTACTACCAGCACGACAATGCCAATCCCGGTCCCACACTTCACGCTCTCGCGCGGCGAGCCTATGAGCGGTATGAGGGCGCACGCCGTACGCTTGCGGCCTTCATCAACGCGGCGGATTCGGATGAAGTGGTTTGGGTGAGAGGGACCACCGAGGGCATCAATCTGGTGGCCAGCGCCTGGGCTCGTCCGCGACTTCGCCCCGGAGACGAGCTGCTCCTGACCGTGGCCGAGCACGCTTCGAACCTCCTGCCCTGGCGTCTGGTGGCCGAGCAAACGGGCGCCACCGTGCGCTATGTCGACGTGGATGATGAGGGCCGCGTGCGGCTCGATGACCTCGACCGGAAGCTCTCGGAGCGGACGCGCCTCGTCAGTTTCAGTCATGTCTCCAACGTCGCGGGCTATATCAATCCGGCCGCAGAGATCTGCGGGCGGGCCCGCCGTGCCGGCGCCCGCGTGCTGATCGATGCCGCGCAGTCCGCTCCGCACGTTCCGCTGGATGTGCAGAGCCTCGGCTGCGACTTCCTGGCGTTCTCCAGCCACAAGATGCTCGGTCCCATGGGTATCGGGGTCCTCTGGGGACGGCGCGAGCTGCTGGACGAGATGTCCCCCTATCAGTCGGGCTCCAACATGGCCCATGCAGTGGATGTCGCGAGCCAGGAATTCGAGCACGCGGCGCGCAAGTTCGGCGCCGGCACGCCGAACGTCTCAGGGCCGGTCGGCCTTGCGGCTGCCGTTCAGTACTTGCGCAGTCAGAACCGCAGCGCCATCGAACGGCACGAGGCAGAGCTCACGCGATATGCGCTCGAGCAGCTGACCGACATCCCCGGCTTGCGGCTGCTCGGCCCGCGCTCGGCAGTGCAGCGGGTGCCCGTCTTCTCCTTCGTGCTGGCGGGACACTCTCCCGCCGAGATCCTCCAGCACCTCGACGCCCGGGGAATTGCCATCCGCGCGGGCGATCTGGCGGCATTGCCGCTCCTGAAGCGTTTCGGCGTGACGGCTGCCGCGCGGGCGTCCTGCTACCTCTACTCGCAGACGGCCGAGCTCGATCGTCTCGCCGCCGCGCTTCGCGAGTTGACCCACAGCCACGGCAAGGAATCGACATGACCCCAAGGGTGATAGGGATGACCGGCCTGCTGGCCCTGCTGATGTGTGCCTCGGCCTCAGCCGCCGATATCGACTGGTCGAAAGTCGATCAAGCGATGGGCAAGAAGGGATCGGATCAGCCCGGCGGCGTGCACAAGTACGGCCTGCCGCGGTCGGATCTGAACGTAACCGTCGACGGTGTGGCCATCAAACCGGCGCTGGCGCTCGGTTCGTGGCTCGCATTTCAGCCGACAACCGACGGGGCCATGTTCATGGGCGACCTGGTGCTGACCGACACCGAGATCAGCCCGGTGATGCAACGGCTCATCGAGGGCGGTGTTGAGATCACTGCCGTCCACAATCATCTGCTGCGAACCTCAATCCCCGTCTTCTACATGCATGTTGGGGGACACGGCGATCCGGTGAAGCTGGCGGAGACCCTGCATGCCGGCCTTGCCTTGAGCAAGACGCCATTCGCCCAGGCGTCCACATCGCCGACGCCGCCACCGCTGGAGTTGGACACGGCCGCGATTGAAAAGGTGCTCGGCTACAAGGGCACCGCAAATGGCGGGGTCTGCCAGTTCAGCATTCCGCGCGCGGAAACCATTTCCGAAGGCGGCATGAATGTCCCACCGTCGATGGGCACTGCCACGGCGCTCAACTTCCAGCCCATTGGCGGCGGCAAGGCGGCGATCACGGGTGACTTCGTCCTCCTCGGAAGCGAGGTCAACCCGATCCTGAAGACGCTGCGCCAGCACGGCATCGAGGTGACAGCGTTACACAGTCACATGATCGATGACACACCCCACCTCTTCTTCATGCACTTCTGGGCGAATGACGATGCGCAGCGGCTCGCGCAGGTGCTGCGCAGCGCCCTCGATCTGGCGAACCTCAAGCGCGGGTCCTGACCACACGGTCCGCAAGCTCATGCGCTCGATCGGCATTTCGCTCGTTCTTGTCAGCATTGCCTTCGCGCGCACGACGCAGGCGAGTGCCCCGAGCGTTGCCGCAACGCCACCGCATCAGCCGACAGGCGTCGTATTCGTCTGCGAGCACGGTTCCGTCAAGAGCCTCGTCGCCATGGAGCATTTCAACCGTAAGGCCGAGGAACGTGGCCTCCCGTATCGGGCCGTGGCACGGGGAACTGCACCTGCGCCCACGGTGCCAACATCGGTGCGAGACGGTCTGCAGGCAGACGGATTCGACGTTTCAGGCTTCGTGCCGCGGTTATTGAGAGCCTCGGATGTCGATGACGTCGCGCTCGTCGTCTCGTTTGATGAGGACATCACCAACACCGTCGGCGGCCGCGCCCGGTATCTGAAATGGGACGGTCTGCCTGGGGTCCTGGAAGACTACCCACGCGGCCGCGAGGCAATCGTCCGGCAGGTCGACACGTTGATCGACTCACTCGCCCGGGTCGACTCGCGATGAACGACGCGGCTGCAGCAGCCCGTCCGATCAGGGAGCTCGTGACGTACTTCCTGCGCCTCGGGCTTCTCGGGTTTGGTGGTCCCGTGGCGCTCGTCGGCCAGATGGAACGCGAGCTCGTCACCGAGCGTGGCTGGCTGACCAAAGAGCAGATGCGTGAGGCCATTGCGGTGTGCCAGTCGCTGCCCGGACCACTCGCCATTCAGGTCGGGATCTACATCTCGTATCTGCGCGGTGGCTTCTGGGGCGCCTGGGCAGGCGGTTGGGCGTTCATCTTCCCCAACTTCGTGATCGTGGCAGCGCTCGGCGCTCTCTACGTTTACTTTGGCGGACTGCAACCCGTGACGGCGATCTTCTACGGCGTCAGCCCCGCCGTCATCGCACTCATCCTCCATTCCTGCTATCGGCTCGCCCGGCTCGGCATGGAGGACTGGCTGCAGTGGATGCTGGCGGCCGTCTGTTTTGGAGTGACGGTCGTGCTGCATGCCGAAGTCGCCCTGCTCTTCATTGGCGCTGGCATCGTCGGGATCCTCTACTACGGTGGATTGCGGCATCGCGCAGGCTCGGCGACGCCGCTGCTCGCCGCCGCACCGCTCGCGCCCGTCGCCCCAATGGCCCACGTTGCGAGCGCCTCCACTCTCACCAAGCTCCTGTTGTTCTTTCTCAAGGCCGGCGCGCTCACTTTTGGCAGCGGGCTGGTGATCGTGCCTTTTCTGCAGCAGGGCGTCGTACAGCAATACGGCTGGCTCGGCGAGCGGGACTTTCTCATTGCCGTGGCCATCGGCATGATCAGCCCGGGTCCCGTCGTCATTACGGCGACCTTCGTCGGCTACCTGGTCGCGGGCTTCTGGGGCTCACTCGCCGCGACCGTGGGGATCTTTCTTCCGTCGTTCATTCTGGTGCTGGTGGCAGCGCCCCTTCTGGCACGTCATCGCTCCAACCGCAACGTGCAGGGCTTCGTGAAGGGTGCCTACGCGGCGGCAATCGGGACGATCCTGGGAGCCTGTGTGCTACTGGGGCGCATCGCCATCGGGGACTGGCTCACGGTTGTCATTGCTGTGGCGTCACTCGTGGTTCTGTTCCGCTGGAAGGTGAGCAACCCGCTACTCATGGCGGTTACTGCGATGACAGGCCTGATTGCCTTTCCGCTGCTGCACCCGGCCTGGGTGATGGTCAAGTAAGTCGCGCCATGAGGCCAGCCAGATGAATCTCGCCGAATCTGCCTTACGTCGCCCGGTCACTGTGACCGTCGTGGTCGTGGGCGTGCTGCTCGCGGGGACACTCGCTCTGCTGCAAACGCCCCGCGACATCTTTCCGAGCCTCGGAACGCCCACGATCTACGTGGCTCAACCCTACGGCGGGATGGATCCCGCGCAGATGGAGGGTTACCTCACCTATTACTACGAGTATCACTTCCTCTACATCACCGGCATCGAGCACGTCGAGTCGAAGTCGATTCAAAGCAACGCGATCATCAAACTGCAGTTCTATCCCGGCACGGACATGGCGCAGGCGATGGCAGAGACCGTCGCCTACGTCAATCGCGCGCGCGCGTTTATGCCACCGGGCACCGTCCCGCCCTTCATCATGCGATTCGACTCCGGCAGCGTGCCGGTGGGCAATCTCGTCTTCTCGAGTAGCACGCGCTCGGTCGGCGAGATGCAGGATGCAGCCTTGAACCTGGTGCGCCCGCTCTTTGCGACCTTGCCCGGTGTGTCCGCGCCCCCGCCCTTCGGCGGCAGCGCCCGCACGATACTCATCAACGCAAAGCCGGAACGCCTGCGTGCTTACAACATGTCCCCGGACGATCTCGTGATCGCGCTCACCGCCGCCAACACGATCACACCCTCCGGCAACGTATCGCTGGGTGACAGTTACCCGATGGTGCCGCTCAATTCGGTCGTCAGCAACATCAACGATCTCGAGGCAGTCCCGGTACGCAACACGAGCTATCCGGCCGTGTTCGTGCGCGATGTCGCGACTGTGACCGATGGCTCGGACATCATCACCAGCTATGCGCTCGTGAACGGGCGACGCACCGTCTACATCCCGGTCACCAAGCGTGCCGATGCGTCGACCCTGACCGTTGTCAATCTCGTCAGGAGCAACCTGGGAAAATTCCAGAGCGTCCTGCCCGATGACATCAAGGTCAGCTACGAATTCGATCAGTCGGCTTACGTCACACGTGCGATCACGAGCCTCGTCACAGGGGGGGCACTGGGAGCGCTCCTCGCGGGTGTCATGGTCCTGCTCTTCATACGCGATTGGCGCAGTGCTCTGATCGTCGTCATCACCATTCCGATCGCGCTGATGGCAGCGATGCTGGCACTCGCCATCAGCGGCCAGACGGTGAACATCATGACGCTGGGAGGGATGGCCCTCGCCATCGGCGTGCTGGTGGATATGGCCACGGTGGTGGTGGAGAACATCGCGACCAAGCGCGCCGCAGGCGGCTCGCTCGCGCGCGCGGTTCTGGATTCGTCGCGCGAGGTCGCCGTGCCGCTCCTGATTGCGATGCTGTGCGTGCTCGCGGTATTCGTGCCTGCATTCTTCATGACCGGCACGGCCAAAGCCATGTTCCTGCCGTTGTCGCTCGCGGTTGGATTTTCAATGATCGGCTCCTATCTCCTTGCCGGCACGTTGGTTCCGGTTCTCGCCGTTTGGCTCGGCGGGGGCGTCGACCCGTCGCACGCCGGGTCGGGCGGACGCTTTGCGCGATTTCGCGAGCGCTACGCAAGGCTTGCGAGCCGGGTGGTCGCGGTACGCGGCCGCGCCGTGGCGGCGTACTTCGCCGTCACGGTGCTCATCGTCGTGCTCGTGGGCCCCCACTTGGGAACTGACATCTTCCCGCAGCTCGATACCGATCAGTTGCAGCTTCGTCTGCGTGCTCCGGCCGGCACGCGTGTGGAAGCGACCGAGAAGAGCGCCCTCAGGGTGCTGGACCTTATCAAGGCCGAGGCCGGTGGGTCCGATAAGGTCGCTCTGACGCTCGGGCTCGTGGGAACACATCCGCCCAATTATCCGATCAACCTCATCTATTTATGGAACGACGGATCGCACGAAGCTGTTCTGCAGGTGCAATTCAAGTCTGGAAGCGGACTGCATATCGAGCAGTTGAAGGAGCGCCTGCGCGCGCGCTTTGCTGCTGAGTTGCCGGAGGTCAATTTCTCGTTCGAGCCCAGCGACATCGTCACCAGGGTGATGAGCATGGGCTCCCCGACGCCTATCGAGGTGAGCGTCACGGGCCCGAATCACGCCGATGATCGCGCGTTCGCCGAAAAGATCAGGTCCGCCCTTGGTCGAATGTCCCAATTACGGGATGTGCAGTTCGGCCAAACGCTTGACTACCCCACGGTGGACGTCCACGTCGATCGGGAGCGCGCGGGGCTCCTCGGAGTCAGCATGGCGGATGTGTCGCGTGCGCTCGTGACCGCGACCTCGTCGAGCCGGTACGTCGTCCCCAATTACTGGGCGGATGCGAACACGGGTGTTGCCTATCAGGTCCAGGTGCAGCTGCCGCCACAACTCATGACTTCGACGGAGGAAGTGCGCAACATTACTGTGACTCCACGCACGGGTGAAAGCCAGCTGTTGCGCAACGTCGGGCGTGTGAGCGACGGGAGTGTCATCGGGGAATACGCACGCTACAACGGCCAGCGCACGGTCAGCGTGACGGCGAATCTGTTCAACACGGATCTCGGCAGCGCGGCCGCGGCAGTCCAGCAGACGATCTCGGGCCTGGGGAAACCTCCCGCCAAAGTGACGGTCGCCGTACGTGGGCAAACGCAGCCGCTAAACCAGATGTTGAGCGGCCTGCAAGCCGGCTTAGGGATCGCGATACTCGCCATCTTCCTCATGCTCGCCGCGAACTTTCAGTCGCTACGGCTATCCCTCGCCGTGATGTCCGTGCTGCCGGCCGCGCTTGCTGGTGTGGTGCTGGCGCTCTGGCTCACCGCTACGACGCTCAATATTCAGTCCTTCATCGGCGCGATCATGGCTGTGGGTGTCGCCGTCTCGAACGCCATCCTGCTGGTCACTTTTGCTGAGCGAGAGCGTGCGAGCCGCGACAGCACCGCAGCGGCCGTGGAAGGAGGTCGCAGCCGTCTGCGGCCGATCCTCATGACGAGCCTTGCGATGATCGCGGGCATGTTGCCCATGGCAGTAGGACTCGGTAAGTCCGGTGGACAGACAGCGCCACTGGGGCGAGCGGTCATCGGGGGACTTGCCTTGGCGACGATCGCGACTTTGCTGGTATTGCCGGCGATCTACGCGTTATTGAGCCGCAAGGAGCGCAGACGCGTCTCACTACTGCCGGACGACATCTCGGAAGCAGGCGCATGAGCCGGGCCTCACTGCATTACTCCGGAAGATTTCCCCGACTGACCTCAAAGCGCTTCTGGTTCGTGCCATGAAGTACGCAGTTGCTTCACTACTCATCGGAGGACTGACGCTGCTCAGCGCCTGTGCCCGTGAGCAGGGGGAAGGAACAAAAGCACCCGAGGATGCACCCGTCCAGGTGCATATGACGCACCTATCCGTCGGAGCAATTACACGCTCTGTCATCCTGCCGGCACAGGTCATCCCGTTCCAGCAGGCGACGCTTTACGCCAAGGTTTCCGGATATCTAAAGACCATCACCGTGGACAAAGGCGACCGGGTCGCGAGCGGCGCGGTGCTGGCGCGCATTGAGATACCGGAGCTCGTGGCCGCGAGAGCGAGGCAGGAAGCGGAGCTCCGGGCCGCCGAGGCCGACTACACCCGTATGCGGGACTCATTGCAGAAAGCGCCGGATCTGGTCGTTCCAGACACGGTCGACCAGGCCCGGGGGCGCTTCGAGGTCGCCCGCGCGAGTCTCGAGCAAAGCGATACCCTCCTTCGCTACGCGACGATCACGGCCCCCTTCAGCGGCATCATCACACAACGCTTCGTTGACCCTGGCGCGTTGATTCAGGCGGGCAGTGCCACGTCCGCGATTGTGACGCTGATGGATTTCAGCAAGGTGCGCCTGCAGACCGCGGTGCCAGAGGGTGAGGCCAGCCGCGTGTCCGTGGGCCAACCGGTACTCGTGACCACGGACAACCTCCCAGGCACGCAGTTCGAAGGGAAGGTCACGCGCTTCAGCTATGCCCTGGATGCGGGCAGCCGAACCATGTTAGCCGAAGTCATCCTGGAGAATCCCGCACTCACATTGCGCCCGGGCATGCTGGTGACCGCGAAGATCGGCATCGAGCGCAAGGAAAGCGCCCTTCTCATGCCAGTGGAGTCGTTGGTGATGGAGAAGGCGAATGCGTTCGCATACAGCGTGAAGGGCAACAAAGCCGCAAAGCATCCGATCAAGATCGGCTTTAACGACGGCAAGAACGCGGAGGTGCTCGAGGGCTTGAGTGCCGGCGATACCGTCATTCTCGCTGCAAGACTCAAGTTGAGCGACGGCCAGGTCGTACAGGTTGCGGCACCATGAGATGTACGAATGCCGCGGCTTCGATACTGGGATCGCTCCTGCTGCACGCGTCCTTGAGCGGTGTGGCCGCCGGACAAGTGCCGCCGCAAGGCGGCGCCGCCGGCTCGACCTATCCGATCGATCTGCCGACCACCTTGCGACTCGCCGGCGTGCAGAACCTCGACGTGCAACTGGCACACAATGCCGTCGCTGAGGCGCACGCCAATTACACAAGCGCACTCGAGCGTTTTCTGCCAACCCTCGCGCCTTCCGCAAGCTACCTGCATCACAGCGGCTTTGATCAGGACGTCAATGGCCGCATGGTTGATGTCACCAAGTACAGTGACACGACTGGTGCGTACCTGGCGGGGCAGATCCCTGTCGGGGACGCCATCTTTACATCGCTGCAGACCCATCAGCTCGTGACCGCAGCCGATGCGGGCGCGATCGTTCAGGAGCAGGACTCGGGCCTTACGGCGGCGCAGCAGTATTTCGCCCTGGTGAGCGCCGGTGCCCTGGTAGAGGTGGTGAACGACTCCCTGCGGATCTCGCAAAGCTATGAACAACAGCTCAAGGAGGCGGTGCAGATCGGGATCGCCTTCAAAGGGGATGCCCTGCGCGTGCAGACCCAGACCGAGCGGCTGCAGCTGGATCTCACCCGTGCGCGCCAGCAGCAACGGCTTGCGGGCGCGCAGCTTGCACAGACATTGCATCTTCAGCCCACCATTGAGCTCATTCCCGCTGAGCGTGAACCGGCGCCGCTTGCGCTCGCCGATCTCAGCGCCACACCCGAAGAACTCATTCGCACGGCATTACAGAACCGACCCGAATTGGCGCGCAGCACCGCGCTGATCGCAGCCGCCGAGGAGGCGCGTCGCGGCGCGATCTACGGCCCCTTGCTTCCGACGGTCGGCGGCCAGGCATTCGCGGGGCAATTCAACGGCGGCCCGGCAGACGCGAGCAGTACGGGTGGCGCGCGACACGACTACGCGGTGGGACTGAGCTGGAAGATCGGCCCCGGCGGGCTGCTGGATTGGGGTCGCATTCGAGCGAGCGGCGCCAAATTGACCGCAGCCGAGCTGTCCGACGAGAAGCTGCGGGACCAGATCGGCCGCGAGGTGGTCGACGGGTATACCCGGGTGCAGTCTCTGTTTGAACAACTCCGCGTTGCACGCGTGAACCTGAACTCTGCCGAAGAGACGCTGCGCCTCACCCGCCAACGCAAACAAATGGGCGTAGGTATCGTTCTCGAGGACATTCAGGCGCAGCAGGAGTTGCAGAAGGTGCGCAGTGATCTCGTCACGATCGTGACCGAGCTGAACCAGCAGCAATATGCGTTGTTGCACAGCGTGGGGACAGCGCTCCGCAGGCCGAAGTGACCCGTTTGCCCGGTTGCCTGCCTAACCACCCCAACAGAGGGAGAATGAAACATCCATGAATTTGCATATCATGCGTCAATGGAGACTGTGAGGCTGATGCGAACCGACGCCGCCGTACGACTTAGCGCAATTGGGGGAGCCGGTCGCGGTGCAGCTGTGCTGGCACTCATCGCGGGCTGCCTCGCGGCGGTCGCAGGGAGCCCCGCCGCCCCGCGGGCGCCACTGCAGACCGTCGCAGACATCCCGCTCGGGGGCAATACCACGCGCCTGGACTACGAGAGCATCGATGAAGGCCGCCAACTGCTTTTCATCGCGCATCTCGGCGACAGCGCCGTGATCGTGTTCGATACGCAGGCGCAGCGGGTGATCACCCGCATTCCAGGCATCAGCAAAGTGCATGGCGTGCTTGCAATCCCGGAGCTCAGCACCGTTTACGCATCCGCCACGGGAACTAACGAGGTTGTCGCGATAAGTGAAGAGACCCTTAAGGTCACAGCACGTGCCTCAGGGGGCGTCTATCCTGACGGCATGGCCTATGCACCAGAGGTTCACAAGCTCTACGTGTCGGACGAGCACGGTGACACGGAGACAGTCATCGACGTGCGGACAAACACGCGCGTCGCCACGATTCCCCTCGGCGGCGATGTCGGGAACTCGCAATACGACCCGGGGTCGAAACACGTCTTTGTCAACGTTCAGACCCGCCGTCAGCTGGTTGAGATAGACCCGGTGAGCGACAAAGTCGTGACGCGGACGGACCTTCATTACGTGTATGTCGCGGCCGAATCGGGCCCTGTCTCGGTGTTCAAGACGCTGTCGGGGCAGGTCTTAAAGGTCGACTCGGTGGAGATCGGACCCAACGCCCATGTGGTCGCGGTCGATCCAGGGACCCACAAGAGCTACTTCCCGCTTAAGAACGTGGGCGGACAGACGGTCATGCGAATCATGAGTCCCGCCCCAGTCAACCAGTAATCAGGAACCGTCTTGATCTTTCGAGTTGGCCTGGGGTCGCCGCACTCAGCGGAAAGCGAATAGTGCGGGGTGCCACTGCAAGAACAGCCTTTTCCGGCAGCCTATGGGCACTCGTCCCGATGGTGGCGTTCGCTGCCCCTCCTGATGGCTCCTCGAGCTCCATGGAGACCGTGGTGGTCCAGGGACAGAAGCTCAATGTCGAGACGACAATCGATCGCAAGATCTATAC
>Ga0126381_100002722_pt1 | contig 19133 bp, 18 predicted proteins | sample PanSoiMetPlot_28_FD_96465 | JGI IMG/M metagenome (GOLD analysis project Ga0126381, IMG submission 96465) | Tropical forest soil microbial communities from Panama - MetaG Plot_28 | ecosystem: Environmental > Terrestrial > Soil > Tropical forest > Bulk soil | place: Panama | collected 2016-02-17
ATCAACGGTCCGCACTGGCAGGTCATGCGCCTTTCGCGCAATCGCAACTGGGGACATCCGACCCTCATCAAGTATATCGAGCGCCTGTCCGAACGCGGCGCCAAGGTGGGCTGGCCTGGGCTCCTGGTCGGCGACATGGCGCAGCCGCGCGGCGGGCCGATGCTCACCGGCCATGCCAGCCACCAGATCGGGCTCGACGCCGATATTTGGTTGCGCCCGATGCCGAGCCATGAGCTCTCACGGGAGGAGCGCGAGGAGATGTCGGCCACCATGGTGGTGGCGGACAGCCGCAAGGACGTCGATCCGAATGTCTGGACGCCGGCGCACTTCGCCATCATCAAGGCGGCGGCCGATGACCCGCTGGTCGAGCGGGTGTTCGTCAACGCGGCGATCAAGAAGAAGCTCTGCCAGATGGCCGGCACCGATCGCAGCTGGCTGCAGAAGGTGCGGCCATATTGGGAGCACGACTACCATTTCCACGTCCGCATCAAGTGCCCGGACGACAATCCCGAATGCAAGCACCAGGACCCAGTGCCCGCCGGCGACGGCTGCGGCAAGGATCTCGACTGGTGGTTCACCGATGCGGTGCTCCATCCCAAACCCTCGCCCGAACCCGAGAAGCCGCGGCCGCCGACCAGGATGGCCGATCTGCCGCCGGCTTGTCACCAGGTGCTGGCTGCGCCCTGATCAGTGCGGACCAAAGAGCGGTGCCTCGAGGACGCCGAGCGCGACCGCGAGCGCGAGCGCGCAACCGGCGATCACAGCGGTGTAGCGCGAGGCTTTCTCTTCGGGTGCGCGCATCAGGACCGGCAGTCCCGTGCGCAGCAGATAGACTCCGTAAAGGCCGGAAATGACCAGGAAGCTCAGGCCCGGAACGATCAGAAAAATGCCGGACAGCCAGACCGGCGTGTAGGAATAGACCGCCAGCTTGAGGGCGCCGACGAAGTTCTTTTGCGCCCCGAAGATCGGGGCGAGCGCGTCAGTGATGAGCGCAATGACGTAGACCACCACAAAGCCCGACAGATAGATGCCAAGCGCACCCGCAAGGCTCGGCAGGATCGGGCCGTAGCCGCCCACCAAGGCCGCGCCGATGAAATGCGCGAGCGCTGGAACGAGCGCCAGGACCGCCACATAGGGGATGAACAACGCCTGCGCATCGCCCCGTTCCTGGGCGATCACGGGCCATTCAGCGTGCGGCGCCAGCAGGATCGCCTTGATGCGGAAGAGCCATTCCATGCGCAGATCCCCCCGCCGGCACTTTCGCTCAATCACCGAGGGCGATCAACGCCTTGCGCTGGCCGGCCCGCCATGACAACGCGGTCGGAATAGTCTAGTGTGCGCCGCGTGACCCAAGGCGCGCCGTAAGCGCGTCCTGCCGGCCCGGAACGCGACTTCCGGAGCTTCACCAGAACACAAGCTCGGTGGCCCGCCGCGGCCGCCATCCGTGCAGGAGCGCCAGCCATGTCGAACCGTGTCCATGCCATCTTGATAGCCTTGGCCGTGCAGGCGGCCGCAAGCCTCGGTCTGCCGAGCGCGGCGGCAGCCCAGGACAGGAGCGTCTTGGTCTTCGCCGCAGCCTCGATGAAGGATTCGCTCGACAGCGTGAACGCAGCCTTCACCCGGGCACAGTCCGTCAAAGTGACGGCGAGCTATGCGGCATCCTCCGCGTTGCTGAAGCAGATCGAAGGCGGAGCGCCGGCCGACGTGTTCATATCCGCGGACACCGACTGGATGGACTATGGCGCTAAGAACAAATTGATCAAGGACGAAACCCGCATCAACCTGCTCGGCAACAAGCTGGTGCTGATCGCCCCCAAGGATTCCGCGCAAGGCGAGGTCACCATAGGGCCGGGCTTCGACCTCGCCAAGCTCGCCGGCGAGGGCCGCATCGCGACCGGCGACGTGCGCGCGGTGCCGGTCGGCCTCTATGCCAAGGCTTCGCTCGAGAAGCTCGGGGCCTGGGCTGCGGTCGAGCCGAAGATGGCCATGACCGAGAACGTGCGCGTGGCGCTCACGCTCGTGGCGCGCGGCGAGGCGAAGCTCGGCATCGTCTATGCGACCGACGCCAAGGTCGAGCCGGGAGTCAAGGTGATCGGCACCTTCCCCGACGACTCGCATCCACCGATCGTCTATCCGGCGGCGGCGACCAAGCAGGCCAAGCCCGAGGCAAGCCAATACCTCGACTATCTGCGCTCGGCCGCAGCCAGATCGACGTTCGAATCCTTCGGCTTCAGCGTCATTGCCCGGCCGACATCCTGATCGGCGTATTCGTTCGCCAAGTGGATCAAGCCTAACGGATCATCGTTGCTCGACCTCTCTCCCGATGAATGGATCGCGATCCGCCTGTCGCTGCGGATCGCCATCGTGGCGACGTTCGTTGCCCTCCCGTTCGGCATCGCCGTCGGCTGGCTGCTCGCGCGAAAGTCGTTCTGGGGCAAGACCCTGCTCGATGGGCTGGTGCATCTGCCGCTGGTGCTGCCGCCGGTCGTGACCGGCTATCTGCTCCTTATCTCGTTCGGCCGGCGCGGCCCGATCGGTGCTTTCCTCGCGGACTACTTTGGCATCGTCTTCTCGTTCCGTTGGACCGGCGCGGCGCTCGCCTGCGGGGTCATGGGATTTCCGCTGATGGTGCGGCCGATAAGACTTGCGATCGAGTCGATCGACCGGCGCCTGGAGGAAGCAGCCGCCACGCTCGGTGCCAGCCGCGTCTGGGTGTTTGCAACCGTGACGCTGCCGCTCGCTCTGCCCGGCCTCATCGCCGGCGTCGTGCTTTGCTTCGCCAAGGCGCTCGGCGAGTTCGGCGCCACCATCACGTTTGTCGCGAACATTCCGGGCGAGACGCAGACGATCTCGGCCGCGATCTACACCTTCACGCAGGTGCCGAGTGGCGATGCGGCAGCCGGGCGGCTGGTGCTGGTGGCGATCGCCATCTCGCTCGCCGCGCTCATTGCCGCCGAGGCGTTGTCGCGCCGCGCCGGCATGCGCTTCCACGGGGAATAGCATGCTGGCGGTCGATGTCGAGAAGCGGCTGGGCGACTTCTCCCTGAGCGCCCGCTTCAAGAGCGACAACGGCGTGACGGCCGTGTTCGGTCCCTCCGGCGCCGGCAAGACCACGCTCACCAATACAATCGCCGGATTGATCACGCCCGACCGCGGCCAAATCACCTTCGACCAAACGGTGCTGTTCGATTCGCAGACCCGTATCAACCTGCCGCCGTATCGTCGCCAGATCGGCTACATCTTTCAAGAAGGCCGGCTGTTTCCCCATCTCAATGTCCGGCACAATCTCGACTATGGGCGTCGGATGCGCGGCCTGGCGGCGGACTTTAGTGAACTCGAGCGCATCATCCGCCTGCTCGACATCGGCCATCTCCTCGAACGGCGGCCGGGCAAGCTTTCGGGCGGTGAACGCCAGCGCGTCGCCATCGGCCGCGCTTTGTTGATGCGGCCGCGCTTGTTGCTGCTCGACGAGCCGCTTGCGTCCCTTGACGTCGCCCGCAAGCGCGAAATCCTACCTTACCTCGAGCGCCTGCGCGACGAGGTCGGCGTGCCGATGGTCTATGTCAGCCACCAAGCGGCGGAGCTGCGCCGGATCGCCACCTCCGTGGTGCGGCTCGAAGGGGGACGCGTCACAACGGCCGGCGGCATAGGCGTGCTCGACGCCGCGGATGCCGACGCTGCTTGGTAGATCAGTGATCGTGGAACGGATCGAGCCGGCGGATGAGCTTCCTGATCCGCTCCTTGAAGCGCGGCGGTGGCGCGGGCTCCTCCGGTAGCCGCAGGCCGACGGCGCTGACGCGGTCCTTCGCAATGTCGTGGGCGACGAGCTCGATCGCGCCGAGCGGCAGCACGTCCCCGACCTTCGGAGTCCGCGCGAGCTTTGCGGCGAAGTAATCGACCAGCGGCGTTGCCGCCTCCGCAGGCTCGATCGACAGCCCGTAGATTTCCGCGACCGCCCCGAGCGTCGTCTCGGCAGAGACGAAGAAATCACCCAGCAGATGCGGGTCGGGCGCCGCCGGCGGCGGCATGTCCACAAAGAATCGGTCGAGCGCCTGCGCCCGCTCGGGTGGCGCCAGGAGATAGAGATAGTCGCCCTGGCGCACCGGCTCGGCCTCCGCAGGCGTCAGGATGCGTTCGTCACGCACCACGAGCGTCGGCCGTGCCCAGGACGGCAGCAAGCGCCGCCGCAGATAAGGACTGTTGGCGCCGAGCGGATAGCCGACGATCTCCTGCGCCAGCTGCCCAGGCAGATCGAGCTCGACGCGGCGGGGCAGACGATCGAGGCGCGGCAGCGCAATGTGCAGGCGCCGCGCCGCCGGCGCGATGGTCCAGCCCTGCACCAGGAGCGAGACCAGGACCACCACGAAGCCGACATCGAAGAAGAGTTGCGCCTTGGGCAGGCCTACCAAGAGCGGTATCGAGCCGAGAAATATGCCGACTGCGCCACGCAGCCCGACCCAGGAGATGAAGAGCTTCTCGCGCCAGGAGAAGCGGAAGGGCGCAAGGCAAAGGAAGACGGCTGCGGGGCGAGCGACGATCATCAAAGTCGCGGCGACCGCGAGCGCAGGCGGCGCATGCTCCGCCAGGCGAGCCGGCAAGGCCAGGAGCCCGAGCAGCACGAACATCACGATCTGGGCAAGCCAGGTGGCTGCATCGAGAAACACCACAACAGTGTTGTGAGCGCGCGTTGGCCGGTTGCCCACCACCAGGCCGGCCAGGTAAACGGCGAGGAACCCCGAGGCATGCACGAATGACGAAAAGCCGAAGATCAGCAGGACGCTCGTGATCACGAACGGCGCGTGCAGGCCCTGCGCCAAGGCGAGCCGGTTGAGCGCCTGCACGATCATGCGTCCGCCGAACATGCCGAGGATGGCGCCGAGCACGGCCTCCTCGGAAAGCGTGCCGAGGACATGCTGCCACGTGCCCTCGCCCTTGAGCAGAAACTCGATCAGCACGATGGTGAGAAAGACCGCGAACGGATCGTTGCTGCCGGATTCGACCTCGAGCGTCGCACCCACGCGTGGGCGCAGGCGCAGCCCGCGCGCCTGCACCAGGAAAAACACCGCCGCCGCATCGGTCGAGGCCACGACCGCGCCGACGAGCAACGCCTCGGTCCAGCCGAGGTCGAGCAGATATTTCGCGGTCGGCGCCGTCAGCGCCGCGGTCATCAGCACGCCGATCGTGGCGAGCACCAGCGAGGGGGCAAACACGCTGCGGAAGGTCGCAAAGCGCGTGCGCAACCCGCCGTCGAACAGGATCAAGGCGAGCGCGACCGCACCGACCAGGTAGGTGAAGTAGACGTCGTCGAATTTGACGCCCCCCGGCCCCGACTCGCCGGCCAGCATGCCCAGCACCAAGAACACGAGCAGCAGCGGCGCCCCGAAGCGCATGGCAATAAGGCTCGACAGGATACCCGCCAGCACCAACAGGGCGCCGAGCAGGATGCCGATGCTGACCGCGTCGAGAGAAGCCATGCGGCTCACCGTTTGTCCGGCCTGCGCCGACGATTCGCAAAATGGCATGCGGGCCGCTGGGCGGCAAACCGGCGCTGCGCCGCCGCCGCAAATCAGCTAGAGGAGGCCATGCGCTTCCCCTCCCCGCTCATCCCGGCCAAGCTGATCCGACGCTACAAGCGCTTTCTGGCGGACGTTGAGCTGCCCTCCGGCGAGAACATGACGGTGCACTGCGCCAATCCGGGCGCGATGCTCGGCCTCGCGGTGCCGGGTGCGCGGGTGTGGTTGTCCAAATCGCCCAATCCCAAGCGCAAGCTCAACCATAGCTGGGAGCTGGTCGAGATCGATCTTGGCGGTGGCCTCGAGCTCGTCGGCATCAACACCTCACATCCGAACGTGCTGGCGGCCGAGGCGATCGCGGCGGGCCGTGTTCCGCAGCTTGCCGGCTATGCAAGTGTCCGCCGCGAGGTGAGATACGGCAAGAATTCCCGGGTGGATTTCCTCTTGGCAGGCAAAGCCCGCCCGCCTTGCTACGTGGAGATCAAGAATGTGCATCTGATGCGGCAGCCGGGACTGGCCGAGTTTCCCGATGCGGTGACCAAGCGCGGCGCCAAGCATCTTGTGGAGCTCGCCCAGCGGGTCGCGGCCGGCGACCGCGCCGTGATGCTGTTCCTGGTGCAGATCGCCTCGGCCGAGCGTTTTGCGCTCGCCCGCGACATCGATCCGCTCTACGGGGCCGAGCTCGACCGCGCTCGGGCCGCCGGCGTCGAGGCCTTCGCGCACCGCTGCCGGTTGACCCAGGCGGGCATCGAAGTCGCGGAGCCGATCGCAATTGTCGACTGAGCGTCGGCAAAAAAGCTTGTCCGTCCGAGAACCCTTTGGCCCTCCCGATTCGTCTTGGGGACAGCGGGTCAGCTATCGGGTCGCCGGAGCGCGCCGCGCGGCAGAAGATGCCCGCAATCCCCGAGATGGAGAGCAACAATGACCGACACATCCGACCGGCGAACCAAGATCTGGGTTCTCACACTCGCCTCCCTTGCTTCGTTCATGATCTTCCTGGACGCCATGGTGGTGACGACGGCACTCAGCACCATCAGCCGCGATCTGGGCGCCGCGATCGAGGCCCTGGAATGGGCGGTGAACGCCTACAACCTGTCCTTCGCCGTGCTCCTGCTGACCGGCGCGGTGCTCGGCGACCGCTTCGGCCGCCGGCGGATGTTCCTGGCCGGCCTCACTTTATTCGTCGCGGCGTCGGCCGCGTGCGCGCTGGCACACAACGCGGCTTGGCTGATCGGCGCTCGCGCGGTCCAGGGCGCGGGCGCGGCGCTCGTCATGCCGCTGGCGATGACGCTGCTCGGCGCCGCATTTCCACGCGAGGAGCGCGCGAAGGCGCTCGGAATATTCTCGAGCGTCAGCGGGCTCGCGCTCATTGCCGGCCCGGCCGCGGGCGGCGCGATCGCCGGAGGCCTCGACTGGCAGTGGATATTCTTAATCAACATCCCGATCGGCCTCGTCATCATTCCGTTCGGGATCGTGCGCATCCCTGAGAGCTTTGGGGCCGTGGCGCGCATCGACCTGGGTGGCCTCGTGCTGGTCACCGCCGCCGCGCTTGCGGTGGTCGCGGGGCTGATGCGCGTGAACTCTGCCGGCTGGGCGAGCCCCGAGATGGTCGCGATGCTGGTGGCGGGGATCATCCTGGCGGTCACCTTCGTGGTCTGGGAGCTGCGGGCGCGCGCCCCGATGGTGCCCATGCGCTTCTTCCAGTCGCGCGCCTTCGCGTCGGGTGTCGCGGCGAGCTTCCCGTTCTATGCCGCGATGTACGCTGTCGCGTTCTTTCTGCCGCAGTTCCTGCAAGTCGGGCAAGGCTACGGGCCGCTCGGGGCGGGGCTGCGCATGCTTCCCTGGAGCGCGACACTGTTCGTGGTCGCGCCGATCGGCGGCGCGCTGGTCAACCGGATCGGCGAGCGGGCGCCGGTGGTCGTCGGCGTCCTGCTGCAGGCGATCGGCTTTGCCTGGATCGCCTTGACGGCGGCGCCCGATCTCGCCTACGGCCAGCTGGTCGCGCCCCTGATCATCGCCGGAACAGGCGTCTCGATGGCGATGCCGGCGGCGCAGAACGCCGTCCTGAGCTCGGTCGCGGGGGCGGAGGTCGGCAAGGCGTCCGGCACCTTCAACATGCTGCGCTACCTGGGCGGCGTATTCGGGATCGCGATCGCGGTCACCGCGTTCTCGGGGACCGGCAGCCTCGCTTCCGCGGCGACCTTCAGCAGCGGGTTCGCCGCAGCGATCGGTGTCTCCGCCGCTCTGTCGTTCCTCGCGGCAATCGCTGCGATGTGGCTGCCAGGGCGTGCGGTCGTCTTGGCGCCTGCTGTGGCAAAGGCCTAGGCTTGCGTCGGGCGCTGGCTCGCCTAAATTGGGGGTGGCGGCATCGTGGCGACGCGAATGCCGCCGTTTCTGCTACCGCTCGATCCTTCTCACCTGAGCTACGTGGACGCATGAGCTATGTGGACGCGGCCCTGGCGCCGCAGCGCAAGACCGGCCAGATCAAGCTGCACGGACCCGCGGCCTTCGAGGGGATGCGCCGAGCCGGCCAGCTGGTCGCCGAATGCCTCGACATGCTGACCGACGCGGTCAAGGTTGGGGTGCCGACCGACCGCATCGACCGGCTCGTCTTCGAGTTCGCCATGGACCACAAGGCCATGCCGGCGACCCTGATGTACCGCGGCTACCGCAAGTCGACCTGCACCTCGGTCAATCATGTGGTCTGCCACGGCATCCCGAGCGACAAGCCGCTCAAGGACGGCGACATCGTCAATGTCGACGTCACCCTGATCCTCGACGGCTGGCACGGCGATTCGAGCCGCATGTATACGGCCGGCGCGATCCCGCGCCGGGCCGAGCGGCTGATCGAGGTCACCTACGAAGCGATGATGCGCGGCATCAAGGTGATCCGGCCGGGCGCGACCTCGGGCGACATCGGGGCCGCCATCCAGGCCTATGTCGAGGCGCAGCATATGAGCGTGGTGCGCGACTTCTGCGGCCACGGCCTCGGCCGCCTGTTCCACGACGAGCCCAATATCGTCCACGTGGGACGCGCGGGCGAGGGCATCGTGCTCAAGCCCGGCATGTTCTTCACGGTCGAGCCGATGATCAATCTCGGCCGCCCGCACGTGAAGGTCCTCTCCGACGGCTGGACCGCGGTGACCCGCGACCGCTCGCTCTCCGCCCAGTTCGAGCACACGGTGGCGGTGACCGAAACCGGGGTCGAGATCTTCACCCTGTCGCCGCGTGGGCTCGACCAGCCGCGCAGCACCGCCGCCGCCGGGCGGGATTGATCCGCGAGCGCGATGCGGCCGCCGCGGACGGTGCGCAGCGCGGAAGCTTTCGGGCGCATCCGCCTCTCGCAGTCGTTCTTCATGCGCGATTTCCTGTTCAGCGAGATCGCCGCCGTGCACGGCTTCGCCAATTTGCCCGACGACCCAGAGCTCGCCATCGCGGCGGGACGCGGCTTGTGCGAGAATTTGTTGGAGCCGCTGCAGGCGAGCTTCGGGCGGCTCGCCATCCGGTCGTCCTATCGCTCGCCGGCCGTGAATGCCTTCGGCAACGCGCATGGCCTCAACTGCGCCGCCTATGAACGCGATGTCGCCCGCCACATCTGGGATCGCCGCGACGCCCACGGCATGGGCGCCATGGCCTGCATCGTCCTCCCCTGGCTGGTCGACCGCACCGCGAGCACCTCCTGGCAAGCCATGGCGTGGTGGATCCACGACCATCTGCCCTATAGCGAGCTGCAGTTCTTCCCCAAGCTCTGTGCGTTCAACATCGGCTGGCACGAGGTACCGCGGCGCACCATCTACAGTTTCATCGCGCCGCGCGGATATTTGACCAAGCCGGGTTTCGACAATCACGCCGGCGATCACGGCAGCTTCTACCCGGGATTTCCGCGCCCAGCTCGTCCCATGTCCCGGTCGTGACCTCCGACCCGCTGCAGGCGAAAGACTAAAACGGGTTCGGAACGCTCCCGGCTCAAGGCCGGGACAAGCATAGACGCAGGCGCAACCGGCGAGGCCGAGGTCCTTGCGGGCGCTCTCGGTTGCTTAAGGGTCGCCTCCTCCGGCTTGAGGCGCAGCGCCTTGCGACAGTCGGCGACAGCGGCCGACGATGGTCATCGTGGTGTTTTCTTCGCAGCTCGTTCCGTCGGCTGCCGTCTCGGCAGGAGCCGGCGCCCGCTATTTTTCCCGCACCGGGCGTGATCGCCAGCCACATTCACTCGATATCGTGCGCGCCCTCGGCCCGGCTTTTTCGCAACTGCTCGCGCCGCATCTCCTTGCGTAGCTCCAACGTCCGCCGTCGATGCATGCGCGCGAGCAGCTCGGCACGTTCGCTATCGCGTGCCGCGATTGCCCCCAGCAGATCTCGATATTCCTGCAGAGCCTGCGCGGCTCTGCCTTCGCCAAAAAGCGTGCTGGTCGGCATCTTGCGAACGCTATCGAGCAACGCCGTCAGAGATTCAAGCAGGCGGTTGTTGTGCGAGGCGCGGCAAATCGAGTGGTGAAACTCACCGGTCAAGCTCCGCAACCCGCCAAGATCTCCACGCTGGCGGGCGGATTCCATGTCGTCCAGAAGGTCCCGGATCTCTGCGATCTCGGCGGGCGTCGCATTTTCCGCCGCCAGCCGCGCCGCCATGCCTTCAAGCGCCTCACGCACATAGAACAGCTCGGTCAGATCCTGCTCGCTCAGAGTGCGGACGATCAGACGCGAGCCGGAATGCGCCACCAACCCTTCGGCTTCCAGCTTCCGCAATGCTTCACGCACCGGCGTGCGGCTCACACGCAGTTCGTTAGCCAGCGCATCGCTGCGCAGCCGCTCGCCCGGCGCGAGATCACCATGAACGATGCCGTGTCGCAGCGCGCGATAGACCGCTTCCGCGGTCGTTCCACGATTGCCCTGCTCCTGGAGAAGTGTGCGCAGATGCATCTTCGATCTAGACGTAGCCAAGCCAGTGCCAATAGGTCGCCGCGAACAGCAGCAGCAGCGCGTAGGCAATAACCGTCAGCACCAAGCCAACGCGGATGAAATCTCGCGCCGTGAACGTCTCGGTGCCGAAGGCAAGCATATTCTGCGGCCCATTGATCGGAAGAATCCAGCCGACGCTGGTGACGAGTGTCAGCAGCATGATCATGCCGGCAATCTTGATCGTTGGAATTTGCGCTTGCTGGAGGACACTCATCATGACGGGAATCATGGTGGTCGCCATGGCCGCCCCACTGGAGAAACCCAAATGGAGCACGATCAAGAACAGCCACAACACGGCAAGAATCGCGAAAATCGAGAGCTGCTGGACGCCAAATTCGCTGACGACGTAGGTCGCGAGCCAAGCAGCCGCTCCGGTCGTCAGCAAGGCCGTGCCCAGCCCCACCCCCACGCCAAGCTGAATAAGGATGCCCCAGGGAATGCGCGACTGCACCTGCCTCCACTCCAGCACGCCGATTCTCGGGAGGAACATCACCGCTACCGCGGCGACTGCCACGGACGATGAATCGAACGAATGCAACTTGCCTTCGGTTGCCCACAATCCCAGGAGGATGACCGAAATAACGAGCAGCTTGCCCTCGTTCTGCGACATCGGCCCGAGTGCAAGAGTTAAATTGACCGGCGTCTCAGGGCTCGTGCTCTCGGCACTCTTCACTCCCGGCGACATCATCTTCAACAGCACGAAATAGAGTGCAAAGCTCATCGCGGCCGAATAGGGCGCGCCCGCGATCAGCCAGTCGATCCAAGAAATACTCACATGAATCGTCCGTTCCATAAGCGCGTTGGCGTAGACGTTTTGGGCGGCTCCCGTCGCGACGCCCATCGCCCAGATCAAGGACAGGTAGGCGATCGCCATCATGAGCATACCGGCAACCGAGCTTCGCTTGTCGATGCCGAGCGCGGATATCATTCCCAACGCGATCGGCGTCAGGCAAGCGACGCGGGCGGACGCGGTCGGGATAAAGAACGCCAGCACTGCCATGACGACGACAATGCCGAGGAGAATGCGAGTGCGGCTCGTGCCGATGACCGAAACGACCTTGAACGCGACGCGCTTATCGAGACCGGAGATCGCCATCGCGGCGGCGATGACCAACGATGCGGCGATCAACGCTACGGCGGAGTTCGTGAAGCCGGCGAGCGCCATCGTCAGCGCCGCTTGCGTGCCCAAGATATGATCGGGGTGTGCCGGATCCGGCGCAATACCCAGCAAGAAAGCGATCAATGCCATCAGGATGAGCGAGCTCGACGCATAGTCCACCGCTTCGGTCATCCATACGATCACCGCGAAGATAAAAATGCCCAACATGTGCTGACCAGCGATCGACAATCCCGCCGGTTGTGGAAGCAGCACAATCGTGACAAGCGCAGCCAGAGCGACCGGCAATCCGCAATTCTTTACAAAAGAGGCGCGCGGCTTTGCCGCGATCGCCGTTGGGTCTTGGTCGTGTAAAAACGTTTTCACACAACCAGGGTCATCAGCAGACATTCCTAGCTCTTGGCTGAAATCGGCCGAACCACCGGGGCGTAGCTGAATGCGGTTGGAACAAACAGCGAGTGGATACCCGCGCCACCGGCGACCACGATGTGGATGTCCTCGGGTCGGTCCGCGATCCCGATGTGGTCTCCGTCGCCGACCTGGGCGAACCAACGCGCCCGGCGGTGCTGCAAGCCCCGCACGCTGCGCGCGGGGAACCGCGCCAAGGGAATCCGGGCACGCTCGAATATCGTGTTTTGAATGTCCTTCTTGCCAATGCCATCGCGCGCGAAAGTCGCCGCGTGCTCCGGGCTGACGACGAACAACGGGCCTGTCGGAAAGATGATGTTGTTGTGCCCCAGTCCGAGTGTCGCGCCGATGAAGTGCTGCAAAATGTCCTGGCCGGTCTCGCAGCCATAGGTAAAGATATTTTGTGGTGCGGATGCTCCGATCACGGTGACCGTGCTGTGCTCGGCCGCAAAGCCGCGATCGACGTGAAATGGCGGCCAAGGGCTGTCGGCTTCCGCCTCGGCGATGCAAGCCGTGAATTTTCCGGCATGACCGTGGGTTGCCATGTCGGTCTCGCCGGCAATTTCACCACCGATATTGCGCAGCACGAGCTGTACGGCCCGGCCAATGGTGGCGTTGGCGCGCGCACCCTGGCCGAACACGTTGCCGCGGGCATTGATGTCGAGCTTCTCGATGATCGGGCCGTTGACCACCAGCAACGGTGCCGTCGTATTGGTCGCGGTCTGGATGCCGTAGAGTTGGCAATCCTCATCGAGCAGCGCGTCGATCGCCGCGAGCACGACCGGAAAGTATTCCGGCCGGCAACCCGCCAGCACCGCGTTGACGGCAACCTTTTCGACGGTCGCGCACCGCCAGCGCGGCGGAATCGGCCCAATCCGCTCCGCCGCTTGACGGCCCGAGGCCGCCACCATGGCGTCGACCTTTTCCGCGGTGGGAACGACGACCGGCAGACCATCGGTCCAGCCGCGCGCAAACAGCATTTCCTGGTCGTCGGTATCGGCCGCGCCATCGGGCCGCTCGGCGGCCTTCGCTTCCGCCACGTCATGGCTGTGAATGGTGAGACGCTCCGCCACAATGTCGACGACGGCATCGGCGCGCTCCACGACCACGTTTCGCGCGGCGGTGTGCATCGGATGTGGGATACGAGCGAGCGGCAGATCGGCCATGCCGCGGCCAGCGGCCTGCTTGCGCGCCGCTGCAGCGAAGGCTGTGCTGAATACCGTGACCGTGGGAATGCCGCGGCGCTCAATCTCGACTGCGTCGGCAACGCTAATCGAGGTCGAGGTACCGCAATCACCGAAACATTGCACGACGGCATCACAACGCGTGAGCTGTGCAAGATCATCGTCGGACAACCGGTCCTTTGGTGCGGCCTTGCGGACGACAGGGCCCTGGATGATCGCAAAGCGATCCGAAAGCTTGGCGGCAATGCGCTGAATAAAGAAATCGGCGTTGCATTTGCTGTTGTCGACAAAGCCGACTTGCTTGCCGTGAAGCCTCGAAAGCCGCTGCGCCACCGCAATTGCCGCAACTTGCTCGGTAACGGTCGGCTCCAACAGGCGCTGCATCGCGGTACGCTCCACGCGGCTTCTCCCTTTCTGGATTATTTTGGATCCAAATTTATCCAGGCGTTATGTTTTCGTCAAGGCGCGAAAGCCTCTGTGATCACCCCTATGGGCCCTATCGGCTCGACTTAAGAAAACCCGATCCAGCGCCCGCCCCAGGCGACCCCGAACCACAGCGCGAGCGAGGTGAGCGCGGTCGCGCGTTCCGTGAGCGGCCGCGGCAAGGCCATAGCCGCGACACGGCGGCGAATCGTGAAGGCGAAGAGTAGCGCGAGCAGCAGTGAGGTCATCTTCACCCAGAACGGAAAGCTGTAGTAACACTTGGTGGCTTCCGACAGGAACAACGGAATGCCCGTGCTGAACATCAGCGCGAGGCTGCCGATGAGCCAAGGCTGCGCCGCGCTTGCGAGCTGTGCCACCGGCTGCTTGCTCAGGCCGACACCAAGCAGGCGCAGGTCGACAAGCAGCACGGCTCCCGCCGTCACCCCGAGGCCGATCAGATGGAAGGCCTCGAAGACCGGGAACAACCAGGTCGACTCCCTGATCCCCTCCCCGAGCGCTGTCTGGTAGCACCACTGAAAGAGCGCAAGCACGTCACGGTCCCTCGTCGGTCGGAAAGCAGCTGGTCAGGAAGTTGATGATCGCAAGCTGCGGCTGCCGATCGCAGTCGAACCAGTTATAGGCGATCATCCGTCCCGCGAAGATGATACAGATCCACAGCGTGAGCGAGAGCGCGCCCGCGGCCCTGGCCGCCGCAGGCCGCACGCCGTCGACGTCCCCGGCGACGAGCTTCGGGTAGATGCGTGAATGAAAGAGCCATACGTTCAGGCCGGCGACCAGCAGCAGCAGCATCTTGGTCCGGAAGAAGATGTTTTGATAGGAGCGCAGCGGTATGGCGAAGAAGAGGAGCGTGCCAGTGATGACCATCACCGCGAAAGCTCCCTTGGTCCACGGCAGCAGCCGAGTGACGACTTCCGACGCCGGCACCTTGCGCAGCGTCCAGCCGATGAGCCGCAAGTCGAACATCACGACAGTGCCGAAGAACACCGCCATCGCCCAAACGTGTATGGATTCGATGATCGAGTAAGCATATTGCGATTCGTGGAGCGCGACGCTCCAGTCCGAATCGCCGAGCCACCCGAAGAAATCCAAAGGTGACATTCCAGCCGACGCGCGATCCCGGGTTATTTGGGCTCTTGGCCGGACGGCAGCTCGTAGGGAGCGCCGGTTCCCGAGGAGCCGAGGAACAATTGGCGCCCATCCGGCAGGGTCAGGTCGCGCCCGTTGGCGCGCGTGGACCCATCCTTCGCCTGGTAGCCGTCGATCACCACCTCGGTGCCGGGCACGAGCGTGTCCTTGGTGAAGCCGCGGCGGAACAGCACATTGGGCGTGCCCGCCTCGATCGCCCAGTTCACAGTCGTGCCGTCGGGTTGCTTCACCATGACGTGCAGCCAGGAATGGGGATTGATCCACTCCATCTTGGTGATCGTGCCCTTGAAGTTCACCGGCTTGTTGGCGTCGAACTCCGCCGCAAAGGCGTGGTGAGCCGACGCGGAAGATCCCGACATCGCGAGCGCCGTGATACCGGCTACCATGGCAAGCTTCGTTCGCATCGATTGCCTCCTGTTGCGCGTGAGAGCCGCGCTGCTAGCGCCCATACCATTGATAGAAAGCGTCGCCGGGCGGCACCTTGCGGGTGATGTCGACCGCCATGGTCTCACCCTCCCAGTGCGTGACCAGCGGCTGCTTGCGCAGATTCCCGTACATGAACTCCTCGGCGAACTCGTTGCAGCGCAGCTCGAGCAACTGCATGTTCGGCTCGACCCGGCGATAGATCGGCATGGCGATGCGCCACGGCCGCGTGAACACCTTGGGGTCCTCGATGGTCACGTCGTACTGGATGATGTCAGGCGAAGCGAGCGAGAAGCGCTCGGTCAGGTGCAGCGCATCGCTGTGGAAATCGCCGCTGCGGCTGAGCCAGGCACGGTCGTTGAAGTTCGTCACATCGACCACGAGCGTGTCACCGTCCCAGTGCCCGACCGAATGGCCCATCCAGGTATCGTCGGGCGGAGGCGCGACCTTGTCGAGATGGATCGTGCGTGCCGAGTTCGAGAACTCGTAGGCGATGTGAATCTTGTTGGTGCTCTGCGTGATCTGGAACGGATACGGCATGTACATGGCACGCGGTATGCCGGGCAGATAGCACTTGAGCTCGGGATCGCGGTCGATCCAGTGCGCGGCGTTCTCTTTCTTGATCGCCAACGCCTCGGGCTTGTAGGGAATTTCACCGTCGCCCTGCACGACGCCGAGCGATCCCGGCACGACGCCGGCGGCGCCCAGCGCCAGCACCGGCGCGGCCGGCACGCGCGCATAGTCATAAGGATAGACACCCGCCTGGGTGACGGCGGCGGGAAGCGCTGCATGCGCCTGCAAGTCCCAGTTGGCTTCGTTGTTGGTCTGCCAGATGCCGCTGAAGTTGGGCTTGCCTTCGACGCGGGCCGGGCGCGTCGCGCCGGCTTGGCCGAGCGTCTGCGTGATCGACGAAGCGACGATGGCGCCGAACGCGGCCGCCGCGATAGCGACCGTGATCATCGCGCCTGAGCGGCGGTCGAGCATGATGGTCTCCCCCTATTGCTGCAGCGGATCGGGTTCCTGATATCCCGATGCGTTATCCTTGGTGAGCGGATCAGGCCCCTTCCCCGCGGCGAACTCACGGTCTTCCTGCCGCGCCGCCTTCATCATCGCCGGGAAGCCTTCGTTGCCCTCGATGCAGCGCGGCTCGTAATAGATGCGGTTCTCTTCCTCGCTCTGCCGGGTGAAGTCCTGCTTGACGGTCCAAGGCCTGGTCCAAACCGTCGGGTCCTCGATGGTAGCGACATATTCCAGCATTGTCGGGCTCTTGCGCGTCCAGTGCTCGATGAGATGCAGGTTCTCGCGCGAGCCCCGATAGTCTGTCTTCGGGCTGAAATTGGTCACGTCGACCACCAGCGTGTCGCCTTCCCAGTGGCCGCGCGAATCGCCGAACCACTGGCGGATGCTCGCCGGCAGATGCGGGCTGCCGTTCATCACGATGGTGCGCTGCCAGCCCTGCCCCTGGCCCACGTCATAGGCGATGGCAATGCCGCCCGGCGTCTGCACGATGCGGCGGAAGCTGCCGCCGCCATTGCCGGCGCCGAACTCGGGCAGCCCGATGGTCAGGCAGCGGTCGGCGAGCGCGCCGTCCTCGGGACGGTCGTGGCGGTTCATGCGCGCGGTGTTGTACCGCTGCGGAATCTCGTCGCGGCGCGTGGTCGGCGTCGGATCGTACTTGCCGCCGGCGCAGCCGGGCAACTTCTGCTTGCAGGTCTGTGTCGCCTGCATCATGGCGAGACGAAAGTCGCGGTCGGCGGCGGCGATCTTCTGCGCCTCCGCCGTCATCGGCGGGATGCGGCCGTCGGGCGGATCGACCACCATCGAGGTGCGCGCACCGGTGCGCTTCAGGGCCCCGAACACATTATTGTAGGCGCCCGAGACGTCGCGCTCGCTGCCACGCTCGCCGCGATTGTCGCGCCCGCGCAGCGTCGAGCGCATGCGGTCGAATTCAGCGCGTTCTGCGTCGGTGAAGAATTCCCGGTTGGCATATTTAGGCGAGCGCTGGAAGGGCGTGTCGTTCTCGTCGGTCCAGATGCCCTGCAGGTCAGGCTCGCCCCACGGCGTCTTCAGCGATTGGCCTTCCGCCTGCGTGCGCGTGATCACCCCCGCGATGAGGGTACCGGCGGCGGCCACGGCAATTGCGGCCGTTATGGTCAACCCCGAGAGCCGGTCGCGCATGTTCGTCTCCTCATTGGAACGGATCGGCCTCGACGCCGACAAAATCCGTCGCATTATCCTTGGTCGCCGGGTTGGGGCCAAGTCCTGTCGCGAACGCGAGATCCTCCACCCGCGCCGCCTTCAGCATCGCCGGAAACGCATAGTTGCCTTCGACGCAGCGCGGCTCGTAGTAGACGCGGTTCGCCTGCTCGCTCTGCTTGGTGAACTCCTGGCGCACCGTCCACGGCCGCGTCCACACGGTGGGGTCCTCGACGGTCACGACATATTGGAGCGTGCTGGGGCCCATGCGCGTCCAGCGCTCGACCAGATGCATGTTCTCCCGCGCGCCGAAGAAATCGGTCTTGGCACTGAAGTTCGTCACGTCGACGACGAGCGTGTCGTTCTCGAAGTGGCCGCGCGAATCGCCGTACCATTGGCGGATACCGGCCGGCAGATGCGGGCTTCCATTCATGACGATGTTGCGCTGCCAGCCCTGCCCCTGCCCCACGTCATAGAACATCGTGATACCGCCGGGCGTCTGCACGATCCGCCGGAAGCTCCCCCCATAGGCGGTGCCGAACTCGGGCAACCCGCCGGTCAGACAGCGATCGGGCAGCGCGCCGTCCTCCGGACCGTCGTGGCGATTGATGCGTCCGGTATTGTAGCGCGGCGGCAGATCCGTGCGCCGCGGCGAGGGTGTCGGATCGTACGCGCCGCCGCCACACGCGATCGACTTCGCCTTGCAGGTCTCGGTCGCCTGCAACAGCGCGAGCCGAAACGCGGCATCGGCAGCAAGGAGCTTCTGCGCCTGCGGCGTCAGCGGCGGGATGCGGCCGTCAGGCGAATCGACGATCAGCGAGGTGCGCTCGCCGGTGCGCTTCTTGGACATGAACACGGCGTTGTAGGCGCCGGCGACGTCGAGCTCGGTGCCGCGCGCGACGCGCCGGTCGCGCCCGAGCTGGGCCGCCCGCTCCTTATCCAACTCGTCCCGTTGCGCCGGGGTGAAAAATTCCTGGTTCGCGTATTTCGGCGAACGCTGCAGGGGCGTGTCGGATTCGACCGTCCAAATTCCCTGCAGATCAGGCTCTCCCCAGGGCGTCAACAGCGTGGGGGGAGCCTCGCTTTGTGCCGTCAGCACGGTCGGACGCAAGCCGGCCAGCAGCGCCGCGACCGCAACCGATGCCACCAATGAAAGTCGAATGCGCATCTTGGACCTCCTGCCGCGATAGACAGAGGACTTCCCGACAAATAGCGCAGACAACGAAGCGCACCCATTATCCGCAACGGCCGCGCGCCTGTCCAGCGGATCACGGTCAGCCCGCCGCGGCGGTAGTGAGAGGCCCGAACGGCTTCGACCGAGGCCGCAGGCATTGTAAAATCCGCGATTGCGGTCTTCGCCCGCCGCAGCATCAAGGCCAAAAGACAAGGCCGTGCCGAGGCTTCGCGCCGGCGGGAAACCGGAACTCTCCCTTTCGGGATCATGCTCATCCAGTGAGCGCCTTTGTCGACCCTCAGGCGCACTTGAACGCCACGCAACGAAAGGGCTCGTTACGGGGTAAGCGGCTCAATATGGACAATCTTGCTCGTCTGCTGGCCTTCGGTCCACATGCTGGAGAGGACGCCAGGATTAGTGCTCTTCTGCACGTCGATATGGCGCGTATTGATGGACGTGGGCAACAGATAGGAGCTCCATTCGCCGGTTTCGACATTGAGCCGTTGCACCAAATCGGTGCTCATATCGGCGCCCCACGCGTATTTGACGTCGTCGAACCCAACATCGTACGC
>Ga0126381_100002724_pt1 | contig 19127 bp, 14 predicted proteins | sample PanSoiMetPlot_28_FD_96465 | JGI IMG/M metagenome (GOLD analysis project Ga0126381, IMG submission 96465) | Tropical forest soil microbial communities from Panama - MetaG Plot_28 | ecosystem: Environmental > Terrestrial > Soil > Tropical forest > Bulk soil | place: Panama | collected 2016-02-17
AAAGCCGCGCTGCGAGATCCAAAGTTCTACAGTGTCCTCGCCCTCTGCGATGCGATCCGCAACGGTAGAACGCGTGAACGAAACCTCGCGGTCGAACTCCTAGAAAAGGAGATCAATGGCTGATCCGAATCTTCCGATGCTGGAAGATGCAGTTCGCAAGCTGGCCCCTTTTCTGAAAGAGATCGTGTTCGTAGGGGGAGTCACCCTGGGCCTGCTCATCACCGATGAGGCCGCGGCACCGATCCGCGGGACGACAGACATCGATGTGATCGCCGAGATTGTCACCTACGCAGACTACATCGCGTTTTCAGAGCGTCTTCGTCACGCGCATTTCACGGAAGATACCAGCCTCACTTGCCGTTGGCATAACGGCGCTCTTACTCTCGACGTTCTGGCCCTGAATAAGGAAGTGCTCGGGTTCACGAACATCTGGTACGAGCCGGCACTCCGACACGCCTCCACCGTCACCCTGCCCGGAGGACAATCGATCCGCGTCATCACTGCGCCGTTCTTCTTGGCAACAAAGATCGAAGCATTTCGAGGTAGGGGCCGGATGGACTTCCAAGCCAGCCACGATCTTGAAGACTTTGTTGCCGTCGTTGAAGGACGAGATACGCTGCTCCAAGAGATCGTCGCTTCACCAGAGGATCTTCGAAGCTATCTAGCCGAAACAGCAAAGTCTTTGCTCGCGGAATCTCGATTCGTCGATGTCCTTCCGGGATTTGTTTTGGATAATGAGAGAGTCCCTCTCATTCAAGAACGACTTATGTCAATTGCCGCCGGTGCTCCCGGCGGCAGTTGAGATGCCTGATGCGATTGGCAAGATCCTCAGTCAGGCATGCGGCAATGGCGCGTCTCAGGGCTGAACGATATGCACGACTTTTACGTCTGGCTCGCTCCATGCGGGTGGGCCTTGATGCGTAAGACTGTGCTTCGCCTCATCCCAGTGGAGCCGGGTGAGGGCTACACCGCCCTTCTCATAGCCATACGTGGTGCCATCATCGGAAAAGAGCGCAAAGTCCGCATCCCCGCGTGCTGAGAACTCTCGTGCCCAGCGGAACAATAGAACCTGCCCGAAAATCGGGATCGTATCGATCGGCGCAGCGGCCGTGATCGTTTGGCCCCCGTGGACCCGCTCATTGGTCCAGAAGTTATACCAATCCGAACCCGCCGGCAGATAAACGCTGCGGCTGGTGGCTCCCTGCTCGGTGACGGGAGCTACCAGAAATGCCGGACCGAACATGTATTCGTCGGGGATATCAGACACCTTCGGATCACTCGGAAAATCCATGAATAGCGCGCGCATGAAGGGAGCGCCCGTCTGATATGTTCCGTAGGCGATCGAATAGATGTAGGGCATGAGTTCATAGCGCAGGCGCAGATACTTCTCCAGGATTGGCTCGGCCTCTTTGCCATATGACCAGACTTCGTTGTGCATTCGTTCGCCGTGTGCCCGCATCACGGGCTGAAAGGCGCCCCACTGAAACCAGCGCACAAACAGCTCAGGGTAGTCAACATATCCATCTACGTTGTTGCGTGCGTTCGTGGGGTCGACGAGCGGCTTGTGCGCGGAATGATAGTTTGCGTAGATCGGAGGAGAGAAAAAGCCGGCAATATCCGTGTCCCAGTACGGCATTCCGCTGGCTGTGAAGTCGAGCCCAGCCGGAATGGAGCGCTTCAGCATTGTCCCATGTGGCGGTGATATCGCTAGACCAGAAAACGGTTCCGTTACGTTGCGCTCCCAGGTAGGCCGCGCGCGCAAGAATCATGACCCGCCGACTATCTCCAAAGTCACGCCGAAACCCCTCATAGACTGAGGCTGTATGGAAGAGCGGATACACGTTGTAATAACGGGCGCCTGAACCGATAAAGAAGAAGTCCTTTTCCGGATCGACATCGGGTTCCGTCTCGTCGAGCCAGATGTAATCAAATCCGTACGGCTTCACATATCGGTCCCCAAGCAGGAATTGAATCTGTTTAAGCTCTCCGCCAGCCATTTGGCAGAGTCGAGCGCAGGTTCTCCGCAGGTCGTGCGGCGCAACTTTCGCTAGCCGGCCAAACTTGTCGCACGAACACCGTGTCCGTCAATTGGAGAACCGATGTTCGAGGCCGAAAGCCAGAGGCCGTAGGTCGAGAAAGGCAGGCCGAAGGTCGGAGGGCTGAGGTGCATTCCCTTCTTCTTTGGCCCTAAGCCCTGCCTAGGGCCTGCCGCACTGGGCCTTAGACCTAGCGCACGGGCAAGCGCATCAAGACGTCGACTTATCCAGAACCTGCTCCATGACCTTGATCCACTCTTCGTGGAGGCCGAAGACCTCGGCAACTACCGGTAGAACGAGCGGGGCGTTGGTAAAGGCGAATCTTCGGACCAGAGGCACATCGACGGGCCAGGTCGGCATGCTTTCAATCTCTTGGAACCGAGATGTTTTGAACGAAAGTTCTTCTTTGAGCGCCTCACGATCCTCATGAGATTGGGTTACGGCGAGTTGGTCGCTCAGGGTACGAATCTGTCGGCTCACCTCATCGGCTTCGGCGAGTAGACGCTGCTTTTGGTTTCCCATCTCGCGATGAAACCAAAGCATGGGAAGGACGAAAGCCAAGATTTCGAGCAAAAGCGCCAATCCCAGTAAGCCGAGATAGGGATGAACCCAGACCATGTAACGAGTTCGAACTGCGATGTCCGGCCAAGCAGGAATCAAAAAGGACCACACCGCAAGAAAAGCAGCCGGAATCGCGAGGGTCAGAGCTTGTCGTAGACAGAATGACCCAAGTGGTTTGAGGCCCGCCGCGCCGTCGACATGGCCGGGAAAAACCTGAATGGAAGCGCCTGCGGGTTCGAGTTGCCAGCCAAGGAAGCCGTAGACCAGTAAACGCCCGATGCGATGCCCAGCCACATACGCCCACGCCGTCTCAAACAGGCACAAACCAAACCGCTGAATGGCGAGCTTAGGTTGAGAGATCATGACTCCAACAAACGCGAGAAGCACCAAAGAGGACAGAAACAGCGCAACCCAGAGTGTCCACTGTTGGGTCAACTTCTCCATGCGAATCTTGAGTCCTTCGATTCCCGAGAGGGATCCTCGGCGAGCTAGCCGCTCGAGCATGGTTTCAAAACGCGTTCGCGATGACGCGGTTGCGGCAAGTCCTAAAAGCAAGGCTGCGAAGCCAGAGAGAAGAAGAACATCCCAGGAAAAGAAATTCGTCCGGTTCCGCGACGGCATGGCACCGAGAATCACCAGGACTGTACTAGCCAATGCCAAAACGGTAATCGCCCGAGACGTCGGGCTCGCGGTGCTCAGCCGACTGGATTCGAGCGCCTTCGGGCTGGTTGTTCCAGTGGACATCGATTCCGTCCGGTCTGAGTGGGTCTCAACGAGATTCTAACTCTCGAATTATAAGTCGTGATCGACCGATACCTCTCCTATATATGGATATCTCCACCCCAACACGCCACTCACTTGTGCCGACAGACGTGGTACCCGAAATGGATCTACTCTCCCACCATTCAAACGAGGCCGAACCACCGCAAGCATCGTCCTGTTGGCCACCTCGCGCTTGCCCTCCCTCGTCAGATATGCACGCATCCGTCCGATCATCTCCGCGAAACGGAACACCCTAACGCGCTATACCACAGCCCTCAACCTCTTGTCCGGATTGGATCAGTGCTGTGCACCCGGCAATGCGACCGTGCCATTCAGGACTTTGACCGGGCGATAAAGCTCAAACCGGATTACGTATCGGTCAGCCGAATGGATGCGCTGGCGTGTCGGATTTGGGTCACTTCGAGCCGGGGCATCGCGTTCTCCTCTTATAGGGATTCCACTCTTCCAGGTCGTCGTCAGACATCAGCTGGCCTTGCGCCGGATCGCGACCGGCTCTGTCGCGTTCGCGAGCTTCGCGGCCTTCTTGTCCTCGCGTACCTGGGCGCGCCGATGCATCTCCTTCTTGCGTTGCTCTGCGCTCATGCTGTCCCAGTAGGAGTTCGCCCGCGCGGTCTTGCTGGTGCGCGTTTTCTTGCCTTTCTTCAGAGCCCAACGTGCGCGCTGGGCATCGGCGATCCGCTTCCTGGCAGCGGCGCTCAGTCGCCACTTACGTCTGGGTGCTTTGGGTGCTTTGTGGCCTCGTGGACCGCCAGCCATCTCCATCTCTGATACATCCACTTCAGGTGATCCGGCGGCGTGGCGAAACAGGTTGGACAGATGGGGCGCAGCCCCCTGCCTCGGACTACGAAGTAGGTCAAGAACCCTGGCGGCAAATTCCTCTGCATCTGCCTGTATGCTGGCAGCGATACTTTGGAGTTGATCTTCGACCTTCGCGGCGGCATATCCAATGATGGTTTCGGGGATGGCAGGTTCAATTTTCTTTCCTCTCATTGTGAATTCTTTCCTTTCAATTCTTGGAAGTCGATCACTTGCATGAGGCTGACGCTGCGATTGCTGTCGAGCGCCTGGCATACGCGCAAACAGGACGATGGTGAGGCCGGATCCGGCTTCCCACTTCCACTCGCTGTTGCGGTGGACGCCCAGTATGTCAAGACTGGAATCAGGCCGTCTTTCCTCGGGTAATCATTCGTTTCGCGGTGAACGCAATCTCACGCGCACGAGCGGTGCAAAGTGGAGTGGGAATCTCAAAACGGCGACGGACTTCAAGCATTGTAATTACGTCATCGGTGCTGATGCCTTCGATGAGCCAAAAGCGAGCCGATGCCACGTCTACTGTGCGCTGCGCGTAGTAGATCGGGTTGGGCTTGTCGGAGCGGCGCGAAGCCAGCTCGCGCGTAAGCTTCATAGCATCCTCGCCATTGGCGACACGGTCACAGACCCAGGCCCAATCCACTTCCGAATTGGTGTGTTTGGCCGGTCGCTTCCGCGCGACCAGATCAAGGCTCGAAAACATCGAGCTGGCCGCATTAACATCCAATCGAAAATCGTCGGGAGTCCAGATGGAGTCGTCGGGATATTCCACAGTGACACGCTGGGGCGGGTCGTACTTGCGATTGAGGAAGCCCGGGAGGCGGACCACCCGGTTGCGATCGGTGCAGGCGGGATCGCCGCCGAAGGCAATGGCGAGAAGCTTGAGCGTCTGTTCCTGACGCGCAAAGTCGAAACCGTCCACATGCCAAAGAACCTGATATTTCCCAGCAGATGTAGAGAGAATCGCCGATGGCGCTGGCACGAGATCCGAAGCCCGCAAAGCCGCGAGCCACGTGTCGCCATCTGCATCAATGTCCAGGTAAAGGTGGCGGGCAGATGCAATGCTCTCTTTCGTGCGTCGGCGACTGCCAGGGCGCAACGGATTGGCGGCGACGTAGACGTTCGCTCCAGCGGCATTTTGATGTGCGAGCCACGCGAGATAGCGCGGCGTAAGCGCGGTCTCGAGAGCAATGACACGCTGCGCCGGAGCCCCGTCATTTTCTCCGCGCAACAGGAGAGCAATGGTCTCATCGGGAGCGAAGCAGCGTTTAAGAAAGCGAATGGCTGTGTGGTTCATGGAACGGCCTCCTTCGGAGCGCAGTCATGCGGGCCTTAGCAGCAAGAGAAGGCCGGTATAAACCGGGCTTCTCTTGCGAAGAGGAAGGGCTCTAATCGGCCTCTTCCTCGACGGGAATCTCTTGCTCGATCTCTTCCTCCGCAGCTGCCTTCTCGGCGCGGTCGAGCTTGAGGATGGAGTTCACGCGAATGCTGTCGGTTTTCACGGGCTCTTTTGCCTCCTTGGGCGTGTACTCGTTGTGGCGAATCTCGCCTTCCACCTGGACGTGCGCGCCCTTCTTGAGCGTGGCTGCGAACTCACCGAACCTACCGAAGACAATGCATCGATGCCATTCGGTGTGCGAGAGATACGACCCGGACTCTTTGTCTTTGTAGGAGGTTTTGGTGGCGATGGAGAAGGTGGTGAACTTCTTTTCGTTTTTGCTGGTGCGAACCTCGGCGTCGGCGCCGAGATAGCCAATGAGGGTTGCGCGGTTCAGATACATTTTCGAGTCTCCGTTTTTGAATTCCCGATCTGCTCGGGTCACACCTGGGCGGAGCCATACGGAAATGACGGAATTCGGCCCAATCGTACATAGCCCTCCTGTGTATGACGAAAGAGCTGTGATGCGAACTAGGCTGAGATACGGCTTGGCCTGGAAAGATCTTGCTCTTCACTTCCCTCCTGTGCAAGAAGAAGGGCACAGCGTGGCCATAATTACTCGCGCGATGAAAACTCATTTCCGATGGAAGAAACAGCCCCGAAAGTGAGCCCTCACGAAGCGCCCGATAATTTGCAGCTATCACCCGATAGATGCAAAGTATTGGACACGTCGGGGGTCGAAGATCACGCTGAGCACAGTCCCGACGGGTTACGGATTGGCCTGCTTATCCGCATCAACAGTGACGAATCTGCCACAAGGTCGGCATCCTACACGAACGCGTCGGGAAGAATCCGGCGGAACACGTCGAGACGCGTTCACCGTCCCTTTACAAGGCCGCTGTGATCACGGCAACGCTTCGGACATCACAACCTGAGAGACAGCCTAAGCACCTGGCTCGTGAACAAGGGGAAGATCGATCCGAAGACGGTTCAGGGTATGCTGCGGCATAGCGACATCCGCACAACCATGAACCTCTACACGCAAGATGACCGCGAACGAGAAGCAGGCAGCACAAGACGCGTTCCTAAGCGCAGTAGGACTTGGAAGTCGTCTGGGCGGTCGAGTGTCTGGGAGATCGCTGGGCTGGCGCTCCATCGAGATCGTGCCGAGCTTCACGAGCTTGCGCGTATCGGGCCAGGCGATCGAGGGATCTCTATCTTGTCACCTTTCTCCGCGATCTGTGGATATCAGTCGAACACGATCGGCCCTTTGGCGGCGCGTTGCACTATGTCGTCCCCGAGATAGTTCCCGCTTTTCGCGTCGCGCTCGTCCGCGGTGATAGTGTTCCCCTGCCCGAGGCCCAAATTGATAGCGGACAAAGACGGATTTCCCTGCTGCATTGGTGAACTTTTCGGAGTTGAGGCCAAAAACTTCGCCTCGGCATAGGAGGCAGGGTACACGCGGCTCTTTTGTCTCAATTCGTGGCGAACCGATGCCGGAGTCGTAATAAGGTCCATTGCGGGCTCCCTCTCGTTAATCTGCTTTTGAGAGCGTCTTATCTAAGATAAGATTCTTTGAAAAGCATGTCGCCTTGTGATACTCTTTGATTTGGCGAACTGCTCTCAAAAGCAGATTAAAGGCGATAAGCTGCTTTTAAAGGATGATCATGCGCAGGAACACACTCCTCGAAGCTCAGCCCTACCCGGTCGAAAAGGCGCTCCAGAAGCTTGGAACCAATCTCCGTACCGCACGCCTGCGTCGGCATTTGACGATTGAGGATGCCGCGGAAAAAATCGGTACCGGCCCGCGAGCAGTGAGCGATGCCGAGCGCGGCAAGGCCTCCACTGGAATCGCTGTTTATGCGGCGCTTCTTTGGGCCTACGACCTGCTCCGCACTTTTGAAGATCTCGCCGACCCACTCAAAGATGAACAGGGGCTGGCGCTCGCCAGCCGCCATGATCGGGTGCGCGCGCGCCGCGGCCATGGACTCGACAATGACTTCTAGCCAACCCACCGAATGCTTTGTCTATATAACGCTGCCTGGCGCGCGCGCGGCAGTAACCGCAGGCCGATTCGTCCTGGAACCGACGCCAAGGGGCGAAGCCCTGGGACGATTCGTCTATGGCCGCTCCTATCTGGCGAATCCCGATGCGGTAGAGATCGACCCCATCGAGCTCAAGCTCTCGGATCAGACCTATGAAACGGTGCTCATGAACGGAGTCTTCGGCGCCCTCCGCGATGCCGGACCCGATTCCTGGGGCCGACGTGTCATTGAGAAACACGCCGGTATTCCCAAACTTGGCGAACTGGATTATCTCCTCGAATCACCCGATGATCGCGCTGGAGCCCTCGGTTTTGGCGAAAGAGTTTCTCCACCTGCACCTATTCGCAAGTTCAATCAAAGCCTCGATCTTGTTCGCCTTCAAGAGACCGCCGAAGCTCTCATACGCGATGAGCTCCCATCTGACCTAAATGCTCAACAGGTGCAGGAACTACTCCTTTTGGGCACATCCATGGGAGGGGCACGCCCCAAGGCGGTGATACAGGACCAGGGCGAACTCTGGATCGCCAAGTTCGCGCGCCCCGATGATCGCTGGAACTACGAACGGGTTGAACATGCCATGCTGCAGCTTGCGCAGCGGTGCGGCATCACAACGGCGGAAAGTCGTATCGAGACCGTCGCTGACAAGGAGGTTTTGCTTGTTAAGCGATTTGATCGACAAGCTGCTGCAGACGGCTACACCCGGGCGCGGATGATAAGCGGTTTGACCGTGCTCCGCACCGACGACGCCGTGTCGAATAGAGATCGCTGGTCCTATATTCTTCTCGCCGAAGAGATGCGACGCATTGTTCATGAGCCGAAACGAGAGACGCGCGAACTGTTCTGTCGCATTGTGTTTAATGCGTTGATCTCAAACTTAGATGATCATCCAAGAAATCACGCGCTCCTCGCTCCCGATCGCAAGTGGCAACTCTCTCCCGCCTACGATCTGACACCAGTTCCTCAGGTCAGCCGAGATCGTCGCGATCTGGCGATGGTGTGCGGCGATCAGGGACGATTTGCCAATGCTCGAAACATACTTTCGCAGCACGCCCGGTTCCTCCTCGATCGCGAGGAAGCTCAGGAAATCATTACGACGATGACTGAGCTGGTCACCAACACCTGGTACGACTCCGTTCGCGCCTGTGGCGTCTCAGTGCAGGATGCAGAAACGATTCGCTCGGCTTTTGTCTATCCAGGGTTCTCACGCGATCGTGACAACTAGGCCCATTGAATCCGAGTGCAAACTGGATCAGGTGAAGCCAGTCGCTGTCGAAGAGTGGCTGGACGGCATTAAGCGGGCGAAAGGGGGCAAAGGCGAAGATCCGGAATCTGATGAGTGCGCTCTTTTCACACGCGATGCGTTGCGAATGGATGGATCGAAATCCTATCAAGCTCGTTCGGCAAAGTGCGAAACGGGGGCGAATCCCCGACGTTCTGGAACTATCTGAAATCCAACTCCTGCTAAACAAACTTGGCGTTCGGGAGCGAACTCTGGCGCGGCTGGATGGCGGGACCGGACTTCGAGTCAGTGAACTGCTGGCTTTGCGTTGGAGGGACGTGGATTTCGACAAGCTCGAGCTAAGTGTGACGAGGTCCATCTGGCATCAGGTCGTTGGTGATTGCAAGACGGAAGCGTCAGCTAAGCCGGTGCCGTTGGATGCCTACATGGCGGACGATCTACGACGCTGGCGGCGCCAGAGTGCCTATGCCCAGGATGACGATTATGTTTTCGCAAGTGAGACGATGAAAGGCCGACAGCCGTATTGGCCTGACAATCTCATGAAGCGTCACATTCGGCCGGGTGGCGTAAGCCAACGGCATCCACAAGAGAATCGGTTGGCACACCCTCCGTCATACCTTCGGCACATTGCTGAAGGCGAATGAGGAAGATGTGAAAACCGTTCAAGAGCTCTTATGGAACAGCAGGATCACCCTGGAGGTGTACACGCAAGTCGTCATCTCCCCCTGGGGTTGTCGGCAGCCATCTTCGCAAATGGCTTGCTCTTCATGGGGATACAAATTGCGCTCTTCGACGTTTATGCGGTCGTCTACGGCACTTTCCCTTGGATTCACCGAAGAAGACTCAATCAGTCGCGCCATAAAAAAGTATTTCAAGCTGGAATGGGGGCTGCTTCTCGGTACCTCGCTCCTTCTGTTGAGCGTGATTTTGGGTCTGTTTACGATCCACGAGTTATTGGCAATTGCCAAACCGCACGCCCAGGTGAACATTCCGGTCACTGAACTGTCCGCAATCTGTATACTCCGATTCCTGCTTGGATTCAAATCATCTTTTCGTCTTTCTATCTGGGGTTGCTCGATCTCATCAAGACGCTGGAGTGATCTCCTCATTTTCTCTCTTCGACACAGAGCCATTTTTACTTGTTCAAACTCCCAAGCGAGTCACATCGAGTAACGGCAGATTGTCTGATCTCCTTGTTTGCGTTGGAGCAATCAGATGCCTGAGATTGGGCAGCGACAACAACGCGCCGAGGAATTACTAATTCCGAGGGATAGCGAATCGAGCAACCGTGATGCGGTTCAATCATTGTGCTTCGGTCGACCCGCAAATCAATAAGTGTGAACTTCATTCCAGTTGGCTTTCGCCCCATTCCTGGGTTACCGAAACCTGCGGTTGGTCTCCGGTGCCAGGTAGGCAACTCTAGTAAGTTGTGTACCACGGTGGTTCAATTCAGGATTTGAAGGCGGGTGCCAGCATAAGCTCTATATCGAAGGAAACAATATCCGCCTTGCCAAGGACGGCCAAATGAGCCAGACACATCAGGCTTGCCCAAAGCAGGGTAAGCCAGAATATTTAGAAACTTCGGGCGCTACAGTAGGCAACGGAGCCTCCAGGGCCGAAAGCACGATCATTTATGGAGTCCTTGTTCTGTTTTCGTCCCTTCTTGCCGTTGTAACCTTCCATCGCCCGATTTCCATCGATGAAGCGCAGGCTTGGCTAATTGCACGTGATAGCCATGGTTTGTTTGATCTCTGTCGGCATCTGCGATACGAAGGTCACCCTGCCGCGTGGTATCTACTTCTCTACGTGCCGGCGCATCTCTCTGGCAACGTTGGATGGATGCAGGCCGTCAATTGCCTGCTTGCTACCTTGCTCGCGTGGCTCATACTTTCTGAAAGCCGGATAGATCTTGACCTGCGTGTTCTGCTCGTGTTTTCGGCCTACATCTTTTTCTTTCTCGGAGTGACTGCTCGCAGCTACGCGTTCGCCTCTGTCGCGCTCGTCGCGGCCGCGCGATTTTTTCGTTATGGCCGTCGATATGATTGGCTTGGAGTCACGGCCCTGGCGCTTGCGATCAACACACATTTCCTCGCGATTCCAATCGCAATTGGAGAGTTTTTCTGGCTCTTTTGTGCAGCACCAGGTCAATCATTCCGTGATGCGCTTGCCAAGTTCAGAGTTCGGCGATCCTGGCTGCTCGCGGCGGTGCTTGTGGTAGCTATGGGGCTATGTTATCTGACTCTGCGTCCCGCACCGGACATCTATACACCTCAATACGACCAGTTCGGCGCCTCCCCCGCTGGCTACATGCTGCAAGGAGTCGCGCGAATCTGGCAGTATGTTGTACCGCTCCCGCAATTGCTGCCACCGGCTCTCGCTCATCGTTGGATAGCTTCGTCATTGAGCGTTGGTCTATGGCTGGTCGCGTTACTTGGATTACCGTCGCAACGAAGCAGGGGGTTCATGATTACCGCCTCCTTGCTCTGGATGATCGCTGTCTGGGCCACGGTCCACGTGCCTTCCGCGATCCATGCCTCCTTCCTGCTCATCGCATTTGTAATCTCCCTTACGATGACTTCCACCGGTGTGACGCCACGGACTTTCCTCTCGGCACGACGCACGAAACCAATCCTTTTGGTCATACTGGGAATTCAGCTCTTTGCATGTTTCATTTTGAGTACTGTCGGCGACCCATTGTCTGTATCAGAGGCCAAGGCCACTGCGGACTGGATAAAGGAGGCGGGTCTCTCAAACAGACCGCTCGTCATCGAGCCAGACTTCGCAGCTTCTCCCATACTTGCGTATACCGGAATTGATTTCGCTTATTTTCCTGCTTGCAGGTGCCGCGGCTCATTTATCGTTTTTCGCAATACCAGAGAAACCGAGCGACAAATAACTTCGGGCGAACTGGATGAACTTCAACACCAATATGGCTCACATCCCATCGTTATCACGATGCGGCCGCTCATCGACGCGGACCGGAAACATCTTGGCTTGCGGCTACTCCATGTGCAGTACGGCGGCAAAAACTTCCTCGTTTACAGCAGAGAATACGATTCGAGCGCGTCGTCTTGAAGCAGAGCAGTCAAGCAAGCGACATGCCCTGCTCAAAGAGTGAGACAGGCCGACGCGGGCAGGGATGGCCAGGTTACGACACAAACAACGACACAAGGAAGGAATCGAGAGCTGGACGGCGAAAGCAGTCCAGAACGGAACGGGCTCGTTTTCGATGCCTTGACAGCTTGACGACCCCACGCCGTTAAGGCCCTGCCGTCGTCGGCTGAGTTGACCGGCACCAATTGCACTTTCCGCAAGAGGCTCGTTCAGAGGGTGGGGGTACCCCGACAGGCCGCCGCGCCGCGACCGAGTGCTCGCACACAAATCTTTGGGTCGTTGCTGGCCGTTCTGCAAAACTGCAAAACGGGTCCAGAATTCAACAGTACCCGAAGATCCCGCCCGACCTGCACTTCGCCACTCGTGCGCCGCCGTGCGTCACTTTCCCGCTAAATAGAAGCCACATCCGTCGCCAAATCCCGAGGCTATGCCGTCTTTCAATTAAGGTGGAAAAAACGATGCAAAACCTTTTGCGCGATCTTCGTTATGCTGCCCGCCAACTGCGCCAATCTCCGGGGTTCGCCATCACCGTGGTGCTCACCCTTGCGCTCGGGATCGGAGCCACCACAGCCATCTTCAGTTGCGTCTACGGCCTTCTCCTCAAATCCCTCCCCTTCCAGGATGAGAGCCGCATCACTGCCATCTCTGAGATCCATCCGCAGGTCAAGGGCGGCATCGAAGCTACCTACCCCGACTACCTTGACTGGCGCCGTCAGCAAACAAGCTTCAGCCAGGTCGCCGCATACTCCACCATCAACCCAAGCTCCATCTCGCTTCTCCTCGACGGGCAGCCTGAACAACTCCATCGCGTCCTTGCCTCGGGCAACTTCTTTTCGCTGCTCGGAGTTTCACCCCTCGTCGGCCGTCTCTTCGATGAGCAGAACGACATACCCGGGAAGAATCGCGTTGCCGTTCTCAGTGCGTCTACCTGGCAAACCTACTTTGGTCGCAATCCGGGGGCGATTGGCCGACCCGTTTCTCTGAACGGCACCACATACACAATCATCGGCGTCCTTCCTCCGGGAGCGGCGTATCCGGCCGACGGTGAAGTCTGGCTGCCTCTCTCGCTGCTCGATCAGCCTACGCGGGCATCGCGCGTTTGGCACTCGGTTAACGTGCTTGGCAGGTTGCGTCCCGGTGTCACACTGGCCGCTGGTCGCGCCGATATGCAAACCATTGCACAGCGTCTCTCATCCAGCTATCCCGCTACCAATCGCAACGAAAGCGTTGCGGTCACCCCGCTGCATGACCAACTCGTCAGCGCCCTCCGGCCCGCCATGCTTTGCCTCATGGGTGCCGTCGTTCTGGTGCTGCTCGTCGCATGCGTCAACGTCGCCAATCTTCTGCTTGTCCGTGCCACCGAAAGCCGCCGTGAAGTCGCGGTTCGTCGGGCTCTCGGCGCCGACCGTACCCGGATTTTCCAGCAGTTCCTTACTCAAACCATGATGCTTTCGTGGCTGGGTGGAGCGCTCGGTGTGCTGCTAGCATCTATCGCGCTTCCACTCCTTCGCGTTGCGCTTGGGCACACTGAGGGCTTCGACCAAGCACTGCTTCAGTCGATCAGCCTCAATGTCCCGGTGCTGCTGGTCACGGTCGGCATTTGCATGCTCACGGCATTTCTCTTTGGCCTGCTGCCTGCCGCCCGCACATCGGCCCCTCTGGTCGATGCACTTCGCTCGGCAGATCGCGGTGCCAGTCAACATCGCCGCGGTCGCGCAATCCTTGTCACCAGTGAGATTGCCATTGCAGTCGTTGTCGTATTTCTCAGCACGCTAGTCGTTCGCAGCTTTCAGAAGCTCATGGCCGTTGATCCCGGCTTCCGCACCGATCATCTCCTCAGTGCAGAAGTCACTCTGCCCACGCCCCACTACTCCGATTCGAGCCCGTTGACCGTCCAGTTCTACCAACAGGTGCTGGACAGGATTACGCATTCGCGGGGTGTCGTCTCCGCTGCCACAACCTCTCAAACGCCGCTGCGGCCGTCTGACGTCATGACGCGTTTCCTCATCGAAGGCGCTGCTCCTCTGGCGCCCGGCAGCTATCCCTACGCACAGTTGCGCTTCGTCAGCCCAGATTACTTCCGCACCATGGGCATCGGCCTGTTGAAAGGCAGAACCTTCACGGAAAGCGATGTCAATAGCACCACCGGCTTCTTCGTCGTTAACCAGGCATTTGCGGAGCGCTACCTTGCAAGCCGAGATCCGCTAGGCGCCAGGATCCTCATCGGTGTCCTGAGTCCCAATCCCAGCAGGATCCCGATCGTCGGCGTCGTCGCGAATGCCCGCGACCTTGGCATCGACACCGAGCCTGAGCCTGAGATATACCTTCCGGGCTTCGGCGCCCACGGCGTACTGCTTGTGCGCTCTTCACTCGATCCCGAGTCGCTCGCTCCCGTCGTCCGCAATGCCGTCCTCGAAGTCGATTCCGCCCAACCCATCTACCACGTCCAATCCATCGATGGAGTACTCTCTGACTCTGTGGCCCGCCAGCGCATGACAGCAACGCTCCTTGGCGCCTTCGCGCTCGTCACGCTGGTGCTGGCCGCTATCGGATCGTTCGGCGTGCTGTCGTATTCGGTTGCCCAGCGCACCCGCGAGATCGGCCTCAGAATGGCAATCGGAGCAGGCCGCTCGGACATCCTCATGCTCATCCTCAGTCAAGCGGCGCGCTTTACAGCCATCGGAATAGTCGCGGGTCTTGCCGCCGGCTTTCTCGGCGCCCGCCTGATCAACGGCCTTCTCTTCCGGACTACGGCTGCCGACCCCTTCTCGCTTTCCGTCTCCATCGCAGCTCTCGTAGTGGTTACGCTTATCGCGGTCAGCATCCCTGCGGCCCGCGCCGCCTCAGTCAATCCGGTAGAAGCCTTACGATCCGAATAAGCTTTTCTTGTAGCAGAATCGTTGAATGAACGGCGAACTGGAAAATTCGCTCAGAACAAGTTTGCAGGCGTGATCGGATTCCAAATAAACCTGGCTCCGACCCGTTAACTTCCGGTTTGCCGGTCATCCGCCCAGAACGCCAGAAATAGACAGTTAGCCGGTTTCACACCTGAAGCGAACTATGTACAGGTAACAAGCATCCCCGGCGCACATGGGCGCCTCCGTGTCTCAGGCTTTCGACTCACTCGTATCGCAGCGCTTCCAGCGGATCGATCTTCCCCGCACGACGCACGGGCACCCAGCACGCCAGGAGCCCCACGCCGACGAACAACGCTCCGACCACGATGAGCGTCACGGGATCGCTGGGCTGTACCCCGAACAAAAAAGTCCTCAGGACTCGGGACAAAACAACTGCCAGCGCTATGCCGGCGAGGACGCCGCCGGCGATCAAGCGAGATCCTTCGCCGAAGATCAATTTGCGAATGTCCTTTTGTTGCGCTCCCACGGCGCTGCGAATTGCCAGCTCTCGACGGCGCGATGCCACCGACAGCGAAAGCACGCCGTAAATTCCCACCAGGGTCAACACGGCTCCTACGGCGGAGAACCCCGTGAGCAAATGCATGGCGAACGTCCGCGACGCCAGTGAATCGTCGCGAATCTGCTCCAGTGTCTTCACGTTTTCGATCGCCGCCGTTGGATCCACCGAGCGCAACGCACGTTCCACCGAAACCACTACGGCGCGGGGATCTGCCGTGGTCCGCACGACAAGATGCTTTGAAAACGCGTTCGCCTGCCAGAGCGGCAGATAAATCTCCGGCGACGCCTGTTGCGTCAAATCGTCCGTCCGCCCATTGGCGATTTCACCCACAATCTCGACGCCTGGTTTATCGCGCCCATTTATCCAGAATTTTCGTCCAACGCTGCTCCTACCGGGAAAGTAGCGTTCCGCAAACGCCTGGTTCACGATGGCCACATTTGGCGCTTTGTCATCATCTGTCGATCGAAACTGCCGCCCGTCCATCAACGCCATTCCCATCAACTTGAAATAGTCGGGGGTCACAGCACGCAGCGGTAGCGCGGTCTTGTCGCTTTCTTTTACCGCCGGAGGCTGGCCCTCGATCTCCAAAGTGGAAGGCCAATTGTTTCCCGTTAGCGGCACTCCCCAGGCAAACGCCACATACTGTACGCCAGGAATCGCCGCCACGCGCTCCAGCGCCTGACGATGAAAGCTACCCCAGCTGGACCAGCTTTGCACCTCCGTCACGCTCATCGTCAATATTTTCCCGGTGTCGTAACCCGACGGCACTTCCGCGATTTTTACCATCGTTCGAATCAGCAGCCCCGCGCCCACCAGCAGCGCCAGCGTCAGCGCAGTCTGCAGCATCGTGACTCCCTGCAGCAGCCGCCTTTCGGCGGATCCGGCTGTACCTTTCGGCCCGGCGTTCTTCAGCACCTCCATCGGATCCAACCGAAAAGCCCGGAACGCCGGAAACACTGCAGCCAAAAACGCCGCGAGGACCGCCGCTCCAAGTCCCCAACCGAGAATTGCCCAGCCTGCCGTCACCCCATCCAGCCGTGGAACCGCGTGCCCCGCAATCACCTTGAAGAGTTTCACGGCTCCAATCGCGAGTACGACACCAAATGCCGCGCCGATGAGGGCCAGCAGCAAGCTTTCCGTCAAGACTTGCCTCAGAAGGGCTACCCGCCCCATGCCCATTGCGCTCCGCACCGCGTATTCCTGTTGTCGTTGCAGCCCTCGCACTAACAGCAGCGCGGCGACATTTCCGCAAGCGATCAACAATACCAGGGCCGACGCGCCGAGCAGCGGCATCAGAATCCGTCTCCCATCCCTGTTCATTTCGTCTGCCAGCGGCTCCAGTTGCGGCGCAAATCCGTCATAGTTTTTCTCCACCTGCGCCTCCCTCGCCGTAAGCACTGCCAGTTCCTGTAGCGCCTGCGGCCGGGTCACTCCCTCCCGCAATCGTGCGACTACGTTCCAATCCGGCTCTTTCAGATATTTCGGATTCGGGTTCACCGGCATCCAAAAATCCACCTTGGCGTTGACGTCGTAATTGGGCTCCTTCGCTGCTTCCGGCGACGGCAGGAATCGAACTCCCGGCTCCATCACACCGACCACCGTCGGGTCCACCTTCCAGCGGCTGATGCGCACCGTCTTGCCGATGATCTGCCGGTCCCCGTTAAACGCCCGCTGCCAAAACTCGTACCCCAGGAGAATTGACGTTACCCCGGTCGCGTGCTCGAAATCCGAATCCTCAAAACCGCGCCCTGCTATGGTCCTCAGCCCCAGGACGGGAAAATAATTCTTCGTCACCGCCATCCCCTGCATGGACTGGCTGCCGTCATTGCGAATCAGAAAGTTAAACGTCCAGTCATAGGCGGCGATTCCCTCGAACGATTTCGTTTCCTTATTCCAGTCCATCCACTGTTCAGCCGTCCAGGCGCGTGGGCTGTCCATCTTCTGTCCGTCTGTGCGCGCCTTTGGGACTAACACAAGTTGTTCCGGCTTCTGGTATGGCGGCGGTGTAAGCAGAACGCCTTGAATCAAACTGAAAATCGCAGACGTCGCCCCAATTCCTAACGCCAGCGTCAGCGCCGCGATCAGACTAAAACCAGGCTGTTTCAGCAGCATCCGAATCGCAAACCGCAGCTCGTGCAACATAGGTCCCCCCTATTCGCTTTGGGATTCCCTGGGTATTGCAGGAATGCCCCACCGGACGAATCCTACATCGGAACTCTGACGAATTTTCGCTCAACTGCGGGTAATTTACCGGTTTGCCGGTCACTCCGTCGAAAATCATTTCTCCGAAACGGATTTATGCAGGTGATGGATTGGTGGGAGTGACACGCAGGTCATAACGAACTTGAGAAGCTGTCTGGCGAGATATCTGGCGCGATGGATCAGAGCTTGCGGATCGGAGCCGACGACGCGCTGTTCGATGTAGGAGACACGCTCGTGTAGGATCTTCCAGACCACGCGACAGAGGCGATGAGCGATGGCCCATACAGCAGATTGATAGCCAAGCCGGAGGAGCAGACGACGGAAAACGGTCTGGAAATGGGTGACGACTGTACCTAGAAGTAGAACTTCGCCGCAAGCTGCGTTTGGCGAGCCGGGGTTCCTGCGTTTACCGCCGTGATCGCACCGAAGTTGGCAGACGTGAACTGCCCGTTGGGATTGGCGAACTGCGTGTGGTTGAACACGTTGTCGGTCTCCATGCGAATCTGCATCCAGCGGACGCCGTCTGACGAGAGCCTAAAGTTCTTTGCGAGGATGACATTAATGTTGTTGATTCCTGGCCCGTGATACTTGTTGCGGCTGACGTTACCGAACGACCCAAGCGGCTCAGCCACGAAGCTCGGGTTCGTACCCGGAAACAGGCTCGGCGTGGTAAAGAAGGCCGTCCTGTTGGTCGAGGCCCCTGTCGTTGGGTTGACAATCATCGTCCGGATATTCGGTCTCACGATAGGAGCAATCTGCAGTGGAATATCCGGGCATGTGTAGAAGGAATTCTGCGGCCCCGGCGAGCACCACATCGAGTTCGCCGGCGATGCTGCATTCGAGCTGTAAGCAATATCAAACGGCTGGCCGGTCGCAAACGTAGCGATGCCCGAGATCTGCCAGCCCGAGAGCAGCAGGTTGTACGTCGAGAACGTGCCCCCGCCGTCCTTGAACGGCACTGTATAGATCGGTGCGATCACAAACCGGTGCCGCGCATCGAACGTCGAGTTCCCGTAATTCAGTCCCGGCACAAACTGGTTGTAGCCGCGCCCGTTGGTCCCGCCGAAGCCCGAGCCCTCAAAGCTCGAAGCATCATCCAGCGCATGAGAGTAGGTGTAGCTGGCCTGCAGCTCAAGCCCGTGCGTAAGCTCCTTGTTCACACTCACCTGAAGCGCGTTGTAGTTTGAAGAGCTGGTCGATGAGATGAAGCCCTGGCCGGGAAACGCGTTTTGGCCGTTATTGAACGTAGGATCGGCATATCCGAACTGCGTGTGCGTTGGATAACGTTGGCTCTGCGTTCTGCGGTTCTTAACGCAGTCAGGAGCGGCAACGCACGCAGCCTGACCTGCCGCCGTGATCGGATTGCCTTCGATCGTCGACTGATTATGACGGGCAAAGCTCCCGACATAGCCGATCGACACCACCGCGCGTGCCGGAAACTCGTGCTCAATCGTTAGCTGCACGTTCTGCGCGTAAGGCGGGCGGAACGCCGGATTGTACTGGCTCAGGCTGAACGGTTTGTAGATCCCAAAATCAGGTGT
>Ga0126381_100002726_pt1 | contig 19119 bp, 17 predicted proteins | sample PanSoiMetPlot_28_FD_96465 | JGI IMG/M metagenome (GOLD analysis project Ga0126381, IMG submission 96465) | Tropical forest soil microbial communities from Panama - MetaG Plot_28 | ecosystem: Environmental > Terrestrial > Soil > Tropical forest > Bulk soil | place: Panama | collected 2016-02-17
CGGGACGATGACCATCGGAGAGTTCCTGCTCCGCCGACTTCGGGAGGCAGGCATCGGGCATCTCTTCGGCGTTCCCGGTGACTTCAATCTGGAGCTACTGCAGCAACTGGAGGACACTGGCTCACTGCGATGGATCGGCACATGCAGTGAGCTGAACGCGTCCTACGCAGCGGACGGCTACGCGCGGCTGAACGGCATGGGCGCGCTCACCGTGACGAACGCGGTGGGTGCCCTGGGCGCGATCAACGGGATCGCCGGGGCGTATGCCGAGCACGTGCCGGTGATCCTGATCACCGGATCGATACCGCTGCGGTCGATCGAGCGGGGCCTGGGGATGCACCACACCACGGGCGACGGAACGTGGGATCGTTTCCTCGGCGCTTTCGCGCAGGTGACCGCCGCCCAGGCCAGGCTGACGCCGCACAACGCGGTCACCGAGATCGACAGACTTATCCTCACCGCCTGGCGCGAGAAGCTCCCGGTGTACATGGAGCTGCCGTCCGACATCGCCTACCTCGACATCGAGGTCCCGGCCGCACCGCTGATACTCGCCGAGCCACCCAGCGACCCCGAACGGCTAAAGTCGTGCGCCATTGCGATCGCTGGCCGCCTGTCGGACGCCAAGTCGCCGGCAATTCTGGTAGATCAAGACGCCGACCGGTACGGCGCCGCAGGAGAACTCATGGGCCTGGCCGAGAAAATGCAGCTGCCAGTGGCAGTGACCGGCCCGGCCAAGGCAGTGATCGACGAGACGTTCCCGTATTACGTCGGCATCTACAACGGCAAGGGCAGCGACCCGCGCACCCGCGAGGCCATCGAGAGCAGCGACTGCCTGCTGTCCATCGGCTACCGGCCGATCGACGGCACTTCGGGCGACTTCACCGCTAAGCTGCCTGCCGATACCATCCGAGCCCGCGGTCACTCCGTGGACATCGGCGAGGACAACTACCAGGCGGTGACGCTCAAGGAAGTGCTGCACGCCGTCATCGATGCCGTCCCGGAAGTCACCAGCCGCGCCTCTCGCCACTTCGCTGGGGCGATGCCCGCGGGCACGCCTGTCGACGGCTCCGCCAAGCTGACCCAGGCCGCCTACTGGGAAGCCCTCCAGGGCTATCTCCGCTCTGGGGACGTCCTGCTGACCGATAACGGCACGTCGTATGCCATTTTCGGCTTCCGGCTGCCGCCTAAGTGCACTGTTGTCGCGTCGGTCATCTGGGGCTCGATCGGCTATAGCGTCGGGGCGCTGCTCGGCACACTGACCGCAGCACCAAACCGCCGCCACCTGCTGTTCATCGGCGACGGCTCGTTCCAGGAAACCGCTCAGGAACTGTCGACCATGCTGCGGCACGACCTCAAGCCGGTGATCTTCCTTATCAACAACGGCGGCTACACCATCGAGCGCGGCTACATGGGCAAGACGGCGGACTACAACGACATCGCCACCTGGGCCTACGCAGAGCTGCCGAAGGTATTCCGCCCGGATACCACGGCTCGCTCGTTCGTCTGCAGGACAGTCGCGGACCTGGAAGCCGCGCTTAGTGCGCCGAACGACACCCTGATCTTCATCGAATCAGTCATGGATCCCTACGACGCTCCCGCCGCGGTCATCCACAGCAGCAACAACGGCGCCGAGCTCGACTACGGGCCCCGTGGCCCGCAACACCGCGGCAACGCGCAGCTCCTGCCAAGCACCTGAGACGGCGGACCAACCAGGCCCCTCACGTGCGAAACGCCGTGAGGGGCCGACCGCGCAGGGCACGGCGAGCCTGATGAGCGCTAAGACGATTGAAGGCGGCGGCCGGTCGACGGTTGACGTCGATGTCGCAGGCGCGCGGATGTGCGACATGCTCATCGGCTTGGCCGAACCAGCCTGCGAACCTCAGAACAGCGGGGTTGCCTCTTGTATCTGCTGCATGCCCTCTTGCATCGGAAGCGAAGGCAGGATGCGCAGCTGGTTCCACTGGGCTAGCCGGCTTTCAACCAGGAAGTCGTCGAGGGCCTCCGGGCGTTCCGTTTCGACGATTGTGACGACAGTGTGCTCACGGTTGACAAAAGGGCCCGCCACGATGTTCACGCCGTTCTTCTCAGCGAGATTGAACACCTGTGGGCCTATCTCCAGTAGCAATGCCTTCGTCTTGGCGTTGCTGAGAGGGCACACCTCAGGAGAGTGGGTGCCCAGTACGACGAAATGCATTTTGTCCCCCCCGGAACGTACTGCCACCGCTGGTGGGCAGTCTGCAACGCTCAGGCCAGGGTGTCAAGCGACGCTTACCGCGAACCGGAGTGGGACTGGCACGGCGGCGCTCTGACACCTGCTGCCGGGCTAGCGAGCTGGGCTGTGAACCAGGAGGTCAGCTACCAAGTACGAACAAGCCGCCGAGCGAGAAGTCCATCACGCTCACGCGAGATCCGGACCTAGCGACGATCCGCCCGACTTAGTTCAGGACCCGCTCAGGACCAGCCAGGTCGACCAGGTGCAGGCATCGCTCTAGATGCCAGGGTCCCCCGCCTGGTGGACATCCCGCCCCCTGGGCGATCTGCAGCCATGTCTATGATTGCACGGTTAATGAAACGCTCAATGGCCTTGAGGACCTTGGCCAGCTTTCTCATCGCGTTTTCCATTCGACGCGCTTCAATCGTACTCCGCTACCTCGAAATTGCCGCCGCACGTTCAGAGCTCTACCACCAGAGTGGTTATCTGAAATTGGATTCAGGTGCGCTGGGCACGAGGGGTGTGGCAGCGCTATTTCGCGGCCGATTCGATCATGCCGATCACCTCCGCGGCGGGACGCACGTCGCCGAAGGACCGGTAGATGGTATGGAGCGTGGCATTGTGGTCCTGGTCACGCATCGCCGCGTTAGCATCCGCCACCATGATGACGCGATAGCCCAAGGGTGCTCGCGTCGCGCGCCGAGGATTCGCAGCAGACGTTCGTCACCGTGCCGGTGATCAGGACCGTTCTGATGCCGCGCGCGTCCAGCAGTGACGGGAGCGGGCAGCAGCCGGGGAAGAACGCGCTGAAGGCGGTCTTCTCCGCTAGCAGGTCGTCCGGATAGATCTCAAAGCCTTCCCAGAGCCTGCTCGCCACTGGCCCGTCGCCGCCGGAACGCCGGAACCTGGCGGCCATCTCCGGGCCGAAGAACTCCTCCGAAACAACCATGCGGTCAGCCCCGGCGGGTACCACCCAGGCGACCGTGCCGCCAGCCTTGTGCAGTGCGGCAGCGATGCGGCTGATGTTCGGCACGATGCCCAGGCAATAACTGCTGTCCGACATGAAGAACCGCACCATGTCGATCACTACGAGTGCCGTCCGCGCGGGCTCCAGTGTCTCGAAAGCGTGTCGTCTGCCCCGCCTTTCCTCCTGACGGGCGTACTCGCGATCTTCAATCCGCCAAGCATGCGGCTTGTGCTGTCCTGAACGACCAGACGACCTGTGTCTCATCGGTCCAGCCTCGATGAGATGGTGGCTAGACGCAGGCTGACCTGGGAGCCAAGCTCCTGAAACCCGAGACGGCGAGCGATCTGTCGCGACGCCTGGGGCCGTGCCCGCCACTGGGGCAGCTTGTTCTCTCCCAGCGCGTGCGCGACGGCGGCGGCGGCCGCGACCTGGCCTAGGCCGCGATCGCGCGCATGAACGGCAGTCAGCACTGACATATGGGCCACTTGACCGGGCCAGTCACGGTACCCGGCGGCAGCGACGACGCGATTCTGCTCGCGGATCACGAACGCCGGGGAAGTGATTTCCGCGATCCCGCTCTCCGCGAGATCACCGCGGTCCGCCTCGGACAGCAGCGACGCGAGCGCAGGGTCAAAGACGTCGACGGTCGCAGTACTGGCCGTACCTGGCGGCGGGCGGAAGTTCCCGGAATCTAGGTATGCCAACGTGGCGGGGCCGAGCACGTCGGTGATGACCAACTCCGAGTTCAGCAGCTCGGGGTCAGTCAGCGACGCCGCGGGTGCCCTGCTGAGGGCTTCTTGCATGATCTGGCCGGTGCCAGCATCCGGCACGGTGGCAATGGCCTCATCCGCGATGACGACAAGGCCGGCCCAGCCCGGCGGGCACAAACGCGACGTGGGGGATACAGCCGGGCGTAGGACCGGCGCGAAGGCAACGGGCACGCCAGCGAGGCGCACCCAGACCGTGCGCGCTCGCGCTGTCAAAGCGGGCAAGGGCATGACCTCATGATCCACTCTGCAGCGCGATCGCCGGGCTAGTTCCGGACGGCGATCTGGCCGATGGGAGGGAGCTTGACACCGAGGCCTTCGACATGCCGGCTGCGGGCATTGATAGCAACCAGCTCGCCCTGCGCGGCCACGATGAACAGCCACCGGCTATCGGGTGACCAGGCGAGCGTCTGATCTTCCGCCGATCCCTGATCCAGGGAAACGGAGATCTGCTGGTCGGCTCCGGACACCAGATTGATCAGGTGCAGGGTTACCCGATTGCCGCTGATCCGTACTACCGCTGCGGCCGAACCGTCGGGGGCGATGACGCCGGGGGCCGCCCCGGGCTCGGGCTCGACGGACGGGCCGGGCAGAATGCGACGCGTCCCGTCCGCCGGGTCCACGACGACATTCGAGCAGCGGCGGCCAGCGAGGCAGTCAACGAGCAACCACCGGGTCGGGCCGGCCGCGGCCAGAGCCCCCCCGATCCGGCGGTAGCCGCCGGGCGTCAGATCGTACAAGCCCCCGTAGCCACTGCCGCCAACCAGCGCATAGCCCCGGCCGTCCGGAATCACCTGCCATGGGCCGCCCGGCGGCAGCCGCAGGAACACACCGACCTTGGTGCCATCCGTCCGGACCAGCGGCATCGACGTGACCTGGAATCCGGCCTGAAGCCACAGTGTTCCAGGCTGCGGCCCCGGGATTACCGTGCCATAGCTGAGCGCACCAGGAAGCAGGCGCGCAGGCCGCCCGTCGGGGACCAGATAGCCGGGCACGGAATCCAGCGGGCGGATGATGGCCTGGTGCGGGCCAACCACAAACGAGACAGGGCCACCGCTTAGCAACGCAGGCACGGCCGTCTGCATGATCCGGCCAGTTGAGAACTGAATCCGGACCACCACGTCGGAACCATAGCCGAACAGCTCCCAGCTGGCCCGCAGACCCAACAGGCGAGGGCCCGCTTCGCCAGCTCCCGCGGGCCGAGCCCGCTCCGGCTTGTTCCCGTGCCCGACGAACACCACCACCGCAACGACCGCGGCCAGCACAGCCGCGCACGCAATCAGCAGCCAGCCCGATCGCCTGCGGCGATATGGGCGTCGCGGACCAAAGCGAACCTCATCGCCCTGGTCCAGCTCCATGCGGCTTGTGCTCTCATCGCGACGCACAATTCATCATCCACCGCTGCCGGGCGCGCGGCTATGTTCCGGTGGCACCGTCTATGCGCTCGCGGAGGAAGTCGGCGTGCCCGTTGTGTCTCGCGTACTCCTCGATCATGTGGGTCAGCACCCAGCGCAACGAGAACCGCCGCCCGCCGCTGCCCCTTGTCCTGGTGAAGTCCAGCGTGGCCGCCGCGGCGACCAAAGCGGAAGCGCGCTCGCATTCGGCCCGCCAGGCGGTAAACGCCTCAGGCACGCTAGCGGCGGCCACGTCGCGGAACGCGGCTTCCCAGTTCATCCCTGGTCCGAAGATCGTCGGCATCTCCTCGCCGCCGAGCACCGTCCGGAACCAGTTACGTTCGACATCGGCCATGTGCCGCACGATGCCGAGCAGGGACAGGCTTGACGGCGGCACGGCCTGCGCACGCAATTGTTCGTCGGTCAGCCCATCGCATTTGAGAGCCAGAGTGGCACGCTGAAAGTCAAGGAATCCGGTTAGAGTCGCCCGCTCATCGGCCTCGCGTGGCGGATCGACGCGTACTGTAGCCACCGCCTCATAGTTCCACAGTTCCGCTGCAATACGCCCAATTAGCCAACGGCGGGCCGGCGCGCCAGACTGAAGCGGTGGAATTCGCGCCCGCCGAGCCGTCAAGCGTGGTGGCGCGACTCTGGGCGGAGCTGGACGAGCCGTGGCGGGAGGCGTTCCGCCAGGCATGGCAGGCGCTGCGGACCGGGAATGTGGCCGTCGGCGCCTGTGCCGCCACATTTGACGGCGAGATCGTCCATGCGGCCCGCAACCGGATAAGCGACGACGATGGCCCGCCCGGCGAGATCTTCGGCTCGTCGCTCGCCCACGCGGAGATGAACGTGCTGGCGCGACTGCCGATTCGTCGTCATGCGAACCTGGTGCTCACGACCACGCTGGAGCCGTGCTTGCAGTGCGCAGGCGCCATCCGGCTGGGTCCGATCGCGACCGTGCGGTTCGCCGGCCCGGATCGCTACTGGGATGGCTGCCATGACTTCGGCAAGCTTTCGCCGCGGGAGGCGAGGCGCACTCAGCCAACCCGGATCGGCCCACGGGGTGACGAGCTCGGCGTCTTCGCCACGTTGATCTCCCGGTTCGGCCCGAAGCTGACTCCGCGCTTCGAGATGGTGATGCGAGCCATGGGGGAAGGACCGCTATTCGACCTCGTGCATCAACTGCAAGACTCTGGCGAGATCGGAAAACTCGCTGCGATGGAGGTCGAGGCGGCGCTCGCCTATCTGTGGCCCCGGCTGCGAGCGCTGTCCGCAGCCACAGCTGAAGGTTAGCTAGATTCCCATCCGCGGGGCAGCTTAGCCAGCGGCGCACCGGGCCGGGCCAGAGCCGGATAGTCGGGAATTACCGAGTCCGGCCACCGCAGCGAAAGCTGTTCCTGCACCGCCATGGCGACTACGCGCAACCGGGGCAGAGCGCCGGACCGCTCGGCCGCGCCGGTGAAACTGCGCAGCCAGGTCAGCAGGCGCGGCCGCGCCGTGGTTGTCCCCCAGTCCCTGTCCTCGGCAAGTGCGCGTCCGATCGCATCGGCGCGAGCCACCACACACCCGGCCAGGGCGGCCGTCATGGCGGCGTCCCATTCGTGGCCAAGGTCGATGCCCGCGCTCGTCACCTGGTCTCGGTAGGCCAGCAAGGCGGGACCGGCGACGTCGGCGGGCAGGCTGGCGAAGCACCAGCAGCTGGGGAACGGCGCCAGCAGGTATGCCGCGTCTAGCGCCAACGGTCCCCAGCCAGAGGTCTCGAAGTCGAAGATCCGGCAGTTGCCGTCGGCGATGTGTGTGTTGTCAGGGCACGGGTCGCTGTGCACTAGGCCGGTATGTCCCGCGCCGGACAAGAGCATCTCAAGTGAATCGATCTCATCGTCGGCGTCACCGCTCGGCACGCCTAGCTGGGCCGTCATGGCGAGGAACTTCTCCTTGCCGCGGACGATCGCGTCCAGCCAGTCGGGCGCTTGTACCGCTGGAAGAGCATGGCGGGCCCGGACTTCGGCGAGCTCGGCGGACCTGCCGATGCTCCAGGAATGCATAGTGCCAAGCGCCCGGGCGTAGGCGATCAGGTCCGCTTCTGCCCGTTCCCGGTCCTGGGCAAGCAGGGAATGGGCGAGCGACGAACTGGGGCCCAGGTCTTCCATGATCAGGATCTCGGCCTGGGCGTCGGCGCCGAGCAGTCTCGGCGCGACGGCGGTGTCCATGCCGTTCAGGAACTCCAGCGCGGCCAGCTCGGCGCCAAAGCCGCGTCCCCGGCCGCCAGGGTTGTCCAATCGCCTGCGCTTCAGGACAACGGAACTCCCATCGCCGAGGTGCAGCCGGACGATGTGGCTCCTGCGCCAGATCAGCTCGGCCGCGCGGATCGTGACCCGCGTCCCCAGAGCACTGGCGAGGAGCGACTTCGCGGTGTCGGTTTCGATCGGCGAGAGCACCGGAGCTTCGGTCACCGGACTAGCTAGGTGCGTGCCGTGTGAAGTGTGGCGAAGACTGCTTCTGCAACAGCAGGACAACCGCGCCGAGGCCGATGACCCATACGACGCCGGAAGCGATCACGGCGGCTGGTGCGTACAGTTCAGCGCCATCGGCCATGTTGCCGATTATGCCTGCGGTGGCGATGGCGAACGACACTATTGCGACAACCCTGGCCAGAGCGTAGCCCTTGCCGTTACCCCAGGCCAGCCACAGCCAGACAGCGGTCACGACGGCGCAGCCCACGGTTTCAAATGTAAAAAGTCCGTTCAGCTGATTTACCTGGGCCATGGTGACCCCCGGGTTCCGGTGGATCACCGCCGCCCGGATGCTGCCCTCGGTCAGCACGAGAGTGAGAAGAACCCCCAGTTCTGCCAGCGCTCCCAGGTACATCAGCCGCACCGCGTTGAGCACGGTCCGCGGCGCCCGGGACAAGCCGATGCGCATCCGCAGCGCGCCCCTGATCAGGTCCGCGGACTCGCCGATGCCGGGCCTGCGCTGGCCTTGCCTTGCCGTGGCCAGCAGCACCGTCACGATCTCTTCCTCGTTCTCCCGCCGGAATGACCTTGGGTAGCAGGCCACGAGCCGCCGGTACGCGCGCTCGAGCTGCGCCGACTGGTTCATCTAGATCACCCCGAGTCCGGGGTTGAGCCGCGTCAGCGCGGCGGTGGCGTTGGCTTGGAGCCGCACCGCCTCGGCGGCCAGTCGCCTGCCGCCCTCTGGTGTGAGCCGGTAGTACCTGCGAAGCCGGTTGTCCACGATCTCCTCGCGGTCAACGTCGATAAGCCCGTCCGCCCGAAGGCGGTCCAGGGCCGTGTACAGAGTGCCTGCCCGGAGCCGGACCCTGCCCCCCGAGATTCCGGCGACCTGGCTGATGATCCCGTAGCCATGCTTACTGCCGTCCGCCAGGGCGGTCAGGATCAGGAACGTCGCCTCCTGCATCGGACGAATGCCCATACCTACGGTATATATCGTTGAACTGTACATCGCAAGCTCCCGGGATGCACAAAAGCGGATGCGGCGCAAGACCCCTATCCATTGGCCGGAAGAGCAGTTACCGCAGGCATGCCCTTGTTGTCTACGATTGCGGGGACACACTTCGCGGTGCAAAAGACGATTCTCGCCACAAGAAGGAGCTAATCGCATGGCCGATGCCGCCCGCCCGCCGTTCCGGGCCGACCACGTTGGCAGCCTGCTGCGCCCGCCGGAGGTGCTGCGCGCCCGCGGCGCATTCGCCGCTGGGCACACTAGCGCCGGCCAGCTCAAGGATGTCGAGGACGCCGCGATCCGCGAGCTGATCAGGATGCAGGGCGAGGTCGGGCTCAAGTCGGCGACCGACGGCGAGCTGCGCCGCGAGTCGTGGCACATGGACTTCATCTACTCCCTCGGCGGCATTCAGAAGGTGCACGACGACACGATCCGGGTGGCGTTCCACAACCAGGACAAGAACATTGAGTGGGCGCCGCCGTCCGCGCACGTCGTGGACAAGGTGACGCTGCCGAAGACGATCTTCGCCGACGCGTTCACCTTCGTGCGGGACACGGCCGGCCAGGGCCAGACACCCAAGCTGACGATCCCCTCGCCGAGCATGGTTCACTACCGCGGCGGCCGGTCCGCGATCAATGAGGCCGTCTACCCGGATCTGGCGCAGTTCTGGGACGACCTTGCGCTGGCCTACGCACAGCAGCTGCGTCAGCTCCACGCCCTGGGCTGCCGGTACCTGCAGCTCGACGACACCAGCATGGCGTACGTGAACGACCCCGCCCAGCGCGAGCACATCGCCTCGATTGGCGGCGACCCGCTGCACCAGCACGAGACCTACATCGCGACGATGAACAAGGCGCTGGCGAATCGCCCGGCCGATATGACGATCACCGTGCACACGTGCCGCGGCAACAACCAGTCCATGTGGGCGGCCGAGGGCAGCTACGACTTCGTCGCCGACACGCTGTTCAACCAGCTGGACGTCGATGGTTTCTTCTGCGAGTGGGATGACGAGCGCTCAGGCGGGTTCGAGCCGCTGCGTTACCTGCCCAAGGGCAAGCGCGTCGTCCTTGGCGTCGTGACGAGCAAGCGCGGCGAGCTTGAATCCAAGGACTTCGTCAAGCGCCGGATCGAGGCGGCCGCGAAGTACACCGATATCGACCAGCTGTGCCTGTCCGCGCAGTGCGGGTTCTCCTCCACCAAGGAGGGCAACGACCTCAGTCAGCAACAGCAGTGGGACAAGCTGCGGCTGATCGTCGAGGTCGCTGACGAGGTCTGGGGCGAATAAACAGACAGATCATTCCGAACGCGCCGGGCCGGCCACCCCAGCCGGCCCGGCGTGTTGTTTCAACTCAAGGGTTATTCGGATTCTTTCCAGGCCGAGACGTCTTCCCGGTAGGTGTACGGGTTGGCCAGCGTCTCGTGCTCGGGGATCTCCGGGTGCATGCCGTTCTCCCACTCCTCCGGACCGTGCTCGGCCTGGAGGTAGGAGATCGTTTCGTCAATCGCCGCCCTGGCCTTGGCCAGGTCCACGCCGACGAGCTTGTGGTCGTGCTTCACGACCTTTCCGTTCACGAGCACGGTGTGCACGTCGCCGCGGCCGGCCTGGTAGACCACATGGCCGTACGGGTGGAGCACGGGGAAGCCCACCGGTGAGTTGTCGTTCTTGACCAGCACCAGGTCTGCCTTCTTGCCCGCCTCGACGCTGCCGATGACCGAGTCCAGCCCGAGCGCCTTCGCGCCGCCCCGGGTGCCGTAGGCGACGACGTCCTCGGCACGCAAGATGTGGTTTGTGACTGTCCCGTTCTTGGCGTGCGCCTCATAGTGCTCCATCGCACGGTCCGCGTTGAGCGTCGCACGCATCGCGTTGAAGATGTCGCCGCTCCACCACACGCTGGTGTCCTGTGACAGCGACACCGGGATGCCGTACTTGCGCAACTTCCAGGTGGGCGAGTAGCCCTGACCGGCGTTGCACTCGCTCTCCGTGGAGACCGATGCGAAGCCGCCGGTGGCGGCGATTTTGTGGTAGGAGTCGGCGGACAGCGATGCCGCGTGCACGTAGATGGTGCCGGGCGTCATGAAGCCGTGGTCGTACATCTGGTTGATGCCGACGTCGGTCGTGACGTTCCACACGCCGGCGTGCGTGGTCACTGGTACCCCGAGCTCCCTGGCCACCTCGAACGTTGCCTTCTCCGGGAACCCCTCGACGCCTGGCAGGTCGAAGGCGATCTGGAAGCCGAGCATGTCGCCCTTGCCAGCGAACCGCCGGTTGTAGAAGTCGCGGAACTCGGGTGTGGTGGACCACTCCCACGATCCCTGATGGATGTTCCCGTAGGCGAGGACGAACCGGCCTGGCACCTCTTCCAGGGCGTCGGTAGCGGCCTCCGCGTGGTCGAGCGTTTGCAGGCCGTGCGACCAGTCAACCGTGGTGGTCACGCCCGCGTCGATCGATTCGATCGCGGCGAGCAGGTTGCCCGCGTAAACGTCCTGCGGACGGAACTTCTTGCCCCAGGTCAGGTAGTAGTAGACGAAGTACTGCGTGAGCGTCCAGTCGGCTCCGTAACCGCGCATTGCCGTCTGCCACATGTGCCGATGGGTGTCGACCATGCCCGGCATGACAATGCCGCCGCTCGCGTCGATCTCGGCGGTACCGTCGGGCACTGCGAGGCCGGTGCCGACCGCGGCGATCCGCTCGCCGGTGATCAGCACATCCGCGCCGGTCAGGACGGTGCGCGCGTCGTCCATCGTGAGCACGGTCGCGTTCCGGAACACCACCGGCTGACCCGGCTGCGGTCCCGCTGCTGTCATGGGGAAACCTCCACTGTGAGGTGCTAGTGCGGACGATCGTCCGATAGTCGGTCGGCTGAAGCCTGATCGGAACACTGTCCCTTTCGCGGCGTGATTGTCAAGAGTCCTGAACTGCCGGACTCGTCGCGCCGTATATCTTGCTGTGTCCGGCATGCGGACATGCATGCCGGAAAGCGCTACAGTGCGGGGGGACACCGTGCTAGCCCGGGGGACGACCCCCCGGAGACCCCCCGGCATGGGGGGCTGCTCGCCCCATCCCCCCTCGCTGGAGGCTGATCGTGGCTCGTCGGGACAACAGCCCTGACTTTATCGAGGCTATCGCCCGCGGCCTCGACGTCATCCGCGCGTTCGGGCCCGGCCAGCCCGTCATGTCCCTGGCCGCGGTGGCGGCGGCGAGCGGCTTGCCGCGGCCGACCGCACGCCGGATCCTTCTCACGCTCGAGCAGCTTGGCTATGTCAGGCAGGTTGGCGGTCAGCTGGCGTCCGGTGCCGGTCAACTGGGGCAGAGCGTCGGCGGTTATGAGCTGACCCCACGGGTACTGGACCTTGGCATGTCGTACGTGCTGTCCCGGGGCCTGTGGGAGGTGGCCCGGCCGCACATGGAGGCGCTAGTCGCGCGAACTAGGAACTCGTCCTCGATCGCTCAGCTCGACGGGTCGGACATCGTCTATGTTGCCCGCGTCGCGGTGCCGAAGATCGTGACGCTCGCCGTCACCATCGGCACCCGCTTCCCCGCGATGCAGACTTCGCTCGGCAAGGTGCTGCTCGCCGCCGTTCCGCTCGCGGACGCCGAACAGATCCTCGCCGAGCCGAGCCGGTCTGGCATCACGCCGCGATGGCAGCCGGACGCAAACGAGCGCGCGGCGGCACTTCGCGAGGTCCGGGCACGGGGCTGGGCGCTCACCGACGAGCAGCTCGCCGCGGGCATCCGGTCGGTCGCGGTGCCGTTGCGGGATGGGGAAGGCAGGGTGATCGCGGCGCTGAACGTCAACTCACACGCCGCCGAGACCCCGCTCGAGGTGCTGACAGGTGAGTACCTGCCGCTGCTGCTTCAGGCGGCGGGCGCCATCAGCGCCGACTGGGCCGTGTGCCAAAGTGTTCCGCAGGTCACAGTGTCTGCAGCCACTGGAGGGGTGTCTTGACAGCGGTCGGCGCGACTTACGATACTCGGCAGACGGACACATGTCCGTTATGCGGACAGAGCGCCAGATGGAAGGGCGACCATGAGTGATCCTGATCTGCCCCAGCCCCCCGGGCGCCCGGGTCCGCTTTCGGGGCTGCTCGTCGCCGACTTCTCCCGCGTGCTGGCCGGGCCGTACTGCACGATGCTGCTCGCCGACCTGGGCGCGGATGTTATCAAGGTGGAGAGCCCGGCGGGCGACGACACTCGCAGCTGGATGCCCCCGGTGACCGAGGACGGTGTGTCCACCTACTTCCTGGCGATCAACAGAAACAAGCGGTCGGTCGCCCTCGACCTGAAAAGCGAGCACGACCTCGCGCTCGCACGGACGCTTGCCCGACGGGCGGACGTGTTCGTGCAGAACTTCAAGCCGGGCGGCCTGGTTAGGTACGGCCTGGACTATGACTCAGTAAGCGCAGTCAACCCTGCCATCATCTACGCCTCTATCAGCGGGTTCGGCAGCGGTGGCGGCAAGGACCTGCCGGGTTATGACCTCATGGTGCAGGCCATGTCGGGGCTGATGAGCCTGACCGGGTCACCGGACGGACCGCCATACCGGGCAGGCATCTCCGCCTTTGACGTCATCGCCGGGCTGCATGCGACGATCGCGATCCTCGCCGCGCTCAACTACCGGAGCGCGACCGGGGTGGGACAGCATCTTGACGCCAGCCTGATGGCCTCGGCGATGTCCGGCATGGTGAACCAGACCAGCGCCTTCGCGGCGGGCGGGGTGGTCCCGTTCCGGATGGGAAACTCACATCCGAGCCTTTTCCCATACGAGCCGCTGCCCACCGGCGACGGGGAACTGATCGTGACGGCGGGCAACGACCAGCAGTTCCGGAAGCTCTGCGACGTGATCGGGGCACCCGAGCTGCCGGACGATCCGCGGTTCTCGTCCAACCCTGGCCGCACCGCCAACCGCGACGAGCTGCGGCCGCTGCTCGCGGAAAAACTCGCCGCGCGGTCGGCGGCGGAGTGGTTCGACGTGCTCATCGCGGCCGGGGTGCCCTGCGGGCCCATCAACACCGTGGACAAGGGAATCGCGTTCGCACAGAAGATAGGCCTCGACCCGATCATCACCGCCGGCACCGGGGACCGGACACGGCCGGGGATCCGCCATCCGGTGACGTTTTCCGCGACGCCGGCCAGCTACCCGCTCGCGCCGCCGGAACTGGACGAGCAGGGCGACGAGATCCGCGCATGGCTGTCCGAACCCGATGACGCCAGCCCGGCCGGCGGCACCCTGCGGCGGGCGCACGCGTGATGGCCGGCTGGTCTGCGCCAACTGGAAAGCCCGGCTGGTCTGTGCCAACAGGAAGGCGAGGACTGGCATGACGCAGGAGTACCCGACCTCGCTCGGCACGTCTGACGCCGACACGATCACCCTGCTCGGCCAGAGCCTGGCCGACGACTTGATGGGCAAGGTGGGGTTCGGCGAGCTCACGCTCTGGATGGTTACCCGGCGCCGCCCCACCCCGTCGCAGGTGCGCGTCTTCGAATCGGTCCTCGTCGCGCTCGCGGACCACGGCTTCACCCCTACCGCGATCGCGGCCAGGCTCACCTACCTGAGCGCTCCCGACTCGCTGCAGGGCGCGCTCGCCGCCGGCCTGCTCGGCGGCGGCTCGCGGTTCCTCGGCGTGACCGAGGACTGCGGGCAGTACCTAGCCGCGGAGCTCGCGGCGGCCGCGGCGGCTGGCAAGCCACTGCCGGCCGACGACAGCGGCTACGACGAGCTGGCCCTTGAGGCCGTCAAGCGCTCACGCGCGGCGAAGAAGTTCGTCCCAGGCCTGGGCCACCCGGTGCACAAGGTCCGCGATCCCCGTACTCCCGTGCTCATCAAGATCGCCGAGGAGGAGGGGCTGCGCGGACCGCACCTGCGCCTGTTCGAGGCGATCGGCCGGGTCCACCCGCAGGTTCTCGGCCGGACCCTGCCGCTGAACGGGGCCGGCACCTGCGGCGCCGTGCTTGCCGACCTGGGCCTGCCGCTGGCGATGCTGCGCGGGTTCGCGCTGCTGGCCAGGGCCGCCGGCCTGCTCGGCCAGCTGGCTGAAGAGCAGCGCATGCCTATCGCGAACGAGATCTACCTTTCGGTAGATCGCAACGCCACGTATGTTGACCCACAGTAAAGACTGCCAACCGAAGTAAATCCCCCACGGCAAGGGAGCCGCCATGGCTACCGTCGCAGCGGTCATCGCCTCGACCCACCACCCCTTCTACTACCGCGCGAGCACCTCCACAGGCGAGGACCGTCCGCCGTTCGCGGACGAATGGGTGGCCAAGATCACGGCGTTCCGCGAGACCCTCACCCGCGCCAACCCGGACGTCCTTGTCCTAGTCGGCAGCGACCACTTCCACCAGCTCTGGCTGGACAACATGCCGCAGTTCCTCGTTGGCAAGGCGCCGTTCTACGACGCGAACTGGTACAACGAGGAGCGCGAGTTCGGCCTGCCCCGGATGTTCTTCAAAGGCCAGGAAGACCTCTCGGCGCACATCCTCCGCGACGGCCTCGACGCCGGCTTCGACCTGGCCTTCAGCAACGAGCTGCGCATCGACCACAGCGTCACCTGCCCGATGATCACGCTGCGTCCGCAGGCCGACCTGCCGATCGTGCCGGTGTACACGAACATCTTCGCGCCACCGTTGCCGCAGCCAAAGCGCTACGTCCAGCTTGGCCAGACGATCCGCGAGCTCGTCGAGTCCTGGCCGAGCGACCAGCGAGTCGCGGTCATCGGGACCGGTCACCTGTCGCTTGAGCTTGGCGGCCCGCGCCAGTTCGGCCCGCACGGCCCCGACCCCGAGTTCGACCGCAAGGCCGTGGAATGGATCGCCAACGGCGACATCGAGAAGGCGCTCGGCGAGGTCTCACTGGACAGTCTGTGGCTGCCGGGCAACGCGACGCACGGCTTCTTGGACTTCATGCTGATGATGGGCGTGGCCGGGGTCGGCGAGAAGGCGGACTACGCGGACACGCTCGACCTCTTCCACACGATGGAGGCCTACTTCACCTGGTACCCGAACGGGTCTGGAGAAAGACCATGAGCAAGTACCTGCTGAACAAGTTCCTCTACACCGTCGACCGCGACCCGGAACTCGTGGAGCGCTACCGCTCAGAGCCGAGCGAGACCGTGCGGTGGTGGGAGGCCGAGCGCGCGAACGCGATACTCAATGTGCAGGACGAGGAGTGCTCCACCTGGCTGAAGTTCGATGACGTCGAGCGTGAGGCACTGGCCGGGCACGACTTCCCCAAGCTGTTCGAGCTCGGCGCGCACCCCTTCCTGACGCTGACCTTGTTCATCGCAATGTTCGAGCGCGACCACGCCGAGCCGCTCGGCTTCCAGCTCGAATACGCCCGGCGGCTGTCGCACTTCACCATGCCGTACCCGGACATCTCCACCTGAACCTGGCGCGCCCGATAGCGTACCGGCATGACCGTAGAGGGTGATCGGGTCGCGGGGTTCGGGAGGCTCGACGAGGGGCTGAAGCAAGCCAGTCCCTGGTACACGTGGGGGCCCTACGTCAGTGAACGGCAGTGGGGCACTGTTCGCGAGGATTACAGCGAAGACGGCGACGCGTGGAACTACCTGCCGCACGACCGTGCCCGGTCCCGTGCCTACCGCTGGGGCGAAGACGGTCTCGCCGGGTTCTGCGACGTCGAACAGCGGCTCTGCCTCGGGCTCGCGCTGTGGAACGGGCGGGACCCGTATCTGAAGGAGCGGCTGTTCGGCCTGGCCGGGCCCGAGGGCAACCACGGTGAGGACGTTAAGGAGCACTGGTGGTACCTCGACGCGGTGCCGAGCCACGCGTGGAACCGGTGGCGTTACCACTATCCGCAGGCGGCCTTCCCTTACGACAAGCTGCGGCTCGAGAACTCCCGGCGGAACCGGCGCGACCCCGAGTACGAGGTTCTCGACACCGGCATCTTCGACCGCGACAGGTACTGGATCACCGAGGTCACCTACGCCAAGTCCGGCGACGCGGACGAGGTGCTTATGGTGGTCAGCATTACCAACGCCGGGCCGGACGCCGACACGGTGCACATCCTGCCCACCGCATGGTTCCGCAACACGTGGTCCTGGGACCAGGGCGCGCCAAAGCCGGTGCTTAAGGCCGCTGATGGGCAGGCTGCCGTCCTCATCGAGCACCCCTTCCTTGGCTCGCTGGAACTGGTCGCGGCAGACGGTCCTGGCGGCGCGAAGCCGACGCTGTTGTTCTGCGAAAACGAGAGCAACGCCGAGCGGCTCTTCGGGTGCGCCTCGGCCACGCCGTACCCGAAAGACGGGATCAACGACCATGTGGTCGGCGGCATGGCCACCGTGAACCCCGGCATGACCGGCACCAAGTGCTCGTTCTGGTATCAGCTAAGCGTCGAACCGGGTGGCACGGCTGAGATCCGGCTGCGCCTCAAGCCACAGGCGGCGACAGACGCCAAGGCTCCGTTCGGCGACGATTTCGACAGGACCATCGCGGACCGGAAAGCCGAGGCCGACGAGTTCTACGCGGCCCTTACCCCCTCTGGCGCGACGGCGGAGGAGGCCATGATCATGCGCCAGGCCTTCGCCGGGATGTTGTGGGGCAAGCAGTTTTACAACTACGAGGTGGCGACCTGGCTCGACGGCGACCCGGCGCAGCCGGCCCCGCCGGCGAACCGTGCGCTGAACAGGAACGCGCGGTGGCGGAACTTCGACGCGTTCGACATCATGTCCATGCCCGACAAGTGGGAGTATCCCTGGTTCGCTGCCTGGGACCTGGCCTTTCACTGCGTGAGCCTGGCACATGTTGACCCCGGGTTCGCCAAGTACCAGCTCATCCTGCTGTGCCGGGAGTGGTTCCAGCATCCCAACGGCGCGCTGCCCGCATACGAGTGGGACTTCGGGGATGTGAATCCGCCGGTACAGGCCTGGGCCGCGCTTGAGGTTTTCGCCCTGGATGGCGGGCAAGACCTGGAGTTCCTTTCCAGGGTCTTCGACAAGCTGCTGGTCAACTTCACCTGGTGGGTCAACAGGGAAGACGTGTGGGGCAACAACCTGTTCGAGGGCGGCTTCCTCGGCCTGGACAACATCGGCCCAATCGACAGGTCGCATCTACCGCCGGATACCGTGCTCGAGCAGTCTGACGCCACGGGCTGGATGGCCTTCTACGCGCTGTCCATGGCCATGATCGCCTCCATCTTGTGGCGCAGCGGCCGCCGCCAGGCCGCCGACCTGGTGCTGAAGTTCCTCGAGCATTACGCCGCCATCGCCGAGGCGCTTGAGGGTCAGGGGATGTGGGACCCAGCAGACGGGATGTTCTACGACCACCTGTGCCTGGCGAGCGGCGCGGTCATCCCGATCAAGGCGCGGTCCATGGTGGGGATGATTCCGCTGCTCGCGCTGGCAATCGTGGACGAGAAGATGATGCACAACGCGATGAAGTTCGGTAAGCAGTTCGCGGACTTCCTCGACCGCCGGGGCCTCGCCGACGCCGCGAAGCTCAGGGAGCAGGGGCTGCTGCGGGACGGCGACGGCGGCGCCGAACGGCTGCTGCTCAGCGTGGTCGGGAAGGACCGGCTTCTCATCTTGTTCAGGTCGCTGTTCGACGAGTCACGGTTCCTGTCGAAGTACGGGCTGCGCTCGCTGAGCGCGGTTCACCGGGACGCGCCCTACGTGCTGCACCTGGAGGGCACGACGGCGACGATCGACTACGAACCGGCCGAGTCAACCACGAGCCTGTTCGGCGGGAACTCGAACTGGCGCGGGCCGATCTGGTTCCCGCTGAACTACCTGATGATCAGCTGCCTGCTCAGGTACCACAAGTTCTTCGGCGACGAGCTCACGGTGGAGTACCCGACCGGGTCAGGCGCACAGCTAACGCTGCGCGAGATCGCGGACGACCTGCGGTCCCGGCTGATCTCGATCTTCACCCGCGGCCCTGACGGGCGCCGGCCTTGCTTCGGCTGGGTGGACCGGATGCAGCACGACCCGCAGTGGCGCGACAACATCTACTTCAGCGAGTACTTCCACGGCGACAACGGCGCCGGGCTCGGCGCCAGCCATCAGACCGGGTGGACGGGGCTGATAGCGGATGTCATCAGGCGCCGCTACGGCGCGGTTCCCGAGACGGTCGACGTCATCAGCGATCAGCTGTACCCACCCGGGCAGCGGTAACCACGGCCGGCTGCCCGGCACCGTCGGCTGGCCGCTGGCGCGGAATGGCGACGACTGGCAGGGGCGCACGCGTGAGCGGCCGGTGCGGCCACTGAGGCGTGCGCACCATTTCTTCCAGGCAAGAATGACTGCACGTGTGGCAGCCGCCCGCCACGGCCCGCCGCCGCCTGATCGTGGACGCGCTGACCA